>Ga0335078_10001302_pt1 | contig 37918 bp, 37 predicted proteins | sample Lox_Sample_32_FD_206711 | JGI IMG/M metagenome (GOLD analysis project Ga0335078, IMG submission 206711) | Soil microbial communities from Loxahatchee National Wildlife Refuge, Florida, United States - Lox_Sample_3.2 | ecosystem: Environmental > Terrestrial > Soil > Wetlands | place: USA... | reverse complement strand
GGTTTCGCGATTTTGCGCATATTACCTAAGTTTTTAGTTTTTTGGCACGATTTTCAAACCATTGTTTGTTTTGGTGCCGGCAATCCGCGGGTTCACGCGCTCTTTTTCTTTACTTCGACCCCTCAGCGGACTAAACTCTCCTTGTTACAACACTTCATCGATACTTGATGAAAATTCCGATGTTTGGGTTCGCGGATCGCTCTCTGGCGAGCGTATACGGCCTCTGGGATGGTGGTGATCGCGGGGTGGTCTGAGCCTTTTTCTATGGCAAACAAACAATCGCAAGACACTTACAGCGCGCAGTCGATCAGAGTCCTCGAAGGTCTGGAGGCCGTGCGCAAGCGCCCTGGCATGTACATCGGCGACACGGCCGAGCGCGGACTCCATCACCTGGTCAACGAGATCGTCGACAATTCGGTCGATGAGGCGCTCGCCGGCTATTGCAACGAGATCAACGTTGTCATCCTGAGCGACAATCAGATCTCGGTCGAGGACAACGGCCGCGGCATTCCCGTCGACATGCATCCGACCGAGAAGCGCTCGGCGCTCGAGGTCGTGCATACGGTGCTGCACGCGGGCGGCAAGTTCGATCGCGGGGTGTACAAGGTTTCAGGCGGGCTGCACGGCGTTGGCGCCTCGGTGGTCAACGCGCTCAGCGAGGAGTTCGAAGTCGAAGTCCGGCGCGACGGCAAGATCTACTCTCAGCGCTACGAGCGCGGCATCCCGCGGAGCAAGGTCGAAGAGCGCGCGGCGCCCAAGGGCGGCAAGCCGAGCGGCACCAAGACCATCTTTTCGCCCGACCCGAAAATTTTTCCCGAGGTCAAATTCAAATACGAGATTATCGCGCGCTACCTGCGCGACATGGCGTATCTCAACGCCGGACTCAAGATCAGTATCCGCGACGAGCGCACCGGCAAGGCCGAGGAGTTCCACTACGAGGGCGGAATCGCGGAATTCGTCGAATCGCTGACGAGCGGAAGCGAGACGCTGCACAAGGTTATCCGCGTTCACGATCAGCGCGACGGGGTCGACATAGATATCGCGCTGCAATGGACGGATGCATTTCACGAAAGCAATTTCGCTTACGCCAACAACATCCACACCATCGAAGGCGGAACGCATCTGTCCGGATTGCGCTCTGCGCTCACGCGCACGATCAACACCTACGCGCAGAAGAACAACCTGTTCAAAAACAAGGAGATGCGCCTCGAAGGCGAGGACGTTCGCGAAGGCCTGGTTTCGGTCATCAGCGTTAAGCTGCCCGAGCCGCAGTTCGAGGGTCAGACCAAGACCAAGCTCGGCAATTCCGAAGTGGAGGGCCTGGTCTCGGGAGTGGCCAACGAAAAGCTTGGCGAGCACCTCGAGAAGAATCCCTCCGACGCGAAGCGAATCGTGAACCGCGCGATCGAGGCCGCCACCGCGCGCGAGGCGGCGCGCAAGGCCAAGGACCTGGTACGGCGCAAGGGCGCGCTCGATTCGGGCTCGCTGCCCGGCAAACTCGCCGATTGCCAGGAGCGCGACCCCGCGCGCAGCGAACTGTTCATCGTCGAGGGCGACTCGGCCGGCGGCTCGGCCAAGCAGGGCCGCGACCGCCGCATCCAGGCGATTCTTCCCCTGCGCGGCAAGATTCTTAATGTCGAGCGCGTGCGGATCGAAAAGATGCTCTCCTCGCAGGAGTTGCGCACGCTGATCATGGCGCTCGGGATGGGCGTGGCGGATGAAAAGGACGTGGGCAGGCTGCGCTACCACACCGTCGTAATCATGACCGACGCCGACGTCGACGGCTCGCATATCCGCACGCTGCTGCTGACTCTGTTTTTCCGCCAGTTCGTCGAGATCATCGAGGGCGGCCATCTCTATATCGCGCAGCCGCCGCTCTTCCGCGCCAAGAAAGGCAAGCAGGAGCGTTACCTCAAGGACGAAATCGCGCTCGAGGACTATCTGACCGACCTCGGCGCCGAGGCGCTGACGCTGCAGGCGGGCAAGGGCAAGGAGATGCGCGAGCTGCATGGCGCGCCGCTCAAGACCATGGTGCGCCGGGCGCTCCAGCGCGAGCGGATGTACGACGGACTCGCGCGGCGCTCCAAGGAGCGGCCGATCGTCGAGGTGCTGGCGCGCCTGCTCGCCGACAAGCGGGCGAGCGACGAGAGCTTTCGCACGGAGAAGGCGCTCAGGGAAATGGCCGAGGCGATAGTCAAGGAACTCAAGAGCAACCTCACTTTTAAAGTCGATCCGGATAGCGACGGCGCTTTCCGCGCGGTCTTCAGCCACGTGCAAAACGGTGCGACCCCGCCGACCGTGGCCGATCTTGCGCTCCTGCGCTCGGGCGAGCTGCGCGAAATCCGCCGGCTCGACGCCGACCTCGAAGCGCTCAAGGAGCCTTACAAGCTCAAGAGCGGCGACGAGGAGCGCACGGTCGAGTCGCTCAAGGCGGCCGCCGACGCGGTGCTCGAGGCGGGACGCAAGGGGGTCGAGGTCCAGCGCTATAAGGGATTGGGCGAGATGAACCCGGAGCAGTTGTGGGAGACCACGATGAATCCCGAGACGCGCACGATGCTGCGCGTCCAAATCGGCTCGCAAGAGGAAGCCGAGGAGATGTTCCAGAAGCTGATGGGCGATCAGGTCGAGCCGCGCCGCCAGTTCATCGAGGAAAACGCGCTCAACGTTCGCAATCTCGACATCTGACGTCTGCTCCGAAGATTCCGGCGCAGCGCCGATCGCGCGCCGCATACGCAATGTCCTTCCGAGAGGCCTTCGATTAAATGGCTGAGACGCCCAACGGAAACGAACCGCTTCGCAACGAACCTGCCCGGCTGAATATCGAAGACGACATGCGGCAGTCCTACCTGGACTACGCGATGTCGGTGAATATCGGGCGCGCGCTGCCCGATCTGCGCGACGGCCTAAAACCCGTCCATCGCAGGATTCTCTACGCGATGTTCCGCGAGGGGCTGCTCAGCACCCGGCGCTACTCCAAGTGCGCCGGCGTCGTGGGCGAGGTGCTCAAGCGCTACCATCCGCACGGCGATATGGCGGTGTACGACGCGCTGGTGCGGATGGCGCAGTCGTTCAGCATGCGCTACCCGCTGATCGACGGCCAAGGCAACTTCGGCTCGATCGACGGCGACCCGCCCGCCGCCTACCGCTATACCGAATGCCGGCTGACGCGGCTGGCCGAGCGGATGCTCGCCGATATCGACAAGGAAACGGTCGATTTCGTCGACAACTTCGACGGCTCGCAGCAGGAGCCCGAGGTGCTGCCGGCCCAGCTGCCGAACCTGCTGATCAACGGCGCCGACGGAATCGCGGTCGGGATGGCGACCAACATCCCGCCGCACAACCTGACCGAGGTCTGCGACGCGCTGCTCAAATTGCTCGAAAATCCGGCGCTAACGCTCGAGCAGGTGCTCGACATCATCCCGGGCCCCGATTTTCCGACCGGCGGGCTGCTGCTCGGACGCCAGGCGATTCGCCAGGCTTACCTGGCCAAGCGCGGATCGCTCACGATCCGCGCGCTCGCGGTGATCGAAACCGACAAGCGCAGCGGGCGGGGCTCGATCATCGTGCGCGAGATTCCCTACCAGGTGAACAAGACCCGGCTCATCGAACGCATCGCCGAGCTGGTCAACGAAAAGCGCATCGACGGCATCAGCGACCTGCGCGACGAGTCCGACCGCGACGGAATGCGCATCGTGATCGAGCTCAAGCGCGACGCCGAGCCGAAAATCGTGCTCAATCAGCTCTACAAGCTGACCCAGATGCAGCAGAGCTACGGCATTATCATGCTCTCGATTCACGAGGGCCGTCCGCGCGAGCTCAGCCTGCTCGAGATGCTTCAGGCCTTTCTGCTTTATCGGCGCCAGGTGCTGACGCGCCGCGCGCAGTACGAAAAGCGCCAGGCCGAAGCGCGGCTGCATATCCTCGACGGCCTGCTGATCGCGCTCAAGAACCTCGACGCCGTCATCAAGCTGATCCGCGCGTCCAAGGACGCCGAGACCGCGCGCAACGGCCTGATGACTCAGTTCTCGCTCACCCAGATTCAGGCGCAGGCGATCCTCGACCTCACCCTGCGCCGCCTGACCTCACTCGAGCGCGACAAGATCCTTGCCGAGCACAAGGAGACCACGGACACGATCGCGCGGCTCGCCAGGCTGCTCGGCGACGAACGCGAGATGAGCGCGCTCATCGCCAGCGAGATCCAGGACATCAGAAAAGAATTCGGAGATGCGCGCCGCACCCAGATCGTCGAGGCCGAAGGCGACTTCTCGGTCGAGGACCTGATCGTCGACGAAGACGTGCTCGTGACCGTCACGCACGGCGGCTATATCAAGCGCACGCCGCTCTCGCTCTATCGCACCCAGCGCCGCGGCGGCCGCGGCAAGATCGGCGCCTCCACCAGCGAAACCGACTTCGTCGAGCACCTGGTGCCGGTCGGCACTCACGACCGGCTGATGTTCTTCACCAGCAAGGGCAAGGTTTACGAGCTCAAGGCCTACGAGGTTCCCGAAGGCGGACGCGCGGCCAAGGGGCGCTCGATCGCCAACCTGCTGAGCCTCGCCGCCGATGAACAGATGGAAGCGTTCATCCCCGCACCCAAGGAAACGGCAGGCAAATACCTCTTCTTCGCCACCCGCCGCGGGATGGTGAAAAAGACCGCGCTCGACGAATACTCCAACGTCCGCTCCAACGGCCTCATCGCGATCAATCTCGAGGAGGGAGACGAACTGGTCGGCGTCCGCATTACTGACGGCAACCAGCAGATCGTGCTCTCCACCCGCGAGGGCCAGGCGATTCGCTTCAAGGAGGAAGAGGTGCGCGCGATGGGCCGCGCAACCTTCGGCGTCACTGGGATGGAGCTCGAATCCTACAGCGTCAAGGACGGCAAGAATGTAGTCCTGGTCTCCGACGAGATCGTCTCGATCGCGACTTCGCGTGAGGACGAAACCCTGCTCACGGTTTCCGGGCTGGGCTTCGGCAAGCGCACCGCCGCCGCCGAGTACCGCCTGACCCATCGCGGCGGCAAGGGCGTCATCACGATGAACGTCACGGACAAGACCGGCAAGGTGATCAGCGTGCGCCAGGTCGGCAGCGACGACCAGGTGGTGCTGATAACCGACGGCGGCAAGGTGATCCGGCTCGACGTGAGCACCGTGCGAATCACCGGGCGCAACGCGCAAGGCGTGCGGCTGGTGAAACTCGAACCGGGCGAGCGCGTGCGCGCGGTCGCGGGATTGGCGGAACCCGAAGAGGACGAAACCGGCGGAACGGCCAACGGCGCCAATGGCGCGGCGGCGGACGACGACGCCGAGGAGTAGGCGCAAACCGGTTCGCCGGCGGTGGACATCGGGCGCGGCGCAGGCGTAAAGATCGCCTCATGCCGCTCGATTCATCGCTGGTCGGAACCGCCTCCGAAGTGGTCGCGGCCGACGTTGACGTCGCGTGGACGATGGCCTACGCCGCAGGCCTCGGCGACGCCCTGTCCTGCTATCTCGACACGACGCGCGAAGACGGCATCGTCGCCCACCCGATGTTTTCGGTCGCAATCGAGTGGCGCGCGATGATCCAGATAATCCAGGTGCTGAGCGAATCCGGATTTCCGCGCGCCGAGATGCTCCGCCGCGTGCATGCGACCGACGAAGTGATCGTCCATCGCCCGATTCGTCCGCCCGAGCGGCTCTTCACGCGCGCGACGCTCGCCGGCATCGAACGGCGCAAGGCCGGCGCCTATCAACTCACCCGGTTCGACACGGTCGACGAAAAAGGAGCGCCGGTCTGCACCACCTGGTACGGCAATCTCTACCGCGGGGTCGATGTCGCGGGGCCCGATCGGCCGCCGCCGGATGCGCCGGCGGCGCTTGCGCCGTCGGGCAACGCAGCCGCCGCGCACGCGAGCTTCGCGATACCGATCTCGCCGCTCGCCGCGCACATTTACGGGGCCTGCGGGCGGCTCGGCAACCCGGTCAACATCCATACCGACATGGCAACTGCGAAGAAGGCCGGACTGCCGGGAACGATTCTGCACGGCACCGCCTCACTTGCGATGGCGGTGTCGCGCGCGATCGCAGCCGAAGCAGATGGCGATCCGGCGCGCGTCGCGCGGATCCATGCCCGGTTCGGCGCGATGGTGCTGATGCCGTCGGCGATCGAAGTGCAGATTTTCGCGCGGGAGCCGAGCGCCGACGGCAAAACGGTCTTCTTCGAGGTGCTGAGCGCCGACGGCGGACGGGCGATTCGCGACGGCTTCGTCGCGCTGCGCGGCTGACGTGCGGGCGCGCGCCGCGATGGACATCCGGCGTCCAAGCTCTGTAGAAATATCCCATGCCACTTGAATCATCGCTGGTTGGAACCAGAGTCGGTCCCGCGACGACCGAAGTCGACGCGCGCTGGACGATGGCTTATGCGGCGGCGCTCGAAGATTACCTCCCCTGCTACCTCGACACGCGACGCGCCGACGGCATCGTCACCCATCCGGTCTTCCCGGTCTGCATCGAGTGGCCGGCCGCGATCGCGCTCCACGACAAGATGCGCAGCTCGAAGCTCGCCCACAGCGAGGCGGCGCGCGGCGTTCATGCAACCTACGACGTCACGCTCCATCGCGCGATCCGCCCGCCCGAGCGGCTGACTACGACGCTTACGCTCGCGGCCGTGCAGCGGCTTAAGCCCGGGGCGTACGAGTTGATGCGCTTCGAAACGGTGGACACGCAGGGCCGGCCGGTCTGCACGACCTGGTACGGCACGATCTATCGCGGCGTCGAGGTTGACGGCCCCGACCGTCCTGCCGCCGACGCGCCGGCGCCGCTTAAGGCTCCCGGCGCGGGCGACACGGCCCGCGCGGAAATTCCGCTCGCGATTTCCCCGGGCGCCGCGCACGTTTACACCGAGTGCGCTCGCATCTGGAACCCGGTGCATACCGACAGCTCCGTCGCCGCCGCCGCGGGCCTGCCCGCGATCATTCTGCACGGCACGGCCACGATGGCGATGGCGGTGTCGAAGATCGTCGCCGCCGAAGCCGGTTACAACCCCGAGCGCGTGCGGCGTATCCATGGGCGGTTTGCCGCGATGGTGCTGATGCCATCGATGGCGACGGTGCGTATCAACTCGCGCACGCCCGCAAGCGGTGGCGAAGCGGTCTCGTTCGATGTTCTGAATGCCGACGGGAGCCGGGCGATTCGCGACGGAATGGTCCTGCTGGGCGAGTAGGACGGCAAGCGCGCGGGGCGCGTTGGCGTTTTGAGATCGCAAGCTCCGCTTGCAGGAGTTCTTCCGAAGATCGCAAACTTCGCCGAGGCCCTCCAGCCGCGTCTCCGGGAAAATGGTGAAAGAATGAAGGTTAAGGCAGCTGTCGCACATAAAGCCGGCGCTCCGCTCGAGATCGAAACTGTCGATCTCGAGGGGCCGAAGCAGGGCGAAGTGCTGGTCGAAATCAAGGCGACCGGCGTATGCCATACCGACGCCTATACGCTATCGGGCAAAGATCCCGAGGGGTTGTTTCCTGCGATTCTCGGCCACGAGGGCGCGGGCGTGGTCGTCGAAGCCGGCGCGGGCGTGACCACGCTGCACCCCGGCGACCATGTCATTCCGCTCTACATCCCGGAGTGCCGGCAATGCCCGTCGTGCCTTTCGGGCAAGACCAATCTCTGCACCGCGATCCGCGAAACCCAGGGGCGCGGCGTGATGCCTGACGGCAAGAGCCGCTTCTCGCTCGGCGGCCGGACGCTTCATCACTACATGGGGACATCCACGTTTGCGAATTTCACGGTCGTGCCCGAGATCGCGCTCGCCAAAGTGCGCGAGGACGCTCCCTTCGATCGCATCTGTTATATCGGATGCGGCGTTACGACCGGCGTCGGCGCCGTGATCAACACCGCCAAGGTTCAGGTCGGCGACACGGTGGTGGTTTTCGGTCTCGGCGGAATCGGGCTCAACGTGGTGCAGGGCGCGCGGATCTCGGGAGCGCGCATGATCGTGGGAGTGGACCTCAATCCGGCGCGGCGCGCGATCGCCGAGAAGTTCGGCCTCACGCACTTCGTCAACCCGGCCGAGGTGCGCGGCGAACTCGTGCCGTACCTGGTCGATCTGACCGGCGGGGGCGCCGACTTCGCCTTCGAGTGCGTCGGCAACGTCAAGCTGATGCGCCAGGCGCTGGAGTGCTGCCATCGCGGATGGGGCACCTGCGTCATAATCGGCGTGGCCGGCGCGGGCGAGGAAATTTCGACCCGTCCCTTTCAGCTCGTTACCGGACGCTCCTGGAAAGGCACCGCGTTCGGCGGCGCCAGAGGGCGGCGCGACGTGCCAAAAATTGTCGACTGGTATATGGAAGGCAAAATCAACATCGACGACCTCATCACGCACACGATGACGCCCGACCGGATCAACGAGGCCTTCGACCTGATGCATCGCGGCGAGTCGATTCGCACGGTGGTAAGGTTCTGACGCTTATCGGGTCGGCGCGCCGGCATGCCTGCGATGCGGCCGCGCATCTATGCGTCGTGCGGTTCAGGTGCGGCTGAGAGTCATCCGCTCCGCGATCGCAGAGGCCAGCGAGGCGGTGGCCCATGCGGCGGCCGGCGCCGCCGCCGCTCCGACGGCGGTCCCGATAAAGACCAACCAATTCACTTCCATCCGTTGCCGCGCGATGCTCAGCGTAAGACCGACCGCGCCCGCGCACGCCGGAATTCCCCACCACGCTATTTCGGCGATCACGATCGATCCCATGACACGGCGCGTCCCCGGCCGCAGCATCGTTCCGGCCACCGCCGCGACCATCACGGCCAGCATGAAGTCGGCGGCGAAAGTGCCGAGCCATAGATGGGGCGGCGGCCACAAGAACATCGGCAGCCCCCTGGAGGCGGTGAATTGCAGCAGGGCGCCTATTCCGAGCGCCGCCAGCGCGGCGATTCCAGCGGCGGCGGCGCCGCGATGCCGAAGAACAAGCGCGACGACGATGGCGAGAAACAAAATCGCCGCGGAGATCGCGAAGGCGCCCGCGTATTCATGCCGGCGCTGCGCTATGTCCCGGTCCGAAGGCGGCGTGTCGTCGCTGGAATTGTCCTGTGCCGCCGACGCATCCACAGAGCTGAGAATGACGCCCGACCCGGTGGAGTGAAGTAACTCTGCCGGCGCGGCGGTTAGACTGTGTGCCAGCGCTGGTGCGCGCCCCAGCACCAGCATCCCCACCGCCATCGCTATTGCTCCAGCTATCGCCGCAAGGCCGCGCATCATACGCCAAATATCCACTAGCACAGAGGCCGTGGCAATCCCTTCCGGGAGGCTCTTGCCAGACCGTTAATGGACTTGCGGGCGGGCCGGGGTATAGTTTTTAGACGCGCCCTTTTGCGGCTGGTGGGAGGCGATCATGGCCTGGATTCGCACGATCTCCGAGCAGGATTTCATGGATCGGGTGACTGACGCCCTTGGCGTCGAACTCGACCCGATGCTCCTGCAACTCGCGCGGCCGGCGCCCGCGGGCGAGGTGCTGACCGAGGTCGTGGCGCCGAGGCGAAGCTGAGGCGCGATGCAACGCAAGCCGCGGCTCGCATATAACGAGATGATCGCAATCGCACTCGCCGCTTGCGCGATTTTTCTCGCCGGATGCTGGAACCGCACGCCGGCGCAACAGGAGTATTTCGACGCGCTCAAGCGCGGCAACTCGGCTCAGGCGAGCCAGCTCTGGCTGCAGATGACGCCCGACCAACGCGCGCAGTTCGAACGCGGCGAGGGCATCCGGCCGAGCGTATCGCACGGCGACGTGCAGCAGGCGATCGATGAGCACTACTCCGAGCAGGACGACGACGGCTCGACGCCCAAGCAGGTCGAACTGGCGCCGCCCGGCGGAGGTCTGCAGGATCTGCCCGCTTATCTCAAGAGTAACGGCGCTGACGGAGCAGAACCGCCCGCGCCGCTCGGACAATAGCCGCCTGCTCGTGGCCGAATCGAATCAGCAACATTGAGGACAGGCTTACGATGGAGTTCGCGTTCAACCCGGACCAGGAGATGCTTCGCCGCACGCTCGCGGACTTTGCCGCGCGCGAGCTTACCCCAGCCTACGCCAGCCGTGACAAGGATGAAGACCTGCCGCGAGCGCTCGTGCGCAAGCTCGGCGAACTGGGACTGCTCGCGCCGATGGCCGAGCAACGCCACGGCGGCCAGGAACTGGATTACGTCTCGCTGGGTATCGCGCACGAGGAGGTCGGCCGCGCGGATTTCAACGCGGCCTACGTGCTGCTGCTCTCGGGGCTGGTCGGCGCGATCGTCGCCGCGCGCGGCGACGATCGCCAGCGCGCCGAGTACCTTCCGCCGATTTGCCGCGGCGACGTGGTAACCGCGCTCGCCGTGAGCGAGCCGAGCGGCGGCTCGGATGCCGCGCATATCCGCCTGCAGGCGCGGCGCGACGGCGACAGCTACGTGCTGAACGGCGAAAAAACTTCGATCTCGCTAGGTTCATGGGCGGACACCGCCCTAGTGATGGCGCGCACTGGGACGCTCGAACAGGGCGCGCACGGCGTGAGCGCGTTTTACGTCGATCTGCGTGCCCCCGGAGTCAGCCGCGCGCGCTTTCGCGATCTTGGGACGCGCGCGATCGGCCGCGGCCAGCTTTTCTTCGACGAGGTGCGGGTGCCGGCGGCCGCGCTTATCGGCGCCGAGGGCGCGGGCTTCGTCCAGGTGATGCAGGGTTTCGACTTCAGCCGCTCGCTCATCGGCCTGATGTGCATCGGGGCCGCCCAGCAAAGCGTTGACGAAACCGTCAGGTACGTAGCCGAGCGCCAGGCCTTCGGCACCGCGCTCGCGCGCTTCGAGGGTGTGTCGTTTCCGTTGGCCGAGGCCGCGGTCAAGTTGCGCGCCGCGCGCCTGCTCTGTTACGAGGCGCTATGGATGCGCGACCGCGGCCAACCGCACGGATGGCTTGCGGCGGGATGCAAATGGTGGGCGCCGGAACTCGCGGTCCAGGTCATCCATCAATGCCTGCTCCTGCACGGCCATCTCGGCTTCAGCCTCGACCTACCGCATCAGCAGCGTTTGCGCGACGTTATCGGGCTCGAAATCGGCGACGGCACCGCGCAGATCATGAAGAGCCTCGTGGCGCGCGAAATCATCGGCAAGACGGCGCGCCCGTACTAGGCGCGTGCCGCGCTGCTAGCGCGGGAGCCGCGCGAGGAAACGCAGCCGCATGTAGTCGGCCGTCCAGCGTCCATTTTCGTCGCACAGCACCGGCCTGAGCATCGCGATAACCTCGTCGCGTGCGGGCGCACGCTCGGGCGCGGGCAGCCAGCCCAGGAACGGCGCCGCGAACGTGTCGAGCCATCCCGCCATGTCGGTCGGCAGCGGCGTCGGCCGCGGAATCAATTCAATATATTCGACGGTGAAACCGCCGCGCTCGAGCCGCGCGCGATAGTCGTTGACGGTCGGAAAATACCAGGGGCTCGTGGCCATGCGGTCCACGCCGCGGCGCTGGAGCACCGCGATCAACGCAACCGTAATCGCGGCCACGCATCCGTGACCGCCCATCTCGCCCGCGAAGCGGCCGTCCGGCTTGAGCGCGCGCGCGACGCCCGCGATCACTGCGTCGGGATCGTCCCTCATCCAATGCAGCGCCGCATTGGAAAAGGCCGCATCAAACTCGCGCGCGAAGGTAAGCCGCGCGCCGTCGGCAACGCGCGCGTCGAGTCCCCGCCTTTGCGCCGCCGCGACCATCTCCGCTGAGGCATCGACGCCCACCACGACCGCACCCGCGGCGGCAATTTTCTCGGTCAGCACGCCGTCGCCGCATCCGAGGTCCAGAATGCGCTCGCCGGCAAGCGGCTTGAGCAGATCGAGCACGGGCTGCCCGAGCGCCGGAACGAAATGAGCGTGCTCGGCGTAGCGCTCCGCCTTCCAGCGCTGCGCGGACGGCGAACCTTCGGCTGATTGTGGAATTGCCATGATCTAAACATATACTGGGAGAGTGCCAAAGTGGACACGCCCGAAAACATAGTGCCCGCCGCATCGCCGGCGCGCGGGGTATCTCCGGTATGGCGCGGACTGGCCTTCCTGACCCTCGCAGCCGCGGCGGTGCTGGCGCTGCTGGCGACTAAATACGCGGCGGCGCTGCGCTACGACTCCATCACCGACTCCGCAGAGCGCGCCGCGCTCGACGACCGCATCACCAGCCTCGAGCACGACGTAGTCGCGGCGCACAGCCAGATCGCCTCGCTGCGCCAGCAATTGGAGACGAGCGGCAAGAGCGTGCAGGCGGCGCTTATGCCCGACTCGCGGATCATTCATCTTGCGCCGCTAGGCGCGGTGCCTAACGCCAGCGCCGCGATCGCCGAGACTCCGCTGAAGAGCGAGGCCGTGCTGCTGGTCAGCGGGCTTCCCGCGCCCCCTGCGGGCGAAAGTTATGAGCTTTGGTGGATCGGTGTGCACGGCGAAGCGATCAAGGCCGCGACCTTTCATCCCGATCAGAATGGGGCGGCGATCGCCGACGCGACCCTGCCGCCGGCGTCCGCACACGTAGTAGCGGACGAAATCACGCTCCAGCGGTCGCAGAGCGCCGACAAGCCGGACGGCACGATCTATTTCAGAGGCGCCACGCAATAGCGCTTTTGCGGCGCATCCTCCGAATCCCATGATCGGTGGAGTTGATCACGTCGTGATCGCGGTGCCTGACCTCGCGGAGCATCGCACCGAGCCCACCCTTCACGGCTACGGCGCGGCGCCCACACTGCTTGACGCCGCGCGCACGCGCGCGCGTGCATTCTGCTATAAGCGGCCCGCTCCATGAACTCCCAATCCATACCGCGCCTGCTGATTGCCGCGACCGGCAGCGGCGCGGGCAAGACCACTGCGACGATCGCGCTGATCGGCGCATTGCGGGCGCGCGGAATGCGCGTGGGCGCGTTCAAATGCGGCTCGGACTATCTCGACCCGACGTACCATCGACGCGCCGCTGGCGCCCCCTCGCACAATCTCGACGGCTGGATGATGGATCGCGCCTCGGTGCTCGCGACCTTTGCGCGCGCCGCCGCGGGCGCCGACGTCGCGGTGATCGAAGGGATGATGGGGCTGTTCGACGGCGCGACACCGACCAGCGATGAAGGCTCGTCGGCGGAGATCGCGAAGTGGCTGGCGGCACCCGTGCTGCTCGTGGTTGACGCTTCTGGGATGGCCCGCACGGTGGCGGCGGTAGCGCACGGCTTCGCTCGCTTCGACCCGCATCTGAAACTCGCCGGCCTCATCTGCAATCGTGTCGGCGGCCGCGGCCATCTCGATTTGCTGCGCGCGGCATCGGCCGAAGTTCCGGTGCTCGGCGGATTTTCGAGCGAAGGGCGCTTCGCCTTTCCGGAGCGTCATCTTGGACTGCTCAGCGCTGACGAGAAAACTGTTGCGCAGCAATCGTTCGACGCGTGGGCTGAATTGGCGGAGCGATGGCTCGACCTCGACGCGATCGTGGCGATCGCGAAAAGCGCGCCGCTGCTGAGTGTCCCCCAGATAGCCGAGCTATGGCCGCGAAGCGGCGCGCCGGGGCCGCGATGCCGTATCGCCGTGGCGTGGGACGACGCGTTCCATTTCTACTACGAAGACAATTTGCGCCGCCTTGAAGCGGCAGGTGCGGATCTGGTGCATTTCGCGCCAACGCGCGAGGCCCGGCTGCCGGAAGTTGACGGGCTTTACTTCGGCGGCGGCTATCCCGAGGCGCTCGCCGCCGACCTTTCGGGCAATGAAGCGATGATCGACGCGGTGCGCAGCTTCGCACGGAAGGGCGGGCCGATCTACGCCGAGTGCGGCGGCCTGATGTATCTGAGCGAGAGCATTCGGACGCTGGACGGGCGCTCGTGGCCGATGGTCGGGCTGGTAGCGGGCGAGGCGGTGATGTCCGAGCGCCTGCAAGCGCTCGGCTATGTCGAGGTCGAGACGCGCGTGGAATCGGTCCTGGGACCCGGCGGGCTGCAGATGCGAGGCCATCAGTTCCGTTACTCGACGCTCACGCCGATTCCAGAGCGGATGGAATGCGTGTACGCGGTGCGTCCGCGATGGGGCGAGGCGTTCGTCGAAGGCTACCGGACGGGCAACGTGCTCGCTTCCTACGTGCACATCCACTGGGCGTCGAACCCGAAAGCAGCGGAGGGGTTCGTTAACTCCTGCGCCGCCTGGCGCGCGCAAAATCGCAGGCCGCCGCCGGGAGAAAGATAGTCCTGTACCGGCCGATCCGGTGTTTGCGCCCCGCAAGACATCCGGGCCGCGACATTCTAGAATCGCTCTCATGGCTGACGACCGTTCACATGGATCATTGACGCTCGAACACGAGGCGCCCAACACGCTCGAGGGCTGGAGCGTGCTGCATCAGGTGTTCCGCCTGCGGCGCGGCGCGCTCGGCGCGCTCGACGCCGGACGGCGCGAACGAATTCTGCGCCAGGCGGCCGCCGCGATCTCCGCGATGGAGCGGCGCGAAGATGGCGAAAGCGCAGTCTTTTCGGTCCTGGGACATAAGGGCGATCTGCTCGCGATCCATTTCCGCCGGACGTTCGACGACCTGGAGCGCGCGCAGGCGACGCTTGCGGCGCTGGAGCTCAGCGCGTTTCTCGAACAATCCGGATCCTATGTCTCGATGGTTGAGATCGGGCTCTACGAGGCCACAGTCGCCTTGAACGCGCGGCTCGCCGGCGAAGGCCTGCGTCCGCATTCGCCGGAATGGAAGCGGGCGGTCGACGAAGAGATGGCCGCACAGCGCGCGAAGATGGCCTCGCGCCTATGGCCTAAAATTCCCGAACGCCGCTATCTCTGTTTTTATCCGATGAACAAGCGGCGCGCCGGAGCCGACAACTGGTACCAGTTGCCGATCGACGAGCGCCGCCGCCTGATGCATGAGCACGGAATGATCGGCAGACGCTATGCAGGCCAAGTCACGCAGATAATCTCCGGGTCGGTCGGCTTCGACGACTGGGAATGGGGAGTCGATCTCTTCGCGGACGATCCACTGGTGTTCAAGAAACTGGTCTACGAGATGCGCTTCGATGAATCGAGCGCGCGCTATGCCGAGTTCGGCCCGTTCATCGTCTCGATCCGGCTGGACGCCGACGATCTGCAGCGTGCAACTTTCGGCCATACCTCAGCCTGAGGGGCGCCGCGTCGCCGGTTTCAACCTTTCAACGCTTTCACGCGCGCCGCCTCGCCGGTGTTATATCGACACGCGCGGCGCGGCCGCATCTTGTTCGGCCGCGCCAATTTTAGCCGCACAAAAGGAGAAGCCCGTGACACCCCAGGAGTTCGCGCAGCATCTGAACCGTCTGTACGCCGGCACGATGATGCAGGACATCGAGATGCTCCATGCGGGAGAGGGGTGCGCGCGCGGACGACTCGAGTTCAAGCCTGATCTGCGGCAACTCACCGGGCTGTTCCATGCCGGAGCGATCATGGCGCTCGCCGATACGACGGCGACGGCGGCGGCGATGTGGGAGGTAAATCCGGGCGGCGAATTTCGTCCCGAGCTTTTCCCGCTCTCGATCCAGGTTTCGAGCAACCTCATCCGCAACACGGATCGCGGCGCTCTCACTGCGGAGGCCGAACTGGTTCATCGCGGCCGGAGCACGATCGTCGCCGACGTCCGCGTGCTCGACGATCAATCGCGGCTGATTGCAAAGGCAACCGTCACGCTGCTCGTGCCGAAGCAGCCTGCGCGCTGAGGTACGACGGAAGGGGCTGCTGACCCAAGGCACCTCCCGAGGCCGTCAGTTGCGGAATCTGTCGGCCATGCGCCGCAGGATCCCGGACCGTCCGCCATCGCCAGGTTCATCGGCGGCGGCGCCCGCCGATGCGCTCCCGGCCGATGCTTCGGCGCCCGGTTTCAAGCGGGCGAAAATCTCTTCGACCTCGCCATCGGTCGGAAAACGGCCGGCCTCCGCCTTGGAAAAAATCACCTGGCCATCCATCACGACGTCGAACTGGCCGGTTTTGCCGGGCCTGACTTCGGCCTCTTCGCCGAAGCGCTTATGGAGCGATGCGGCCAGACTGACCGCGCGTGGCTTGTAGCCTCAAGCCGAACAATAGAGAATCACTGTCGCCATTCGAAAGTCTCCTGCCTCAGTTCACCATCGACTCACTTGCTCTCGGGAAAATCGACGAACACTGCCGCCGCCACCACCGAGGTCCACAAGCCGTCGCGGTCGCCGATCGCCGATTGCGTGGCGTTGCGCGTGGTCACGATTTTGTCCGAGACGCGCCAGACGTCCTTGCGCTCGTCGTAGCTCGAGTTGGGATCGAATTCGACACCCAGGATCGTCGCCAGCATCATCGCCGCCAGATCTTCGGCGTAGTCGCCGGCCTTCTGGTCGGTCTCGCCGAAGCTGTGATGCTCCGAGAGATAGCCGTACTGGCCGGGATTGGCCGGAATTGCCACGCCCACCGAGGCGGCGATGAGGCGATGGGGCTCGTCGGTTGCGTTGTCGCTCATCACGGCAAAAACGATCTGGCCGGGCTTGAGATACTTGAGTCCCTCCTGCGGCGTGATCAGTTTGCAGTAGGGCGGAAAGATCGATTGGACGCGGACCAGGTTGTACTCGGCGATGTTGGCCGCGCGCAGGGCCATCTCGAACGAGTTGAGCTTCTCGCGATGCTTGCCGACCCCTTTGGTCAGGAAAACTCCCTTGGGAAAAGGCCCCATCTACGCGCTCCCTTTAAGCCGCCCCGTTCTGGCTCACTCAATAAGCGTAGCAGCAAGCTTTCGCGCGATACACAAGGGGGGAAGGATAGCGGCCTAAACGACATTCACCGGCTGGTACTCGCCGAACACGCGGCGCATCGCGTCCGAGATTTCGCCGAGCGTCGCCCAGTTGCGCACCGCATCGACTATCGCCGGCATCAGGTTGCCGCCGTCGCGCGCAGCCGCCTCGACCCGACCGAGTGCGTCGCGCGTGGCCGCAGCGTTGCGCTCGGCGCGCAGGCGCGAGAGCCGCTCGCACTGCTTGTGCTCGATCTCGGGATTCACGCGCAGGAGGTCGATCGGAGGCTGCTCGCCCGAGGTGAACTGGTTCAACCCGACTATTATGCGCTGCTTGGATTCGATTTCGCGCTGATACAGGTAGGCGGCCGACTGGATCTCGCGCTGCATATAGCCGCGCTCGATTGCGGCCACGGCGCCGCCGAGGTCGTCGATCTTGCCCAGGTACTCGACCGCCTTCTTTTCGAGCTCGCGCGTGAGGCTCTCGACGTAGTACGAGCCGCCGAGCGGATCGACGGTATCCGCCACGTCGGACTCGTTGGCGATAATCTGCTGCGTGCGGAGCGCGAGCAGCGCTGATTGCTCGGTGGGCAGCGCCAGAGCCTCGTCGCGGGAATTGGTATGGAGCGATTGCGCACCGCCCAGCACTGCGGCCAGCGCCTGCAGCGTCACCCGCACGACGTTGTTGTCGACCTGCTGCGCGGTGAGCGTTGAGCCCGCGGTCTGCGCATGAAACCGCAGCATCATCGAGCGTTCGTCGGTCGCGCCGAAGCGCTCTTTCATGATGCGCGCCCACAGCCGGCGCGCCACGCGGAACTTGGCGATCTCCTCGAAGAAGTTGTTGTGCACATTAAAGAAGAAGGAAAGGCGGCTCGCGAAGGCGTCGATTTTGAGCCCGGCCTTGAGCGCCGCTTCCACGTATGCGATTCCGTCGGCGAGCGTAAACGCCAGTTCCTGCGCCGCGGTCGACCCGGCTTCGCGGATGTGGTAGCCGGAGATCGAGATCGTGTTCCAGTTGGGAACTTCCCTGGTCGCGAACGCGAAAATGTCGGTGATAATCCGCATCGATCCGCGCGGCGGATAGATGTAGGTCCCGCGGGCGACGTACTCCTTGAGCACGTCGTTCTGGATCGTCCCGTTGAGTTTGTCCCAGCCCACGCCGCGCCGCTCCGCCGCAACCAGGTAAAGCGCGAGCAGGATCGACGCGGTCGCATTGATGGTCATCGACGTCGAGATCCTGTCGAGCGGGAGCTGATCGAGCAGCGTCTCCATGTCGGCGAGCGCGCAGATCGAAACGCCGACGCGTCCCACCTCGCCGCGGGCTAATGGATGATCGGAGTCGCGGCCCATCTGGGTCGGCAGATCGAAGGCGACCGAGAGCCCGGTCTGCCCGTGCTCGAAGAGGTAGCGGTAACGGCGGTTGGATTCCTCGGCATCGCCGAAGCCCGCGTACTGGCGCATCGTCCAGAGCCGCCCGCGATACATCGTCGGCTGGACGCCGCGGGTGAATGGGTACTCGCCCGCGAAACCGAGGTCGCGCAGGTAGTCGAAGCCGTTCAGGTCGGTCGGGTCGTACTCGCGTCCGACGTCGATGCCGGAACTGGTGGCGAAATGCTCGCGGCGCTCGCCGCCGCGCTTGAGCGCCGGCTCGACCTTGCGTTGCTCCCAGCGCTTGCGCTCGTCTCCGATACCGCCGTCGGACATGACTGTGGCCTCCGGTCCCGGCTATTCGATGATCGCCAGGACCTCGCCCTTCTCGACCGTCTGCCCCGCCGCGACCCGCACTTCGATCACCTTGCCGGCCTTGGGCGTTCTGATTTCGTTCTCCATTTTCATCGCTTCGACGGTCAGCACGCCGTGCTCGGCCTCGACCTCGTCGCCCGGGTTCACCAGCACGCTGACCACTCGCCCGGGCATCATAGCCTTGAGCTCGACGCGCCCGCTCAAAGCGCGGCCGGTTCTGGCACGCGTGGCGCGCCGCTTCTCGTCGATCAGGTTGATGCGCCATGCGCCGGCGCGCGAGCTTACGATCAGCTCTTCGCCCTCGGGCGTAACGTCGAAGTCGAACGAACGGCTCCCGATCAAGACTGAAAACGAGCCCGCGCCGACGCGCCGCAGATCGAGTTCGAAGCGTTGATCGCCCAGCCGCACCGCGCAGGAATTGGCGTCGATCTCCTCAAAGTCGAATTCGTGTTCGATGTCCTGCAGCGTGGCCAGGTAGCGCATGGTCGTTCTCTTAGCGTCTCAAAACGTCGAGGCGGCCGAGCGTCTTCCATGCCGAGCCGCCGCGAGCCAATCCGCGTGCCGCACCGGCTGCGGCCTCGGAAGCGCGGCCGTTGCCCAGCTTCTGCGCGGCAGCCGCCGCCGCCAGCGCTGCCGCGATGAATTCCGGATCGCCGGCCTGCTCGCCGGCCGGACCCTCCGCCGACAGCTCTGCCGGATGGTATTCCTGGCCGATGAAGTTGGTATCGTATTCGCCGCCGAGGAACACCGGATGGCTCATCAGCCAACGATGGAAATCCAGGTTGGTGGTAAGTTCGCCGGCGATCACGAACTCGCTCAGCGCGCGGCGCGTCCGCGCGATCGCCTCGGCGCGGTCGCGGCCCCATACCACGAGCTTCGAGATCATCGGATCGTAAAACACGGGCACTTCGGCGCCCGCGTAAACGCCCGCGTCGTTGCGCACGCCGGGACCGCTGGGCCATCGCAGCGTGTCGATCCTACCGGGCGCCGGGACGAATCCGGCCGCGGAATCTTCGGCATAGATGCGGCATTCGATCGCCCAACCGCGCTGGCTCAAATCCTCCTGTCTGAAGGGCAGCGGAGCACCGGCGGCGACCTCGATCTGCGCCTTCACCAGGTCCACGCCGGTGACCATTTCGGTGATCGCGTGCTCGACCTGGATGCGCGTGTTCATTTCGAGAAAGTAAAAATTGCGATCGGCGTCGGCCAGGAATTCGATCGTGCCGGCGCCGACATAGCCAACCGCCTGCGCCGCCTTGACCGCGACCTTGCCCATCGTACGGCGCATCGCCGGCGTGATAAACGGCGACGGCGACTCCTCGACGACCTTCTGATGGCGCCGCTGAATCGAACATTCGCGCTCGAACACATGCACGGTGTTGCCCGCGCGATCGGCGAATACCTGGAACTCGATGTGACGCGGGCGGCTCAGATATTTCTCGACGTAGAGGCGGGCGTCGCCGAACGACGACTTCGCTTCGCCGCCCACGGAGCGGATCGCGGAGACCAGCTCGGATTCCTTCTCGACGAAGCGCAGGCCCTTGCCACCGCCGCCGGCCGCTGCCTTGAGCATGACCGGATAGCCGATCCCGGCCGCGGCCGCGCGCACCTCGTCCTCTCCGGCGAGCGTTCCCGGCGAGCCCGGCACGACCGGCACGCCCGCCGCCGCCATCGCCTTGCGCGCCTCGACTTTGTCTCCCATCGCCTTGATCGCCTCGGGCGACGGACCGATGAAAACGAGCCCGGCTTGCGCCACCGCGCTCGCGAAGCCGGCATTTTCGGAGAAGAAGCCATACCCAGGATGGATAGCCTCGGCGCCGGTCTTTTTGGCGGCGTCGAGAATTCGCTCGGTTTTGAGATAGCTTTCGGAGGCTGGCGACGGACCGACGGCGACCGCGTAGTCGGCCTCGCGCACGTGCAGTGCGGCGCGGTCGGCCTCCGAATAGACGGCGACAGTTTCGATTCCCAGGTCGCGGCAGGCGCGGATCACGCGGACGGCTATCTCGCCGCGGTTCGCAATCAGGATTCGCTTGAACATCGTCCAGTAAAGTTTATCGCGTTCGCCGCCCGGCAGGCGAGCGCGTTCACAGCGGGATATTGCCGTGCTTGCGCGGCGGATTGCGGTCGCGCTTGTTCTCGAGCGCTTTGAGCGCGGCGATCAGTCGCGGCCGGGTATCGCGCGGGATCAGCACCTCGTCGATATAGCCCAGTTCGGCGGCCTTGAAAGGATTGGCGAAGGTTTTGCGATATTCCTCGACCAGCCGTGCCTTCTCGGTCGCCGGATCCTTGGCTTTTTCGATCTGATTGCGAAAGACGATATTGACCGCGCCGTCCGGGCCCATCACCGCGATCTCGGCGGTCGGATAAGCAAAGTTGAAGTCGCCCCGGATGTGCTTGGACGACATCACGTCGTAGGCGCCGCCGTAGGCCTTGCGCGTGATCACCGTGACCTTGGGCACCGTGGCCTCGCAATAGGCGTAGAGGAGCTTCGCGCCGTGCCGGATAATTCCGCCGAACTCCTGCGCGGTGCCGGGCAGGAAGCCCGGAACGTCGACGAAAGTCACCAGCGGGATGTTGAACGCATCGCAAAAGCGCACGAAACGCGCGGCCTTGACCGACGCATCGATATCGAGGCATCCGGCGAGATAGGCCGGCTGATTCGCGACCACCCCGACCGAGTAGCCGCCAAGGCGCGCGAAACCGATCACCATGTTTTGCGCGAAATCCTTCTGCAGCTCCATCAGGCGGCCGCCGTCGACTACGCGATGGATTATGTCGCGGATGTCGTAAGGCCTGTTCGGGTTCTCGGGGACGATCGCATCGAGCGTCTCGTCGCGCCGATCCGCAGGATCGCTCGAGGCCGCAAAGGGCGCGTCCTCGGCGTTGTTGAGCGGCATGTACGCAAGCAGCTCGCGCACCGCGAGCAGCGCGCTCTGATCGTCGGCCGCCTCCAGATGGCACACACCCGAGCGGATCGAATGCGTGTCCGCGCCGCCCAGGTCCTGCATCGAGACTTCCTCGTGCGTGGTCGCCTTGATCACGTCGGGTCCGGTGATGAACATGTACGAGGTGTCGCGCACCATCACGACGAAGTCGGTCATCGCGGGCGAATACACCGCGCCACCCGCGCAGGGTCCCATGATGCAAGAGATCTGCGGCACCACGCCCGAGGACATCACGTTGCGCAGGAAGATGTCGGCATAGCCGGCGAGCGACACCACACCCTCCTGGATCCGCGCGCCGCCCGAGTCGTTAAGCCCGATCACGGGGCATCCGGTCTTCATCGCGAGATCCATCACCTTGCAGACTTTTTCGGCGAAGGCGCCCGACAGGCTGCCGCCAAAAACGGTGAAGTCCTGCGAAAAGACGCAGACCTGCCGCCCCTCGATAGTGCCGTAACCGGTGACCACGCCGTCGCCGGGGATGCGGCGATCGCCCATCCCGAAGTCGTCGCAGCGATGAGTTTTGAATTTGTCCAGTTCGATGAAGGAGCCGCGGTCGAGCAGGAATTCGGCCCGCTCGCGCGCCGTTAAGCGGCCCGATTCGCGCTGGCGGCGCAGGCGGTCCTCGCCGCCGGCGAGCTCCGCCTGGCGCGAAAGCTCGTGCATCCGTTCGATATTCTCTTTAACGCTCATCTCAAAATCTCGCGCAGCGAGCATGATATGGTGCGCTTGAGGCGGCGCGCAAGCGGATTTGCGCGTCTTCGGACGAGTCCGACACCCGGAGACCGCCTCGCGCAAGGCGGGGCGAACCGCGTCTTTGCGGGCCGTCGCGCGCGTACCATAATGAAGCGAATATAAGCGTGAAAAGGGGCGCACCTGTGATTGACGACACGATGGCGGAGCGGATGGTGGCATGCGGATGGCTCGCCGCGAGCGCCGCCGGCTTCCTCATGATCGCGATGGCGTTTTATGCTCCAGCCGGGGCGTTAAGACTGGTGTACTTCCTGGGAGCCGCCGTGCTCTTTGCGCTCGCTTACGGGATTTACCGGCGAAGCCGCGTTTGCGCGATAGTCGTACTGGCCAACCATTTTCTCGGCGTCGTGGGGCTTGTTTTTCAGCCACACGCCGTACCGCCTGTCCAGATCGCAATTGCGCTCGTGCTCGGCGTGCTCTACGTGCTCGGCGTGATCGGCACGTTCGTCCATCAGGCGCGTCTCAGCCCGGCGGCGGCTTAACCGCCTACCGGCCCGGCAGCTTGACCGCCTACTGGCTGGTGTGTGGATCGAATCCGATGAAACTCATCCCGTCGCCCGCGCGCACGCCGTGTCGCGCGCAAAATCCGCCGTTGACCTCGAGCACGTAGAGCGCCAGCGCGTCGGGGCCCACCGGCCGCTCCGAGTACGGCGTGGCGTTCGCGACGATACCGACTACGGCGCCCGCCGGGTCGGCGAAAATCATGTCGAGCGGGATTTCCGTGTGCTTCATCCAGAATTTCAACCGATCGGGGGCGGGAAAGATGAAAAGCATGCCGGCGTCTGCGTCCAGATGCTGACGATACATCAGGCCGAACTGGCGCTGCCCCGGCGTCACCGCCAGTTCCACGCTCACGGCGGCTTTTCTGGTCCCGTCGGACGCGCTGATTACGACTTTGGGAGCGTCGGCCGCGTCCAGGGCGGCCGTCAAACCAAGCATGAGGAAAGCGAGCGCCAGGATCGCGCCGGGCAAAGCCGGCCACGGCCGGTCAGGCGCGCGGCGTACCGCCGAATCGCCCGACTTCGCTCGCCGGCTCGATTCGCCCATGATGACCCGCATCACAGGCTTATTTCGAGCGGCAGCGAGGCGAGCCCGCGTAAAAAGAACGACCCCTTGTAGGCGAGCGGCGCCTCGGGCGCGGCCGGCCGCATTCGCCTGTAGCGCGCGAGCAGAGCGCCGATCGCGATCGCCCCTTCCATCCGGGCGAGCGGCGCGCCGAGGCAGAAATGGATCCCCTCGCCGAAAGCCAGATGGTCGTTCGGGGAGCGCGCGATATCGAATTTTTCGGGCTCGCTGAATTGCGCCGGGTCGCGGTTCGCGGCCGCGAGCAGGACGAAAATCAGCGAGCCGGCCGTAACCGTGGTGCCCGCGATTTCGGTGTCCTGGCGGATGTATCTCATCGTCGATTGCACCGGACCGTCGTAACGCAGCATCTCTTCGATCGCCGACGGCATCAGTTCAGGCGAGCGGTAAAGGCGCTCGAGTTGGTCCGGATTGCGCGTCAGCGCCAGCATCCCATTGCCAATCAGATTGGTGGTGGTCTCATTGCCGGCGAGGAGCAGGATGACCACGAACGCGATCAGTTCGGCTTCGCTCAGCGCCTCGTCGGAGCCTTCGTGCGCGGCCACGAGCACGCTTACGAGGTCGTCGCCCGGATTGCGGCGGCGCTTTTCGATCTCGGCGATGAAGTACTCGCGCAGCGCCGCGAACGCATCGCGCACCTTCTGCGGCAATGGCATCCCGGGCGGCGTGTTGTCTGACTCGATCACCGTGTCCGACCAGTGCTTGAACATCGGGTAGTGCTCGTGCGGCACGCCCAGCATGTGCGAGATGACCATCACGGGCAGCGGGTTGGCGAGGTCGGCCATCACGTCGAACACGTCCTTGCCGGCGGCGCGGTCGAGCAACAGGTCGGTGAACTCGCGGATTTTGGGCTCCAGTTCCCGGATGCGCCGGGGTGTGAAGGCGCGGCTCACGAGGCGGCGCAGCCGCGTATGGACCGGCGGATCGGAAAACACCACCCGCGGAGCGTCGCCGAAGACGCTGATGCGCTCTTCCAGAAAGGGCGAGCGGGGCGGCACGCTCGAGAAGCGTTGATGGTCGCGCAGCACTGCGACGCAATCGGCATAGCGCGCTAGCAATGCCATCGGCAAAAAAACATTCAGCTGCCGCGGCGGCCCCGTCATCAGCGGCTTGTAGTACGGGTAGGGATTGGCGCGGAACGCCTCGTCCCACGGGTTGAAGTAGATCTGCTCGGCTTCGCTCATGCGGCGGCACACCCTCTGCGCCCGCGACGGACGTGCCGCTCATTGTAGCCTGCGGGCGGACGACGCGAACAGCAGCTTGCCGCAAACGTATCTCAGCGGCCGGCGAAGCGCGGCTGGCGCTTTTCCATGAACGCCCGCACGCCTTCGCGATAGTCCTCGCTATCGAAGCATCGCGAGACCATCTCGGCGATCGTCTTGAGGTCGCGGTCAGCGCCATCCTTGAGCCCTTCCCGGATCGCCGCCTTCGCGGCCGCCATCGTGAGCGGCGCGTTGGCGGCCAACCGTGTCGCATACTGGCGGACCTGGTCCTCCAGTTCCGCCGGCTCGACCAGCTTGTTGAGCAGGCCCATGGCGTAAGCCTCGTCGGCGTCGAAGATACGCGCCGACATCAGGATGTCGCGCGCGTTGGCCGCGCCACACACACTCACCAGCGACATCACGCCGTCGAGCGGATAGGCCAATCCCAGGCGCGCCGCCGGAATCCCCAGGCGCGTGCCGCGCGCTCCGATACGGATGTCGCAGGCAAGCGCGACCTGCAGGCCGCCGCCGATGCAGATGCCGGCAATCATCGCGATAACCGGCTTGGGAGAGTTGGCGATCGCGCTGGTCGCATTGCCCGGCGCTTCGCGATAGATCCGCGCCTGCTCGGCATTGGCGCGCAGGCTCGGAAACTCGGAGATGTCGGCGCCGGAGATGAAGGCCTCGGGCGTGGCGCCGCGCATGATGATCACGCGCACGTCGGGGTCGTCGCTCAGTTCGGCCACGCCCTTGACGATCAGCTGCCAGGTGCGCAGGTTGAGCGCGTTACGCACTTGCGGGCGGTTGAGGATGAGCCATCCGAGCGGCGGCTCGTGGCGCACCAGGAGCGGCTCGGGTTCCGCGGCGACCGTTTTTGCTACCTGCTCGCTCATGTCTCCTACCTTGTGCGGCCGCCTAGAGTCTGGCCAGGACTTCGTTCGCGATCTTGTCGAGTTCGCGCGTGAGACCGTCGGCGTCGAAGGCCGGCGGCGAGATCACGACGCGCGAAACTCCGATGTCCCTGAGCGGCTTGATCGCTTCGAGGTTCGCGCGCGCCGCGCACGAAAGTTCGATCGCCGCCGGGTCGCGGCCGGCATTGCGCGCGGCTTCGCGCATGATCTCGAACAGGGGCGTGAGCTTGTCGGCCTCGCCGAGCGCCGGAAAAAATCCGTCGCCCATCCTGCCCGCGCGTCGCGCCGCGGCGGGCGAATGGCCGCCGACGTGGATCGGCACGCCGCCCGATTGCACCGGCTTGGGGAAACTCTTGAGCTCGTGAAAATGAAAGTGCTTGCCGTGAAAACTGGCGGTATTTTCACGCCACAACTCGCGCATCGCCGCGATCGCCTCGTCGGTGCGCGCGCCGCGCTGATGGAAATCCAGGCCGAGCGCGTCGAACTCCTCCTTGAGCCAGCCGCTGCCGATCCCCAGGATAACGCGGCCGCGCGAGAGAACGTCGAGCGTAGCAGTCTCCTTGGCCACGTAGAGCGGATGGCGCTGCGGAAGAATCAGGATGCCCGTGGCGAGCCGGATGCGGCTCGTGATCGCGGCCGCGTAGGCGAGCGGGAGCAGCGGATCTTGAATCGCGACGTCCTCGCCGCCGGGAAGTTTGCCGCTGCGCGCGTAGGGGTACGGCGTCTTGTAGTCGTGCGGGATAACCACGTGTTCGACCGTCCAGATGGACTCGAAGCCGCGCTCCTCTGCAGTTTTAGCGAGATGCGCCAGCAGTTCAGGCTGGGCGAACGGTCCGGAATTGACGAACATCAGCCCGAGCTTGATCATCGTGATAAACGCCTCACCTTTTCGATGCTTCGATGCATGTCCGGCGAACTTCCGGGCCGTCCAGCTATCCCCATCCTTCTAACCCAGCTTGCGCGTCGAGGTAAACCGCGTGCCAGGCCGAGCGGCGCGTGCGGCTTGTCCGGCGCGTGCGACCGGGTTAAGTAGATTGGTCATGGACATCACCAAATACGGCATCTGGTTTTTTTACGACGGGATGACCGCGGCGCAGAGCGCGGACTTCGCGCGCACGGTCGAAAAACACGGCTATGGCGCGCTCTGGATTCCAGAGGCGGTCGGACGTGAGCCCTTCGCGCACGCCACGTACATGGCGGCGCGCACGGAGCGGCTGGTCTTCGCGACCGGCATCGCCAACATCTATGCGCGAGACGCACAGACCATGGCCGCGGCGGCCAAGACCGTGGGCGAGCTTTCCAACGGCCGTTTTATGCTCGGGATCGGCGTCAGCCACAAGCCGCTCGTCGCTAACCTGCGCGGCCATAGCTACGACAAGCCGTACAGCTACATGCGCGAGTACCTGCCCAAGATGAAGAGCGCGCTATATCGTGCGCCCGAGCCCAAGGAGCGGGTGCCCGTGGTGATCGCCGCGCTGCATCCCAAGATGCTCGCGCTATGCGCCGCCGAGGCGGACGGCACTCATACCTATTTCGTACCGCCCGAGCACACCGCTAAGGCGCGCGCCGCAATCGGTCCCAAGCCGCTCATCTGCGTCGAGCAGGCGGTAGTGCTCGACACCGACGCGGCCAAGGCCCGCGCGACCGCTCGCGAGTATATGAAGACCTACGTGCCGCGCCTGCCCAACTACACCAACGCGCTCAAGGCCCTGGGCTGGGCGGACAAGGATTTCGAGGGCGGATGCAGCGACCGGCTGGTCGACACGATCGTCGCCTGGGGCACGGAGACGCAGATTCGCGACCGCGTCGAGGCGCATCTCAAGGCCGGCGCCAATCACGTGTGCATCCAGCCGCTCAGCACGGCGAATCCTCTGATGCCTGACGAACGGGCGGTCCAGGCGCTGGCCCCGCGCTAGGCGCAATGCGCGCGCTAAGCGGCAGGCGCGCTGCGGGTGCGGCCGCAGCGTTGGTGCTCGCGGCACTCGTCGCGAGCGGATGCGGCCCGTCGGCCGAAGAAAGCGCGCAACAGGCCGAGGCGGCGGCGGCACAGGCCCGGGCCGCGTCGGAACGCGCGCAGGCCCAGGCCGCGCTCGCGCAGCAGGAGGCGGCCGACGCGCAGCGGCGCGCCGACCATGCAGCTCAACTCTTCCAGGCGGCGACAGCCGAGTTCAACGATGCGGCGCGGCGGCTCGATAAGTACCAGCGCGACCAGGAGCAAGAGGGCAACGACCGCTAGATACGACGATGCGGGCGGCAGCCCGGGTCGGCTTGCCCAAGCGGCCGCGCTCTGGGATAAGCGGAGAGGGTCGTAAACAGGACAAGGTGATTGAGAAAATGAAGCTCTACAACATGAATCTCTCGAATTTCGCCTCGAAGTGCCGCATCGCGATCTACGACAAGGGGCTGAATATCGAGATTGCGCCGATCCCGGGCAACAACCTCAAATCGCCCGAATACCTCAAGCTCAATCCGCTCGGCAAAACCCCGGCGCTCGACGCGGACGGGATGATCGTGAATGAATCGGAAGTTATCAACGAATACCTCGAGGAGAAATTTCCCAATCCGCCGCTGCTGCCCAAGACGCCCGAGGGCCGCGCGCGCGTACGGATGCTCACGCGCTTTCACGACCTCTACCTGGAACCGCCGCTGCGCGCGCTATTCGGCCATCTCAACCCCAAAAACCGCGACGAAAAAATCGTCAATGAGCGTCTAACCGAGTTCAATCAGCGACTGGACCAGCTCGAGGCGATACTCCCCGCGAGCGGATTCGCCGCCGGACAGGAATTCACTCTGGCCGACTGCGCGATCGCGCCGACGATGTTCTTCGCAACCAACATGCTGCCGGGGTTCGGCGCCAAGCCGGCGCTCGAGGGACGTCCCAAGTTGGAGGCATGGTGGACCCACGTGCAGACCCGGCCGTCGGTCAAAAAGGTTCTGGCCGAGATGGGCGAGGCGCTTGCCGCAATGATGAAGCGCTAGCGCTTCCCTCGCCGGGTCATCCCCGCGCGAAGGCTGGAAAATCACGCTTGAAGCTGTCGGTTCTCGATCAATCGCCGGTGCCCGCCGGATCGACTCCGGCCGACGCGCTTCGCAATTCTCTCGAACTCGCGCGTCTTACGGACCGCCTCGGTTACGAGCGCTACTGGATCGCCGAGCATCACGCGATCAGCGCGCTTGCAAGTCCGGCGCCGGAAATCCTCATCACGCGCGTCGCGGCTGAAACGTCAGGCATCCGGGTCGGCTCGGGCGGCGTGATGCTGCCGCATTACAGCCCGCTCAAGGTCGCGGAAACTTTCCGCATGCTCCATGCGCTTTACCCGGGCCGCGTCGACCTGGGCGTCGGGCGCGCGCCCGGCGGCACCCCGCTCGACACCTTCGCGCTCCAGCGCTATCGCGGCCAGCAGCTATCGAGCGACGATTTCCCGCAGCAATTGCTCGAGCTGCTCGCCTTCCTGAACCGCGATTTTCCCGCCAAGCATCCGTTCAGCCGGCTGACCGTCTCGCCCGACATGCCGGGATGCCCGGAGGTCTGGCTGCTCGGCTCCAGCCTGTGGAGTGCAGCGGCGGCGGCGCGATTCGGGTTGCGCTACGCGTTCGCGCATTTTATCGATTCCAACCCGACCCGCGCCGCGCTGGAGCACTATTTCGCACATTTTACCCCGTCTAAGGACTTGGCGGCGCCGTATGGGATGGTTTCGCCGGGCGTCGTTTGCGCCGAAACCGACGCGGAAGCGGAGCGTTTGCTCACCAGCGCGCGTCTTTTCCGCCGCCGCATCCGCCAGGGCGACGTGCGTCCGATTCCGACCCCCGAAGAGGCGATCGCAGAGCTGGGAGCGTCGCCCGGACCGCCTTCGGCCGACCTTGGCGACTGGCCGCGCTACTTCGCCGGCACACCAGAGCGGGTCCGCGACCAGCTGATCGACATGGCTGGCGTGCTCCACGTCGAGGAACTCATTATTGTCACCGTCGTGCATGACCATCGCGCCCGTATGCGCTCGTACGAGTTGCTTGCCGAAGCTTTCAATCTCGCTCCGCGCGCGGCATAGGGGCTGAAACGGCTGTCGCGCGAACTCTTCGGGAGTGAGCCGACTTCCAGCGGGGAGAAATCGAATATATGAGCTCAGCCGGCAAAATCGCGATCGTAACCGGCGCGGGAACCGGGATAGGCAAGCAGGCTGCGCTCGCCCTCCTTAGGGAAGGCTACTCGGTAGTGCTCGCGGGGCGGCGCCGCGAGAAGCTCGAGGCGACGGCAGCGGAAAATACGGTTGCCGGCTCGCGAGCCCTCATCGTGCCTGCCGACGTGGGCGATCCCGCTTCGGTTAAAGCCCTGTTCGCGAAAACCAAAGAAACCTTCGGACGCCTCGATTTGCTGTTCAACAACGCAGGCGTCGGCGCGCCCGGCATTCCGCTCGAAGACCTCACCTACGAGCAATGGAAGTCGGTAGTGGATATCAACCTGACCGGCGCCTTCCTTTGCACGCAGGAAGCGTTTCGAATCATGAAGAGCCAGGAGCCCCGCGGCGGACGAATCATCAACAACGGCTCCATTTCAGCCCACGCGCCGCGGCCTAATTCCGCACCTTACACCGCCACCAAACACGGGATGACGGGGCTGACCAAGACAACTTCGCTCGACGGCCGCAAATACGACATCGCCTGTGGTCAGATCGATATCGGCAACGCCGCGACCGAGATGACCGCGCGGATGAAACACGGCGTACCGCAGGCCAACGGAGCGCTCGAGATCGAGCCGACCTTCGATGCCGGGCAGGTCGCGCGCGCGGTGGTCTACATGGCGAGCCTGCCGCTCGACGCCAACGTGCTGTTCATGACTGTGATGGCGACCAAGATGCCCTTGGTCGGCCGCGGCTAGCGTCGCTGCGGAAATCATAGGCTGACGGTGGTCCCGCGATAGTAGTGCGCCAGGATTTCTGTGTAAGTGATGCCCTTGTTCGCCATCACCGCGGCGCCGATCTGACAGAGTCCGACGCCGTGGCCCCATCCCGCTCCGCTCAGGATGATGCGCCCGGGCTCGTTGTCCACCACGAAGGCGGAGCTGTAAAGATGCGTGCGCGAGAGGGCGCGGCGGATTTCAAGCTCCTTGCCGATGATGACGTGATCGCGCTCGCCGGCGACCTTCAGCTTATATATCCTGCCTGACGGTCCGCGCGCGAGCGCCTGAAGATCGCGAATCGGGCCGAGGTCCACGCCGAGCCTGGATTCGATCAGCGCCGCCAGTTCTTCGGGAGTGTATGTGACGCGCCAGCGATAGAAATCGCGGGTCTCCTGATCGAATCCGGGCAACACGCGGGCGAGGAGCGCCGAATCGTCCGTGTTACAGTAGGCCGACGGGCTGGAACGTATCCATGCCTCGGAGCTCATCGAGCGGGATTGCGCCGGGCCGTCGTAAACGGATTCGAGATAAGGAACATCTTCGTCTTCCCATGCGGTCGCATAACGTTCGGTCATTCCGCCGCAGGACTTGGAAAATCGCGCGTCGCAAATAGCCCCGTTGTAGCGCAGAAACTGGCCGGCGGTCGCTTGAACCGCCGCGGTCGCGGCAGGCGCGAACGCCTTGGTGATGCCCTGGTAGCGCTGGCAGTGGTCGTCCGCGCATACGTCGAAATCCGGATGGGCTTCGCGGCCGTACCAGCGAAGAATTTCGTGAGAATCGGGACGGCGGCCCGGCCTGGTCCCGGCTTTAGTCCGGGGGCGAGAGGGATTTGCTTTCGGAAACCACAGCCAACTGCGCGAAATCACGGCATGCGCTTTCAGCAGCTCGAGCGGACAGGACGCGCTCATCTCGGACGAGATCACGCTCGTCACATACTCTTCGAGCGGAACCTCGTTAATCACCGTGAGTCCGCCCGCCCGCCGCGCGAGCCGAAAGGCTCCGCGAAACACCTGGCGCTCCCTGCGTTCCCAATGAAAGCCGATCCCGATTGCGACGTCGTCCAGCGCAAACGCGCACGACGATGGATCGGACGGGATCAGCGTAACTTCGGAAGTGAATAGATGACGTCCGGGACTGTATGGCCTACCGGAAGTGTCGGTGAAATTTCCACTCAGATCGATTTCGACCGCGGAGCGCCCCTCGATCAGCCCTACCGATACTTTCAACGACCGCTCTCCAGCATGGCTGCGACCTCGCGAAACTGGCTGTCACGCAAGGTGACCTCGCGAAAGATTGCGGCAATCGCACGCCCGGTGATTTTTTCGAAATCGCGCTTGAGCGGCACGACAAATATCCCGCACAAATCGATCGTCGCCGGACTTACCGTCAGCTCGCCGGTGTAAAAGACCTCGGGCCGATGCTTTCCGCGCGGGAACAGGTACGCAATCCATTCGCCGCGCTCGTGAAAGACCGCGAGGTTGACCAGCGGCTCGCCGGGTTTGCGCGTCACTTCGATAAGCAGCTCGAGCGCGCGATCCATCCGGTCGGTTAGCGCCGATCGCTCCCGTCCACGAAACACCAGCACATTGCGGCCGTAGTTCGGCACCGTTGCACCCGTCAAGCCGGCGGTATCGCTCGCGATGGGAAATAATACGCGCGAGCCCGCCTGAAAATGCATATGGTCGGGCGCGGACGCTCCGCATTCCGGACCATTGTAGACCACGAAATATCCGGGCAGGGCCGCCGCAAGGTCGAGCATATTGCCGAAGCGGTTCGCGAGGCGCTGTGCGCCGTGCTCGCGATGAGCGATCGTCAGATGGCGATCCACGATCGGAAAAGGATTGCAGTAGATCGTGAAGTCCTCGCCGAAACGCAGGCCCTCCTCCTCCGGCGGCAGATTTCGCTGGCATAGAAAGCAGGGGCGCTTGGCGATCGATTCCCGGTCCACGGGCGCAGTCGTGCTGGTAACACGATGCGGGATGTGGCGGATGAAGACGTCGAACCAGTCGATCCGCACCGGCCGGGTCTCAGCCCGCGCGAGACCCTCCATACCCTGCGCGAGCTGCGGCCACGCCCGCTCCTGCCGCCTGAACAGGTCTTCCAGTGCGTCGATCATCTGCGCATCCGAGCCTGGATCTCGACAGTCCGGAGCCAGTCCTTGTAAAAATCGTAACGGTTCGCGACCTCGAGCGGCAGCGCGCTGTCGCTGTTGCCTTCCCAACGCCGGCAGAGATAGACGGAGTCGTAGATCCTGCCGATCTCGTAGTCGCGGCTGATGCGCAGCGCTACCGCGTAGTCCTCTCCGTAGCTGACGTTGGGAAATCCGATTCTCCGCAGGACCGACGTATCGAACGCGCGCGGCGCGCCGAGACCGTTGATGCGAAGCGCGTTGTTTCTGCCGTTCTCGCGGCTCCATTCGCGATGGTCGACAAGGCCGGGCGGAATCTCCTTCAAGGAAAAATCGACCAGCGTGTAGGCGCCGACGACCATCGCATACGGTCCCGCCTCGAGCTCCGCGACGATCCGCCGCAGGACCCCGTCATCGGCGTAGAGATCGTCGGAGTCAAGCTGAACCGCGTATTGCCCGCAGGCTTCCGAGTAGATCGCCTCGTTCCAGCATCCGCCGATTCCGAGGTCGCGGCGCGCGGGAACAATGTGCGTGACTCGCGAATCGCCGACGGTGCGGAGAATTTCGGTTGTCCGGTCCGTCGAATGATTGTCGACGACGATCAGGTTGAATTCGAAATCCGCGCTTTGAGCGAGCGCGCTTCGTACGGCGTCGAGAATGGTGCGCTCGCGATTGCGGACTGGGATGACGACGCTGGCCTTTACCGGAAATGCCCGCGCCGGAGCCGGAGCCTTCTCGAAACGCGGACTGAGCCATGCACCGATGCGTTTAAGATGCGCGGTCGCGATTTGCTCCATTTCAACCTGGTAGTCGCGGTTTCGCGGATCGACGTAGTCGAATTGCGCATGACCCGCCGCCGGCGCATCGGCCACGCTGCAGAGCGGCTCGGGAATCCGCATGACGGCGCGCCTCTCCGAGATCCTGAGCCGCAGGTCGTATAGCCCTCCCCACCTCCAATCCGGCTGGATTCCCGACTCGCGCGCGGCCTCGACCGACACGCCGACCACCGGGCCGAAGTCGAAGCCGTCTCGGATACTCCCGCGCTGATAGTCGATGCGAGGACGGCCCACGGCGTCGCCGTAAACCCACCCGGCGCCGGTCGCGCGGATGACCTGCGCCATGCGGTCGAACATGCGCGGTCCGGGCTCGATCTTAATCCGCGGATTGCCGATAAAAAGGACATCGGATTCGGCGGCATCGACGAGCCTCTGGATACTTGCCGACGAGTAGTCGTCGGGATACGCGATCCCCGGATATGCGATTTTCACCTTGCACCCCGGTTCTTCGCGCCGCGTCTTTTTAGCGAGGAAGGATTTCGCGCACCTGAGTTACCAACCGCAGCGCGCCGCCCCATCCCTTGCGGCCGCATCACGATGACGCCGGCCATCCGATTCGCCTTTAGAAACTCGGCCAATTCCTGCTCTACCACGCCGCCCTGGCTGCGCGACGCGTGACGCATGCGGGGCCGCGCGCCGTCGCGCACGATGATTCCGGCATGAAAGACGTCGAGATTCCTGCGCGTGGACGCGAAAAACATCAGATCGCCGCTCTGCAGATATTTTGCGGCGCGCGCCAATGACCCCTTCGGCATACATTTTACCCGCATCCGCCGCGCGGCAAGTCCAGGCAACACGTTCAGCACCCGTTCGCGGTCGATAACTGGCACGGCCGGCATTGCGATCGGCCTGATTACTCCTTCGCGTACGTTGTTGCGAATCCAGTCAGTCACATAATGGTTTCGCCGTTCCCACTCGATGCGTCCCCGATCGTACCTCATCCTTCGCAGCCATCTGCTGAAGTCGCCGACGCAGGAAGCCAGCGCGAGGGCCAGGACCGTTTCGATGAAGGTGACACAGTCGAATGCGTCCAGCGATGCCGTGAACACTTCGGCCTGCTCGGCCGAGCCAATCAGCGGGTTCGATTTGTACGGATAACCAAGGAACAGGCGGGAGAGAATATCGATTCGTCCGCTGATGGAGGGGTCGTCCTTTCCCTTCGATAGAAGCTGCTGCGCGCGCCGGCGGTTAAGACCTCGTGGATGCGCCTGCTTCATCGAATCGCCATTGTAGCACGCGCTGTCGGTGCTTGAGACCTGGGGCTACGAATCGGGCGGCCCGAGCAGCAGCGCGAAGCCGCCGGCGTCGTGAAAGTCCGGTTTGTCGCCCTGATGGAGCAGCGCCCAGTACGAGAGCCGCCCGTCGTCAGCCTCGATAACCGCCGCGAGGCCGATACGCAGGGGCGCGCTTGGATGAATGGCCGACAGAGGATTGAGCCGCACGCGCGCATCCAGCTCGAGCCGGCTGCCGTCGGAGCGCACGTCAATCCGCGGGCGCATCGTCCCGTCCGCGAGCGGTCCGCCCGCTCGGTAGCCGGAGAAGGCATAGACGGTCCATTCGCCCGACGGGGCGAAATTGAACTCGTGGTATGCCGGTTGCCCTTCGATGGCTATGAAGACTTCGAAGCAGGTGTGACGCCAGAGATCGGTCGCGATGCGCGGGGCGTGCGCCGCGGGAACGCGGATTCGGCCGAGGTCGCCGTCCAGGCGAAAGTCTGTTCGGAGTTCAGCGTCGGCGCCGGCAGATCGGCTCACGCGTACGCTCAGGGCGCGCACGGGATCAGGGCGTGCCGAGGGATGACACAGGAGGTCGATCCGGTGTTCGACGGCCATAAATTACTATGAGAACTTTACACCAATGCGCTGGAATTGGAGTAGTGTTTGCATGGACGTTGAAGGAGAGCGGAGAGCGGCCTGACGGCTGCGACTCCGGCGAGAACTCAATGAGCAGAAATTTCAAATTTGAAAGCCACCTCAACGCGGACCTCTCATGCCCTCCGGTCGCGGCGCGGCAAAAACTGGACGCCCTCGGGATCAAGGTCAGCCGCGACCAATGGCTCGCGCTCGAGATGGGCGAGCGGCGCAAAATCAACGACCTGCCCGCAGAAAGCGACTCCGAGAAGCGGGAGTTTGCCGAATTCGTGAACGAAACTGTGAAACGGCGCTCCGGCACGCCGCCATCCCGACTCACCCTCGAACAACAAACGGCCGCAGTACCGACGAAGGCCATCCCACAAGCGATCGCCGACAAGGCGCGCGAACATGGCTTCCAGCTCGACTCGGCGTCGTGGGCCAGGCTCGATTACGACCAGCGCTACGTGCTGCTCAAGTTTGGCGGCGACGAGCGGCGCCGCAGAAAATTCGCCGCCGCGCTCAAGGAATTTCTCGAATAGCTTTGGCGCCCGCGATCGACCGGATAGCGAATTCGGTCTCGCAATACGACTCGGCCCGCATCTGTGCGATCTGCGAAGCGGCCCCAAGGGACCCGCGCTTACGTGTAATACTGGATGTTGGCCCCTTCCGACTGAAGACGCTTGCCCGCCTTTCGCGCGGCCACGTGCTTGTACACGTTGCTCACGTTCCACTTGTTCAGCCGATCGCTCATCTCGAACAGCCGCTGGCCGATCGGATATGGGTCCAGCCGGGTAACGTCGAATTCCTGCTCGAGGGCTTCCTTTTCACTCATCCCCTTGTGGACGAAGCCTTCGGCCAATTCGATCCAGTTCTCGATGATCTCCGCCTGGCGTTTGAGATAACTCTTATCGCACGGCTCCCCATGCCCCGGAACGATCGTTTCCACGTCGAGCGCTTCGATGCGTTTGAGCGCCCCGAGCCATTCCCACGGATCGGCTTCCTGGATGAAGGTCTTGCACTTCTGGAACACGTTGTCGCCGGTAAAGACGACGCCCTCTTCCGGCAAATAGATTGAAGTTTGTGGCGCCGTGTGACCAGGCATGTGAATGATCTTCACCGTGTGATTTCCGACATGCAGCGTAAGCTCATCGTTGAAAATACGCTTCGGTGGATTGGACGGCGGGAAATCGGGATGGCCCATCAGGAAGACGCTGTCAGGGTCTTCTTTTTTCATCCGTTCGAGGCGCAGCTCGGGTGTGAACATCTGGTTGAGATACTGATCGAAGCAGGCCTGCAGCTTGACGTGGCCGATAACCTCAACGTCCGGAAAGTAGGCGTTGCCCAGCGTGTGGTCGGCATGGGGTTCGGTGTTGACCAGATGGCGGATTGGTCCTCTTTCCTGCAGCATTTCGCGCCATCGCATCGCGTCGATCGGCTGCTGCGGAGAGTCGATCATGACCACGCCGTCGCTGGTATGCAGGAATCCCGGGTTGCAGCCCCAAAAATAAACCTCGGTGAAGACATTCTTGCCGACTCGTCTCATCGTGATCTCCTTGGGCGTCTCTGCGGCTGAAAGCCTTGCCGCGTACTATTGCGCAGCTATGGCATCCGGCGCCAGCGCCACGAACGGTCTCGATGCGTCCGCAACGGCGCTCGCGTCAGGGAGGGAGGGCCAAATCTGGTCGCATCATTACGATGCTGCGGCGCAAGCGCGAGCGGCGGCCCGGGGCTCGGCACTATCAAGGAATGTTGCACGCGCCGTCTGCAGACGTTCGCGCAGTTTCTCAGCCACGATGCCCACGTGAGGCTCGATCAGCATTTCGCGATGAGCTCCGGGAAACGGGAGCGCCAAATCCAGATCGATCACTTCGAGCCCTTCAACCGACTCGTCATCCCAACCGCGCAACGGTTCGAAATGGTATAGCGCCTCGGACGGCTGGCTCTTCAGCCGTAAAAGGGCTACCGGCCCGCGATAGGGTTGAAGGCGATGGCGGCGGCGCGCGGCGCCGGCGACATCGAGCCAATGGGAGTAGCGGATGCGCTGCTGAGCGACTCGACCGCTCAGGCGGTGCGATAGAAACCGCAACCGCAGCGCCCACAAACGAGATAATTCGCGAACGACCTTTGACCAGCCGAAATCCGGCGCCTTGGGATAACGGTTGCCGAAAAGGCGGAACAGACGAAAACGCAAAGGAGCGTCCCATCGTAGCCGCGGATACCCTGGCCCGAAGGTATCCAGCAGCGCGACCAAAGCGACCTTCTCGCCCTCAAGCCTCAACTGCTGTGCGATGGCCAGGGCTACCACTCCGCCAAACGAGGCGCCGCCGAGGAAATAAGGTCCGCGCCCCTGTACTTCCCGTATTGCACGGACGAAATAATCGGCCAACTTGTCAACGCTGCGAAGCGGCGGTTCTGCGGTGTCGAGAACGGGCGGCTGCAGGCCGAAGAAGGGATGCTCGCCGCCAAGGCGACGAGCGAGCGGCATCAACGCAAGCACGCCCGTGCCGGGGGCCGGCACGCAGAAAAAGCCGGGCCCGTCGCCGTGGGGCTGCAGGGTAGCGACCGTCGGCCATGACGGCGACCAATCGGCGTCGCGCAGGATTGCCGCCTGGCGCTCGACGGTGGCCGCGCCGAGCAGGAGCGGCAAGGGCAAGGATTTCCTCGACAGGCCTTCGAGCCGCGTGATCAGCTCCAGAGCGAGCAGCGAATCGCCGCCCAGCTCGAAAAATTCGTTGCGGACACCCATCGGCCAGACACCAAGCACCTCTGACCAGATACGCGCGATCAGCAGCTCGTCGGGGTTGCGCGGTAGCACGAGGTCGTCACCGATGAGTTTCGGTTCGGGAAGGGCGCGACGATCGAGTTTGCCGTTGTCCATCG
>Ga0335078_10001300_pt1 | contig 37951 bp, 41 predicted proteins | sample Lox_Sample_32_FD_206711 | JGI IMG/M metagenome (GOLD analysis project Ga0335078, IMG submission 206711) | Soil microbial communities from Loxahatchee National Wildlife Refuge, Florida, United States - Lox_Sample_3.2 | ecosystem: Environmental > Terrestrial > Soil > Wetlands | place: USA... | reverse complement strand
ACCTGCCGCGCCAGCAGCACGTGCTCGCGCGTCTGCGGCATGGGACCGTCGGTCGCCGCCACCACCAGAATCGCGCCATCCATCTGCGCCGCGCCCGTAATCATGTTCTTGATGTAGTCGGCGTGGCCAGGGCAATCCACGTGCGCGTAATGCCGCTTGTCGGTCTCATACTCCACGTGCGCCGTGGCGATGGTGATGCCGCGCGCTTTCTCTTCCGGCGCGTTGTCAATCGAGTCAAACGAGCGGAACAGAATCTTCGGGTTGTGCTTCTGCAACACCTTGGTGATGGCCGCCGTCAGCGTGGTCTTGCCATGATCAATGTGACCGATGGTGCCTACGTTCACGTGCGGCTTGGTGCGATCAAATTTCTCTTTCGCCATGTTCTGTTCCTCGTAGTGCCAGCGTCCCGCCGGCATCCTACCGTTGATCACTCTGCGGGCGTCTTTCCCACCCACAGATTCTCTGTTGCCGGCGAGACGCCGGCGCTACTTACCTTCCCACCGTTTTGCCCTGCACTCGCGCGATAATCTCTTCCGCCACCGAGCGTGGGGCTTCTTCATAACGCGCAAAGTGCATCGAGTAAGTCGCCCGGCCCTGCGTGCTCGAGCGCATGTGCGTCGCATAGCCGAACATCTCCGCCAGCGGCACGATCGATTTGATCACCTGCGAACCCGCGCGGTGTTCCATGCCTTCAATGCGCCCGCGGCGCGAACTCAAATCGCCCATGATCGCACCCGCAAAATCCTCCGGCACAACCACCTCAACCGACATCACCGGTTCGAGCAGCACCGGTGAAGCTCTACGCGCCGCTTCTTTAAACGCCATCGAACCCGCGATCTTGAAGGCCATTTCGCTCGAATCCACGTCGTGATAGCTGCCGTCGTAGAGCGTCGCCTTCACATCCACCATTTCATACCCGGCGAGAATCCCGCCTTCCATGGCTTCCCTTATGCCCTGATCAATCGGCTTGATGTATTCCTTGGGCACCGATCCGCCCACAATGTCGTTAACGAACTCATATCCCTTGCCCGGCTCTTGCGGCTCCAGGCGAATCTTAGCGTGACCATATTGCCCGCGACCGCCGGTCTGGCGGATGTACTTGCCTTCCGCCTCCGCCGCTTTGCGAATCGTCTCGCGATATGCCACCTGTGGCTTGCCCACATTGGCTTCGACCGAGAACTCGCGCATCATGCGGTCAATGATGATCTCCAGATGCAACTCGCCCATGCCGCTGATGATGGTTTGTCCGCTATCAGGATCGGTGTGCACCTTGAAGGTGGGATCTTCCTGGGCCAGCTTGGAGAGCGCCAGGCCCATCTTTTCCTGATCGCCTTTAGTCTTCGGCTCAACCGCCACGTCAATCACTGGTGCGGGAAACTCGATCGATTCCAGGAAAATCGGATGCTTTTCCTCGCAGATCGTGTCGCCCGTAGTTACATTGCGCAGGCCGACGCAGGCGCAGATATCTCCGGCATAAATGTCGCTGATCTCTTCGCGCTTGTTGGCATGCATCTTCAGCAGACGCCCAATGCGCTCGCTGCGCTGCTTGCCGGTGTTGTAAACCGAATCGCCGGTCTTGAGCGTGCCGGAATAGACGCGAATGAATACCAGTTGACCGACGAACGGGTCGGTCATGATCTTGAACGCCAGCGCCGCGAACGGCTCTTTGTCGTCGGCTTTGCGTTCGACCGTCTTGCCCGTATCCGGATCGGTCCCTTTCACCGGGGGAATGTCAATAGGGGAAGGCAGAAAATCCACCACCGCGTCGAGCAGTGGCTGCACGCCCTTGTTCTTGAACGCCGTGCCGCAGATCACCGGAAACACCTTCAGCGCAATCGTGGACTTGCGCAGCGACGCCTTCAGTTCCTCGGGCGAAATCGTCTCGCCTTCCATGTATTTGTGCAGAAGCTCGTCATCGTTTTCCACGATGGTTTCGACCATCTGATTGTGGAAGGCGGTCGCTTTCTTCTTCAGCGCTTCAGGAATTTCTTCGGTGGTGTATTCGGCGCCCAGGGTCTCATCGTTCCAGATGATCGCCTTCATCGAGAACAGATCAATAACGCCTTTGAAGCCGGCTTCTTGTCCAATGGGAAGCTGAATAGCGACGGGGCGGGCGTTCAAACGCTTGCGGATAGTATCAATGGCATGCTCGAAATCGGCGCCCATCTTGTCCATTTTGTTGATGAAGCAAATGCGCGGGACTTCGTATTTATCGGCCTGGCGCCACACCGTCTCCGACTGCGGCTCGACGCCATGAACCGCGTCAAACACGGCGCAGGCGCCGTCCAGCACGCGCAGAGAGCGCTCGACTTCGGCGGTGAAGTCGACGTGGCCGGGCGTATCAATGATGTTGATGCGGATGTCGCGCCAAACGCAGGTGGTGGCGGCGGAGGTGATGGTAATGCCGCGCTCCTGCTCCTGTTCCATCCAGTCCATGGTGGCCGTGCCTTCATGCACCTCTCCGATGCGGTGCGTCTTCCCCGTATAGAAAAGGATGCGCTCCGTCGTAGTGGTCTTGCCGGCATCAATGTGCGCCATGATACCGATGTTCCTGCACCGATCTAATGGGACTGTTCTTGGCACGACTCTTTACTCGTACTTTCTGGGGCTCCACAAAATCGCTATTAGCTTCTGGCTACCATCTCCTAGCTAAGAGCTAAAGGCTAGAAGCTGCGGCGCTTCGCGCTGCGCCGCCTACCACCGATAGTGCGCAAACGCCTTATTGGCTTCGGCCATGCGGTGCACATCTTCCTTCTTCTTGATGGAAGCGCCTTTGCCGTTGGCCGCGTCGAGCAATTCGTTGCTTAACTTGTCAATCATGCCCTTCTCGCCGCGCCCGCGCGAATAGGTGATCAGCCAGCGGATGGCAAGCGACGTACGCCGGTCGGCATTCACTTCCACCGGCACTTGATAGTTGGCGCCGCCCACGCGCCGGGTCTTGACCTCAAGCAGAGGCTTGGCGTTCTCGACAGCTTTCGTAAACAGCTTGAGTGCTTCGTCTCCGCCCTTTTCCTGCAGCTTGGTCAAGGCGCTGTAAAAAATGCCTTCGGCGGTGCTCTTCTTGCCCGCCCACATCATCGAGTTGACGAACTTCGTCACCAGATCCGAGCCGTACACCGGGTCGGCATCCACTCCGCGCTTTCCGATATGTCCTTTACGAGGCATATTTTTTAGCTCTCAGCCTTCAGCTATCAGTGCATACCACAAAACTTTGTCATTCCGAACCGCTTCAGCGGCGAGGAATCTGCTTTTGCGATCCCTCGCTTTGCTCAGGATGACGCCTGCGAGGCTCAGACGCCTCGCAAAACGGCGTCACTTGGGTCTTTTCGCTCCGTACTTCGAGCGGCCCTGCTTGCGATTGGCTACGCCCACCGCGTCGAGCGTGCCGCGAATCACGTGATAACGCACACCCGGCAGATCCTTCACGCGGCCGCCGCGGATCAGCACAATCGAGTGCTCCTGCAGGTTGTGGCCGACGCCTGGAATGTACGTCGTCACTTCAATTCCGTTCGTCAGGCGGACGCGGGCGACTTTCCGCAGCGCCGAGTTCGGCTTCTTCGGCGTCTGTGTGTACACGCGCGTGCAGACGCCGCGCTTTTGCGGGCATCCTTGCAGCGCCGGACTCGCCGTCTTGTACCGCGGCCGCTTGCGGCCATCGCGCACTAATTGATTAAACGTAGGCACTCGTTTGCCGCTCCTTCAGCCGGCTTCGTGCGCGCGCCTAAACCGGCGCGGAAACGCCAAAGCCTGCTGATCGCTCCCTGATTCAGGGTCTGGCCGGCGAATCCGCCAACCATGCTTCCCGTCACCCAAACTTGGGCGGGAAATTTTCCCGTTCGGACTTTAATGCGGACGACGGTGGCGCCAAGCCCCGCTTTCCAGAAACTGGAATCGGAGGCACTCCGTTTCGTCAGCCTTGCCCTGCATAGCCTTCCAAACGGGGCGGAAGGTGCGCGCAGGGCCTTTCAGCGAGGAATTTACGGCTCAGTCTGAGGTTTCCCGGCGGAACCTGCACACGGCACACTTGCCGCTCCATACTCCACCGGATACAGACAGCCTGGATGGACTCGCGGAACCGAACTAATATAACAAGTCGAAGAGGAGATCGTCAACCATCTGGTGGAGATACTCGCCGCGGCGACTTTTCTTCGATCCGCCGCCCAACAACCTTGTCGTTCCGAACCGCTTTAGCGGTGAGGAATCCGCTGTTCTCGTCGTCATCAAGGAAAGCAGATTTCTCGGGATGAATCCCCTCGAAATGACAAGCTTTCCCTTGAGCGCATGGACAAAGCCGCGACCCCGCTGATTTATGATGTCCAAGCCCATGAAGAACCTCGGCATCCTGCTCTCCGGACGCGGCTCAAACTTCGAAGCCATCGCCCGCAACGTCGCCGCCGGACGCATCCCAGGGTCCCGCATCGCGGTGGTGATTTCCAATCAACCCGGCGCCGGCGGCATCGAGATTGCGCGCCGGCTTGGGCTCACAGCTCAGGTCATTCCTTCGAAGGGCAAGTCGCGCGACGAACATGACCGCGAAGTCGTAGCCGCGCTGCGCGAGCACAAAGTGGATCTGGTCTGCCTCGCCGGATACATGCGCCTGCTATCGCCCTGGTTCGTGCAGCAGTTTCCGCGGCGCATTCTCAATATCCATCCATCACTTCTGCCAGCTTTCCCCGGCCTCGAAGCCCAGGAACAGGCCTTCGCTTACGGAGTGAAAGTGTCCGGCTGCACCGTACATCTGGTGGACGAGGAACTCGACCACGGCCCGATCGTGGTGCAGAGAGCCATTGCTGTGCTCGACACCGACGACGAACACACGCTCGCCGCGCGCATTCTGGAGCAGGAACACATTGCTTACACCGAAGCGATCAACATCGTGCTGGCGGGGAAGTTTGAGATTGTGGGCCGGCGGTCGAAAATCCTATTAGGTTAGCTTTCAGCGATCGTACTCGGATATTACGACAGTTAAGAACGTCGGGTTGCTCTCTCACTGGCTTATACTTCCTGAGCATGGTGGCGTCGGCAAGTTGCAGAACAGCGGTTGGGCTGATCTCCTCGGTGGTGCTGCTGGCAACAGCAGTCCAGGGAGCAAACCGATCCAATGCAGCGCTCGATTTGCCGGTGAATCGCCACAGCTGCAGCGAGCCGGGCGCCGGATATTACTCAGATCTGGCAGCAAGCGCCCGGGACAAGGCCGTCGCCTATTTTGCGGACATGGGATTCGTGGTGGAGAAGCAGGACGTCGCCCGTCACGGGGAAGTGTTCTGTACAAGGGACTCGGCAAGAAAAGCGCTGACCGCTGAATTTCATGCGTCGGAAACAGACATTCCGGTTACTTTCAGCGGCACCGTACGGAACGCAACCCTGTTCATTGTCTCGAAGGAAATTTACAAGGAGAACTTCACGCAGCTCTACGGCGCCCAAAGCTGGACAGACGAGGAATACGAGAAGCTAATGACCCATGAGATGATTCACAGCGCCCATGCCATCGTGGCAACGCGTTTGTTCGGCACGGAGGATGGAATGGGTCCGCAATGGCTGCTCGAGGGAATGGCGCTAGACGCAAGTGGGCAACTGCCGACCAGCGAGGCCGAATTGAACAAAATCACCGGCGATGATTTCAACGATTTCCTTGAAAAAGCCGAAAAGGGAGGCCTGAAGCCACCAGTCTACGTACAGTATGCCAAATTCTACAGGTATGTCCGGCGGTTTGTTTCCAGCAAGTGGATCGTGGAGAATGCGGGACGGCCCGATGTGACCGATCGCATACGTCAAGCAATGCGAGCATCGATGACCCACTAATGGCAGTGTGCCGCTTCCGAACCGTAATTTGCCAAGGTTGCTTCAGTTCTCATCCTTGGCCGGCCGCCTGAAACTCCTTTTGTAAGACGGCTGTTAGGGGGCCGCTCGTGAAGTGGCGATGCTTCAAACAGCGAGTCCCCCGATTGCATGGAGGGCGGACCGGAACCTGTGGTAAACCATTCAAGTCATGGGATTCTTAGCGCGTCTTTGGAAGCGAAACACTGCAATCGAATCAAACATCTCTCGGGCACTGCGAGAAGTTGTAGAAGCCGACACTCCCGCCGCTAGACGTAATTTGCACAATGCCCTCAGAAACCAGCGTCTTGTCCTCCCCGTTCCGAAAATCCCACATAACCTCCAATGCGATGGGCTAGGACGGCTCCAACAGAGCACGCGAATCGATTTTATTTCTTCCCAAGATCGAGACGGACGCAAGTCTGTGGCGGTGTTTACCAGCCCACGAGCTTTGAGGAAGTGGAGATCAGATGTACCGATCTGGATTGCAGTGGACACTCCGTCGCTCTGTCGGATAGCGGTGCGCTCTGGCCAATCCGCATTGCTGATCAACCCTGGGAATCACGACTTCGTTGAGCTGACCCTCGAAGAGATTAAGGCGCTTGCCGAGGCCGAAGCAGGTTGCTAGTGGTCATTGGCTTAGGTTCCGCTCTTCTACGGAACTGGATGATTTTCCGGCGGTTGCGTTTGGAAGGTCTGACGGACGGGGCCACAATTAACTAGCTGCAGCGCCCCGCATACGAGTTTCACGACTCATTCCACGGATCAATGACCTCGATTCCGCAATCGGCGAAGTCGGATTTGTTGCGGGTTGCAAGCCGGGCCCTGTTTGCCCGGGCAATGGACGCAATCTGCGCGTCCGCATGGCTGATGGGCCGGCCCAGCGCGCGCCGCTGAGCCGCCACCTTGGAAAAAATTCGTGCGGACCGGCTCTCAAATCCCAGGACGCGGCCGCCCAAGTCTTCAGTAAACATGGCCTCGGCGGCCGACAGCAGCGCTTCGCGGCGCTTGCCGCTGGCCGTCAATTCAATGCCATAAAAGATTTCTGCCTCGGTGATCGTGGTCGTGAACAGCTCACTCGCCGGTTGTTGCGCAACCCAGGCCATCACCTGCGGGACCGGCTGCGGCTTCATCAGTTCGGAGAGCACGTTGGTATGGCCGCTGGTTTTCCCGAAATCGCGACAGGCCTGGCCCTAGAGCGTCCAATTTTCGATACTCAGCCGTCGGACCCGCCCAAACTCTCGCGTGTTGTTGGTAACCAGCGTCAAGCCCAAGCTGCGGGCGTGAGCTGCGATGAACAGGTCATTCGCCCCGATCATGGCACCTAGAGTTCTCAATTCAGCGCGAATGTGGGCATAGTGCAGAGATGCCTGGTCGGGAAAATCCAGGACCTCGATGTAATTTAGAAAGGCGCTTAGCGCAGCTTCGTCTTGCCGCCGCCGGGGAGAAACCTCAACTCCGAAAAGGAGTTCCGACTTCGTGATTACCGAGATGCACACATCGCTGACGGGAATGGTACTCAGGCGCTTCAGCACCGCATCATTCGAGCGCTTCATGATGTAGGAACAGGTGTCCGTATCCAGCATGTAGCGCGGCATTACAGCTCACGTTCCTGCACGGGAAGGTCTTCGACATTTTCCATGAAATTCGCCGAGGCAACCGGCCCCTCGGCGAGGTAGGAAGTCCAATCAAAGGGTCGCGGAGACAGTACCACTTCGCTTCCTTCTTTCCGTATAAACACCTCCTGCGTCTGGAATTGAAACTCCTTGGGTAAGCGCACGGCTTGACTACGGTTGTTCATGAAGATTTTTGCTTTGCGTTGCATGTGGCCTCCAGATAACGCTCATGGCATATACGTATGTATATGCCATTCTACCGATATTGGTTGATCTTCGCAAGGCGCGCTAACTCACGCCCGCGCCGACTTCACGTCCGTCCGCGAGAAGTCATGCCCTTTAAACAAAAGCGGCTCTCCTTTGGATATCGCCAGCGCGTAGGAGAAGCAATCTCCAAAATTCAATTTGGCGGGGTGGCCGCTGGTCTTTCCGAAGTCGCGATAGGCCTGGCGCGCGATGCGAGCTTGCGCTTCGGTGACCGGCTCGATCGCGATTTGCGCCTCCTCGATCAATTCATCAAAACGGCGGCTGGCGACCGGATCTTTGCTGCCATCAATCACCGCCCCGGCTTCCACATAACTCACGGCGGAAATACGAGGCTGCGCGGCGCTTTCCGCGGCGCGCTCAATGATTCTGGCGAACTCGGGCGCTTCCGCTTCAAAGCGGAGAATGGCGATCAGGGCGGAAGTGTCCAGAATCATTTCGGCAGCCCTTTCTCGTCATAGAGGAGGTCGCCATGATCGGTCGAGCGAAACGGCTTCTTCAGGTGCAAGGCGCAGTCCCGGCCGATTTCGAGCAGCCGATCGCTGCGCCGGGCAGCATGTTTGTCTTTGTTCTGCACCCGCTTAAGCCGTTCGCGGACCGCTTCGGTGACGGCTTCGGTTAAGCTCTCTCCCGTGAGCCGGGCAAGCTGTTGGGCGAGCTTGTGGGCGTCTTTGTTCTTGATGTTCAGACTCATGTTGGTGGATATTCTACCTTATTACTCCACCATTCTACCATAGCAAAGGTCCAACCCCTGGAGCCGTTCACCCTCTCCCCCGGAACTGGATGATTTTCCGGCGGTCGCGTTTGGACGGCCTGCCTGCGGGCAATTCTTCGAACTGCTTCATCGCTTTGCGCTCGGCTGCCACCTTCAGGCGCGACTCCCGGCTCGCATCTGTCTCGCGGTAGAGTGTTTGCGCAACCGAAGCCGGGCCGCGCACCTCGCTGAGCGCCAAGACTGCCACCTGAAAATCCCCGCCGTCGTTGGTCACTCGCAACATATCTCCAATGTGGACCTCGCGCGCGGGCTTGGCGGGCTGCCCGTTGGATTGAATCCTGCCCAGTTCACAGGCCCGCGCCGCCAGGGATCGCGTCTTGAAAAACCTCGCCGCCCACAGCCACTTATCCATCCTTACGCCGGCCATGAATGTATTTTGCTACAGGATTGGGTAGAGTGAACATTCCTGTTTGCTCCGTTGACCGTGCTATCCTCGGCTGTTTCGCGCGAGCCTGCCGCTATAATCGAACTGCAATGCCAGACTTCAAACCGGTTGACGAACAACTTGCCTACATAAAAAAGGGCGCATCGGAGATCATTCGCGAATCCGATCTGCGCGCGAAACTCGAAAAGTCCCGCGCCGCGGGCAAGCCGCTGCGCGTAAAGCTGGGCATGGACCCGACCGCTCCCGACCTGCACCTCGGCCACACCGTGATTCTGCGCAAGCTGAAGCATTTTCAGGATCTCGGCCACACCGCCATTTTCCTGATCGGCGACTTCACCGGCATGATCGGCGACCCAACCGGCCGCTCGGTGACCCGCCCGCCGCTCAGCGCGGAAGACATTATGCGCAACGCCAAGACCTATATGGCGCAGGTGTACAAAATCCTCAGCCCGGTCACGACCGAAGTGCGATTCAACAGCGAGTGGTTCGACAAGCTGAAGTCGGCGGACTTCATTCGGCTGGCGGCCAAGTACACGGTTTCGCAGATGCTCGAGCGCGAGGACTTCCATAGCCGCTTTCTCGAAGAAAAGCCCATCGCGATGCACGAACTGCTTTATCCGCTGGCCCAAGGCTATGACTCGGTCGCGCTCGAAGCCGACATCGAACTTGGCGGCACGGACCAGAAGTTTAACCTGCTGGTGGGCCGCGAATTGCAGCGCAGCTACGGCCAGGAAGCTCAGGTCGTGCTGACCACGCCGATTCTCGAAGGCCTGGACGGTGTGCAGAAGATGTCGAAATCGCTTGGCAATGCCATCGGCATTCTGGAGCCGCCGCTCGAAATGTACGGCAAGATCATGTCCATCTCTGACGAGATGATGTGGCGCTACTACGAACTGCTGACAGATGTGCAACTGCCCGAGATTGAGAAGATGAAGCGGGACGCGCATCCCATGCAGGCGAAGAAAGACCTGGCGCGGCGGATCGTGGCGGACTTCCACTCAGCGGAAGCGGCGGTGAAAGCTGGAGAGGACTGGGCGAAACAGTTTCAGAACGATGAAGTGCCGGAGGATGTCGTTGAGATGGACCTGACTCTCACCCCCGAGATTGCAAAGCGGATCGTGGATTCCGCAACCTCGGACGAGCCGAGTGATACCACAGCCATCAAATTCGATAAGATCCACGTTAGCAGTAGTGAACCGGATGCTTTCTCGATGGGTTACTTCGACGTCGACGTTCGGAGTCGGCGAAGCGATCCAGACTCAAGAACTCTCTTCGCCGCTGCCATAAGAACGGACAAACTGCTTGTTCAGGCTGGACTGGTTAGATCTGCAACCGAAGGAGAAAGAAAACGGAAGGAGAGAGCCGTTAGAATCAACGGCGAAGTGGTGTCAGCGTCCCAGATTGCAAAATTTATTCCAGGCGAGTTGCTAGTTAGCGTGGGACGCAAACTCAAGAAGGTCAAGATAACGCTGTAGGCGTTTGATCAACCCTGCAATGTCATCCTGAGCGCAGCAGCGCGATTCGCTTGCGAATCGTCCTGCGGAGTCGAAGTTGAGGCGGTCTAGCGGGCGTCTGAGCCCGCTGCCGAAATCCCGAGCAAAGCCGAGGGAGCCATGCCCCTTTTCGTCTGCGCCCCGACAAATGCGGCAAGGCATTCTCCCTGCGAAGCCAGAGCGCGTTCTTCAATCAGAATTCCCTGTCACGCCGATGCCGCAAGACGCACAATAGGGATCTTTCGACTGCGCCATGGCTTTCGCAAGCGAAAGCCATCGCTTCGCTCAAGATGACAATTTGGGAGGTAGCCGCTCCAGCCGATCTCCGATCGTATCCCTACCCAATCAGCTTCAGCGACTCCAGGAAGGCTGCCTTGTCGTGTTCGTTTTCTGTTCTCGCCGTGACGGAGATCAGCCTGGTGCCGTCGATGATGTAGATCGTGGAAATAATTCCGCCCGAGGGTGCCAAAGAGGTCGTGGCCACGGCGATGGCTTCCCGTCCCGTCGCCGTAGAGCGTAGCTTGTAGCGCCTGCCTTCTAGAAGTTGAATTCCGACGAGATCACCGACCGCTTTCCCGGGAAGCCATCCTTCAGTCGGCAGCGCTTCTTTGTAGCTTGTAGCCTGGGCGCTGTAGAAGTCTTTGCGGTCGCTTCGGTACACCGTCCACAACTGTTTCGGCAAACCTTCGTGATTCTTGTCGGATACTTTGTTCGGCTTCTCGGGAAACGTTACCGCAAACCCGTACTCTGGCGAGATCAGCGTGTAACGGCTGAAGCGGTCGCAGGCAGCGGACGCGATAAGCAGCGCCAGCACGCAATATAACCGGGCTGCCCTCATGATCATCGCGCTGGCCGGTACACGCTACATTCCGTCGGCATGTTGCTCGGGCTTCTCACGGGTAAACTCGTAGGTCATGAAGCCCGAGCCCTTCGGCGCATCGAAGTTCTTGGGGTACTGCCGCCCGGCCATGTCGTAACAAACCCGCAGCTTATCGCCGGAAAGCTTGTAAATCCCGGTGTAGGATCCACCGGCGTAGCCTTGGGCCGCCAGGGGATTGTCGAAATGCTTGATCAGGATGGTGTTCGGACCATCCCCGGCGCCAAGCTGAAAATCGGACTTCACACCACCCTGGTAGTTCCCCCGCAGCACGACAGTCATGTGGTCGCCGTCGAAGACCCAGCGGACGTCATTCATCATGGGCTGGCCGCTGAAGGTTGCGCGGTCCATCTTCCAGGTGCCCTGCAGCTGGTCATGATCGTCCGCGATATTTGAGGCGGATTGCTCGGCCGCGCTCGGGGCTGCTGCTGAAACTGGAGTGGTGCGGGAACAGCCGGTCGAGAGCATTGCGCCGGCCAGTAACACAATTGTGAAAGTACGCATGATCATTTCCTCCTGCACATTGCAGCTTCGCCAAGCGATTGGTCGTGGTTGAGGCCTCAAACAACAGCGTTGACAATGTTGTTGTGACGATTCGCCTTATCCGCATGTCCCCGCTGCCGCAAAATGGTACCTCTCTCGACTACGGTACCTCGGGCTCGCCGCGGGCGGTTAATTACACTAGTAGTTGGCCGTTGGCGGCTGCAAAGGAATTCTCCGACGTTGGCGAGATACGCAGCGGAGCTTCGCTCCGCCCGACAGCCGGGGGCGGCTGTCGCCACGTGAGTTCTTGTCGCACTGGCCGGCTTTCCCATACCGTTTTTCTCGCAGAAGTACATGTCCAAACTCACGCCGGACCTTGATCTCCTTCCTCATTGGGGCCTCGACAGTTTTCACCGAAAATTAAGGCATGGCATTCTCGGCAAAGCACGGACTCTCGTTGGCACTGTTATGCGTCTGCCTCGGTTGCGGCGGCATCTCGTCGAGCGACCCCTCCAACAATGGCAACGGCAATGGCGGAAATCAAGGCTCCAACAGCGCCTGTAGCAAAATGAGCGCCGGCGTGGGCGCAGGCCTGAACGGATTCGTTCCCTTTACTTCGAACAACCTGTGGAACAAAGACATTTCCAGCGCTCCGGTGGATCCCAACTCCGACGCGATCATCAATTTCATTGGCCCGAATATCGGCCTGCATCCGGATTTTGGAGCGGGAGAGTATCAGGGATCGGACATAGGCATCCCCTATTCGATTGTGAATTCGAGCCAGGGCCTCGCTACCATCAAGTTCACCGCTTACGGCGACGAAAGCGATCCCGGCCCGATGCCAGTGCCGGCCAATGCTCCCATCGAAGGCGATCCCAATCCCGGTAACGGCGACCGGCACGTGCTGGTGCTCGACAACGGCAATTGCTTTCTCTACGAACTCTACGGCGCTTATCCGAATAGCGACGGCGGTTGGAACGCCGGTTCGGCAGCGGTCTGGGACATGACGGCGGATGAGCAGCGTCCCTGGACCTGGACCTCGGCTGACGCAGCCGGCTTGCCGATCTTCGCCGGCTTAGTTCGCTACGATGAAGTCGCGGCGGGAAAGATCCAGCACGCCCTGCGCTTCACGCTTCCCGACAGCCGGGCGGCTTTCACGCCTCCGGCTTCACACTGGGCGGCCACCTCGAACGATTCGCTGGCCGCGCCCATGGGCATGCGACTGCGGTTGAAGTCCAGCTACGATATTTCGCAGTTCTCACCCACTGTGCAAGTCATCCTGAAAGCGCTGCAAACTTACGGCATGATCATGGCTGACAACGGCAGCGCCATGTACATCAGCGGCGCACCCGATGACCGCTGGAACAACGACGACCTACACAATCTTTCGCTGGTTCCGGCATCGGCGTTTGAAGTGATTCAGATGAACCCGATCTATACGCAGGGCAACGTGCCGCAGGGTTCGGCGCCGACCATCAATAGCTTCACCGCGAGTCCGCCGTCGGTTTCGAAAGGAAGCAGCGCCACCTTGAACTGGAGCGCGAGCAACGCTTCCTATCTGATCATTTCGCCGCAGGCGGGCGCAGTTCGCGGAACAAGCGTGAGCGTGTCACCGGCTCAGACAACGACCTACACGCTCTACGCCACAAACCAGTACGGACGCACAACGGCAAACGTGATGGTGAGCGTGCAGTAAAGGTGCTCGGGAAAAAGCGCTATTTCCTGATACGATCCTGTGTCGGAAATGGCAACCGCGTCCGCATCTCGCCTGGCTTACATTGACTGGATGCGCGGCCTCGCCTGCGCGCTGATGTTCCAGACGCACTGCTACGATTCGTGGCTGGGCGGCGACGCGCGCAAGAGCACATTCTTCATGTGGTCGCAACGGGGGGGGACGCTGCCGGCGCCGCTGTTCCTCTTCCTCGCCGGAATTTCGTTCGCGCTGGTCACGGAAAGGCTGCAAAAGAAAAATCTGCCGGCAGCGCAAATCGCGCGCACGACTATTCGGCGAGGCGCGGAAATTCTTGGCCTGGGCTTGCTGTTTCGCGTGCAGGAATTCGTTCTCGCCTGGGGCTGGGCGCCGTGGAGCGATCTTCTCCGCGTGGATGTTCTGAATACGATCGGCATCTCCATGATGCTGATGGGAGTGATGTGCGGGATCGTGCTGCTGCTTTATCGAGGCTCGCACACTCGCGCTACCCTGGGTTCCATAGCGGTTGCCACAGCGTGCGCGATTTCTCTGTTGACTCCGCCACTCTATACGACATGGCGGCCGCGCTGGCTGCCGTGGCCGCTCGAGTCTTACATCAACGGCGTACACAACCTGGGTGAACCGCAGGCCTGGCTGTTTCCAATTTTTCCCTGGGCCGGATTTGCGTTCGCCGGACTGGCCGTCGGATTTTTCCTGCTGAGCGATCGGGCGCGCAAGATCAGCGCAGGCGCGTTCGGCCTTGCCGGCGCCGCTGGACTGGGCTTGATCTACGGCGCACGCTGGCTTGACCGGCGTCCGACGCAGATTTATGCGGTGTACGATTTCTGGCACACCAGCCCGAATTTCTTTCTGATCCGTGTGGGATTGCTGCTGATCATTCTGTCGCTGGTTTATGCCTGGTGCCGCTGGGGACTCGGACAATGGGGGTTTAGTCCGCTCGCGCAGCTAGGCCAGACTTCCCTGCTGGTTTACTGGGTGCACATCGAGTTCGTGTATGGACGGTTTTCGATTCTTCCCAAGCGAGCGCAGGACATACGAACAGCTTCAGCCGGATTGCTGACCATTTTTCTTTCCATGTTGCTGCTGTCTTTTCTGCGCACGCGCCTGAAAGGGCGAGGTGGAGAAATGCTCGCGTGGCTGCGCCAGCCGGCGACCAACGGCTAGAGTTCCCACTGAAAACTAAAAGCAGGTTCCTCGACTACGGGGAATGGCGCTGACGCGCCATTCCGCTCCGCTCCAAATGACAAGATCGCAAGTTTCGCTGCCTAGTGCGCCGGCGCGGTTTGCGGCGCTGTCTGTGGGTTCGCAACCGGAGGAGTGAACTGCACCTTCGGGACTTCGCGCGATCCCTCGCTGGCAGCGAAATAGGCTTCGTTGGGCTTGAAGCCCGCCCACCCCGCATAAATGTTGTTCGGGAAGCTCTGGATGTAGGTGTTGTAATCCTGCAAGGTGTCGTTGTAGCGCTTACGTTCGACCGCGATTCGGTTCTCGGTTCCCGCCAGCTCATCCTGCAGGCGCAAGAAGTTCTCGTTCGACTTCAACTGCGGATAATTTTCCACGATCAAGAGCAAGCGTCCTAGCGCACCATCGAGTTGCTGGTTGGCGGCGATCTTATCCTGCGGCGTACCCGCGGAAAGCAGGGCGGAACGCGCCTTGGCGATGTCGCCGAATACGGTTTGCTCCTGCTGCGCGTATCCCTTAACGGTTTCCACCAGGTTCGGAATCAGGTCCGCCCGGCGCTGCAGCACGATATCCACCTGCGACCAGGCCGCCTTGACAGCCTCATTCTTCGTGACCAGGCTGTTGCGGACGCTTACGTACTGCCCGAACGCCACTAGCGCGATCAGAACCAGCACCATGACTGCGATCAAGCCTTTGCTCATTTTCTCCTCCAGTAACGGTTACGAACTGTGGGCTTGCGGGGAATCTAACATTCTATCCACTGCCGCCGTGACTCGCTCCACCGCGGACAAATACCGCGCAAACACGTCGTTGACATCGAACTGCTTGTGGCTTGCTTTGCCTTCCCGAAGGTCCAGCAATTGCAAAAAAGCCGAGGCATCGAACGCGATGCACGCGGTCAGCGCCTGCACAGCCTCGCGCTTCGATGCGGCGGGCGTCGCGCCCAGCGCGGTCAGAGCATGCCGAAAAAGGGTAATAAACGTTGACAGCGAATCCGTCAACAGTTTCCACAGTTGCTTTTCATCGCCCGCGGCGCGCAGCACGTGTTCGCGCAGCAGGATCAGCTTCTCCCGGAGTTCGTACTCCAGTTGCGCGCGATGCAGGTGCATTGGGATCCGCAGCCCGCTCAGCACATCTTCGCCGAAGAGCACGCGATGCCGCTCTTTCATATCGAGCAACTCAATCGAAAACACGTCGGCGGAGCGTTCCAGCTCTTCGCGCGTCAGCAACAAAGGCGCGCGCTGCTTCTGCTTCGTCCACGACTTCACCGCCGGCGCAATGGCTTGGAGCGCCGGAAGCGAGATTTCCCGGAGAATGCAGAGCAGGTTCACATCCGAATGGCCGGGATGGAAGTCCGCGGCGGCAGCGGAACCATAGAGAATCACGCTCTGTAGATTCTCTCCCGCCGCCTCACGTAGTCGGCTGACAAATTGGTTAATCTCTTTTTCTGTATCCATAAGAACCTCTTGAATGTCGCTACCAGCCCCCGCTGGCACCGCCGCCTCCGGAACTGCCACCGCCGAAGCCGCCAAACCCGCCGCCTCCGCCAAACCCGCCTCCGCCCCAGCCCCCGCGGCCGCCTCCCGACAAAAGCAGCCAGAAAAGCAGGCTGCGCAACGGCGTGAGCAATATGATCAGAATAACGACGATGATGACAAGGATCTGGCCGATTGATGGGCCTTTCTCCTCTTCTTGCCCGCGCGCCGGGTGCGGAGTTGTACCGGTAAGCTGAACCCCCGCATCCTGCGCAATTACCTCTGCCACTCGCGAGGTCAGCAGCGAGACCGCGCCGTTGTCATTGTTCTCGCGCAGCAGCGGAACCGCCTCGCGCCCGAAGCCGCCTACTTTTCCATCGGGAAGAATCGGCTCGAGCCCGTAGCCGACTTCGATCCGATAGCGATGATCCTGCACCGCCAGCAGGATCAGCACACCTTTATCGCTGGACTTGCTGCCTACGCCCCACTGCTTGAATAGGTCAACGGCATAACTTTCGATGTCCTGGCCGTCGAGCGACTTGATGGTGACGACCGCGATCTGGGCGTGCGCCTTCTCGTCAACTTGCTTGCAGAGATCGTCAAGCTGCGCGATGATGCCCTGATCGAGAACATGCGCGAAGTCGTTGACGTAATCCGTAGGGTGCAACTGCGAGGCCGGCTCAGCCTGCGGGAAAAGAGTGAGCGCCAGAACCGTAACCACAAGCAAGACGGTTTTTGCGCGGCAGTTCATGCGAGTGTGATTGTAGTCGAAGTCGCCGCGCTTAAAATTGGCGCAGGAATTCGATCACCCGGCGCTCCGCCCAGCGGCCGTCATCGCCATCGCCATTGGGTTGGGCGAGGAATGAGCAATGCCCGCCATCGGCGGTTTCGACAAGAGAGATGTTGGGGTTGGAGAGAATCTTCCGCCGAGTTTCCGGAAGTATGCGAATGAACGGATCGTTAGCCGCATGCAGAATGAGCGCCGGCACCGCGATCCGGTCCACCACGTTCGCCGCCGCGGCCCGGGCGTAATAATCCGCAGCGGCGGCGAAACCGCAATAGTGAGCCGTAATCTTGTCGTCGAAATCGCGCAGGCTGGTTACACCGCGCAGGCGCGAAGGGTCGAAGACGCCGGGAAACAGGCGCGCTTTGGCGCGCAGCCGGCGGCGCAGCTTCCACATGAAATAACCTTCGTACAGGCGGTTGCGGCGCAAGTGCAGGGCATCGGCCGAGGCCGCCAAATCTATAGACGGGCAAACCGCCGCTACTGCGCGGAATTCCCGCGGGCCTTCGCTTGCCCATTCGCCGGCGAGTTTGAGCACGAGATTACCGCCCATGGAAAATCCTGCGAGACCGATCCGCGAAATTCCCTCCTGCGCGATGAAGTGCCGCGCCACCGCGGCTATGTCCTGCGAGCGCCCGGAGTGATACAGCGTCGGCGAAAGCGCGTCGGTGTTCCCGCAGTTCCGCTGATTCATGCGCACCACGTTCATTCCCGCCGCCAGCCCTTTGCGCGCGATGCCCAGCATGTATTGCGAATCGCTCGAACCCTCGAGCCCATGGACGATGATGACCGTCAGCGCCCTCTGCCGGTTGGCTTGCCAATGGCAATTGCACAAGATGCGCACGCCGGGATCCACTTCAATCAAACGCTCTTCGGCGTCCGGAAGAATGATGTGGCGGGGGAGAAAAAAACTGGCAATCGTCTGCACGTGCCCGCCCCGCAGGCGACGGCGCGGCACAAACTCTTCCGCTGCAGTTTGCGGACTCACCACGACTTGATTTTAAATGGAGCTTGTATACGGAGTTCGCAGGAGCCGCTTATGCCGATTTTTGAATACATCTGCAAGGAATGCGACCATCCCTTCGAAGCGCTGGTCTATGGCGACCAGAAAGCCGAATGCCCCAAGTGCCACAGCAGGAAGTTGGCGGCGCAGCTTTCGGTGTTTGCAGTCTCAGGCAAGAGTTCTAGCGCCGCGGGCGCTGCATCGCCGATGGGCGCGTGCGGAAGCTGCGGCGATCCGCGCGGCCCGGGATCGTGCTCCATGCCGGATCTCGATTAGCCCGCTCACTTCCAGCAGAACGATGTCGCCACGAAAGCCGCGAGTTCAAGAAACGCCAGCGAAACCCAGAGGCGCTGACGCAAGCGGGAGCGACGCAAATCCCGCTTCAAATCCAGTTCCAGCACGTGAACGAATTCCACTTCCGCCGGATCCGGCTTTGGCGGCGGAGCTTTGGGCAACGTCACCGAGTAGGCCGGTTTGATCCTGTCCGGCAGAAAAACTTTGGGCGTGCTGATGACGGAAGACCAGCGCGGCAATTGCATTTGGCTCGAGGCCGACCCCATCTCCATCGGGCTTGAGGTCAGTTGCAACGGGGGCATTCTCTCGGGCGCGACCGCGTCGGCCAGATTGCGCAGCAGCGATGTCCACCACATGTGGCTCATCTGATCGCCAATCAATTCGCCGACGTCCACCGGCCGCGATTCGAGATCCAGTGGCGGAAGCGTCTCGGGAGAAATAACGTCGCCCAGATTGGTGAACACCGTGCGATACCAGGGCAGGCTCAGGATATCTCCCGCCAGCATGCCAACATCTACGGGACGCGAGGTAAGCCGCAGCGGCGGCAGTTTCTCGGGCGCAAACGTGTCACGCAGATTGCCCAGCAGGCTCTTCCACACCGGACGGTTCCAGCTCTCCGGCAAAAGAAGATCGAGCTGACGTTCGCCGGTCCCAGACGCTCTGGAATCAGGATTCACAGGCTCAGAAAACATTGCTATTAGTCTAACGCAACGCACCAGACTTGCAGCAAAGTCTTTACGCAGCGAAGTCTTTACAGTTGTGGTGAAGCCCTGGTCCATTACCCTTTACTGTTGTCATTCCGAGCCGCTCGCAGCCGCGTTTGCGCGGCAAGAGCGTGTCGAGGAACCTGCTATTTGCCGTTTCCGGCAAAACTGCAGGGAAGCTTACAGAGATCAGACTCGCTCCAAGCCCCGACTCGCTAGGATATGAAGTGATGCCCGTCGCGGCGGTAATGTGGTCACTTCTGCCTCTGTTCGCCTTTGGCTTCGGCGGCGACAGAATCGCGCGATCCGTCCGCCGGCTGCCGCCCGCCGCGCAACTGCTCCTGCCCGGTTTATTCTCCGTCCCCTATGGGTTGCTTCCAGGGCAAAATCGAGCCGCATGGCTTGCACTCTATCTGGCCCTGCCGATTCTTGTTGCCTTCCTTCTGCGGCTCGCTCAACAAGAAGACCCTCAGCAACGGGGTCATTGGCTCGACTTTGCCGTTCTCTTCGGCCTCGGCCTGGCGGTTGATTTGCGCTGGCTGGAATCGGCCTGGCCGCCGCATTTCGGCATGCTCGGCAAGCTGATGCTGCTCGACACTGCTCTATACGGATTTACTGTAATTCGCCCTCTGGCCAACGTCGGCTTCGATCTGCGGATCCGCGGTGACGACGTGAAACTCGGCCTGCGTGAACTGATCTTCTACGCTCCCATCGCCGTCCCGCTCGGCCTGGTGCTCGGCTTTCTTCACTGGCACGGCGGTTTTCCGCCGCCTGGTTCAGCCGCCACGGCGCTCGCCTTCACGTTTTTCTTCATCGCCTTGCCGGAGGAAATTTATTTTCGCGGATGGCTACAGAACCTGCTCGAACGGCGCATGGGAGCGCGCACTTCGCTCTGCCTCACTTCGTTGATCTTCGGCTTGTCCCATTTCAATAAGCGCGCCGCGCATTTCAACTGGCGTTACGTTGTGCTGGCCACGCTGGCCGGCATTTTCTACGGGAGGGCCTGGCGGCAGCGCCGTCGAGTGGCCGCATCCGCCATCACGCATACCCTGGTGGATGCGATCTGGTCCCTGTGGCTGCAGTAACAAGCGGCGAATCCCGTAGAAAATGAAGCGGGCACCCGCAAAATCGAGTCTAATCTGGAACGTGGCTTCCGACAGCAAACCATCGGCCTCCTCTCGTCCGGCGCGCGAACAACTACGCATTATTTATCCGGTTCTTCGAGATTTGATTCGTCCCCGGCGCGGCCTGCTGATCCTGGGCTTCCTGCTGATGATCATCAATCGCGTTTCCGGCCTGGTTCTTCCCTATTCCACCAAGTTCCTGATTGACAACGTCATCATCAAGCATCACCTGGAGACGCTGAAGCCGCTGGTTCTGCTGGTACTGCTCGCCACCGCGATTCAGGGAGTGACTTCGTTTTCTCTGACCCAACTGCTCTCTAAGGCCGCGCAGCGCCTCATTACCGAGCTACGCGAAAAAGTGCAGGCTCATGTCGGGCGCCTGCCGCTCGCCTTCCACGATTCCACCAAGAGCGGCGTGCTGGTTTCGCGCATCATGAGCGACGTGGAAGGCGTCCGCAACCTGATCGGCACCGGCCTGGTGGATCTGGTCGGTGGACTTCTGACCGCTTGCATCGCGTTGGTGGTTCTGTTCCGCATCAGCGCGCTGATGACCGCTCTGGCGTTCGGATTTCTGCTCTGCTTTGCCCTGGCTCTGAAAAAGGCCTTCGGCACGATTCGGCCGATTTTCCGCGAGCGCGGGAAGATAAACGCCGAGGTCACTGGACGGCTGGCCGAATCGCTCGGCGGCGTGCGCGTGGTCAAGGGATATCACGCCGAGCAACGCGAAGAGAATGTTTTCTCTCGCGGCGTGCATCGCCTGCTCGATAACGTCCTGCGCACCTTGACCGCCACTTCGGTGATGAGCCTTTCCGCCAGCTTACTGATGGGCCTGGTCGGCGCGGTCATCATGTATGTGGGCGCGCGCCAGATCGCCGCCGGCGCGCTGACCATCGGCGGATTCTTTACCTACACGCTGTTTCTCGGCTTCCTCATCGCGCCCATCATGCAGATTGTGCAGGTCGGGACGCAACTCACCGAAGCGCTGGCCGGCCTGGAGCGCAGCCATGAAATTCTGAGCGAACGCCGCGAGGATGCCGATCCGCTCCGAACCGAAACTCTGGGCCAGATTTTCGGCAACATCGCCTTCGACCATGTCAGCTTCAGCTACGATGGCAGCCGCATGGTGCTGCATGACGTCTCATTCGAAGCCGAGCCGGGAACCGTTACCGCGCTGGTCGGCTCGTCGGGATCGGGCAAATCTACGACCATCGGCCTCATCGCCGCCTTCCATCTGCCCACACGGGGCCGCGTTCTGGTGGATGGGGTTGACTTAAGCACGGTCCGGCTCGATTCCTACCGCACGCAGTTGGGCGTTGTGCTGCAGGAGTCGTTTCTGTTTGACGGCACCATTCGCGAAAACGTCGCCTTCTCGCGGCCCGATGCCAGTGAAGAACAAATCGTCCACGCCTGCCGCATCGCGCGCGTAGATGAGTTCGCTGAGACTTTCCCCGACAAGTACGACACCCTCGTCGGCGAACGCGGCGTCAAACTTTCCGGCGGCCAGCGGCAGCGCATTTCGATTGCCCGCGCCATTCTCGCCGAGCCACGCATTCTGATTCTCGACGAAGCCACATCGAGCCTCGATTCCGAATCGGAAGCCCTGATCCAGCAGGGATTGTCTTATCTGATGCAGGGTCGCACCACCTTCGTCATCGCGCATCGCCTTTCGACCATCCGCCGCGCCGATCAGATCCTGGTCATGGAACAGGGTCAGATTGTCGAGCACGGAACTCAAGAAGAGCTGTACGCGTTGCGCGGCCGCTACTACGACCTCTACACCCGGCAACATGGGTTGGAAACGAATCTGTTTCTCGCTCCCGGCGAGGGCGATGCAGCACGCGTCCCCGATCACGACGCGCAGGCCAAGACGAACGGCGACGACGCACCCGGCCTTGCCGACACTTTGCGTCTGGTGAGAGGGGAGATTCGTTAAGCGCATGAGCCTGGCTACCGGTGGACACCCCTCGACCGATCGCACCGCCATCCGCACCGAAAATCTTTGCCGCCACTATCGCATGGGCGAGGCCGTAATCCGCGCCGTGGACGGCATCTCGATCCAGATCCCTTCCGGCGAATTTGTGGCGTTGCTGGGCACATCGGGCTCAGGCAAATCTTCGCTGCTGAATTTGATTGCCGGACTGGATCGCCCTACCTCCGGCGCGGTCGTAGTGCATGGCAACAACCTCGCGAGCTTTTCGCGGCAGGAACTGGCCAAGCATCGTCTTCGTACCGTAGGGATGGTTTTTCAGTCCTTCAATTTGATCCCCAGCATGACGTTGCTGGAAAATGTCGAACTGCCGATGCGCTTCGCCGAAGTTGAGCGTAGCCAGCGTGAACCCCTGGCTCAGCAGGCGCTGGATCGCGTGGGTTTAGCCGCCCGCTTGCGGCATCGTCCCACGGAACTTTCCGGCGGCGAGCAGCAGCGCGCCGCGCTCGCCCGCGCTCTAATCAACCAGCCTCAGCTGCTGCTCGCCGATGAGCCCACCGGCAACCTCGATAGTCATACCGGAACCGAGATCATGAACTTTATTCGGGAATTCAACCAATCCTTGGGAATGACGGTCGTGATGGTCACGCACGAGCGCGCTCTGGCCGAACGCTACGCCCAGCGCATGATTTTTCTTGCCGATGGCAAACTCGCCAACGAGAGCGCGGTTGCGCCATGAAGACCTACGATGTCGCCGAACTCGCCGTGCGCAATTTGCGCGAATCCTTGCTGCGCAACTCGCTTACCACTGTCGGAATTTCGGTCGGCGTGGCTTCGCTCGTGGCCATGCTTTCGCTCGGAATCGGGCTGCAGCAGCTGGCCGGCCGGCGTCTGCAAAAATCTGGGCTGTTCGATACCGTGGTCGTGACCTCGCGCCGCGACCTGCGCAACTTCAGCCGGGAGCAGGACGATAGCGGCCCCTCGCCCGCGGAGAGCCCGGCACTCGATGAAACCGCGCGCCAGAAGATCGAGCGGCTGCCGAGCGTTCTTGAGGCTTATCCCGACATTCGCTTCGTCGCCGAACTTCGCTTCGCCGACAAACCCCATCTGACCACCATCGCCGGACTGCCGTTTTCGAGCAAGAACAATGACGCCTTCGACGGCATGCAGGGCAGCTTCTTTTCTTCGGAAACTGCGGCGGAAATGATCGTTCAGAAATCGTTCGCAGAACAATTGCTCGGCCGCATAACGAAACCCGGCGCTGACGAGCCGGGCGTTGCCGAATTGGCCAAGCCCTTGCTCGGCCAGATGGTGACGATTCGTTATCCCGAACGCACCGCAAGTCCCGCGCAAAAAGATTCTAACGATGCCAGCGGATATTCCGTCGTCTCGCGCGAGCAAACAGTGAAAATCGTCGGAGTCTGCGACCTCGATCCCGACAGCATGCGCGGCGCCGCGCGCGCACGCGTCTTCCTGCCGCTGAAGCTGGCTGAGGGCATGCACGTCATGCAACCCTCCGATCTCCGCGACACCTCCAACATCATCGGCGGCGCGCCCACTTACACCACCGTCCAGGTACGGGTGAAGAGTCCCGCGAACGTGCCATCGGTCGAAGACACGATCAAAAAAATGGGCTTCAACACTTTTTCCATCGTGGACGCGACCCACAGTCTGCGGCAGTTTTTTGCCGTGCTGGATTTGTTTCTGGGGATCTTCGGCAGCCTGGCCCTGGCCGTGGCTTCGATCGGAATCATCAACACGCTGGTGATGGCAATTCTCGAGCGCCGCCGCGAAATCGGCATCATGAAGGCCATCGGCGCCAGCGACGTGGATGTGAAAGGCCTCTTCTTCGCCGAGGCCGGCGCCATGGGAATTTTCGGGGGATTCGCCGGCGTCGCGCTGGGCTGGACGATCGGCAGGATCATCAACATCGGCACGAACATCTATCTCAAGCGGCAGCATTTTCCACCCGAGCAGATCTGGTTCGTGCCCTGGTGGCTGGTTCTCGGCGCTATCGGTTTCTCCATCGGCGTGAGCCTGCTTTCCGGCCTCTATCCCGCCAGCCGGGCCGCGCGGCTTGATCCCGTGCAGGCGCTACGCTACGAGTAAACTGAACTCATGCTCCGTTCCGTTGTCTGCCTGCTGCTGGCTTGCATTCCTGCCTCCGCGCAAGGCCGCATTGACTGCAATCAACTGAAGAGCCATACGCTGCAGGCGACGGTTCATTACTGCGTGCTTCTGCCCTCCGGCTACGACGCCCCTGCCCATCATTCGTCGCATTATCCGGTACTTTATTTTCTTCACGGCCTGGGCGCCGACGAGCAGACGCTATTCAAAACCGGCGGCTGGAACCTGATTGAAGATCTCCGCCAGCAGCACAAAATCGGAGACTTCCTCATCGTCACTCCCGAGGCGAGAGCCACTTTCTACATCAACTCCGCCGATGGCAAGTCGCGCTACAGCGATTTTTTTCTGCAGGAGTTTGTGCCGTATATCGAGGGCAAATATCGGATTCAGCGCGATCGCCGCACCCGCGCCGTCGGCGGAATTTCCATGGGCGGCTACGGCGCTTTGCGCTTCGCATTTGCCAATCCCGAAATGTTTTCCGCGGTGAGCGCGGAAAGCGCGGCACTGATGACCGAATCGCCGCAGCAACTCAATGCCACCATGCGCTCCGGTTCGTCATTGGGACAGATTTTAGCGCCGGTGTTTGGCAACCCCATCAACGTCGCTCATTGGAAAGAGAACGACCCCGTGGAATTGGCTCGCACGAACAAGTCTGCGATCGCCAGGCTGGCCATCTATTTCATCTGCGGCCAGGACGATCAGTTCAACTTTGAAGCGGGCGCGAAGATGCTCGACCGCCAGCTTCAGGAAGAAAACATCAAGCACGAATTTCATCTCTATCCCGGTGACCACGGCGTGTCATTTTTCTTAGGTCACCTCGGCGAAGTGATGGAATTTCACTCCCAGAGTTTCGATCAGCCCTCTCGCTGATTCGCCGTCATGCCTGGTTTCGCGCCTATTTACGCTGGATCTTCTTGCGCCGGATAATCAGATTTGAATGGCCCTGGGCCAGGCCGCCCAGGCCGTCAACCGGAGCCGTCTGGACGTCCTGGCCTTCGGTTTTGCCCGCGATGATCGGTTTCTTGGCGATGGTTTCGTAGGCATACCCCGTAAGCACCGCATCAATGCGGCCGCTGCGGGAGCGATTGCAGCTGACGTTGAGCCGCGCCCATCCGTAGTGAATCCCGCTTCCAATGGAAAACCTCAAACCCAGATAGCGGTCGTGAACGTCGTACCATTTTCCCTCGCAGAAAACCGACGTGCCTTCCCGGCCGCCATAGGCGAGCGATCGCGCGCCTGCGGAGAATGCGCCCTTGGGACCGATCTTGACGCCAGCTTGGAGCGCCGAGGCATAGTGCAGGCCGCTCCCGGTCCGATGACCCCAAATCTCACCGCCGGTGGGAGCCAGAATCGAGAGCACCCCGGCCCGATAGAAGCCGACGCTGGTGGTGCTGAACGTGTCGGCAAGCTCGAAATCCTTGATACCGTCGTGATTCAGGTCGAAAGCGAACGAGTGTACGGGATGAATCTTGGCGTGGGAGTGCGTATAAACAATCTTCGCCTGAGCCGCGGGCGCAACCGTCAGAATTCCCGCGCCGGCCGCGATGACGTAAGCGTGAAGCCGATCCCGCAAGGCTGGAGATAGAACAACCTCCGTCCGCGGGGAGGAATTATGCACAGGGATCTCCTTTGGAGTGAGGGTTGTGCGCGAGTATCATCCACCGGGGCTGCGCAGTCAAGCGCAAAAGGGGAAATTGATAGTGGTTCTATAAAAGAGTGGAGCTGCCCTCCACTCCGCGCGATGAAACTGTTGCGAAACTGCATCGGCCGATTCCGCTGGAGCAAACAACGCCCCAGCCGCGCGCGGTTCGAAGGGTGGGAGAACCCAAAGTCGAGAGAGAGCGATGCAGGAGTGTTATGCCATCCCGGAACGCCGATGACGGGAAAGCCAGCGCATCGCTCACGATGACCGTGGGTGGCGATTTCGCGGCCCAGGTTAGCGCCCAACACCGGGGCGCGGAACCTGGGGAAGGTCTAGCGACATCAGGCTGGCGCCATCACCGTGGGAACCCGCCACCCACAAAGCGACATTCCGCAACCTCCTGAAAACACGTCACATCCACCCCTTGACAGATAATTACATATCGCGATATAAATATCGCAATCTGTTATATGACGTTGGGCGACAAAATCCGCTACCTCCGCGAAGTCGAAGGCTCGCTGCGCTATCTGGGCCGCCCGATGACCCAGCTCGAACTGGTTGGCGCCATCCGCAAGGAGCAGCGCAAGACCATCAGCCAGTCCTACATTTCGCAGATTGAAAACGGCAGCCGGCGGCACATGACGCAATCCAGCCGCACCCTGCTGGCGAAGTTCTTCAAAGTGCATCCCGGATTTCTGGTGGATGATCCAGAAGGTTTTCACGCGGAGCTGACTTCCGACCTGCGCACCACCGAAGGCAAGCTCGACGTGTGGCTGCTGCAGGGCTCGGAGCGCTTTGCCAGCGATACGGAAGTCAGTGAGGTGCTGATCAAGCTGGCGCGGGAAAAAGATACGCGGCGCTGCCTGATTCTGCTGGGCGCGATTCTGGATACGCCCGGCCTCGCCGAGCGCTTGCTGGAGGCCCTGAAGCCGGAGGCGGCGCGCCTGCCCGCGCGCGGCCCGAACGCAGGGAGGTGCGCGCAATGACAATGACCTGGGCCAATTTTTATCTGGTGTGCTTTGCGCTGGGATTTCTGTTCAGCGTGCTGTCGTTTTTTCTGGGCGGACTGCGCTGGCATGTTCCTCATGCCATGGGCGGGCACGTTCATGCCGGGCACGCTGGGCATGGAGTTCGTGCGGGTAAGGCGGGAGCGCCGTTACTCAACCCGGTATCGCTGGCCGCGTTTCTGGCCTGGTTCGGCGGCGTGGGCTACCTCCTTTCGCGCTTCTCGTCGCTGTGGTTTGTGGTGGGCCTGGGGATCGCATTGCTCAGCGGCGTCACCGGAGCCGGAATTATCTACCTGTTCCTCAGCCGCGTATTGATGTCTCCAGACGAAAATCTGGATCCCGCGGACTACGACATGATCGGCGTGCTGGGGCATATTTCGATGCCGATTCGCGAGGGCGGCACCGGAGAGATCATTTATTCACAGGCGGGCACGCGCCAGACTTGCGGCGCGCGTGCGGAAGACGGCACCGCGATTGCGAAGGGAACTGAAGTAGTTGTCACTCGCTACGAGAAGGGAATTGCGTACGTCCGCTTGTGGTCGGAAATGGCTGGAGAAGAAACAAGAACGATGTAGGCGCGGGCGTCCCCGCCCGTGCTCAGCGAAGAATTGAGAGCGCTGCGATGAATCGAAGACTCTACAAAGTGCTGGCGTGGCTGCCCTGGCTCGCCCTGCCGCTGACCGCGGTGAAGTTCCGGCAATCGTGGGATCGGTTGCCCGCGCGCATGGCAACGCACTTCAATGCCGCCGGCCGGCCGAATGGCTGGATGCCGCGCGAGACCGCACTTGGCTACGCGCTCGGCCTGATGGCTTTGTTGCTGGTGATCTTCACGGTGATCTTGTTTCTCGCGCAGAAGCGCAAAACGATAGACGCGGCCTCATGGGCATTGCTGGGTTTGTTCTATTTCGTGGCCGGCGCCGTGTATCACGCCAACATGGCGGTGCTGCGCTACAACCTGGGCGGAGGGCCGGTACAACTCGGCTGGATCGCGCTTGCGCCCGTGGGAGCTGTGGCGCTAGCCGCGGTGTATCTGGCGGCGCAGCGCGGCAAGCCGCTGCCCGCGACGCAATGGATTGCCACCGAAACTCATGCTTCGCCGTTTCTCGCTGCGGTATTTCTGGTGCCGCTGGGAATTGAGTTGTGGGCCTTCACCATCATGCCCGCCGGGTCGGCTCGCTTCACCCTGCTCGCCATGTGCGCTCTGTTTCTGCTGATCGCGGCTTTTGCCTGGAGCGGCTTTCAATACAACTTCGGCCCCGCGGGCGTGGAGATTCGTAGCCTGGGATACCGGCTGCGTTCGATCCCGATTTCTGAAATTAACAGTTACGCAATCGAACCCTGGAACCTGCTGCGCGGATACGGCATTCGCGGCGTCGGCAGAAGCCGCGCCTATACCTGGGGAAATAAAGTGGTGCACATTCGCACCATTGACGGCGACGTATTTCTGGGACACAGCGAACCGGAGCGCATCATGCGCGATCTGGACGCGATCAAGCAGTTTGCCCGTTAAGTTCTATGAGGAGGCGATATGTTCGGCATGGCAATTGAAGTCTGGATTGTTGTCGGGCTGATGGTGTTGGCCCTCATGCTGCTGATGAGCATGCTGGCCCGCTTGTACCGTAAGGCGGGGCCGCACGAAGCGCTGGTGGTGTACGGCTTTCGCGGCACGCGCGTGGTGAAAGGACACGGCACGGTGATTTTTCCCATGGTCGAAAACTGCCGCGATCTTTCGCTCGAGTTGATGTCGTTCGATGTGGCGCCGCAGCAGGATCTGTACACCAAGCAAGGCGTCGCGGTAACGGTGGAAGCAGTGGCGCAGATCAAGGTGAAATCGGATACGGAATCGATTCTCACCGCCTCGGAGCAGTTTCTGACCAAGGCTCCGCAGGAGCGCGAAGGCCTGATCCGCCTGGTGATGGAAGGCCACCTGCGCGGCATTATCGGCCAACTCACGGTTGAGGAAATCGTCAAGCAGCCGGAAATGGTCTCTGACCGCATGCGCTCCACCTGCGCCGACGACATGAACAAGATGGGGCTCGAAGTGATTTCGTTCACCATCAAGGAAGTGCGCGACAAGAACGAATACATCACCAACATGGGGCGGCCGGATGTGGCCCGCATCAAGCGTGACGCTGACGTTGCCGCGGCCGAAGCCGACCGCGATACCGCCATCAAACGGGCTTTAGCGGCGCGGGAATCCGCGGTGGCCCGGGCGCAGGCGGATCAGGAGACGGTTCTGGCGCAAACCCTTTCCATGGCCAAGCAGGCCGAGGCCACGCGCGATCTGGAAGTCAAAAAAGCGCAGTTCCTCGAAGTCACCAAGCGCCAGCAGGCGCAGGCCGACAAAGCCTACGACATTCAGACCAACATCATGCAGCAGCAGGTGATCGCCGAGCAGGTGAAGGTGCAGCAAGTCGAAAAAGAGCAGCAGGTCAAAGTGCAGGAAGCCGAGATCAACCGCCGCGAGAAAGAACTGATCGCGACCGTGTTGAAGCAGGCGGAGATCGAGCGTCAGCGCATCGAAACGCTCGCGGCCGCGGAGAAGCAGCGCCTGATCGCGGAAGCCGAAGGCCATGCGTCTTCCATCCGCGCGCAGGGCGAAGCAGAAGCCGAGATCATCTTCAAGAAGGGTGAGTCGGAAGCGAAGGCCATGAACGTCAAGGCTGAGGCTTATCAGGAATACAACCAGGCGGCGGTGATTGACAAGCTGTTTACCGGTCTGCCGGAGATTGTGAAGGCGCTGGCAGCGCCGCTGGCCAACGTGGACAAGATCACGATCGTTTCGACGGGTAATGGCGATGCCTCAGGAATGAACAAGATCACTGGCGACATCACCAAAATGGCCGCGCAAGTCCCGGCGCTGTTCGAAACTCTGTCCGGCATGAGCATGACCGATCTGCTGTCGAAGGTGCGGACGATCGGAGATAAGACCCAGAAGCCGGATGCGTTGCCTCCGGGAAAGTGATGTAGGCGCGAGCGTCTGGCTCGTGCAAGGACAATGACGGCCCACTCTTTCGCGGAGTTGAGGTGTTTAGCGGAAAGGCGGAACACGGCAATCACGGAGTCTGAATCATGACGAGACCATCATTTCAAATCGGACTTGGGTTGGCTTTGGGCGCAGGGGCGGGGGTGGCTATCGCCATCGTCGCAGGTGAGGGTGGAATGTGGCTCGCCATCGGCATTGCCTTGGGAGTCATCATTGCAAATCTGATGTCGCAAAAGGGCAAAACGGAGCTGAAAGCACGTTAAGAGACGAAAGGAGTTCACCGTGGCCTTACTAGAAAGAGTTTCAACATTGGTTCGGGCAAATCTGAACGACCTGATTGACAAGGCCGAGCACCCGGAGAAGATGATCAAGCAGGTCATCCTCGACATGCAGAACCAGCTTTTGCAGGTCAAGACCCAAGTGGCGATTGCCATCGCCGATCAGCATCTGCTGGAGAAAAGACATAAAGAAAACGAAGACAAGGTTGCCGAGTGGACGCGCAAAGCTGAACTCGCCGTTGACAAGAAGCAGGATGACCTGGCGCGCGTGGCTCTCGAGCGCGTGGAGAGTTATCGCGAGCTGTGCCAGGGCTTCGCGCAGCAGGTCACCGATCAGAAGGCGCAGGTGGAAAATTTGAAAACTGCTTTGCGGCAACTGGATCAGAAGCTCACCGAAGCCCAAGCCAAAGCCGATCTGCTGATTGCGCAGCATCGGCGCGCGCGGGCCGTGGGCAAGGCCAGCGACGCGAAGATGGCCGGAGGCAACGGCTCGAGCGCGGCGGCGTTTGATCGCATGAAGCGCAAAGTGGCGCACGCGGATGCGACGGCGCAGGCCAAGTCGGAAATCGCTGCCGATGACGTCGAAGGCCGACTCGCCGCGCTGGAGAAAGAAGACCGCATCGAGCAGCTTCTGGCAGAGATGAAGTCGAAGCGTGGGTAAGGAAAATCCCCACCCTGAATCGCAAAGGGCGCGATTTAGGATGGGGCACCCTTGGGATTCTTGTGGCGCGGACACTCTTGTCCGCGAAAAGAAAGGGAGACTTATGACGATCGCATCGCGGTTTGCAGCGAAGTTTCTTCTTGTCGCGTTAGTCCTCGGGACGTTCGCACTTGCCCAAGGCAAGCCTGAAGACCTGGCGACCCGGTCCGCCGAAGCCTGGCTGAGCCTGGTGGATTCCGGCAAGTACGCCGAAAGCTGGCAGGAGGCCGCTGGATACTTCAAAGCCGCTGTCACCAAAGATGACTGGCAGGGCAAAATGCATGCCGCGCGTGAGCCGCTGGGTAAACTCGTCTCGCGAAAATTGCGGAGTGCAAAGTACATGACGACACTTCCCGGCGCGCCGGACGGCGAATACGTCGTGATCCAATTCGATAGCAGCTTCGAGCACAAACAAACCGCCGTGGAAACAATCACGCCTATGCGGGACAAGGATGGGAAGTGGCGGGTGTCAGGGTATTTCATCAAGTGAAAGGCGCTGTGTCCGGCTGTCGTTCATTTCGACGGCCGGATCCGTCTCCCCTGGGCCGAAGTCGAGCCTGGTGACCGGGGTAACCTGCCAGTAACGGACAACCCTGTGGTATAAATCGAGCAGTACCAAGCCATAATCATTTTGCGGGGACGCTTGCGGGTCGCGAGCGCCGGCCGCAGTCTTGAGGGAAGTCTTGAGTTTTATTAACTTTGCAGCCCGCGAGATCAACTGCAAGATCGTCTATTACGGCGCCGGGTTGGGCGGCAAAACTACCAATCTCCAGGTCATTTACCAGAAGACCGCCGACCAGCAGAAGGGCAAAATGATCTCGCTGGCCACGGAAACCGACCGAACCCTGTTTTTCGATTTTCTGCCCCTCGATCTGGGATCGGTGCGCGGATTCAAGACGCGTATCCACCTCTACACCGTTCCCGGGCAGGTGTTCTATGACGCCAGCCGCAAACTGATTCTGCGCGGCGTGGATGGCATTGTATTCGTCGCCGACTCGCAACAGGAGCGCATGGACGCCAATGTCGAGGCGCTCGACAACCTGATGGATAACCTGAAAGAGCACGGCTACGACTTCAAGAAGATTCCCTATGTTCTGCAACTGAACAAGCGCGATCTGCCCAATATTCTTCCCGTGGAAACTCTGACCAAGGAACTCAAGCGCAAAGACGAGCCTTGCATGGAAGCGATCGCATTTCAGGGCGCGGGCGTCTTCGAGACTCTGAAAGAAATTGCCCGCCAGGTGCTGGTGGAATTGAAACAGGGCGGCTAAAAGTTCACGCCCTCTCCTCGGGTTTGATCCGAGATCGATCGCCAGTTCTGCACAGCTTCACATACATCCAAGGCGCCAACTATCCAACGGCTATCTCGATCCCGTGGACCCCGAGCCTCAAAGCGCTACCAACTGCTTCCCGAGCTACCCTTCGGCCCCGGATAACGATGGAGTCGAGTAGCCACGCCCAAACGCATGTTGCCAGGTGCTGGATTCTCTCCAGCACCTGCATAATTTTGCGTGCCCCAACACAGGCTCGGTGCTATGCTTCATCCTCAGGAGTGGCTTGCCGTATGTTCCCGCCCCCGTGTGCTTCATCGAAAAACTTCCGCATAACGAGGCATGTTTTGTTGGTTGTGGGCCTGCTTTCTGCGGTCCTTGGGGCGCTGGTGCCGGATGCCTTAGCGGCGCCGAAGTTTCAAGTTCTGCATGCCTTCGGAAACGGAGATGACGGCGCGGGAACCTGGGGCAGCCTGCTGCTAGACAAGGCAGGAAATTTGTATGGCACGACCGGCGGCGGGGGTGGAACTGGCTGTGGCGGGGAAGGCTGTGGCACGGTTTTTGAGCTGACACCCTCGGGCAATGGCACTTGGAGAGAACAGATAATATATCGCTTCAATGACACGCCGGATAGTAACGGGCCACTTGGAAGCGTCATCTTCGATGCTGAGGGTAACCTGTATGGCCCGACGGTCTATGGGGGGACTTACGGGTACGGCACAGTATTCGAGCTTACGCCCGGATCGGGTGGCTGGACAGAGAAGGTGCTCCTCAGTTTCGACATAACGGATGGGTGCTGTCCGCGCGGCGGGGTGGCCGTAGGTAAGGGAGGCGCTGTTTACGGAGCGGGAGGCGTTGTGTTCAAGCTAACCGAAGAATCCAACCGCTGGACAGAGCACGTGCTGCATCGCTTTGGGGCCACGGACGGCGACGGGAGCGATCCCCTCGCCGTCCCGATCTTCGACGAGCACGGGAACCTCTTTGGTACCACCGCGTACGGCGGGAAAAGATGCGGGGGCACGGATTGTGGAACCGTGTACGAGCTTTCGCCGGCAGCCGGGGGAAGGTGGAGGGAGCGCATCCTCTACAGGTTCAATAACAACGGTAGGGACGGACGCAATCCCGGAGGCGGCTCGCTGACGATGGACGCTGAAGGGAAACTGTATGGCACAACCGTTGCTGGGGGAAGATACGCAGGCGTGATCTTCGAGCTCGCGCCCCAGGAGACTGGAGCGTGGAAAGAAACGATCCTCTATGAATTTCAGGGCGGGTCGCTCGGTTTTGAGCCGGGCGGGGGCGTTGTGAGGAACAAAGCCGGCAATCTTTACGGTACAACCGTTTATGGCGGCAGCCCGCAGTGCGACTGCGGTGTGGTTTATAAGCTGGCGCCGCAGAAAAACGGCAAGTGGAAGTACACGGCGCTGCACACTTTTGTTGGAACCGACGGCGCCCAGCCCGACGCCAACCTGATCCTCGATAGCAAGGGCAACTTGTACGGTACGGCCGCCACCGGCGGTCAATATGGTGCCGGCGTCGTCTTCGAGGTCACGCCGTAAACCAGATCCCAACTAAGACCAAGCACGGAAGTCAAGGGCGCGGACTCCCGCGCCCACATGCAAAGCACGCTCAATGAGGAACGGTGTTCTGGTCTGCGGGCATTTTTGGCGGATTGGACGGCGTTGCCTGTCCTGCGCCCGGCTCCGGCGATGTGTTCTGCAATTCTCCGGATTGGCCTTGCGACTGGCCAATCGAAGAACCTGAAACCACCAACTCCACCCGGCGATTCTGCTGCCGCCCGGCGGCGCTCTCATTCGATGCGATGGGATCGCTGGGGCCGAATCCCTGCGTCGTTATCACCGACTGATTCACTCCCTGGCTGGCGAGATAGCCGCGAACCGATTCCGCGCGCTCCTGCGACAGTCGCTCGTTGAACTCGAGGCTGCCGGTGCTGTCCGTGTAGCCGTCCACTTCCACGTGAATGTCGGGATACGAAATCAGAATGCCGGCGACCTTGGCCAATCGCTCGCGCGTGGCTGACTTCAAGTCGGCCTTGCCGGTGTCGAACAGAACGTCGGGCATATTGACGATGAGGCCGCGCGCCGTGTCGCGCGTGGCCAGCACCTGATTGAGCTGCTGTAACATGCGGGCGCGCATCTGGGCCTTGTCGGCCTCAGCCTGCTGGCGAGCCTGCTCCGCCTGTTGCGCCCGCTGGGTGGCCTGCTGCCGGGCAGTTTCGGCCTGCTCCTGAGCCTGGCGCGACTGATCGGCCTGGGCCTGCGCCTGAGCGGCAGCAGCTTGCTGGGCCTGAGCATCGGCCTGCGCCTGGGCAGCCTGATCTTCCGCCGCCTTACGCTGCTGCTCGGCCTGCTCATCGGCCGCGCGCTTCACCGACATCACGCGAGCCTCTTCCGCGGTCTGCGCGGCTTCCCGGGCTACGGTTCCAATCGGGCCGCTTCCCTGCTTGCGGCGGTAATAATCCTCGGCTTGATTGAGCAAGCCCTGCGCTTTCTGCAACTCCGCAACCGCATAGTGGTCCGCGCCGGCGTCGGTCGCGATGCGCACTGCGTTGCGGGCTTCGAGCAGATCCAGCGGAGTCTTCTCGCTGATGTCATAAACCTGCGGATTGATGGGTTGGACCTGTGAATTATAGGTGTCGCGGGAAATCAGCTCGAAGCGGACATCCACCGGCTCAACTCCGGCTTTGGTGTCGCGGCGGATCAGGTTCTGAGCGATCACGAGATCGCTCGGCTGGGTCACGGCGAAGTAAGGTTCGGCGGTCACGACCAGCGCGAAGGCCTGCATGTCAGTGGTGGTTTGTACGGAACTTCTGCCATCTTTGACAATCATCTCGCCCAGATTCCGCGGCTGCCCTTGCGGCGAGATCGCCCACAGCACATAGGTCAGATAAGCCAGGCCGAAGCTGTTCGGCCGACGCAAGTGATCCACCTGGACTTCGACTTTGACGCCGCCAGCTTTGCCCTCCACGCGTGCTTCGCCGTTTACTTCCGGCGAAAGATCGGTGCCTTGCAGATCCACCTTGATCGTGCCCTTGTGGTGATAGTCCACGGCCTCGGTGCTGCGCGAGACCACGCTCATGTGATAACCCGTAGCCGCATCGCCCGTGACTGCGTTCTGCTGGCACAGTGCGGGAAGTGCGACCACGGAGACTATGAACAGCAAATCCGAAATCCAAAACTGTTTTTTCACGAGGCGCCTCCCAAAAAATGAAGTGACTTAGACCGCCGGCTTCCGGCCTTCAATGATGCGAATGAGCATCAGCGCAAGCGCCAGCAGGAGCAGCAAATTTGCGAAGCTGCCTACCGTGTAGGAACTGATAAGACCCAGAAACCAGAAACACAGCAGAATCACGAACGCTGTCCAGAGCATTGCCGTCACCCAAGCTTCCGACATTAGGATGAGTGAAAGAGCCTGGGCAACCAATACGGCAGATACCTGATGGCGCGGAAATAAGTAGTGGATCACGACGGATTCACCGTGTGGACAGGGAGAACCTCTGGCTGCTCTCGCAGGAGCTCGGAGCGATGCGGTCTCGCGCAACTGATTGAGAGCTGGTGGAAGTATATGAAAACAATACAGCCAAAAGCTAACTCACGCGCCGTTCACACCAGATGCAATGCCATGGCCGCCTACGATGCCCCGTAAATCGGCCTGGGAAGGCCTGCAAGCGCCCGTCTGCGGCCTGGCCGCCTTGGGGGGCCCCGTCCCGGCTCGTGATCGCGTTAGAAAGCGCCAGAATGCACGCAACGCGGAATTATAGCTTTAAGATAATAATTGTCCCATTTTGAGACAGCAAGGTCGCCACCAGACTGCCGGCAAGGCCAGGGTTGGCGACCTTCTCGTTCTCCGGCTCTAACTGGCGCGCGGCAGCGGCTTGTCGGTCTTCTGCCAGTCCGCGGCTGCTTCCCCGGTCGAAGCAATGTCGGTAGCTCCGGTCCGCTGCAAAAGATCTTTCGCTTTTTTGGTCCAGTTGGAATCGTCGCAGTGAACCGAGAGCAGGATTCCACCTTCCTTAATGCGGCCTTCGTAGCGCTTCGCCTCATATTCGGGAATTCCCATGCCGATCAGCGCGCCGGCAATGCCGCCGATGGCGCCGCCGACACCCACACCGGTCAATGCCGCCACGATCGGACCGGCCGCGATGAGCGGGCCGACGCCGGGAATGGCGAGCATTCCAATGCCGGCGAGCCAGCCGAGCGTTCCTCCGATCACCGCTCCGGTGGTCGCGCCGGTGGCCGTGCCTTCCGGCGCTTTGGTGTTTTTTTCCACCGCGAAATCTTTGGTTCCCTTATTTTCCGGAAACAAGACGGAGATGTCCGTATTGCGAAAGCCTTCGGCCCGCAGCAAATCCACGGCGTATTCCACATCGGGCTGCGTACGATAAATTCCAAATGCTGCTGTATTTTTTCCCGCCATTGCCAACTCCTTAAGATATTTTTTTCCAACTGGTCGCGCTCAGCCTTGGATGGCACAAGGCCGGATCAAGATGGCCGCCACGGAAGATGTTGGCCGCTCAAATTTGTCGGACGCTTTCTTTCGCCGACCCTGCCAACGAGGGGATACTTTCCCGCATCTTCTATAGTCGGCGATTTTGCCGCGAGGAGCTACATCATGAAAATGCGCAAAGAGAAAATTCTTCTTGACGTTCTATTAGGGGCAGGACTCTATCTGCTGGATTCGGTGCGCGACCGGGTCAGCGACAACGTCGAAGGCTGGAGCGATCGGGCCCACGACCGGTATAGCGACCTGCGCGGCCGGGCAAAAGACGCCTACTCAACTGCGAGTGAGCGCCTGAGCCGGGCCAATGATGCGCTGCGACATGACGATCATTCGCTTATGCGGACGACGGGCGCGGTGTTGCTGGGGGTTGGAGTCGGCGTCGGCATCGGCATGCTGGTCGCCCCGGCCAGCGGAAAGGAAACCCGCGACAATCTGGCGGAGCAGATGCGGGATCGCTTTTCGGAGAAAAAGAAGGCGACCGGCACGTTCGGCGGCTAGAGGATTATTGCCAGGCGGTCATCCGATATAGAGACATATTTTCTCTTGCCGGGCACTGTGTCTTGGCGCCGGAAGAGTCGAAGGACTGCGCTCCGCGACCTTAAAGTATCTCCGAAAAAATGCCCCGTATCTGGTTGATTCTGGACAATCAAGGGCTCCATCCCTTTTTCGCGAGTGGTCGGATTGACTCCGTGATTTGCCTTCGGGAAAGCCAGAGGGCCTTGTCAATCCGAGCACCCAGGAAACCCTGGGTTAAGTCCGGCGGCGGAGCAAAAGCAGGTTTCTCGACTCCGCAGAATCGCCCGTAAACGGGCGATTCTACTGCGCTCGAAATGACAAAGTTTGGTCAATCAGAGCCTCCCGAGAGTCTGGCGAGCGAATAAGGCCGTTCATCCACTAGAAGAACGACCCATTGCCGGCGATAGGCGATGAGTATTAAACTCTGCTGGCTAGAGTGGCCGTGGGTCAGATCAAGAGGGGCCAGTTGCAGAAAGTCGCGCTGGTTTGATTTGACTTCTCGTTGTTCAGGTGTACGGTGGTTTGGGCGTGAGGTCGCATATCGGGTGCGGCCTTGAGAGTACGAGCACGCCGCTCGGCGATAGAGGTTCGACAGTCCCTGGATGGCTTGATGGGCGGAATCAAGGGCACGCGGGCTGATCTGGCCCGACGGAGTTACCCGGCACCAGTAAAGCATCGAGCAGGAAATCTAGTACAACCTCGCTGTTTCTCCCCACTGACGAAGTTTTCGCGACAATTGGTCGCGCTTCAGGTTCGGAATCACGTTCGATCAAGCGCAGGAGTGGAAGGAGGCGCATTGTGAGAAACGCAACGTTTGCCCTTTTGGTAGGTTTCCTCGCGGTTTCGGGTATCGCTTCTCAAGCCCAGGTTCCGGCTTCTTTTTTCGACATGCAGATGGAGCACGCTACCGTGACCGGCGAACCCTGGCCGGTGGATTCGTTCTACGGCATTCGCCTGTGGGACACGGCGACGGCGTGGGCCGTGATTAACAC
>Ga0335078_10001299_pt1 | contig 37952 bp, 34 predicted proteins | sample Lox_Sample_32_FD_206711 | JGI IMG/M metagenome (GOLD analysis project Ga0335078, IMG submission 206711) | Soil microbial communities from Loxahatchee National Wildlife Refuge, Florida, United States - Lox_Sample_3.2 | ecosystem: Environmental > Terrestrial > Soil > Wetlands | place: USA... | reverse complement strand
GAATAGAACTTGCACCCAACTGCACCCAAAGTGATTTGTCATCAGCTTCAGCGTAAGCAATTGAGACTACAGAGGAAGAATGGCTCCCCGGGCTAGATTCGAACTAGCAACCCTTCGGTTAACAGCCTTGAAACCAAATTCACTACAATTTGCCGGAGCCGAGACAAATCGAGGGGAACTAACAAGTTGTGGCAAAACGGGGCAAATCAGATTCACCTTCTCTTCTCAGTTTTTGCTCACCACTTGCAGCGATTTATCACCATTCGCATGACACTGGCATGACACCAAACCAACGTCTTCAGGCTAAAGAGTGAGTTTCAGATTGTTGGTTAGTTCGCAGGAGGAATGAGAAGGAGGCGGAGTTCGCGTTCGGCGGCCTCGAGGTGGGCCAGAGTGGCTTGGACCGCCGCGTCGCCCGCCGCCTTGGCTGTACGGGCGTGATCGAGAGCGCGCTGGGCCACCCGGCCCACTTCATGCAACAGCTTGCGGATTTCCACCTCCAGCCTGCCGCGGCTTTCCTGGACGCGGTCCACGATGTCGGATTGCACGCGCGTGCTGTTCATTTCGAGCAAGTGCAGCAAAAAAGCACTCGCCTCCCGCTCCATCACCACGTACTGGCCGAACACCCCCAAGAAAAGATCCGCCAGATAGCGCAGGGGCGAGGCGGGCCGAGCCACGTGTATCAAATTCTCGAACGTGAATCGCGACCGGACGCGAAAGCCTGCTTCCGCCGAGTCGAGAGCGTCGGGCAGGCGCGCCAACTCGGGGATGCCCGCTTCTGAAAGGCGTTTGAGGAAGTCATTTCCGAAGCCGATGAAGCGAGAAGCGACCTTGCGATATTCCTCCTCGGCGAGAACTTGTTCCGCCTCCAGCCAGGGGAGCACGAAGCGTTCCGCCACGGTTTGCGCGCAGCGCAGGGCCTGCCGTCGGAAGGCCGGGCCGTAGCGATGCGGGAGATTACGGACCGATTGGGACATTTCGTTCCCAGCCTCGCCGTACACCTCCGCCAGAAAAGCCTTCCGCCGAGTCAGGAACAAATCCGACAGGCGGTGCTGCTCCGCGGTAAACAGGTAACTGAGGTCGTTCATGGAACGCTCGGCGTCGGCCAGGGTCCGGGTCATGGCCTGGATGCGCCGTTCGGACTCCTCGATCGGGCGCAGGAGCGCATCTCGTTCCTCGGTCACAATCGCCAGCATGCGATTGCTAAGACGGCGAAGACCGCGTTCGCCGGCCGAGCGGGCCAGCGCCCGTCCCGACTCTGCCACCAGACCCTGGAGCGCGCTGACGAGTTTTTCCCAGTCGCGCGCCGGCCCGCGGTCGTCAAGCCGTTCCGCGGCGCTGATCTCATAGATGGTGTCAACGGCACGCCGCAAACGGCCCTCTAGTACACGGCGAGTGAACGACCGGGCCACCTCCCGGTCATCATCCGAGGTGCGATCTGCTTTGTTGAGGACCACCAGAAGATCCTTCACTTGTCGGCCCACCTGTTCCACGAGGGCGAGTTCCTCCCCCGCAATCGGGGGGTCGGCGCCGAGCACAACGAGAGCCGCGTCAATGTGGGGCACGAAAGCCTGGGTCGCAGCGGTATTGCCGGAAAACACAGAACCCAAGCCAGGAGTATCCACCAGGCACATGCCTGTTGCGAGCAGAGCGCTGGGGACAAAGACCTCCACGCCGGTCACTTGCTTCCGATTTTCCGGGTTTCTTTCTTCCGAGACGTAGTCTTCAAGGGCCTCCACGGGGATGTCCTTCCAGCTTGCGGCCTCCAACCGGACACGCACTTGAACAGACGGCCCGTAACGAATCACGGTGGGAACCGTGGTGATCGGAACAACCGCGGCAGGAAGAACGCGCTGGCTGATCAGTGCATTCAGGAGAGTGGATTTGCCGCGCTTGAATTGGCCAACGCAGGCTACGTAGAAGCGTCCCTCGGAGACCCGTTCGGCGAGCGAACGCGCATCCTCACCGATGTCCTCGGCGCCGAATTCTGCGGCCAGTTCGGCCAGGCGAGCGAGCGACGATTCCACTGCGACGTCTTTTGTCACCGCTGCGGGGGCCGGGAAGTCCGCATTCATCGCTTGGGACCTGAAAGGGCAAGAGAATGGATGGGATCGGCATGCATTAAATAGTCGATATGGAGCAGCCCCAGTTTGACCTGATTGCCGAAATGGTAGCGAGGGTTGGCCGCCAGCGCGCACATCTTGACGATGGCGCCTGGCAACCCGGCGCTGCGGCGGAGAACCTCGGTGCGGAACTCGGGGGAGGCAAGTGAGGCGATCCCGAACTGCCGCACGCACTGGTCCAGCAGTGATTTCGCTTCCCTCTCGTGGAATGCGCCCAGCTCGAGGCGGTACTCGGGGGCAAAATAGATGCTCCAGGCGTAGCCAATCTCGTCGCGGGTCTTGCCGCGGGCGAGCAGATAGACGGAGCTCTCGTCCTTCCAGATCAGCTGGTTGACCAGGCGCATCAGAAAGGGACTGAACCGGGGAAAATGGTCGAGAAAGAGGCACAGGCGGCGTTCCTGCGCCATGGTGCGCAGGAGCACACGCAGCCTCCCGCTCGTGCTGGCCTCCAATCGGCGTGGGAACTCGCGCGCCATAGCACGACTACCGCGCGCGGAACTGGGGGCTGCGCCGGACAGTTGCCGCGCGGTTGCTTCGAGCAGCGCGTGGACGCTCACGAAGCCCGGCACATAGACGGTGCAGCTTTGCTCTTCGGTCGGGAGAGCTCGGAGGAAGCGTTGCACCAGGAAGGTTTTTCCGGAGTCGGGCGGCCCGTAAATCAGGAGCGGCCTGCGTGCACGCACGGCGGCGGCAAGGCGCGCCAGTTCCTTCTCGTGTCCAATCGGCTGCGTTGCAGGCGGAAGTGTGATCATGACTGGCGTGCCGACAGGAGGCTTTGGGACTCCCTGTACCTCATTTCTTCGAGCGATGCACAATCACGTGCACCTTTTCGAGTGTGATCAGGCCGCCTTCGATCATCCCGTCGAGCTTTGGGATAATGTGTTCGATACGTTCCGTATATTCTACGACTTCGATCACCAAGGGTAGGTCCTGGGAGAGACGAAGGATTTTGTCCGTGTGATAGATGCTCGACGCGCCGTAGCCGCCGATGCCGCGAAGAACCGTGACACCATAGAAATTTTCCTGCCGTAGGAGCTTAACGATGGCCTCGTATAGCGGTTTGCCTTCGGTCTTATCCGACTCGCCAATGTGAATGCGCATCAGCGTGCGGTCGCCTTCGAATCGCTCGTGGGTCATGGCCCCCCCTACACGCGGTTGGCTGCGCGGATTCCGAGAAACAAAAAGACGAACCCGATGGCCACCGAGGCCAGCGCATAGAGCCCGCCCCTAAGCCATTCTCCGTCCTCGAACATTTTGATGGTCTCCCAACTGAAGCTGGAAAACGTCGTATAACCGCCAAAGAAGCCGACGGTCATGGCTACGCGCAAGTCGGGCGAAATCACCATGCGATTGAGCGTGAGCTGCCCGAGGAATCCTAGCAGCAGGCAGCCGGATACGTTCACCACCAGAGTGCCGGTGGGGAACCCGGGGCCGCTGCGCTGCTGCACGATGCCCTGCAGGGCGTAGCGGGCCAGCGTCCCAATAGAGCCGAAAACAGCGATCAGAAAGAGCTTCACGTCTCTCCTTTCCAGTTGTGTATTCGCCTGGTGCGATGCTCATTTCGGACCGCCTGGAAACGTTGGAGTCGGAGTGCGGGCGTCCAGCCCAGAGCGTCGCGCGCCGAGCGCTTCGAGATCCGTCAAGATGGCGCGCTCTTCCTCACCAGTCAGCTTCGTTCCACCGAAAGCGCGCTCGGCCTGGGCGCGGTATCCCTCCGCATAGGAGTCGAAACGCCGTTTGAGCTCCCCGACGCAGCCTTCACACCAGGAGCGCAGCAGGGCGAAATAGATGCGCAAGGAACGTTCCCACTCCTCGCCGAGCTGGGACGTCAGACGGCTGGCCAAACGGCTCCGCGCGACGGACTTCCCTAGCAAGCCCGCAATCGGGGCGCGCGGGATCTTCCGTAGCAACCCCTCGAAGGCGAATACAGGAGTGTCGCGCAGAGGGGATTCGAATTCCTCGAGAGGGGAGGCGGCTGGAACCCCCAACTCCAGCGCCGCTTCGGCGAGTTCATTGGCGAGCAAGAGAGCCACGCCCCGAAGCATCTGGTGGATTTCGCCGACTCTTTCGTGCACGAACGAATTGAGAGCCGCGCGCACTTCGGCAGAGGCGTCCTGTGCACCCATTTGACCGCATGCGAGCAGGCGGGCTGCCGCTTCGCGGAGGGCGTCCTCGCGGAGTTCGAGGATGCGCATGCAAGCGCGCTCGCAGACCGGGCGCATCTCCTCGATCCGGCCAGTGGCGGCGCGCAACCGTGCCTCCACAGAGCGCGCCTTCTCACCGCGGTCCCCGGAGATCCCCCGGGCGCGATCCAGACGCGCCTGCAGGGCTGCGGCGACCGAGTCACGGAGCGCGCCTATCTTCCTCTTTACCGAAGCCGTCTTCATTTCACGGCTCTTCTCACATAGCGGAGCGATGCGTTCGGCAAACCACTGGTCGAGCGAAGCGCGATGGGCTGGCAACACGCTCAGGGAGCGAACCGGTAGATCCATTCGGAATTCGGAGTCGAGATGCTCTTTCGCGTAGCGCGCCATCCGCGCACAGTCTTGGGGGGAAAGAAGGTCCGACTTGCTCAACAAGACTTCCACAGGGACCGCGGCTTCCAACAGCGCGGCGATGGTGCGGAGGTCGTCGGGCGTGAGCGTGGACGCGGAATCGATCAGCACCACACCGAGGTCGCATTTCGGAAGGTAGGCGATTGTCTCCGTTGCTCCGGCGGTAGCCAGCGAACCCAGCCCGGGGGTGTCCATGAAGCTCACGCCACCCTGGAGCCGTGGAGATGGCAGTTCCACCTGAATACGGGCCACGTTCTTGCGATTTCCGGGATTTAGCTGTTCGGTGGCGAATTCCGCCAGCCGGCTGACGTCGCAGATCTCGGCCGGGCGCTCGGCGAACCGAACGGTGACGCGTGGTGACGGGCCATAGGCGACCCGCGTGGGTACGGCGGTGATGGGCGTAATCCCCACGGGAAGCACGCTAGTCTCTAAAATGGCATCCAGCAGCGACGACTTCCCGGAGCTGACCCTTCCGAACACCGCGATTTCGAAGGAGTGGTCTTCGAGGCGATCGAGAATGCTGCCGATCGTTGTGCGGAATTCAACCATGCCGCGGCGAGCTACCACCTGCTCGAGGGCAGCCAGCAACCCCAGTTCGTCGCTGGTCTGTTCGAGACGCTGCAGGCGGGCTTGGTGATCCGCCTCCGGGGCCTCTGACAGGAAACGAACGACATGAGAGACCAATCCTTCCAGTTCACCGACGATTCCATTCAGTTCGAGTGCGATGCCAGCCGGGACTTCGCCATACCCGCGCATGTACTTCGGTTTTAGCTCTTCGACCGCAATCTCTATGGCGCCCAGCGCTGCCCGGACGCCGCGAGCCGCAGGGATTTGCGGCTCCTGGACAGGAATTCCCTGCCCGTCCAGGATGCGGCCGAGCTGCGCACGGATGCGCGCAATATAGTCTTCGATCGTGCGCCGCTGCGCTGGGGAAATGTCCGGAATGTACTTGGGAAAAGCGGCCTTGGACGCGGAAATGTTCAGGATATTTTCCATATCGGAAAGCAACTGATCCACGTAACGGCAACTAACGGTCAGGCGCCGCTCCTGTGAATCGTTGAGAGTCTCCCTTGAGTTGCGTGGATCCGCGCCCATCGTATCCTCAAAGCGTAGCCGTCCCGGACAGCCTAACCGAATGGTGTGAACGGGGCGGGAAAGATTCCACTGTCGTTTGAAAAGACGGAGCGGGCCGTTTCCTTCATTCCGCCCCCGTCGGCTTCGGCCAGCAGTTCGCCCGCCCGGATCTCGGTCCCAGTCGGGGCGAATTCGACAAGCGCGCCGATCGCCAACTGGACAAAAATCGCTGAAACGATCTCCATCACAAGAACCGAGATGTTCAGCCCAACAGCCACGAGCGCAAATCCAACCCAAAGCGAAGCCTGCAACCGTGCGTATTCCATACGCAACCTCGCTCCTTTGGTGTCTTTAGGATCCTTGCCGGGCACATGACTCCGCGACAAGAATCCCTCGTCAGGAGTCATCATCTGTCCCGGCAAAAGGTGGGACAGCGGTTGAAGGCGAACTCCGTCGCCTATCCTTCCAGATTCTAACTCGGCGCGGGGGAAAGTCAACCAGGCGTTGGGAAGGAGTAAAACCGCGATGCAGGTCCCGGCCGGGCGCGCTCAGGTGCGCGCCAGTTCCTGGTAAAAGATTGCTGCGGCCTTGATCCCGCCGAAATAATTCTCGAGTGAAAGATGTTCGTCGGGGGCGTGGGCATTCTCGTCGGGCAGGCCAAACCCCATCAGGATGCACGGGATCTTGAAGGTGTCGTGCATGTCGGTGACGAAAGGAATCGAGCCGCCATCGCGGATAAAGACCGCCTTTTTCCCGAAGCCCTTTTCGAGCGCGCGATGCGCGGCTCCGAAGTAGCGGTGCGTGTACGGCGCGACCCAGGGCTTGCCGGAGCTGAGCACCTGGAATTTGCAGGCGACCGTTTTGGGCAGCAGCTTGCGGATGTGCTTCTCGACGGCTTTGGCGATCTTACCGGGATTTTGATCGGGCACCAGCCGAGTGGAGAATTTGGCCCAGGCTCTGGAGGGAATCACGGTCTTCGCACCTTCCGCATTATAGCCGCCCCACATTCCGTTGAGATCGAGGGTCGGGCGGCACCACAATCGCTCCACGGGGGAGAAGCCTTTTTCGCCGCAGAGGCCGAGCGCACCCACGTTTTTCTTGAACTCGCTGAGCTTCCAGGGCAGGGAGTTGAGAGCGTTTCGCTCCACCTTGGAGAGCGCAGCCACGTCGTCATAAAACTTGGGCACGGTAACGCGGAAGTCCTTATCATGCAATTTGGCGAATAATTCGCTGAGGACGGCCAAGGGATTGGGAACCGCGCCGCCGAACACACCGGAATGCAGGTCCTGCGCCGGGCCGGTGAGCTCGATCTGGTAGTAGTTCAGTCCGCGAAGGCCGTAGGTGACGGAAGGAACGCCCGGGGCCAGCATGCTGCTATCGGAGACCACCAAGACGTCTGAATTAAGTTTTCCCCTGTTCTCTTTCACGAAGGCGTGGAGGGATTCTCCTCCCACTTCCTCCTCGCCTTCGATGATCACCTTGACGTTGACGGGGAGTCGCCCTTCGGTTTTCTTGAGCGCCTCGAACGCCGCTAGATGGATGTGCACCTGACCTTTGTCGTCTGCGGTGCCGCGGCCGAAAACGTTTCCATCGCGGACGGTGGGCTCGAAAGCGGGCGAAGTCCACAACTCGAGTGGCTCCGGCGGCTGTACGTCGTAGTGCCCATAAAACAGAACGGTCGGCTTTCCCGGTATCTGGGCGGTCTCCGCATAGACCAGAGGATGGCCTTTGCTCGGGATGACTTCGACTTGTTCAAACTGCCCCCGCAGTTTCTCCGCGACCCAACGCGCCGCGCGCTCCACGTCCGCCTTGTGTTCCGATTTCGTGCTGATGCTGGGAATCCTCAGAAACTCGACCAGTTCCGCGAAGTTCGCGTCCCGCCGCGATTCGATGTAATCGATGGGAGTCACCGGGGTTTGTTCCTCCTTAGGGACCTTCACGCTACGTTCGGATTGGTCGCCTTACTCTTCCATCCCCGAAAGGCCAGAAAGCTATGCTCGCACACGAGACTCACGACGGCGCTCCCCAGTTTGGCGCGGCCAAGATGATGCCGACGTCCAATCAATCCCGCGCCCCTCTACTGGAGGATCGCCGGGCCAGTCGAGAACGCAAGAGACGGGTTCATGGCAAGTTTCGCTGAGCAGCGAGGACCTCTGCAACCCTTCCCAGGACGCCCTCATGTCCTCGCTCACCCGAATTGGCGTCCCGAACGAGCTTCACCAGCTCGCGCTTGAGTTCGGTCATTCGCCTTTCCAGGATGTTGGCGAGTTCCTGGCGTTGCTCTCCGGGAAGCCTCGGAAGAAGCCTTGCCGCGTGAGGCAGGCACACGGCCCCGCGAAGATTCATCCATTCCCTGAACTTTTCATGAGCCAACTTTTCGGCGAACTCGTCGAGCCGCTTGGATTCCTCGTCATGGACTCGCTGGCAGATTCCACAGGGCTTCGCTTGCAGAGTGGAACAATCGAGGGTAGCCGTCTCCAGCAGTCGCAGAAAGAGACTTGCTGTCGACTCTGCTTGCGCGACTCCGGCGAGCGCCCAGGTGTGGTAATTACAGAGCGCATCGATTGCTTGCAGGTCGGATTCGCGGATGCAGGAGGCTTGGAAATCCCTGAGAACTACACACAGCGGGCATGCCCCAGGGGTGAGAGCTTCCGTGATCTGCCTGTAGTGTACAGGGTGCGGTACTCTCATCGTTTTTCGCTCTCTAGCTGAGCCAATCTCATCTGGGCGATTCATCTGCCCCAAGCGTTCCCAGATCTCCGACAGGTTCTCTTTCTGCCTCTATCGTGAGTCCGATGCCACTCAGACCATGTTTGGCCTGACCTTCGTGAGTTGCCGGGACATGGTCACTGATCATTTCCAGAACACACCCGCCTTGGTTTCGCACTTGGACGAGCTTGCTCAGCGTCAATCGAAGGGCGGCAAGTCGAATGTCAGTCGGCTCGTCGTTGCACTCATGGCTTACCACGTTCGTCTTGTCCTCAACGAAAAAGAAATTGGATCGAGACCGGTCCTGGCTAGGTTTTCCTACAGGACCTTTTGGGGGTTCTCCCAACGATGTAGGCAGACCCTCCTCGTTCGGAGGAACCCTCGTAGGAGTCATCTGCCATTGAAAGGCGGTTAAAGGTGAACTCCAACACCCGCATTGCGAATTATCTGCGCGCGGCCCAACGGAGTCAACAGTCAGCGAGCCACCACGATTTTCTGAATCCCATTGTTCGGTTCTCGCAATCTTCCAGCGGTGGGCGGCAGCCGGCTGGGTTGGCATTTGACTTGCTGGTTTTCGATGTAAGAAAATGAGGAACGCCGGTGTTGGAGTTCCACCGCTAACCGCCCCTCTCGGGGAAAATGACTCCTACGAGGGAGTTCTCCTGTGGGAGTTGTTTGCAGCTGGCTCGTTCGCAGTGCTCCCTTCATTCGAGTTCCTCCTGATCGTTGGCTCTCACGTTCACGTCATGGCGACGACTCAGAGCACAACTAGCGATACGGGAAGCACATGGAACGGGGTAAAGATTCTCGTCAACGGGTCTGTCTTGATGCTCTTGGGAATTGCGATCGGCAAGCAGATGGCACTGCAACCATCTGACGGCACGGCGATCGCATTCGCGCGCGGGCGCGAAATCGTCCCGCTTATCCCCGCTGTCGCCGGCGCTCTTCTGACATTTTGGGGTGGCATCCGGATGAGCCTAGCAATGCGACCACTCCAGTTGCTGATTCTCGGGCCTATTCTGATTGTGGGAGCATATGGAGGCCCGCTTCTAGCGGTGCAATTCTTCCCTGAATTCGGGAACCACAACTGGAGCGGACCTTCTGTCCTGCTGCTGTTCACATATCGGATCGTCGGACTCATCTTCTTTTCAACAGCACTCCTGCGCCTCCTCTTGAGGACCAAGGACAAGTCCTGAGCTTAGGAGCAGAAGGAGTTGGGCGCGAAAGCTACCCGAGTTCGATGAGCCAGGCGCACGGTAGTTGGATGAATCTGCTGCCTTCTAGGAGAGCCGGAACAGTATGAGAATGATCAGCAAGAAACCAACGGTATACGCGACGTACGCTGTCAAACGGCCGTGGTGCATGCCCGCCAGCAGTCTTGCGAACCAGGTCACAGCGTCTCCCACCGGGTGGAAGAACAGCCGATCTACAAGGTGCGTCTCGTCCCGACGCCGGCGGATAGCCGTCCGGAAATGAACCGCAACCGTCTGTCGCGTGTCCTCGACGATGTTGGGCCGAAAGATGGCCTGGAAAACGACACGCACGGGATTCGAAAACCCCGTGGCCGTGTACGTCATTTCCGGCAGAAGCTGGGGAATCCCGCCGGCCCAAAGCTCACTTCGGTTTATCTTCCGCTCTCTCGTGCTGCGGCGTACCACGAACCAAGTAAGGAAGAGAAAGATCGCCAGGGCGATGCAACTGTACGAAGGCGACATGGCAAAGACCACGGGATTCTCCGGACCGCCCCGATGCATCACCACCAGTCCGCGCCCCGGCAAAACATCTTGCCCCGCCTGCGCGCCCAAATTGTGAAATTCCGCCACGAAGGCGGGTGGCAGTTCAGGATGGGCCGGGTGGGACGCAAAGAATGGAGGCACGAGCGCATCGGCGGCCCCGGAAACGATCAGCGGTTGCAACTCGTGATTCAGCGCCGGAATCACGTAGGTTGGCAACACACCCAGCAGCAGGCAAAGCAAGGCAAGCAACACCATGGGCACGATCTGCGAAGCGCGTGCCTCGACGGCCTTCGCCGCCTGCTCGGAGCGAGAGATGCCGAGGAAACCCATAGCAAACGCCTTCACAAAGCACGTGACCGCCAGCGCCGCCGTAAGCGCCAGGCCCGCGCCGCACAGGGCAAAGATCAGGCGCAGCGTCGTCGAGGGAAGCTCGGCGCTGCGCAACAGCGTTTGCAACGTGAGCCATTCACTGACAAAACCGTTGAACGGCGGCAGCGCCGAAATCGCGAGCGAACCGGCCAAAAATACGCCCGCCGTCCACGGCATCACACGAATCAGCCCACCCAGTTCATCCAGGTCGCGCGTCCCGGAACGATCGTCCACCGCGCCCGCCCCCAAGAATAGGAGCGTTTTATAAACGGAATGGTTGAGCATGTGGTAGAACGCCGCGATGAAAGCCATGCCCGCGAGCACAGGCCGTTCGCAGGCCGCGAAGATGACTCCCGCACCCAGACCGATGGTGACAATCCCAATGTTTTCGATTGAGCTGTGGGCGAGCAGGGCCTTGAGATCACTCTCGGTCGTTGCGTAAAGGATTCCCACCAACGCGGAAAGCGTCCCGACAATAAGGATGACCAGGCCCGCGCCGACCGTGCCGACGGGGACAAGATCGAGATTCACGCGGATAATTCCATAGAGCCCCAGATTCAAGATCACGCCGGAAAGGATGGCGGACACGTTCGCCGGAGCCGCGGGGTGCGCCAGCGGCAACCAGCTATTTACAGGCACCAGGCCCGCCTTGACCCCAAACCCAAAGAATGTGAGCAGGAAAATGATCCAGCGTTTGACCGGCCCCAATCCGACCGCTGCAGTCTTGAGCGCAGAAAACTCCAGCGACCCTGCCCTCACGGCCAGAAACAAGAACACCAATTCGACCGCCATGAACCCGGCCTCGCCCATGGCCAGCATGAGGTAGCCTGCCTGGCTGGTCCCCTCGCGTTGGTGCTCAAAATTGACAAGCAGGTAGCTGAGGAGAGACATCGTTTCCCAAGCCAACAGAAATCCCAGAACGTCGTCTGCGATCAAGATCCAGACAATGGATGCAAATAGCAGCAAATACCAGAGGTTGAAGGCGCGCAGGCTATAGTGTCCCGCGTACCGATGCAAGTAGCCCGCCGAAAAGATAGAACTGGCCAGAACCACGACGGCGGCCAAAAACAGAAAAAAAGCGGAGAGAGAGTTAAGTGAGACGGTCATCGTCCCGAGGGAACGGATCGTCCACAGTTCGCCGCGGAAACCGTTGCCCGCCCAGAGGACCTTCCCGCCGGCCCACAGCGCTGCTAACGTGGCCAAGGATCCGGTCCATGCTAGCAACGCGGGAGTCCGCCGTTCGGGAATGATCAGTCCCAACACCGCGCCCGCTCCGCATAGCGCGAAAACCAGGATCAGCGCCAGGCCGACGACGCTCATGGCTGCCTCGCATTCAAATCAACAACGGTATGTTCTCCAAGGCGATCGCTTTCCCCGAATGCCGATTCGCCTCTCCCGCTGTCGCGTACCGGGCGGGTCTCTAGGAGACCCGGAACAGTATGAGAATGATCAGCAGGAAACCGACCGAATACGCAACGTATGCCGTCAAGCGGCCGTGGTGCATGCCCGCCAGCAATCTCGCAAACCAGGTCGCGGCGTCTCCCACCGGGTGGAAGAACAGCCGGTCCACCATGTGTGTTTCGTCCCGCCGCCTGCGGATGGCCGTCCGGAAATGAACCGCAACCGTCTGCCGCGTGTCCTCAACGATGTTGGGCCGAAAGATGGCCTGGAAAACAACACGCACGGGATTTGAAAACCCCGTGGCCGTGTAGGTCATTTCGGGCAGAAGTTGGGGAATCCCGCCGGCCCAAAGCTCACTTCGGGTTACCGTGCGATCCCGGGTGCCGCGGGTCACCACGAACCAGGTGAGGAAGAGAAAAATCGCCAATGCGATGCAACTGTAGGAAGGCGACATGGCAAAAACGACGGGGTTCTGCTTCGAACCACGCACCAAGACGACCAGCCCGCGACCTGGAATCCGTCCCTGTCCGGTCTGCGCCCCAAGATTGTGGAACTCCCCGAGAAAGGCGGCGGGGAGCTGCTGGTTGGAGGGCGTTGCCGTGAAAAACGGAGGCACCAACGATGCGGTTGCGCTCGCGCCAGAGAGGGGCTCCACAGCGCGATTCAAGACTGGGATCACAAACGTGGGGAGGACTCCCAGGAGCAGACATGCGGCCGCGAGATAGGCCGCGGGAAACTGCAAGCGGCCGGCACCTCCCCGGATCCGTGGACTCCAGTCGTCTCGCTGTATTCCCAAGAAGCTCATCGCGTAGGTCTTGACGAAGCATGTCACTGCAAGTGCGGCAGTCAGCGCCAGGCACGCTCCACACAGCGCGAACACAATCTTGACAGCCGGAGAGAGCAACACGGCGCTTCGGAGTAGAGACTGCAGCGTCAGCCATTCACTCACAAAACCGTTGAACGGCGGGATGGCGGAGATGGATAGGCAACCTACCAAAAAGACCAAGGAGAGACCCGGAAGAAAGCGAGCAAGGCCTCCCAGGCGATCCATCTCCCTTGTCCCCGTGACGGCTTCGATATCGCCCGCTCCTTGAAACAGGAGCGTCTTGTAGACCGAATGGTTGACCATATGGTAGAGCGCCGCCGTGAGCGCGATTGCCGCGGCAGTTGCAAATCCAGAAGCGCGAAAAACCAGGGAAGCGCCGATCCCTGCGACAATGATGCCCGCATTTTCGATGGAGCTGTGCGCGAGCATGGTCTTCATATCGTTATCCGTCGTAGCGTAGAGGATGCCCACCAGAGCCGTAACGCTTCCCGTGAGCAGTGCCAATAATCCGGGCCCGAGGCCTTGGTTCGCAATCAAATCCACGTTCAACCGCAAGATTCCATAAAATCCGAGATTCAGTGTGACACCAGCCAGCACCGGAACGAAGCACGACGGAGCCGCCGTGTAGCAGCGAGGCAGCCAGAAGTTGACGGGAACGAGACCCGCTTTGACACCAAAACCGAGAAAGCCAAGCAGGAAGGCACCCCAAACAGCCTGGCCCGAAAGATGAGCAGCCGCCGCTGCGAGAGCCGAAAATGACCAGTCCGATGCCGCGCTCCCCAGGATCAGGAACGCAATAACGACGGCAAGGAAACCAGCTTCGCTCATGGCCAGCATGATGTATCCCGCTTGGGCATCGGTCTGTTGGCTCTGTTCGTAATTCACAAGCAAGTAGCAGAGGATTGACATGCACTCCCAACTGATCAGGAACAACGGCGCGTCATTTGCGGTAAGAATCAGGACCACGGAAGCCATCAGCGCAAAGTGCAACACGCCGTAGCGCCGGGCCGGATAACGCCCTCCGAACCGATCCTTTAGAAGATTCCTTACAAACAAGGAAGCTGGGAGGTATACGAGTCCGACCGTGAACAGGAAGATTGCCGAGACCATGTCCAGACGCAGCGTGATCGAGCCGAGACCCTGAAGATTCCAGAGTGTGGCTGCGAAACTCCAGCCACTCACAAGGGCCGCGGTCGCCGCGACCATCATGAGTGAAGAGCACAGGGTGCTGAAAAAGGCGATGATCGGAAGGGAATGCTTCTCGCGCATGACGGCCGAGAGAACAAGCCCGCAACCACAGAGGACGAAAAACAGGCCGAGTGCGCCACCGGTCCACGTCAGCACGGTCACCGGCTCCTCTCGAACTGAGGCTCGCGAGACGCGAGGGTCTTCCGTCCAGTGACCACGAGCAATCCATGAAGAATGGCGAGGGGAGGTGGTGGATCGCCTGGAATCTCCAGGTCCACGGGCAGAACGGAAGCAGCGCCCCCGGCTGATATGAACGTGCGACCAAAGACACCCCCGGTAATTGCGCATGTCCCGACGGCGACGACGCGCTTGGGAGTGGGCATGGCTTCGTAGGTTTTCAGCAGAGGAACACGCATGTTTTCGCTGACCGGACCCACAACCAAGAGCACGTCAGCGGCCCGTGGGGTAGGCGTAAAGAAGATCCCGAGTCGGTGCACGTTGTAGAACGGATTGTTGAGTTGTTTGACCTCGTGAAGACACGCACCACAATCGCCGGCGTCCACGACAATGATGTGCACGGAGCGGCGGTAGGCCCCCGGCAACGGCGCAAACTCCTCGCGGCCGAGAGTGGCCGTTGTCCACTCGTGATCCGGTGCCCAATCAAGAGGAAAGGCGCCACCGAAACGGCAGCGCTGGCAATGGATGCAACTCCGAAGGTCTACAAGGGTGGAATTGCCGCGGGCGGCGATGGCACCGACCGGACAGTCGGCTGCGGCGAGGGACGCCTGTTCGGCCGAAGAGAAATCGGTGGATACCGGCCTGCCGGGTGACACGCCCGGTGCCTGCTCCGGGATTCTAGGGTACCGCGTCGATCGAACTCCTTTTCGCAAGCCATGCCAGAACCAAAAGCTCATCTCAGTCTCCTGCCCCTATCGATCACACTCGGTCGCCGAAAGCGCGAAAGTCGCCAGGATGATCGGGAAATCCTGGAATGCGAAATCCTCCACAGCTACATGGAACCCCAGCCAGTTGTTGAACGAAGGAGTAATGGCCCGGTAGCGTTCCACCAGGCCCGAACCATCCAGCCTGACCCAATGCACGGTGGCTCCAATCGGCGCTTCGGCCCATCCGAGCGCCGCGCCGGCGCCAGTCGCCTCGCACGGTACGGAGACGGGCCCCGGTTCGAGTCGCTCGGCGGCCTGGCGAATCAGTCCGACCGACTCTCTTGCCTCCTGGAATAGCACGCGAAGCCTCGCATAGCCGTCGCCTTCACTCTCCCGAGGAACCTCGAATTTGAAATCCTCATAGCCGCCATAAGGACATTCGCAGCGTAGGTCATGACACTGGCCAGAGGCGCGGCCCACGGGCCCCAGGAGATTCAAATCCCGCGCTTCCTGGGCGTCCACGATCCCGACATCTTCCAGACGATCTAGAAAGCTGCTCGTGAAATGCAGCCGGTCTTCCAGAACGCGCAATTGCTCGACCGCACGTTTCGCTGTGCGCAGGAGATCGTTGAGCTGTTCGCCCGTGAAGTCGCGACGGAGTCCCCCGGGCTGGTTGAGGCCGAACAGGTATCGATGGCCGCTGAACTGGCAGGAAGCCCGCAGAAGTTCCTCCTCAATGATCGCGGCTTGAGAGGCCGCGACCGCCAGAGCGGTGGATTCGCAAATCCGCGTAATCGCCCCCGCATGATGTCGCAAGCGCTCGAGTTCGGCCAGGACGACTCGCAAACTTTTCGCGCGCCGCGGAGCCTCGATTTGGCAAATCCGCTCCACCGCCGTCGAAAAGGCGAGTGAATGGGCAAACGAAGAAGTGGCCGCAAACCGTTCCGAAAGCAACAGCGCTTGAGAAACCGCGGTACCCTCCGCTAGCTTTTCGACGCCGCGAAACTTGTAGAAGAGGCGCGGCACAGCCCGGAGCACATCTTCCCCCACGGTTTCCAGTATGAAATGGAGCGACTCCCCGATCCCTCCCTCGTAAACGGGCCCCACGGGCATCGCAAACGAGCCGGGATCCTGGACCACCAGGAGAGGACGCCACTCCGAATTGGGTCTGCGCTCGAAGTTGAACTGGTGGATGTCCACGCCTCTTCTTTGCGGGGCGACCCCTTCGTGCCAGATCTGGTCGTGAAGCACAAAATCGCCCAAGCGGGGATGGTTTTCGAACTGCAAGCCAAAAAGATCTTCTCCCTCGCGTTCATGCCAGTCTGCCGCGTGAACCTCCGCGCTGATACTGGGAACGGTGTTGGCCCCGAACGGCAATTCCAAAATCACGCTAATCCACCCGGAGCCGGCGGCGAGAAAGAGATAGGAAAGCCGCCAATTCTCGGGATGCTCCTCGACGATGAGTCCGCCGAATGAGCAGCCCATCTGCCAGAACAACAGCCGGCAAAGGGACGGCAAGGATTTCGGTTCCCTGACCAGAAAGGACAGAGCCGCTCCGCGGTCTGCCGGCGAAACAGATACAGCCGCCTGAAATCGCTCCTGAACGGCCGCCGCAAGAGTGCCGAGGTCAAGACGCTCCGGCGAGGCGGGTGGTGAACCGAGAACGGCCATTTCATCGACCTCCCAATTGCTGCGCCGCCAGCGTCAGCAGGTGATGCACGGGCCCGGGAATGTAGACTCCCAGAATCACCACGGGCACAGCCGCCGCGACCACCGCGAACCGGCACGTCGGCGGCACCACAATCGGTACGTGGGGCAAGTCCGGCCTGCCAAAGGCCATGCGGTTGACTTGCAGCATGATGCCGATGAAGGCGATGACGATGAGCAAGGCCAGCAGTGCCACGGTCACTGGATGGCCGCTGCGGATTCCGGCTGAAAGAATGGCAAACTCGCTGAGGAAAATGGGGAAGGGTGGAGCGCCCGTAATGGCCAGCGCGCACAACAGCAGGGTCACGCCGCAGAAGGGGGAAAGCCGCAGCAAACCACGAACGGACTTGATCTCGCGAGTTCCCAGAGTCACCAGCATGACCCCGCCGACATAGAAGCACAGCGACTTGGTGATCGCGTGGTTGAGCAATTGAAAGACAGCTCCCAGGTCCGCAGCCTGAGTGGCCAGGCCGGCGGCCACCAGGATAATTCCCATGTGTTCGACCGTCGAATACGCGAACATGCGCTTGTAATCGCCAACCTGGAGCAGGAGAAACGCAGCGATAGCCACTGAAATCAATCCCACGACGACCATCCACTGGCCCATGCGCGCGCCGGGCGATGCCAGCAGAATGCCCAGGAAACGCAGCACCACATACAGCGGAACTGAAGTCTTGACCCCGGACAGCACCGCGCATACCGGACTGGGCGCCTGGCTGTGGGCGTCCGGCAGCCAGGTGTGCATGGGCGCAAGTCCGGCCTTGGATCCGAAGCCGACAAACACCAGCAGGAACGACAGCTTCAGCAAACTCGGAGGCATCGTCTGGGCGTGGGAGGTGAGCACCGCCCAGGTCTCCAGCGGGCCGGCGCCGGTCGAGTGGTACGCCCAGAAGAGCACCAGGAAACCTAGCAACGCAACGGGTGCGCCCATGATCGTGAGAATCGAAAACTTCCAGGCCGCCTCTAGTGCTCCGTCCGTGTTATCAAAACTGACGAGAAGCACGGCAAACAGCGTGACGAGTTCCACGCCGACCCAAACGAGATTCACTTCCGCGAGCGCGGGCACCACTACCAACGCGAATCCCAGCAGGTTGTAATTGCAGTAGAACCACCAAAGCCGGTTCCGGTGATCCTCGCGGTGGCGCATGTAGCTGCCGGAAAAAATCGCGGCGAGGGCGCACACAAAGCTCACCAGCACGAGCATGAGTGCCCCCAATCCATCTGCTTCCAACCAGCCGGACGCGCCGGAGACGCGGCCGCGATCGATTACCTCGGCCGAGATGACCAGCGCGAGAACAAACTCCACGCACTGGCAGAAGACCGTGACACCCCAGGAGGCTTTTCGAACCGGAGGCAGCCAGCAAAGAAAAGCCGCCAGAAGAGGAACGGCGACGATCGCGATCAGCGCCATGGCGTGGGCTCCTCCCGCAGTTTGCTGAGCGCCGCCGCCTCGGTCGTCCCCATCATTCGTTTGATGTCCCGCGTTATCAGCCCGACGATCAGGGCGATCAGGACGACGTCGATGGCAACGGCCAATTCGGCAATGAGCGGCAGTTCGGAAGCGATCGCGATACCCGCGAAAAAGGCTCCGTTTTCCATTGCCAGGATTCCGATCAATTGAGGAATGGCCTCACGGCGGGACATCAAGGAGTAGGCTCCGATGAGGACGCAGGCCAAGCCCACGGGCAGGTTGACGCGTATCACGGGATCGCCCCCGATCGATGCCACCGGCCCGACCAGCAGTTCCGAAGCGATGACCAGAAAGAGCACCAGAAGCAAAGAGGCAGGGATGTTTAGCACCTGTTCGATTTCTCGCCGCACGTAGAGATCCCGCGACAATGTCCGCCTCAGGACCCAGGGAATCACAATGACTTTTGCCACGATCGTAATCGCACCAAGGGCCCACAGATGAGTCGAGCGCTCGCCAAATCCCAGCAGGAAGGCGGAGGCGGCCAGCAGGAGAGACTGGATCACGAAGAAGCGAACGACTCCCTGGACCTGGCGGATAGCTACCATTGCAAACGCCGAGAGGAGCACCAAGCCTCCACACAAGGAGTTGAGAGCCTCCGGCACCGACATGTGCGCGCCATGCACCTGCTAATCCTCTCTACGACTCGATGAAAATGCTTACGATCATGGCCGTGACAGAAGCAATAAAAGCGGCCCCGAGAAATTCGCTGATGCGGAAGAGCCGCAGCTTGGAGAGTGAAGATTCGATCGTAACCAGAACGATCGCGAAGAGCAGAATCTTTACGAGAATCAGCGGAATCGCGGTCACGACGTTAACGAATTCCCGTCCATGCGCAAGGCCCCAGGGTGCGACAAGGACATTCAGAAAAATACACGCCAGAACGAGGAATTTCATCTGGCCACCCCACTTCATCAACGCTGCCCCTCGGCCCGAGAACTCCAAACCCTTGGACTCGTCTATCATTGCCAGTTCAAAGTGACCGGTGGGATTGTCGACCGGTATTCGTCCGCCCTCGGCCAGAATCAGCATGAGAAACGCGATCATCAGGAGCACGTGGGCCGGCGAAAAAAAGGCTTCGGCGTTCGCGACCCACTTCTGCTGCACGATGTAGGGGATCGTCGACTGCGCGACAAAGGAAACAGTGAAGAAGACGATCATGAACACCGGCTCGGCGAGAAAACCCACCATGCGAGTGCGGCTCGCGCCCATGGGACCGTACGGATTGCCCGTGTCCACCGCCGCCAGGGCGGAGAAAAATCCCGCCAGACCCAGGAAAAATCCACCGGCCAGCATGTCCCCCATGAATGCGAAGACGAGCGGGTAGTCCGTGAGGACAGGAATGAGCACGGTCACAAATATCGGGGTGACAAAAACTAGGTAGGGCGTGACGCGAAATATCCAGGTCGTTTCCGAGGAGATGACTTCATCTTTGTGAAAGAGCTTCCAGAGGTCGCGGTAGGGCTGAAAAATGCTCGGCCCCCGCTTACTTTGCACGATCTCTTTGAAGCGGGAAAGGACGCCGGAGTAAAGTGGGGCGAAGCCAAGGACAAAAAGAACCTGTATCACGTTGTAGGCAATCGTCTGTCTCATGGTGCGTATCCCTCGTCGGCTCGTCGGACACGTATTCCAGCCGAGGCGTCGAAACGTGGGGGGCGCCCGCCGGCAGATTGGCCGGAAAAACGAACGATTCCTGGAACGGAGGAACTACGACAAGCGAGAAATGTTACGGTAGGGGTACTGCTCTGCCTCTTCCGTCGGCCTGTTCCGACTCCTCCCATGAGTGTCCTCGTGCAGGGTATGCCCCTGCGCAGAATTGGGGAGGAGTTATCAGCCGCGAGAAAGAGCGACACTTTATCCCGACACGATCGGGAGGGCAAACTCCTTTGCCAATCCCATTGAACCACATGGCCGGCGTTTCCACAAGACGGTTTCGTGCAACCCAAAAGCAAAAACCTGCCCGACCCCCCAGTCGGTCGGGGGCCCTTTCAAGTCTTCGGATGTTTCGGAAAATCCAAGTTGAGACGGTTGATTTCCTCTCGCAACTGGTGGATGCGGCGACCCACAGAAATCTCATACACCGAGAAAATCGCCCAAACCGCAATCCAAGCGGCAAGTAGATATTGGAAATCTCTCATGGCCGCTCCCTCTTCGCGACGCCCTGCCTGTTCGGGGCGCAGAATTCCACTCTTAACTTCAGATCGTCGAGCTCATGACGCAATCGCTCGAGGCCATAGCGGTCGAGGAGGACGACGACCATGGCCCCCAGAATGGCGATGAGGCAACAGAAGAAGACTTGGCCCATCGTCGAGGCAAGTCCCGAATCAGGACCGCCAAGCATTGCCGCCGTCGGAGGTTGAGCCCTTCGAAAGCGGCTCGAGAAGTAGACCAAGGGAATATCTAGGAACGCGAAAACGCCAAAAACTGCTGAGACCGTCGCGCGGCGATCCGTATCCTCGAACTGAGTGCGGAGAAAAAGGTAGGAAATGTTTAACAGCCAGAGGATGAATGTAGTGGCCAGCCTGGGATCCCAAGACCACCAAGCGCCTCACACCGACCTGATCCATAGAGGACCAATTATGAGCCCGATCGTGGCGCATACTACAGAGGCTTCTGCGCCTGAGACGCCGAGGCAGTCCCATTTCGATGAGCGCGTAGTCAGATAAGCGATGCTGCCGGCGGCCGCGATGAAAAACGCAGTGAGCATGGCGATCCAAGTCGCCAGAAAGAGACAGAGGACCTGCCGGACCACATGCAGAGGCGCCTCGTGCGCGGTCATGAACAGCGCGGCAGACCCCGAAAGACACATCAGCAACGCGACGAGCAGTCTGCCTGCAATCGCCCGCTTCATGCAGACGGAGACGCCCGCCCCAATCGCGGCTGGACAATGATTCGTTCGGATCGAATCAGTTGAATGAGAAGCAGAGGAGAGAGGCAAAAATCGTTCGCCCCATCATCGATTGGCCGGGACGCACAAGGATTTCGCCCGTCTCTTTGTTCGAGGTCCCCGAGCGCAGCCGACTTCATTTGCTCCCCCCTGAAGAACAACACTGTCCTTCTGAGGGGTCATTGGCTGCGACGGCAGCGATTAAGCGAAGCCCACCGCTCCTCTTAACCGACGCCCTCGAGACTTTCGTGTAAAGGATCAGGATGCCCCTACAGGTTGCCGGCAACCTCAACCTAACGTTGCCACGGACGGGATGCCGCAACTCAGGGGAGTGACATGATTGCCCCTTGGACCTCTCTTAGGGGCGGTGGGGATGCTCCTTCAGCCACCTTCGGAAACCAGGATGTAGAGAGAGACGGTGCATTTCCTCTCGCGTAAACCATCCAGTGGCATCGGTTTCCCGGACACAAAACGCAACGAAGGGACGATCGACATCGGCGGTTACCACATGGAACTCCCACCCCCCACCGCAATCCTGAGCTTCGATTCCCGTAATTCGATAGGGGGGGAGCGAGCCTATCTCCTCTTCCGCTTCTCTCCGTGCTGTCACTTCAGCGGACTCGCCTTCCCTCATGGCGCCCCCGGGGATTCCCCATGTTCCCCCATGGTCCACCCACCTGGATCGCTGCTGGAGCAGATAGGTCGGGACTTCACCTTTCGGGGCATAGCGTAATAAAAGGCCCGCGCCACCATGCGCCCCCCAGTGGACATGATGCTTTTCGCAAACTGTCCAGCGGTCCGCAGCTGACTGTTCATTGGAATTCATTTCTGGCAATCGTGCTCGCTGTATGTGTCACGAGCAAGTATTTGTTCCTGCCAGCGTATTCGCCTGGCCTCCGATCGCGCGAGCCAGAACACGACGATGACCTTGATTTTGCATGCGCTATTCAGTGCGCATTAGTCTTCTATCGGAAGATAGCAAGTAATCCGAAAGTCGCTAGTCCATTCGACAACTCCGTAAGCATCGCCCCAAAGGCCGTCAAAGATACGTCCGTCTTCAATTGCAACCCAATGCCAGCGAGATGAGCGGTTGGAATGCACCTGTGCTATCGCAAGCTTCGGTATGTCCCTGGGGTCTTTCACAGGAACGCAACGGCGCGGACAGAGATAACCGTAATGATCAAGTACGGCGGCAAGCTCGCGTGTGGTCGTGTGATGACTGTGCCCTACTCGTTTGATGATCTCTTCTACCGGCCGTTCGGTTACGACCGCTACCGCAACCTGCCCAGAAGTACGTGTTCTTGAGTCTTGTCTAACCCACCGGCGCATTCCACTATCATCCCATTATCTGACTTCGGCAAGCCTGGCCCGCCGTGGGAGTCGTGACTCTGCCCTCGCACGCACCGACTTCAAGCACCGGATGGTGCGCATACAATGAAGCCCTCATCGCGTCCAAAGACGCATAAATACAGATGCCGCCGAACATCCGAAGGTTCGTAAGGAAAGTTCAAATTGGAAATCTGGGTTTATACCGAGAGGGGTACACCACACGCATTGCGTCCGTTCACAGACTGGAAGATATCCACCAGTCCTTAGACTGTGCCGTCGCCGATTCCGAGTTCAAACCGGACCTTGTGGAGCCAGTCATCTCATTGCTTGCGGCTGGTCGGGTAGTACGGATCGCCCGTAAAATATACGTGTGCAGGCCACGCTTCCAGTCGACACTCTTCACGCAGGAAATAGAGGTGGGCCAGCGGCCCAAGGATCCGTGGAATACAGCGCCACAAACCTATGGTGGACGCCGCCTGTCGCTACTACGAGCGGCTTGACACCCGGCCTACTTTCTTCCTACTCTTCTCGACAGCATCAGGAGTGGCTCAGCGAAATCTGAGCCCGGCAACCGGAACGTGGAGACGCCACGGTGCCTGAGCGCAGTTTGCTCGATGTGCGGGAACTCTTCCGAAGCGAGTCTCCGCCAAGAGTGTCCCGGCCCTGCCGGACTGCTTCCTCTCATTTGTCCATCTCCTGATGCATGGCACTGACTTAAGGAGCATGCATCAATGCCTAATCTTCTTTCGGAAGCCCGTGAGGCTGGAGTTCGAACCTCTCCGAATCCGGCCGCTTACACCTTCAGCTCAGAATCTGTTACCGAAGGACATCCGGATAAGGTCTGCGATTACATCGCCGACTCGATTCTCGATGCGTATCTTGCCCAAGACCCGGACTCGCGCGTCGCGTGCGAAGTGCTTTGCAAAGAACACACCGTGGTTCTCGGGGGCGAAATCACTTCCAAGTCCCTAGTGGACCACGATGCAGTCGTGCGCAGCGCCATTCGCGACGTCGGCTACATCGATCGCTCTGCCGCGTTTAACGCAGAGGATGCGCGCATCCTGCAAATCATTTCCAAACAATCGTCCGACATCGCCCAGGGAGTCGACAGAGACCGCAACGCCGGCCGCGAACAGGGCGCCGGCGATCAAGGCATCATGTTCGGCTATGCGACGAACGAAACGCCGGAACTAATGCCACTGGCAATCTTGCTGGCCCACCAGCTCACGAAAGGACTGGCGGATGACCGCAAGAGCGGCAAACATCCGTGGCTCGGCCCTGACGGCAAGTCTCAGGTCGCTGTTCTGTACGAAGGCGGTACCCCAATATCTGTGACAGATGTTCTGGTCTCGACCCAGCACTCAGCCGAAACCGCACAAGATGACGTAGCCAGCTACGTCTGCGAAACGCTGGCGCCCCGAGCACTGGACAAGTGGTTTCATAGCCGTATCCGTTTCGCCGTAAATCCCACGGGAAGTTTCATCCAAGGCGGGCCTTCGGCGGACTGTGGCGTTACCGGCCGGAAAATCATCGCGGACACGTACGGGGGTGCGGCCCACCATGGCGGAGGCGCGTTCAGCGGCAAGGACCCGTCAAAAGTAGATCGTAGCGCCGCATATTTTTGCCGGTATGTGGCGCGTCAGATTGTCAGGAATGGCATAGCTGAGCGCGCAGAAATTCAAGTCGCTTATGCAATTGGACTGTCGAAACCTGTCTCCGTCAAGGTCGAAACGTTCGGCACCGGCGACAACAGGGAGGCAGCGGCGTTCGTGAGCGAGTCCGATTTTCGTCCCGCAGCAATCATCGAGCGATTGAAACTCCTTCAGCCCATCTACCGCCGCACGACTAACTATGGCCATTTCGGCAAGGCAAATCTACCGTGGGAAGAATGAGGCTCGCAGGCTGAGAAGCAGTATCCCGAAATCGCATTACATCGCTGCTGGAAAGTGCGCCGCGTCCAGTGCGTTTCGAGCTTCAGCAGAGTTACACAGCGGTCGCGAGCAGAGCAGACGACAGGAATCGGTTGGCTTTGAGTGCCTCACGGTGAACTTCCTGGAAGGAAGGAATGTTGTCGTCCCACTCCAATAGAGTCGCCGTGTGGCCAACACGTTCTATCGCGCGTTCATATAGTTTCCACACGCGATCGATCACAGGGTGATCGTGTGTGTCTAGCGTGTACTTGCGGTACTTCGAGTGGCCCGCGATGTGGATCTGCGCCACGCGCTCCGTGGAGACGCTATTGACGTAGGTTAAGGGATCGAAATTGTGATTCTGAGATGAGACGTAGATGTTGTTCACGTCCAGCAGGATCCCACAATCGGCCAGCTCGGCCACTTCGTTCAGAAACTCCCATTCCGTCATCTCGGACGCATGGAACTCAGCATAGCTGCTGACGTTTTCGACCACGATCGGCACGTTGAGAAAGTCGCGAACTTCGCGTACTTTCTGCGCCGTAAGTTTCGCCGCTTCGAAGGTGTAGGGCATGGGCAGTAAGTCGTGCGTATAGCGTCCATCAACACTTCCCCAGCAAAGGTGATCGGAGACCCAGGGTGTCTTCGTACGCTTGACGAGTTCTTTCAGGCGGCGGAGGTGCTCGCGATTTGGCCTTTCCGCCGAGCCGAAGTACATGGAAACGCCGTGCTGAACTACCTTGTATTGCTCCAGGATGCTGTCCAGAACCCGTAGCGGCCGGCCCGCATCGACCATGAAGTTTTCTGAGATGATTTCAAACCAATCCACCTCTGGCTTGCGGGTCAAGATGTGGTCGTAGTGCGGGATGCGCAGACCGATACCGATTCCGTAGTCGGTGTATCCGTTGAATCGATTCGCAGGCATTGAAGCTCCGGGGCCTCTTTCCCGTCTTCAACTTCAGTCTTCGGTTAAAACCATAGGGCAACCACTCGGCCGTGTCAACCTCGGATCACCACGGCACTTTAGGACTTAGTTTCTTCGGGTTGTTTTCGCCGCATGCGCCTTTGACCGTAGTTGGTCGTGTTGATTTGTTTTCGAGAGACAAGTAGCATTGAATCAGGGCCAAGGAGTTCGGCCTTAACCGCTGTTCCACTTGAGCCGGGACAGATGATGACTCCTGACAAGGGATTCTTGTCGCGGAGTCAGATCTCCCGCGCCGCGATCCCCGGGAATCAACCTAAACTGAGTGGAGGGTGCACAACGGGTCCCTCGAGAGGCAGTGTTTTTCCTGGCTTATACAGAGTGATCCCAAAAGCGCTCAAATCGAAGATGCTGTCATCCACGCCAAACGGTCAAAGCGTTGAACGAGGGCATTGGCTTGACCAATCACTCCCTGCGATTTATGACCGCTGTACCGGCAGAATTCGGAGATGAAATGCTATGGGGCCTTGCGTGACGCGATTCACCATTGTCCTTTGCAGATAGAGGGCTAGTCTGGCGGGGCACGATGACTTTTCACAGCATACTTTTTGAAAATGCCCAAGACGGCGCACCAGGAATCAAGTCGGATGCGCCCGATTTCTTTGTCGACTTAAATCTAGGCCAAGTCATCGACGCCATCACGGCCGATTGGAAAGAATACGAGCTGGCTTCCTTCTATTACGCGCCCCTCCAAGATCTCGATGCGATCGCATATCGACAGGAAATCGCGGCGGATCTCGATAACCAGCCGGTACTCGCCGCCGTCAAGTCATTCTCGGACAGGATGCGCGCGATGCGCGCGCGTCTCGGCGAGGCCAAGGAGGTCCACTACTTCAAGCGCGCCGCGGAGCGGCTGTTTCTGGGCGCGACGGAGATTTACTGCGAAGCCGTTAAGCGCCTGGTTCAGGATCTGCGTGCGCTCGACTTGAAGTCGCGAGGTCTGCGTGCCTTCCTCGAATATCTGGCGGGGTATGTCACCGGCGCTCCCTTCGGACAACTGGTAACGGAGGCAGCGAGTTTGAAGTCGCAGCTCTCCGCTATCCGCTACACTTTGCAAATCAAGGAAGGCGCCATCACAGTCCGCCACTACGGCGCCGAGAGTGACTACAGCATCTCGGTCGAGAAGACATTCGAGAAGTTCAGACGGGGAGGACTGAACGACTACCGGGTCGACATCCCGCGATGGGAGGGCATGAACCATATTGAAGCGGCTGTGCAAGACCGGGTCGCGCTGCTGAATCCGGACACATTTCGCGCTCTTGAGGCCTTTTGCGCGGACCACGCGGACTTTCTCGACAGGAAAATAGCGGAGTTCGACCGAGAAATTCAGTTCTATGTTGCCTATCTGGCTTACATCGCCAACCTACGACGTGCCGGCCTGAGCTTCTGCCAACCGCAACTTTCGCGAACCTCCAAGGAGGTCAGCGGTCATAAGGCGTTTGATCTGGCCCTGGCGCACAAGCTGATCCAGAAGAAGGCTGTTGTTGTCTGCAACGACTTTTTCTTGCGCGGCCCGGAGCGCCTTCTGGTTGTTTCCGGGCCGAACCAGGGAGGCAAGACAACTTTTGCCCGCATGTTCGGGCAATTACATTACCTCGCCAGCTTGGGCTGTCCTGTTCCTGGAGAGAGCGCTCAACTGTTTCTCTTTGACCGCCTGTTCACCCACTTTGAACGAGAAGAGGACCCCGCGAATCTCCGCGGCAAACTCCAGGACGACCTGATTCGAATCCGCGAGATCCTCGACCAGGCGACTCCCAACAGCATCGTGGTTATGAACGAGATCTTCGCGTCAACGACGCTCAAGGACGCGGTGTATCTGAGCAAGGAGATCGTCGGCAGAATGTCCGAGCTCGATTTGCTGGGAGTGTGCGTCACATTCCTGGAAGAGCTGGCTTCGCTCAGCGAAAAAACGGTCAGCATGGTCAGTATGGTTGACCCGAACAATCCAGCGGTGCGCACTTACAAATTGGAGCGGAGACGGGCCGACGGCCTGGCCTATGCGCTGGCCATCGCAGAGAAATATCGCGTTACCTACGACTGGCTCAAAAGGCGAATCCAGGCATGAAACCGCTTTTGATGGACCGGGACAGAGATTTCGAAGTCCTGTCGGCGTCGCCGTGGAATGCGCAGGCCCTGACACAGGACCTGGGACTGGACACGCTGCTGAAGGCTATGGCGGGCGAAGATGAACTGCTGCTCGAGGTCGCACGGAAGGCGCTTCTTTGCGGGTTGCAGAACGATCTGAGCACAATTCTCTACCGGCAGGAGGTCTTGAAGGACGCTCTGAAAAACCCTGAGATTGTCAGGGGGCTCTACCATCTGATGGGGGAGGTAGTCAAAGGCTCGAAAAAGCATACGTGGGGCATAACCAGCCACTATCCATCCTCGATGCTATACGGCGCCACGGATCTGCTCGAAATGCTGGTGGCCATGCTCAGGAAGCTTCGGGGCATTGCAGAAAAAGAGGCGGGACGATTCCAGTCAGAGGGATTTACGGCGCTATTTGCGATGCTGGAGAAGGAGTTGAGCGAAGAGTTCTTGGCCAGCGTCCAAGATCATTTGAGGATATCGAGGTTTCGCAAAGGCATGTTGTTGAGCGCCGAGTTGGGAGCCAGCAACGAAAGCATAAATTTGATCCTGCGCAAGGATCCGGGGAGCAGACAGAGCTGGTTCGATAGACTTCTTGGCAAAGGACCCCCTTTCTACACCTATCGTCTGCACGAGCGCGACGAGGCGGGCGGACGGATTCTGGGGAAAATTAGGGACCGGGGGATCAGCCGCGTTGCCACTGCGCTCGCTGAATCCGCCGACCACGTTCTGAGCTTCTTCAAGACGATGCAAACAGAGTTGGCCTTCTATGTCGGCTGCCTGAATCTGTACAGCCGACTGGGGGCTAAGGGAGAGCCAGTCTGTTTTCCCACGCCGGCACCCGCGGGCGAGCGCAGGCAACGATTTAGCGGGCTGTACGACGTCTGCCTTTCGCTCAACATGGAGTCCAGAGTGGTGGGCAATCTTGTTGACGCCGACGGCAAGAGCCTCGTAATCGTCACCGGCGCCAACCAGGGTGGGAAATCAAGCTTCCTCCGCAGCATCGGTTTGGCGCAGGTGATGATGCAGTGCGGTATGTTCGTCGGGGCCGAGGCATTCCAAGCCGAACTTTGCCCTGCTCTGTTCACTCACTACAAGCGGGAAGAGGACGCCGCGATGAAGAGCGGAAAATTCGATGAGGAAATGGCCAGAATGAACGAGATCGTCGACCACATCACACCCAACTCCATGTTGCTCTTCAATGAATCTTTCTCGGCGACGAATGAAAGGGAGGGATCGGAAATCGCGAAGCAGATTATTTCTGCATTACTGGAGAAGCGCATCAAGATCTTCTATGTGACGCATCTGTACGAATTCGCACGCGGTCTCTTCGACAAACAGATGGAGGACGCCCTGTTTCTGCGCGCCGAGAGAAAGGGCGACGGGACTCGGACCTTTAGGCTGCTCGAAGGCGAGCCTCTCGAGACCAGTTATGGGGCGGACTTGTATCGCCAGATATTCAACGCGAATGCACAATTCCGAAATGGAGAACCCGCGAAAGAGATCGTTGATACGATTGCTGATGAGCAGCATGATTGATCAAGCGGGTTGTGAATGAAGAGGAACACCAATGTTCCACGAGCTTGTTCCCCTACTTACGAAGCGACTGCACCCCGGCGTGCGGCGAATGGGAATCAGAGTCCTGCCCCCGGAATGAGGTGGAATCGAAAATGTCAAAGATCGTGAGCTTGGACGCTCTGGAGATCCTGGATTCTCGTGGAAATCCCACCATCCAGGTAGCCGTCTCGCTCGACAGTGGTGCAACCGGCATTGCGAAGATTCCGTCCGGGGCTTCCACGGGAAAACGCGAAGCAGTGGAACTGCGTGACGGAGATAAGAAGCGCTATGCGGGGAAAGGCGTTCGCAAGGCAATCGAAAACGTCCTGAGCATCATTCAACCGGCAATGGCCGGCATGGATGCGTCCGAGCAGCAGGTCCTTGACGAGAAACTGATTGCGCTGGATGGAACACCGAACAAGGCTCGCCTCGGCGCAAACGCTATTCTGGGCGTTTCCATTGCCGTCGCGAAGGCTGCGGCCTGCGAGCGGAAGGAGCCGCTCTACCGCTACCTTGCGCGGCGGGAATCCTACGAACTTCCGGTCCCCATGTTTAACGTTCTCAATGGCGGGAGACATGCCGACAACAACGTAGATTTCCAGGAGTTCATGATTGCGCCGATTGGCGCGCCCTCCTTTTCCGAGGGGTTGCGCTCCGCTTCCGAGACTTTCCACTGCCTCAAGGGCGTACTCGGAAGGAAAGGATACGAAACGAGTGTCGGCGACGAGGGTGGTTTTGCGCCGCGACTGCGGTCGAACGAAGAAGCCATGGAATTACTGTCCGGCGCCATTCGCGATGCCGGGTACAGGCCGGGAACCGACATGGCCATCAACCTGGACCCGGCCGCCAGCGAGTTTTACGAGGACGGAAGCTATGTTTTCCGAAAGTCCGATCAGTCCAGAAAGTCGTCGAGCGAGATGGTGACATTGTGGACGGATTGGCTGAAGCGCTACCCGGAAATCTACTCTCTCGAGGATGGCTTGGCGGAGGAAGATTGGGACGGCTGGGAGAAGCTGACCCAGCAACTCGGTGGAGAAGTACAGCTTGTCGGTGACGACATCTATGTGACCAACCCGGATATCTTCAGCAAGGGAATTCGACGCGGGATCGCCAACTCGATTCTGATTAAGCTCAACCAGATCGGAACGATTACGGAAACGCTCCGCTGCATGGAGATGGCCCGAAGTAACGGATATACGACCGTGATTTCTCGTCGGTCGGGAGAGACCGACGATACGACAATCGCGGACTTCGCGGTGGCGACCGGCGCAGGACAGATCAAGACAGGTTCGGTGTGCAGAGGCGAACGAATCGCCAAGTACAACCGCATCCTCGAAATCGAGCATGAACTGGGACGTGCGGCAACGTATTCGGGAAGGGCGGTCTATTCCCGGTGGAGGCACCCAGAGCGGGAGTGAAATGCGATGACGACGTGCGGTTTCGTCGGTCAGGGAATTGAGCCCTCCTTTGAGACCTGAAGAGCCTTCGGCTCTTCAACAGTTTTGCGGGAACTGTCAGATTCGGGCTCACCCGGCAGTGAACATTGTCATGGCAACGAACTGTAAACCAAAGCCGCGGGGTGAACGAGAGAGACGATGGCTGTGCCTCTGAGGGAAATGCTATACGTGGGAGCGGGCGGGTTCCTAGGAGCCAACTCGCGCTTCCTTCTTAGCCGAGCCATATCGCAATGGTTTGGCGCTGGCTTTCCCTATGCCACATTGCTTATCAATGTTTCGGGCAGCTTTGTACTGGGCTTCTTTCTGATTTGGGCGACTGAGCGTGTGACGGCTGATTATAACCTGCGAATGTTTGTGGCTGTTGGATTCTGCGGCGGATACACGACATTTTCGAGCTACACGTTTGAGACATTCAGCCTTCTTGAGCAGGGTCATTACTGGTTAGCGGTGACGAATTTCCTGGGAAACAATCTGATGGCGCTGACTGGTGCTGTACTCGGCGCCATGCTCGCAAGGAGCATCTAAATGTCGGGTGAAAAGGCCGTGCGAGTAACGATTTACGTGAACGAGGCGGACGAGTGGCACGGAAAGCCCCTCCATCTGGAAATCCTGCGTTTCTTGAGACAGGACGGGCATGCGGGAGGCACCGTGTTGCGTGGCGTCGCCGGGTTCACGCGCGCCGCGGGTGTCGTGACCACTTCGTTGGTGGACGCGGGAGGCAAACTCCCACTCGTCATCGAATTCGTTGATACTGCGGAGTCGGTCGCACGAGCGGTTCCCAAATTGCGCGGAATGGTGGGAAACCGCTTGATCACAACCGAAGAGGTTTCGATTGAACCGTAGTGACTCTTACCCGGACCTTGTTGAAGATTATCGGACAGGCTGGACCAATTCGCGGCCGTTCAGGTCGAAAGTTCCCAAGGCCGTCGCCGTCACTGATTCCGGGGTGCGATCGAATCTTCGACTGCCATTCTGCCACCGAGAAAGGATTCCTTCTCACGCTCCCGCGAATTCTCCGATGGCATGCACGGCGGGCACCAAGATTAGAATTTGACTTGCCCATTCGTGGTATGACAAAATCCAATTCGTCGGTGTTGGAGTCCCACCTCTAACCGCCCCTCTCGGGGAAGATGACTCCTACAGGAGAGATTTCTCTTGTGGGGGAATCGTTTAATCCCTCGTTTCTTCTGAAGAGACAAGAAGAATCTCTCCTATTTCTGGCAGCGGTGTACGGGCTTGCCGGACATGCCGCTGTCCATACTCGAGAGAGGAGAGACCCATCCATGAGAGCCATGGATAAGGAGCGGCAGGTCTGTGCCGCGTTCGGAGACGATTGGGCATCCAGCGAGAACAAAGCTGCAGTCAGCGGAGGCCGCAAAAGAGATCTGTTTGCGGAGCAGGGGCACGAATCCCGAATGCGGCGTGGAGAAGGCGATTGCGAATTTGAACTGCGCATCCCGGGACTGACCGATGCAGAGCGCTTCCTCAAGGCAGATCCCTACAGTCTTGCCATGGCGTTTGTCCGTGGGGAGTTCGCCGTCGAGGGCGATCTGGTTGCCGCAGTGCACTTCTATCGTGCTCGGGCGCCCCGTGGATTCAGAAGGATGGCGCGCACCGTGTTTTCTCTGCCATCCCTGTTCCGCCTGGAAAACTGGTTCCAATCACGCAGCCGCGCCACGCGCAACGTACGCTTCCACTACGATCAGCCCACACATTTTTACAAACAGTTCCTGGATTCCGCTCTGGTCTACTCCTGCGCCTACTTCAAGCCGGGCGCCGAGTCGCTGGACGATGCGCAGATCGCGAAGATGGATCACATTTGCCGAAAATTGAGGCTCTCTCATGGCGAATCGTTTCTCGACGTGGGTTGCGGCTGGGGAGCGCTGTGCCGGCACGCAGTGGAAAAATACAGGGCTCAGTCCACGGGCTGCACCCTCAGCGCTGAGCAATACAGGTATGCCCAGGCCATGATTCAGGAACGCTCGCTGCATCCCCGGGCTTCCATCAAACTGCTCGATTACCGGGACTTGGAAGGGCCCTTCGACAAGATAGCTTCGGTCGGCATGTTTGAGCATGTGGGAACACGCCGGTTGGATAGCTACTTTCGCCGACTCTTCGAGCTGCTCCGTAAAGGAGGCATGCTGCTGAATCACGGTATTATCCGGCCGCAGACAACAAGAGAAGGGCTCGAAGCTGCGTTTCTCCGAAACAAGGTATTCCCGGGCTCTGAGATTCCGCGCCTGCCCGATGCCATCCGTTCCGCAGAGCGAGCAGGTTTTGAAGTTTTGGATGTAGAGAACCTCAGACCGCACTATGCGCTCACGTGCCGCGCATGGGTCGAACGCCTGCAAACTCGCGCGGCCGAGTGCCTTCGGTCCGTGGACGCTGCCACCTACCGGACCTGGTTGCTTGCTCTGGCGGCCTCCGCTGCCTGCTTCGAGGACGGCTCAATGAATGTGAATCAGATTCTCTTATACAAGCCCGGTGAACCCGCGGGGCGGCCACTCACGCGCGACTACATGTACGCAAAATGAAAATTGGCGCAGAAATCATCGGCGGCTGGCAGGCTGGACTCCGGACGTTGCCGTACTCCGTGGCGGGAACTGCGATCCGGCCAGCCATCGGAACAGTGTCTGGAGTGCAGACGCGCGCCCCGAGGTCGGAGTGGAGCGCCCCAGCCGCGACGGCGGAGAACAGGAATGAGGTTCGCCTCGGATCGGAGAATCGGCGGTGAAGGTGGTCATCATTTCTGACATTCACGCCAACTTCGCGGCTCTCTCCGCGCTTCCTGAGTCTTACGACGAGATCTGGGTGCTCGGCGACCTCGTGAATTACGGGCCTCGGCCAGCAGAGGTTGTGGACTGGGTGCGCGCCCACACAGACGTTGTCGTTTGCGGAAACCACGACCACGCCGTTGGCTCTGCCTGCGATCCTCTCGCCTCGCCCAGGTTCCGCGAGATGGCGCACGCGACCCAGAGAGTCTCGGAGTTTCTTCTCACCCCACCCCAAAAGCATTATCTGAAAACGCTGCCCATCCGCACGGAATTGAGGAGAGAAGAAACGCTCTTCTATCTGTGCCACGCGGTCCCATCGGGCCCGCTTTACACCTATTGCCCCGCGGATTCAAACCGGTGGGCCAAGGAGTGCCGCAAAATCCGGGCAGATATCCTGCTGGTGGGTCACACGCATATTCCCTCTATCCGCTGCGTGGGAAAATGTACGGTCGTCAACCCTGGCAGCCTGGGTCAGCCCAAAACAGGATCCCCGGAAGCCTGCTATGCCGTTTGGGAAAACGGAGACATCGAGCTGAAGACCTATGCCTATCCGGTCGAGCAAACCGTAAGTGATATCCGCCGCCTCGCCCTGCCTCCCGGGATTCGCGACGACCTGATTCACGTGCTCCGCAAGGGACAGGCGCCGGCGCGTGGAGATGCAAAGTGACCGGGAAAGCGGATGCTCAGAATTCTGCGGGCCGCTGGTCCGATGAGCATATCCAGGCTCTTGTGGACGGTCTCGAGTCCCTGCTGGAGGGCAGGCTCGCTGCTGCTGAGCTCATCGGGTGCGGACCGCGGGCCATTGAGCCGCTTCGCAAGTATCTGCTGGAAGGTCGGCCGCGGGGCATCTTCCAGCCGCGGCAACTGGCGGTCGAGACGCTGGTGGAGCTGGGGGCCAGCCAGGTTCTCATCGAGTATCTGCAAACTACAAGGGAGATTCCGGACCCAGTTGTGCGGCTTGGGGAAGAAGCAGTCCAGAACACGGCCGCGCGTGCATTGGCTCAATGGCGCACCCAGGAGGTCTTTGAAGTATTGAGGGGCCTTGCCCAAACCAGACTGTTCCCAGGTTTGGTTGATGCGCTCGGCAGTTTTGAACGGCCGGAAATGACTTCATTCTTCCTGCGCGCTCTGGGTGATGACTTTTGCCGCTCTCCGGCGGAGGAGGCTCTCGCGCGGTTGGGCGAGGCGGCGCGGCCGGAACTCCTGGCAGCGGCCGTCCGTCCAATCCCCTCTGCGGAGACGGAAACTCCCTCCAGCAAGATCCGGCGCAGGGCCGCTCTGCGGTTGCTCTCGAGCTTAAAGGTGTCCACCGGCGAATGGGCAACGCTGCGGGAGCTACTCCGCAACCCCGACCGCGAAATTTCACTCCGAACGGCGCAGGTGGCCCTTGCGGTCGGTATCAAGGAGGATCAGCCCGCCGCTGTCAGCCGCCTGATCGCAGCCTTTTCCCAGGATTCGTCCCTTCTCCAGTGGGAGGCGCAGCACTCCCTCCGCACCCACTTTGAGGTAGCGCAGTCCGAGATTGAATACCAAATCGAGCTGCGCAGACAGCAGCCGTCGTGGTCGCAGCGGGCCGACGTTACTTTGCGCGCGCTCCTGGCCATCCGGAACCGGGCGGCAGGCGCGGCGGGAAAAAGGACGGTCTGAGATGAGCGGAACAACAGACAAGAGAAATTCCGCAATCGAAAACGACGAAGCGCCGGGCAACGTCCGGACCCCCCTTCGGGAATACGAACAGTGGAAATTCGAGCTGGCCGCACTGCTGCGGACCGCCTCCGCCGCCGCTCCGGAAGGCCTCCGGAACAATTTTCAGGATCTTCTTGGTCAGCTCGCGGGCGACCGCTTCCACATAGCCGTTATGGGGCAGTTCAACCGGGGAAAGACCACCTTGATGAATGCCCTGATGGGCATGGATCGCCTGCCCACGGGAATTGTCCCCGTGACTTCGGTAATCACCTGCGTCTCCTACGGGAGCAGCGAGCGCGTGATCCTGCGATATGAGAACAGCCGGCTTTTTCGCGAGGTGCCCCTGTCCCAGCTGGAACAGCACGTCACCGAGCAGCACAATCCGGGGAATCGCCAGAAGATCGCCATCGCAGAGGTCCAGCTTCCGGCGGAGTTATTGCGCCGCGGCTTCTTGCTGGTGGACACTCCCGGCCTTTCATCCAGCATCCTGGAGAACACTCGGACAACCGAAGATTTCCTTCCCCAGGCGGATGCCATCATTCTGGTCACGAGCTTCGAATCTCCGCTCTCCGCCGAGGAACTCTCCTTTTTCCGCAAGGCGTGCGGGTACGTCCCCACTGTTTTTCTCGTCGTCAACAAGATGGATCTGGTCAATCACGAAGAGCGGGAGCAGGTGCTGGCCTATGCGCGGCGGCAGCTCACCCGCGAGATACTGGACCGCAGCATCGACATCGTGCCTCTCTCAGCGCGAGGCGCCCTGGAGGCCATGCGCACCGGCGATCCCCAGCGCCGCGCGTCGAGCGGGCTCCCGGAATTGGAGTCCGCTCTGCTCCGCTTTCTCGCGGAGCGGAAGTCCCGCGACTTTCTTGTCCTCATGTGCCGACGACTGTCTGGACTCCTCGAAGTTCTGGACTCGCCCGAACGGCGGGATCTTCGAGCACAGCTCTGCGTGCTGCAGGAGCACCTCGGAGTTCTCGATACCACCTTCGCGCGCCTCGGGAGCGACCCTGCTGCCGCGGGACAGCCCGCATTACATCGTGCGCCGGTCGCGCGCCCCTGCGGCATCTGCAGGAGCACTGCGCAGGCGGTCTTCGATTTCCTCACACAATGGCAATACCTGCTCAGTGCAAACAAGCGATATCAGCAAGACCACTCCCAGAACCGCGGGTTCTGCGCATTTCACACCTGGCAGTACTACGCCCTTGCCTCCCCACGCGGCGTCAGTACCGCCTACCCTGCGCTGCTCGAACGCTGGCACGTCGACTTGCGCTATCTCTCCGCGCAAGTTTCCTCCGGGAAAAATTGGCGCCAGGGGCTGCACGAAGGGGTCTCCGGCGCCGAGCGGTGCGCCGCCTGTTCCGTTGCTCGCGAAGCGGAGTCCCAGGCGGTCACCGAATTCATTTCGGCGCTGCCCCGCCAATCGTCTGGCGCTCGTGAGGGGATCTGTTTGGTTCATCTCTTCGCGGGCCTCGACCTCATGGACGATTCGAAGGCGGTGAGCGAATTGCTGTCGGAAGCTTCGGGCGTTGTGCGCAGGTTGGCCGAAGACTTGCAGCGGTTTGCGTTGAAGCACGACGGTTTGCGCCGCGATTTGATCACAGCCGAGGAGCACTCGGCCCCGATGCGAGCGCTCGAGCTGCTCGTGGGCCATCGGAGCGTGCAACCAGGCGCTGCGCGATAAGGGCGAGGACCCCAAGTGGCCGGGAGCGGCTCTTCTGCCGGGAGCTAGGAATGGTTTTGTTCTGTCCATTTTGTTTTGCGCAGGTGGGTCGGGAGACAAAATTCTGCCCGAAGTGCGGTGCGGACCCCGATGATTTTGACGCCCTCCCGTTCGCGCGGAAGCTCCGGCTGGCGCTCAATCACCCAGAGCCGGTAACGGCGGCGCGGGCGGCCTGGATCTTAGGCGAACGCGGCGAACACGAGGCAGTGGAGGATCTGATTCGCGTCCTGGAAACCACAGCGGACTCCTATTTGGCCGAGAACGCCGCTCTGGCCCTGGGCAAGTTGGGCGACTCCCGCGCGGTCCCCAACTTGCGTCGCGCCGCGTCGCGCGGCACGCTCCGCGTGCGGCATGCGGCCGCCGCGGCGCTTGGCCGGTGTCTTTCGAAATCAACCGGAACGCGCCAGGTTTGAGCGGAGAGGGCAGAGGCTCATGAAGACTTCCCGTCTCGATCGCATCGAGTCTCAACTGGTTACAGCGATGCAGTTGGCTGAAAATTGCCTCATTCGCATGGAGCAGCTACTCGCGCCCGGCGACGCCGCCCCTTCGGTCGAGCCCGCGCCCCTTTTCTCGGAGGACCGGGCCTCGCTCCTGGATCGTGTACGCGGCCTGCGCTCCGAGATCGAAGTTCTGACAAAAGACCTGCGTCTCGAACGGCGCCCCGTTGATATTCACCACGCTCTCAATACTGAGCTGACCTCGCTTTGGTTGATTCTTGAAAACTGTCGTCCAGAGCGACTGAGGGAAGGGAGCGGTCTACTTCGAACACCAGCAGGAACTGCTCTCGAAGAAGGAGTCCAGAAACTGCTCGTGAAGGTGATCGGATTGCGCTCCGAACTCCGGCGCCAGGCCTTTCTAACCCGCCGGGATAGGGGCGAAGCCCCCGGTCCGGAGTGAGCGATGGGCCTCACGTGGCATTCCCAGTTTGGATTCTGGGCACTCGGGTTGGGCCAGGCCCTCGAGAAATTCCAGTCCATTCCTGCTGAACCCATTTACTCGATGCCGAACCCAACTTCTGTTTGAACTGAGAAGTCATGAGGACAAAATCGGCGAAAGTCCAGGCGGCTGCGCTGGGTTGCAGAATTAGTACGCTATCCGCTGATGCTTTGGGGCGCAACTGATGCGCCTTCATGATGCAAGCCTTCGGTTGCGAGCCGAATGCTCTATTCACAAGACTTGCGATCCCCAGAACCGATCCAACAGAATCAATGAGTTGCAACCGGTGGATTCAAGCCTCTCGAGCAAGTCGCGGCAAATACTGCCCGCGACGCGTGACACTTTCGTGACAGCGCAGGCGTCATGAAAAACGATCTCTGGAAGCAACTGATTGTGATGAGCGGCCTGACACTTGGGTGACAGTTTGTACCGGACACATGGGTGACACTTTCTCCCGAAGGGAGGGAGTGATGCCTTGGAAGGAGTGTTCGGTCATGGAAGAACGTCTTCGGTTCGTGGCCCGTTTGCTGGAAGGGGAGAAGATGGCGGCCCTGTGTCGGGAGTTCGCTATCTCGCGCAAGACCGG
>Ga0335078_10001298_pt1 | contig 37953 bp, 33 predicted proteins | sample Lox_Sample_32_FD_206711 | JGI IMG/M metagenome (GOLD analysis project Ga0335078, IMG submission 206711) | Soil microbial communities from Loxahatchee National Wildlife Refuge, Florida, United States - Lox_Sample_3.2 | ecosystem: Environmental > Terrestrial > Soil > Wetlands | place: USA... | reverse complement strand
CTGAATCCGGAGACGCCGCGCTGATACCACCAGCGGGTGACGTCGAACATTGCTTTTTCTACCGCAGGGTTGCGCCAATTGAGATCGGGCTGCTGAGGGTAAAAGAAATGGTAGTAGTATTGGGCGGTTTTGGGGTCGAATTGCCATGCGGAATGACCGAAGGTGGAAAGCCAGTTGTTGGGCGGCTGGTTGGGACCCTTGCCGTCGCGCCAGATGTACCAGTCGCGGTGGGCGGAAGTCCGCGAGGAGCGTGAATCAATGAACCACTTGTGCTGATCGGAGGTGTGATTGATCACGAAATCCATGATGATGCGGATGCCGTGATCTTTCGCTTCGGAGGCAAGGTGGTCGAAGTCTTTCAGCGTTCCGTACATCGGATCAATGTTCTCGTAGTCGGAGACGTCGTAGCCAAAATCCACCTGCGGCGAGGGATAGCAGGGGCTAATCCAGATGGCGTCCACGCCGAGCTGCTTCAAGTAATCCAGTTTCGAAGCAATGCCGTTGAGGTCGCCGATGCCATCGTTGTTACTGTCGGCAAAGCTGCGCGGATAGATCTCGTAAAACACGGCGTGCTGCCACCACTGATGGCCTTCAGCGTCAACCGCATGGGACTGCGCGGTTGCGGGAAGCACTGTGAAACAGAACCCGCAAAGCACAGTCAAGAAAGCAAACCACTTACGCATGATTTCCTCCGAAGAATCTAAGGAACACTATTAATCAGCATTAGTCAGCGAAAATGCAAAGTCACTTGGCCCCGGGCGTAAGCTGCGGAATCGCCCGCCGGGAGCCGGATTCGCAGCTTTGTGCCGGCCTCGTCTTTAAGCAGATCGGCACCCGCTATGCTTGCAATGGCGTCCACGTTCCAAATGGCAAGCTCGTAGTCAGTGCCCGGCAATCCCGCGACCTGCATTACGAATGTATCGCGTTTCGCGCTCCAGGATTCTGAAATGATTCTTAGTCCGCGGCTCGGGGTTCCCAGTGGGGGCAGAGTTGTGTCGAGGGCCAGGCCAAAATCATCGCGGATGCGAATCTGCAGTGTCGTAGTTTCCTGAGTTAGAGGCACTTGAACTCTCGCATGTTGGTCGAATTCGTTCTCTTCCATTTTGAATTTGGTTGCGCGGCCGTCAATGGCTGCTCCCAGAACCTTGGCACGCAGGCTCAGGGCCGGAGCAAACTCCAGGGTGGAATCGCCGGCACCGGCGCGCTTGATCGCCAGGGTGATTTGGCTCGCGGTTTTCCGGTAGCTGAGGTCCAGTGTTACGGTTCCTACCCGGATGTTGTGCAGGCCGAATGAAGTCCAGTCGGCGGGGATATGCGGTGCAAGAGTTACGAGATGGCCGGCAGCATCCACCTGAATTCCCATCATGCCAACGAGGACAGGGCTCACCACCATCGCTGCCGACCAGATTTGGTGCGGGGACGCAGTGGAAAGCGGCTCATTGTAATCACCGGAAAGGACTTCCGTAGTATGGCCGAGCGAGCCGTTAAGCGCGAGCAACGCATTGGCGCGCAGATTCGAGTGGGCCGGAAACCCGCGGTGGTAGCGGTATTCACCCACCGACGCCCAGCCGGTGAACAGCGGCCATACCGATCCGTAGTGATAACCGCCCGGGTTGTAGCGCGGGTCCTGCGAGGAAATGATGCGCATTCCCCAATCTGTTTCGTGATCAGGGCCGGCGAGCAGATTGATCATGGCTTCGGCTTTATCGGGGTCAAGCAGATCGAACCACATGGGCACTGTGGCCAGGACGCTGGCTATCTCCACGGGCTGCGAGTGCAGATCTAACGCGAAGGCATACAGCTTCTTCTCTTCCGACCAGAATCGCTGGTTCAGAAGCGCCTTCTGCTCATCGAACTCCTTGCTTAACTCAGAGCTAACATCGTTCTTTCCTGCCGTCGCAGCAAGGTGCGACAGCGCCCGCAGCGCCGCCGCGCCCAGCCCCACCTGATAGAATTCCGCTTTGACCGGCAGCAGCGGTCCGCCCTCGACCCATCCGTGGCCGATTCCGAAGTTCTGCGGATACGCTTCTTGCCCATACGTGGAACGCAGGAACTGATAAGCCTTCCAGAGACTCTCCCATTTTTCGCTGGCGAACGCCGCGTCGCCGCTGCGGGTTACGTAATCATCGGCGGCGATAAGGAACAAAGGCGTGGCGTCGGCGGAAGCGTACGCATAGGGAAAAGCCGTGAACCATGGCACCAGGTTTGCGGTCTGCGCAATTTCGTGGGGAATTTTGCCGTCGGCACGCTGATATTTGCTGAGGAATTCCAGCGCCGTGCGAGTGGTAGCGAAGTCGCCGCTGGCATCGAGGGCTAACGACGTCCACATGGAATCGCGCCCGAAAAACCAGGCGAAGCCTGGCCGCTGCGAGATGCCCGATGTCCGGTAGCCGGCGACCAAACCGGCGCCGAGGTCAGGATTCACGACTAGTCCCTGCAACATACTGACGCGCGACCAGTCATAGGCTTGCTGCAGTTGTTTGTCAGGAAGGTCCACACTGACGGTGTGTTCTAAATACGCGCGGTAGTAATCCGCCGAAGCGTGCACCAGTTGGGCGTACGAGTCCCCAAGCCGGCGGTAAGTCTTTTGCGCTTCCGCAAGACCATTTGTCGAAGCCGCGATCACGATGATCTTCGTGTCAGTGCCTTTGCTGGTCGCTCCCAGGCGGAATGAGTTCTCGGTCGAAGCGGAATAGTTGGTGGAGTATTCTTCGCGGTAGCTTCCGGCCGTCGGAGAACCTATCAACGCCGCGTATTTCCGCTGTTCTTCCCCAAGCGAAAAGGCACGAAGTGATGCATCCCAGTTCAAGTAGGTGCCGCCCAGAGCGGCCGGCCACTCCAACTGAAAGTCGCGCTCGAACGCCGCTTCGATCTCCAGCGGCTGAGCCGTGCTCACCTGGAAAGTAATTACTGCGCCGGGCTCATGCACGGGAACGAACAAGGTTTCCCGCACCGAAAAAGTCTCGCTGGCGTAGACAATGGTTGCGGATTCAGGCCTCACAGTGATGGTGCGCGCCAGGCTCTCGGCAGGCACTGTGCGGTCAGCCAGCACGAAGCTGACGTGGAAGTTACGCAGAATTTTCAGGGGATAGACCCAGGCTTCGAAGCGGCCGTTTTCCTCACCGAAGAGGCCGGCGCGCGTCCCCACCACGGGCAGGAACTCCCAGGAACGAATCGGCCGCGAGAGCTCCAGAGTGGGTTCGGCGCTTCGGGCGAGGGAGGCCATGGACACGACGGCCATAAGTAAAGCGGTTGGGCGTGTTATGGAGCGCCAGTTCAGCGGGCTATAGATTCGCTGCATTCCGATGACAGGGCGAGACGCGTTTCAACTTCCGCACACTGCGTGGGCCAGCATTTCGTAACTCCTCACTATAAAACATCGTCGGCTGGTTGGACGACTGCGGCATAAATACGTGTGCTTTTCTTTGCCACTTTTGCGGTTCCCGATTTGACCGCAAAGTTCGCGAAGGGCGCAAGGAAACCCAAGGAAAAGCCCGCCACGCTCCGTCGGCGGGTCGCCAGCGGCGCGCTACCCTACGGCCAGCCGCTTCTGCATTTCTTCCAGAGAAAACGCCTTCGTTTCCGGGTACACGAACAGCACCACGAAGAATTGCAGTACCATCATCGCCGCAAAAAACACAAACGGGTATCCGCCGGACTTTGCCGCCATCGTAGGAAACACGAAGGAAATCAGGGCATTCATAAACCAGTGCGCAAAGCTGCCCAGGCTTTGTCCCTTGGCACGAACGCTGTTGGGGAAAACCTCGGCGAGATAGACCCAGATCACCGCTCCCTGGGAAAACGCAAAGAACGCAATGTAACCGATCAGCAGCCAGACCAGAAGATTTTCGTGACGCGCGCTCAGGAAAATTACCGACACTCCGGCTAGACATGCGGCCGTTCCCACTGAGCCGATGAGAAGCAGCGTTTTGCGCCCGATCTTGTCAATCACCGACATCGCGGCCATGGTGAAAATCAGGTTGGTACCGCCGATGGCTACGGCTTGAAGATTGCCCGAAACCTTGCTGAAACCGGCGTGGGCAAAAATATCATTGAGATAATAAAGAATCGCGTTGATGCCGGAGAGCTGGTTAAACATGCCGATGGTCACTGCCAAGAAGATCGGCAGCTTGTGCCTGGCGGAAAACAAAACTTCGCCGGTCGCGGTCTTTTCACTTTCGATAGACTCGACGATCTCCCGCAGGTCCTGCTCAACGTTCTCTTCACCGGTCATTTGCAGAACGCCGCGGGCTTCTACCAGGCGCCCTTTCTTGACCAGCCAGCGGGGGCTACGCGGAATGGCAAACAGCAGCAGAAAGAAAACCGCGGCGGGCGCGGCCGCCACGCCCAGTTCCCAGCGCCACTCTGCAGCTCCGAAATGGGCCAGCCCGATCACGTAATTTGAGAAGTAGGCCAGCAGGATGCCGAACACCACGTTGAACTGAAAAAATCCCACCAGCCTTCCGCGCCACGCGGCGGGAGCAACTTCGGCGATGTACATTGGCCCCAGCACCGACGACCCGCCGATGCCTAACCCTCCGATGAAACGAAATGTCACGAGCGCCGGCCAGTTCCAGGCGATCGCACAACCCAGCGATGAAATCAAATAGAGGATCGCCATCAGGCGCAGGCTGTCGCGACGGCCAAAACGCTCGCCGGGAAGGCTGGCCAACATCGCGCCCAGCACCGTTCCCACCAACGCGCTGGAGACGGTTAAGCCCAGCAGTTTGGGCGTAAGACTGTAAACACTGGTTAACGCGCCGGTCGTTCCCGAGATCACCGCCGTATCGAAGCCAAAGAGAAGACCGCCCAAGGCCGCGACTACCGTGCTCTTGGCCAAGTTCTTGTTCAGTGTCATGCCGGCTCCTGGCGATAAGATTTCTCCTTCAAGGCAAGGGCCTCCTCCACCGTCCACGGCGGAATCGCGCCCGCACGGCTCGCGACCAGCGCACCCACACGATTGGCGAAGTCGGCAACGCGCGCCGGCGCCCAGCCGCTGCCCAGGCCATGAACGAAAGCGGCGGCAAAGGCATCGCCGGCGCCCACCGCGTCTACCACGTCAACCGGGTATCCTTCGGCCTCGAGATATTGCTTGCCGATCAGCAGCGCGCAACCATGCTGGCTGCGCGTGATACAGACGGCCTCCCAGCCGAATTTGGCGGCGGTCCGTCGGCAGAAGAGTTCCAAAGAATCGCAAGGCCAGCTGAACATGCGGCCCAGCACCGCGGCTTCGTCGTCATTGAGCTTGACCACGGTTGCCCGAGACATCAACTCAAGAATCAGAGCAGGCTCGTAAGCATCTTTGCGGAGGTTCACGTCGTAGAACCGCCGCGCGGGGCCGGCGGAGTCGAGCAGGCGCATGGTCACCTGCCTGGCGGGCTTGCTCATTTGGAGCAGCGTGCCGTAGTAGACCCAGTCGGCGTGCTGCGGGGAAAGTTCCCGCAGATCGTTCTCGGTGAGCTGGGGAAAATCGTAGGCCGCGGGCCGGTGAAGGACAAAACTGGGCTGGCCGTTTTTTGTCAGCGTGACGGTAACGATTCCGGTCGCGTGGTCCTCAACTTGCCGCACAAACCGCGCAGAGAGGTCCATCTCATCCATACGCCGCAGAATCTTCCTGCCGCGCTCGTCATCGCCGATCCCACTGATGAACGCGACTTCATGGCCGAGCTTTCGCAAGTGGGCAGCGAAGTTGAAGGCAGTGCCGCCCAGGTATTCCTGCTCGCCCATCACGTCCCACAGAACCTCGCCGATGCTGATGATCTTCAATCCCACCCCACGCTCCCGCGCCATAAGGCCCGGCACAGTATACCCTCAGCCAAGAACGCTAGATAAAATATTGCAGGGCGAGTCATCGCACCGAGAGTCAGCATTCATGGCCAGAGAGGAAACAACAAGAGCGCGGTTTGGCAGCGAAGTTGAGCAGCCAGGTGATGCGCCTGGAGTGCAAGACGCAATTGGTTCCGCCTCAGCGGCGCTGCTGGCCGCTGCCGAAGATCCATCTCTAGGCGAGGACCTTGCGCTCACGCTGTTGCGCCGGCGTGACCTTGTGCCCCAGATACTGGAACGCGTGAGCAAGAACGCGGCGGCAATCAAGCACCGCAGTGTCAAGGTCGCGGTCGTTGAGCATCCCGCAACCCCGCGCCATGTGGCCCTCGCATTGCTTCGCCACCTGTTCCCGTTTGAGCTGATGCAGATATCGCTGGCTCCCGCGGTCTCACCCGACATCAAAGCCGCCGCCGATCAGGCCTTGATCGGCCGCCTGGAAGCCGTATCGTTGGGGGAGAGAATCACGCTGGCGCGCCGCGCCTCTGGGAATGTTGCCGCGGCTCTCCTTGCCGACTCGGAATTGCGTGTGATTGAAGCTACGCTGGAAAATCCTCGCCTTACCGAAGCGCTCATTTGTAAAGTTCTGGCGAGAATCGGCGCCCCGGCGGCGCTGGTGGAAGCGGTCTGCCGGCATCCGAAATGGTCGGCAGGCCGCGACGTTCGCGCCACATTGCTGCGCAGCGAACACATGCCGGCGGAGCTTGCGATGGAGTTTTCGCGGTCAGTTCAAGTGACGGCGCTCCGCGACATTCTGCATGTCTCGCGTCTTCCTGAGGAGCTGAAAATGAGGCTGGAAAAAGACTTGGCTATGCGGACAGTGAAACGAGAGCGAAGTGGTGGTTAAGCGGCGAATTTCGTTACTTCTTTCCCGCCATGGCAATCTCCGCGGCTTCCGGCATGCGCTTCTGGTGGAACAGATCAACTAATGCCTGATAGAGGCGAGTCCTGGTTGCGAATCGCTCCTGCGCGCGGGTGATATAGCGCACGTGCACCTCCACCCCCGCCGTCGTGGGGCGTAAATTCACGGCGGGCGCAGCCGAAACCGCCTTGACCCGATACTGGTTGCCAGCCTGTTGCCATTCCTGCTCGGCCGCCCTCGCGGCGGTTTCCGTTTCCTTAGTTACCATCTGCTGGATTTCTGCAATGACCGGATAGGGGTCCTCGGTGGCAGGAACCATGAATTCAATTTCGTCCCATAGCCACTGTCCGGCAGTCGAGAAATTGAAGAAGTGCCCTTCGATCGCGTAGCTGTTGACGAATGCTACTTTGCGGCCAGTGGGATGCCCGGTGTCGGTCCAGTTGCCGGTTTCCAGCAGCACCGTGCGCAGCAGATTGATCTCGGCGACCTCGCCCACCACGCCATTGATCTCGACCCAGTCGCCCACGCGGATTCCGTTGCGCCCCATCAGAACGAACCAGCCCACAAAGGCGACGATAAAATCTTTCAACGCTACCGTTAGTCCCGCGCCGGCCAGGCCGAGGACCGTGGGCAAGTCCGCAGGCGTTCCCATCACAACAAGAACAATCGCCAGCAGCCCCACCGCCTGCAGCGCGAAGCGCACGATCACCCGCAAGGTGCGCAGGCGCCGCTGTTCGGGGGGGAGGTCGGCGAAGAAAAGCCGGTCCGCGACCATGCCCGCTTCGTAAACGAGCAGCACGATGAGAACAATCCACAGCAGGGCGCGAAGAATGCCGTGGATGGCGGCGAGTTTGCGTGCCTGTACCACGGCAATCCAGCTGGCGTAGACGTCGGCCAGATCTTTTTCGTCCTGCGTCTCGCGGGTGAGATCTTGCAGATCCTTCTGGTCATCGGCAAAACGGCGGAGGGACGCAATGGTTGCAGTCGCCGCACCGGCGGCGCTGGCCGGGCCCTGAGTCTCGGCGGTGCTGAGCTGGGCCCGCGCTTGCTGCGCGAGCGCTTCCTTGCTGGGCGCTTCGCTCGCAACCCGCCGCTGCAAGGCATCGCGCGCGCCCTGGACCGAATCCGCGGTGGTTTGCGCTTCGTTCTGCGCCTGCTTCAGCTGCGCTTCTTTGTTTTCCGCCGTCCGCCAAGTGCCAATCTGGGCAATGAGATTGGGAGCGACCGGGCCGGCATCAATCTTATTTGCGTTTTGAGCGAGCAAAGCCTCGATCCCTTGCTCGTCCGTCTGATGGCGCTCAAACAGCCGTTGGATTCGGCGCTGCGTGTCTGCACCGGCACGCGCGAGGTCGTCCTGTGCGTCCTCCAGTTCGTCCTGGTCCAGTTCCAGTTGCGCCTGCTCAAGGCTGATTTCTTGCTGCAACTTGTCCTGGTGTTCGGCGCTGCCCGCGCCAAGCTGCCTCTTCTTCTGGTCTATGCGGTCCTGGTCGGCTTTCACCGCGGCCTGCGCTTTGTTCATGCGCGCGTAAGCTTCGCGGGATTGCGGGTTCTGGTCCGACTGTTGCTTGGCCGCGTCGCGCAGGGCCACGCTGAAGGCGAGGTCCACCGCGTGGTCAGCGATTTTCAGTGACTGGCGGGCGTAGCGCTGCTCGTCGCGGCTGGAGACCAGGCCCGCCATGCTGCGCGCGGTCTGCAGCGGGCGCTGGTCCACCAGATTGGCATATCGCGAACGCGGCTGCGCGAACTCGCCCGAGTCGCGAGTGAGTATCAGACCCATTATGCCGCCCAACAACAGCAGCAGCAGAGATGCAGTAGGCATCCAGCGGCGAGTTGTGGGAAGGAGTGCCATGCCCCAGGAGATTAACTTCATTATAGGGGCCAAGACCGTTTTGAATGACGCCATTCGTACAGTAACGTGGGGGGCATCGGGACAATCCTTGGATCGGTCGTCGGTCTTCAGTCGGCAGCTGGACCTTTGAGTGCTGAAGCCTGAAGACTGAGGACTACTTTCTAAAGTAGTTCCAGATTGCTTCCGCCTGGGTGCGCGTGACTACAGCGGCCAGCGTGGCCGCATCGGCCTGCTTTACTGCTCGAACGCTGCCGAAGTGCTCCAGCAAGCGCCGTGTGGTTTGCGTGCCCACGCCGGGCACATCGAGGAGTTCGGTTGAGCGGTCCCGCATCTGGCGGCGCTTGCGATGGAAAGTTACGGCAAAGCGATGCGCTTCATCGCGCACCTGCTGCACCAGGTGGAGCACCGGCGAGTGATGGTCGAGCACCACGGGCTCATTCTCCTGCCCCTGCACGTAGATGATTTCCTCACGCTTGGCGATCGCCGCCAGCGGCTGATTGATGATGCCCAGCGATTCCAGAGCTTCGGCCGCGGCGTGCAGCTGTCCAAGTCCGCCATCAATCAGCACCAGGCTCGGCATCGGCTTGTTTTCTTCCTGCACTCGTTGGTAGCGCCGGGTCACCACTTCCCGCATGGAAGCGAAATCATCCACACCCTCAACGCTGCGAATGATGAACTTGCGGTAATCGGATTTCTTCATTTGCCCGTCTTCCCACACCACCATCGAGGCCACAGTCTCAGCGCCCTGAATATGCGAGATGTCGAAGCACTCGATGCGGCGGGGCAACTCGGGCAGTCCCAGCGCATCCTGCAGGGCTTCCTGGATGGCCTTGATGTTCGGCTTCATCACCCGAAAACGCTGATCGTAGGATTGCTTGGCGTTGTTCGCCGCAAGATCGATCAACGAGCGCTTTTCGCCGCGCTGTGGCACCAGAATGTTGACCCGCGCGGCACGGGCATTCTTGCCCGCGACTTGTTCGGAAAGCAAATCACCCAGGGTTTCCCGGTCTTCAAAGTCAGCCGGAACGTAAATATTTCGCGGCACATAAGGCTGGCCGATGTAGAGCTGCTTTAGGAGCGCCGAGAAGAATTCGCCGGGGGCAAAACTTCGATTCGCATCCCCGGCAGAGGATTGTCCAGCGGGTCGGGCGAGTGCGCCCGTCGCTAGATCCAGTTCCGGCAGTTCCTCCCAGAAAAACTCCCGGCGGTCGAGAACCCGCCCACCACGCATGTGAAAAAGGTTCACCGCCAGCATGCCGTTCTCGAAGTGGTAGCCAAACACGTCCGCGTCATCGCCTTCCACCGATGCAATGCGCTGTTTCTCCTGCAACTGCTCGACGGTGGAAATCAAATCGCGATATCGCGCCGCCCGCTCATACTCTTGTGACTCCGCCGCGCTCTCCATTCGCCCGCGCAGGGAATGCGAAAGGTCGGTCGCCCGGCCCTCGAGAAACAGCTTCACATCGCGCACCGCTTCCTGGTAAATCTCGGGGGTGGTGAGCTCTTCTACGCACGGGCCCAGGCAGCGCTTGATGTAATACTGCAGGCAAGGCCGCAAGTGGTAACGGGTCAAGTCCACTTTGCACGAGGGCACCAAGAAGTTCCGGTGTATCAGATCCACGATGCGGTAAGCCAGGCTGGTGGGGAAATAGGGGCCGTAATAGGAGCTGCCGTCCTTACGTAATCGCCGGGTAACATAAACTCGCGGAAACCGCTCGCCCAGCGTCAGTTTCACATAAGGATAGGTCTTGTCGTCACGTAGCAGGATATTGAATCGCGGCTGGCGCTGCTTGATGAGATTGTTTTCCAGCGCCAGCGCCTCGTGTTCGTTGGCAACCACGATGTAGTCAACGTCCACCGCTTCCCGCAGCAGCGTGCCCGTCTTGGCATCCGCCAGACTGTCGTCCCGAAAATAGGAGGCGACCCGGCTGCGCAGGTTCTTGGCCTTGCCCACATAAATAATTTCACCTTCGGCGTTCTTGTAGAGGTACACACCTGAGGAGACGGGCAAGTCGCGGATTTTCTGCTGGAGATCCAAGGGTGTTCCTATTTTAGTGGATGTTCACCCGAGGAGAGCGCTTCGGAACAGGCTGCATCAGGAGGGGCGAGAGCCTGAGCACTTAAAAAACGGTCGGTAAGGAGGAAGCCGTCTACGGAGAAGTTTCCTGGCAGGGGCGCTAGTGTGCGGGAAGAAAAAGCGATAAAATCAAGCGGCTGCCGAAGGGCAGGCACACTATTTCCTAGCTAACAAAGCCATTTTTTAACCGCGACCTGCCTGCGCGTCACTGAAGAGTACTGGCAACGTTGGAAAAAGCGGTGTTGGCGTTTGATCCGATGAGTCGAATCGTCCCGACCACAAGAACCAAGATTACGGCCAGCATCACCGCATACTCCCCAATGTCCTGGCCTTGATCCTCGGACCAGAGCCGCCGAATTAGCCTAAACATGACAGCCTCCGGGGCCTGAGCCCTACTCTGGGAGCCATATAATGCCCGTAGGGAACACTTTTTGTCAAACGCGCAGTGCGTGATTTCGGGCGTCCGGTGCGGCTTTTCAGCACGCGACGTTCTAGAATGTGACCAACCTCATGGGACCAGCGCTGGAGTTCGATAGCGTCACCAAGGAGTACAGAAATTTTCCCAGCCGCCGCAAGGTCCGCGCCCTCGACCAGTTCACGTTGCGAGTGGAAGAGGGAGAAATTTTTGGTTTTCTGGGGCCGAATGGCGCCGGCAAGAGCACTGCAATCCATTTGGCCATGGGCTTTATGCGCCCCACGCGCGGAAGCGGAAGAATGCTCGGCGAACCCTTCGGCCATGCCCGCGCTCGCCGCCGCGTGGGCTTCCTTGCTGAAAATGTGGCGCTGTATCACCGGCGGGCGGGCCGCCTGGTCCGTTTTTACGGCGCCCTTAATGGCATGGGTGGGGCCCATCTTTCGAAAAGGGCGGCCGAAGTGCTCGAAGCCGTGAGCCTTACCGATTTAGCCAGCCGCAACGTTGGTAAGTTCTCCCGCGGCATGGTGCAGCGCCTGGGTTTGGCGCAGGCCCTGGTCAACGATCCCGAGCTGCTGATTCTCGACGAGCCCACTTCCGCGCTTGATCCGCTGGCCAGGGTCGCGGTGCGGGAATTGCTCATCCGCATGCGTGCGGCCGGCAAAACTATATTCCTCAGTTCCCATTTGCTTTCTGAAGTCGAACTGGTCTGCGACCGCGTTGCCGTGCTGCATCGCGGACAGTTGGTGCGGCTGGGGAAAACCGTAGATCTTCTCCAGGCCGGTGAGCAGGTTGAAGTCGTCGCCCGCGACGTTGCTCCGGGCGCTTTTGCTGGCGCGACCGCGCGGAACGGCGTCATCACGTTTTCGGTGCCGGTGAAGTCGCAGCGCCAGGCTTTGGAACAGGTCTGGAGCCTGGGTGGGGAAGTGGTCAGCGTGAATCCGGTGCGCCGGTCGTTGGAAGAGATCTTTCTGGAAGTGACTGCGTCGGGTGAATCCTCGCGTGCGAAAGGCGCTTCGTGAAGCCAGTCCTCTTGATCGCTGTTAACTTCGTGCGCGAGCAGCGCTGGCCGATTTTCGTTCTGCTGCTCTGGGTGTTGCTGCTGGCATTTCTGGGGCTGGTCACTGACATCCAGCGTGAGCGCGAAGACCTGCTTTTCATCTTTAAGCAGGTCGCCGTCTATGTGGTTCTGTTCAGCATTTTCTTCGGCGGTTCGGCCACCTACAACGAGCGCAAGTCGAGGAGGATCTTGGCAGTGCTCTCCAAGGGCGTGGCCAGGCACCAGTACTTGTCTGGACTCATCATCGGGGTGGCGATTTCCTGCTGCATTTACTGTTTCTCTCTGGGCCTCACTGGCAGCTGGGCGTTGGGGCAGGCCGGATTCCCGGTTTCGCAAGTCTGGTTTCTTATGGCGTGCTTGATTGCCGCTTGCGTCCTCGCCGGGACGATAGCGCTCATGTTTTCCACGTTTCTGAACCCGTTTTTTGCCGCGGGCGCGACGGGCATCATGCTGGGCTTGCCCTTCATAATGGCGCGTTCGTTGACCACGTGGGTCGGATACTCCATTCCCGTCTTTTCATTAACCGGCACTATCATGAAAGCATCGTTCAAATCTCCCGGTGGCCGAGATTGGTTTCAGGTGGCGTTGGCGGTGGCAGAGACAATCTTCTTCTGGATTATCGGCGCCTGGATTTTTGCCCGCGTAGACGTGGCCGTAGCCGTGGAGTAGCCAAGCGGGAAACCGAAATCTGAGAACTCGGAACTAGTTTTTGCTCAAAAAAGCAGTGCTCTGAGAGGCGCTTTCGAAGACACCGCAAGTCAAAAGTAATTACCGCAACAACTCCGCCGCCGAACGCGAAGCAAATTCCAGTACGTGCCCCGGCAAGATTCCCAGGTAAATGGTGGCGACGACGCTGATTGCCAGCGCAATGCCCAATCCAGCCGGAACCGCCGGTACCGGTGTCTCCTCCCGCGGCTCTTTCATGTACATCACTACGATGATCCGCAGGTAGTAGTAAGCCCCCACCGCGCTGTTGAGCACGCCAATGATTACCAATCCAAGAAGATGGGCTTGCAGCGCCGCGCTGAAGACGTAGAACTTGGCGAAGAAGCCGCCAGTGATGGGAATACCGATCAGAGAAAGCAGAAAGATTGTCAGGGTCGCGGCGAGCAAAGGCGAGCGGCGGCCCAACCCGGAGTAGTCTTCCAGCGTAACGTGGCGTTCGCCCGCGCCCGCGAAGTGGCCGATCACTGCGAAGGCGCCGACGTTCATCGCCGCATATGACGCGGTGTAGAACATCGCGGCCGGAATGCCATTCTCCGGGAGCGCCGCAAAAGCCATCAAGAGATAACCGGCGTGAGCAATGGAAGAATACGCCAGCAAGCGCTTTACGTTGTTCTGCACCAGCGCCGCCACGTTGCCCAGAGTCATGGAGAGTACAGCCGTCACCCATATGAACCACAAACTCCCCGGGGCATGGGCCTCGAAAACAATGCGCAGCAGAACGGCAAACGCTGCGGCCTTGGGTGCGGTTGACATGAATCCCACCACCGGCGAGGGCGCGCCTTCATACACATCCGGCGTCCACACATGAAAAGGTGCGGCTGCCACCTTGAATCCCAGGCCGACGAACATCAGCGCCAGTCCGGCATAGGCCAGCAGCGGTGCGGGCCCCGAGCGCAGCGCCTGGCTGATGACGGGAATGCTGGTTGAGCCGGTAGCGCCGAACATCAGCGCGACGCCGTACAGAAAAAAAGCTGTGGCAAATGATCCAAGAAGGAAATACTTTACCGAGGCTTCGCTGCTGATCGCCGATCGCCGCCGGAATCCCGCCAAGATGTAGGTCGAGATCGAAGAAATCTCCAGTGCAATGAAAATCAGCACCAGCTCGACGGCCGACGACATAAGACACATGCCCACCGCACCGAAAAGAATCAGGCCGTAGTATTCCCCGGCGCGAATCTGCTGTACTTCCAGGTATTCGAAAGAGGTGAGAATTACCACTGCAGTCACCGCAGTGACCAGGACATGAAAGAACACGCTGAACGAATCCACGTTCACCATGCCCCAGAAGCCCGTGCCGGGATGGCCCGCCTGGTAGAGCGTCGCGGCGATCGCGCCCAATGCTCCAACCAGCGCCAGCCCGCCGAGCGTTTTCCGGCCGCTGCTCTCGTCGAGAAGGGGATCGAGCACCATGATCAGCATCCCGAAAATCGAAAGCACGATCTCCGGCAGAATGCGGACGTATTCCACCGCAGTGGGCAATGCTTGCGGTGAGGTCACTGGCCCACCGCCTTACTGACGATCTGGGCCAGAGGCGACGCGAATCCAGCCAGGCTGGCCCGCACCGCCGGTTCAATCGCATTCAGCCAAAGCAGCGGCGCCACGCCCATCACCAGAGCGACAATCGCCGTTGGCCACAGCGCAGTCCGTTCGCGCACGCTCAAGTCGGGGAGGGAAAGATTCACCTCATGGCTGACCTTCCCGAAAAATACTCTCTGATACATCCACAGCAGGTAACACGCGCTCCAGATCACGCCCGTGGCCGCCAGAATTCCATACACCGGCCGTGCCTGGAACGCCCCGCTCAAGACCATAAATTCGCCGATAAAGCCATTCAGCAACGGCAACCCAACCGAAGCCAGCATGATGAAAGAGAAAAACGTGGCATACACCGGCATGGGCGTAGCCAGCCCGCCAAAGTCGGCGATCTCGTAGGTGTGCCGCCGCTCGTACAGAATCCCCGCCAGCATGAACAACGCGCCTGTGGAGACGCCGTGCGCCAACATGATGTAGGTCGCGCCGCTCAACCCCATCGGCGTGAGGCTGAAGATGCCCAGCACCACAAATCCCAAATGGCTGATGGAGGAATACGCAATCAGCTTCTTCATATTGGGCTGCACCATGGCCACCAGCGCGCCATAGATGATGCCGATCACCGCCAGAACCATGATCCAGCCGGCATTCGACCGGGATTGGTCGGGAAACAGGCCAAGGTTGAAACGAAACATGCCGTACGTGCCCATCTTCAAGAGAACGCCGGCCAGGAGCACTGAGCCTGCAGTGGGTGCTTCCACGTGGGCATCCGGCAGCCAGGTATGAAACGGGAAGAGCGGAACTTTAACAGCGAAGGCCAGAAAGAATCCGAGGAACAGCCACTGCGCCGCCGCCGCGAAATTTGGCACCTGTCCGGCATGAATCAGATTCTGGATCACTACAAAATCAAATGTCCCGGTCTTCGCGTACAACCACAGAATCGACGCCAGCATGAAGACCGAAGCGATCATCGTGTACAGGAAAAACTTCACCGCCGCGTACACCCGCCTCCCATGTCCGTACATTCCAATCAGCAGCGCCATGGGGATCAGCGTTGCTTCCCAGAAGAAGTAGAACAGGAACAGATCAAGCGCCAGAAATACGCCGATCAGCGCGGTTTCCAGCACCAGGAGCAGGATGAAGAATTCTTTCACCCGCTCGCCGACGGACTTCCAGGAAATCAGCACGCACAGCGGGGTAAGAAATGTGGTCAGCACCACCAGCCACATCGAAACGCCGTCCGCGCCCATGTGGTAATGAATGTTGGGAGTGGGGATCCAGGCGTGGTCCATTTCAAACTGAAATCCCGCCTGCGACCGGTGAAAGGCTGCGGGCAGGTGCAGTGAAACCACAAACGTGAGCAGCGAAACCACCAGGGCAAACACCCGGATGTCGCGGTGACGGCGGGGAAAGAGCAGCAGCAACACGCCACCCGCCAGCGGAATGAACGTCACCAGCGTGAGAATCCAGCGGTCGAGTCCCGTGCTCATCGGGTTCCCATCCAGATCATGTAAACGATCACAACGGCGGCCCCTGCCGCGATCCAGCCTGCGTACGAACGCAGATTGCCGGACTGCATATGGCGTACCGTATCGGAAACTTCGCGCGCACCATCCGCGCCTCCATCCACCGCCGCGTCAATCACGTCGCGGTCAATGCCTTGCCAAAGAATGTGGGTTGAGCCGTCCACCAGCGGCTTTACGAACAGCGTCGCGTAGATTTCATCAACGTAATATTTGTTCAGCACCGCGACATAGAATCCGCCAAGGGTCTCGGCGATTTGCCTTGGCAACTGTGGGCGCTGCTTATAGAGCAGCCAGGCCAAACCGAATCCAAACAGCGCCGCCAGGACCGAAATCACCGTCAGCACGCCTTCCGACAAACCCGGCTCGCGGGCCGCCATCTGCACCGCCGGAAGCGCCGAGTGAAAAACCGGCGAAAGAAATCCGCCAAAGCGCGCACTTCCCACCCAGCCGCCAATCACCGAAAACACCGCCAGGACCACCAGCGGCACCAGCATCACTTTGGGGCTTTCGTGAATCCCGCCATGTCCGTGCTCATCCCCATGTGGCGCGGACACCGCCCCAGCGTGTGGATCGTGATGCTCCCCGCCTTCACCGCGGTACTCGCCAAAGAACGTCAAAAACCACTGCCGGAACATGTAGAACGACGTGAGGAACGCGGTAAACACGCCAACAAACCAGTACACCCAACTCCCGTAGGGGCTGGAATACGCCTGCCACAAAATTGCGTCCTTGCTGTAGAAGCCGGCAAGCGGCGGAAATCCGGCGATGGCAAAGGTTGCCGCCGTCATTGTCCAGAACGTCCAGGGAATCTTCGTGCGCAGGCCGCCCATCTTGCGCATGTCCTGCTCGCCGCCCACGGCGTGGATCACCGAGCCGGCAGCAAGAAACAGCAGGCCCTTGAAGAAGGCATGCGTCATCAAGTGGAAGATGCCCATGGAAAACGCCCCCACGCCGCAAGCCATGAACATGTATCCGAGCTGCGAGACGGTGGAGTAGGCCAGAACTTTCTTGATGTCGGTTTGGCAGATGCCGATGGTGGCCGCGAAGAAGGCAGTCAGCGTTCCGATGATTGCGACCACCATCAGCGCCCAAGGCGCCCGCTCAAAAATCACATGCGAACGCGAAACCATATACACACCCGCCGTGACCATGGTCGCAGCATGAATCAAGGCCGAAACCGGAGTGGGGCCTTCCATGGCGTCCGGCAGCCAGACATAGAGGGGAATCTGCGCCGACTTGCCGCAGGCCCCCAGCATCAGCAAAATGCCGATTGTGGTGAGCAGCCCAATGCCCGCGGTTTCAGGCTTCAGAGGGCTGATGCTTTGGAAAACTTCCACGAAATTGAGCGATCCGAAATGCTTGATCAGCAAAAACAGCGCAATCAAAAATCCAAAATCGCCGATGCGGTTAACGATGAATGCCTTCTTGCCTGCTGCCGCCGCCGAATCCTTGGTGAACCAGAACCCAATCAGCAAATACGACGCCAGCCCTACACCCTCCCACCCGATGAACATCATCAGGTAGTTGCTGGCCAGCACCAGGGTCAGCATGAAAAACATGAACAGATTGAGGTAGCTGAAAAAGCGGTAGAAGCCGCCTTCTTCCCACATGTAGCCGACAGAATAAATGTGAATTAGAAACCCGACGCCTGTGACCACCAGCAGCATGACCAGCGAAAGCTGGTCGAGATAAAATGCGAAATCCACCTGGAGGCTGCCAATGCGAATCCAGGGCGCAACCGTTTCCAGGTGCGGCATCGCCAGGGAAGGGAAGCGGTAAGCTACATACAGCGCCATGGCGAAAGCCGCGCCGCAAAAGATTAGCGCCACTCTGACCACGTTCTGCCGGGAAAACTTCTTCCCCAGCAATCCATTGATGGCAGCGCCAATCAGCGGCAGCAGCGGAATCAGCCACAGATGCAGGCTTGTCGTCATAATTTCAGCAGGTTGATCTGGTCCACGTTCAGGGTCTCGCGCGTGCGGTAAACCGCAATAATGATTGCCAAACCTACCGCGGTTTCAGCGGCCGCCACCACCATCACAAAAAAGACGAATACCTGCCCGCTCAGCGCGTGCCAGTGCGCGGCGAAGGCCACAAAGGACAGGTTCACGCCGTTGAGCATCAGCTCAATGGACATAAAAATCGTGATGATGTTGCGCTTGATCAGGAACCCAGTGACGCCACAGGCAAAGAGAATCCCGCTCAGCGCCAGGTAATACGACAGCGGTACCATCACTCCTCCTTTTTCTCGGGCTGCGCCGGCCCCGGCTTGGCCGCCAGCACCACTGCGCCCATGATGGCGATCAGCACCAGCACTGAGGTCACTTCAAACGGAAGCAGGAACTGATGAAAGAGCAGTTGCGCAATTTCCTTGGGAGGCCCCGGCAACGCCCCAATCGCAACTTCGCCGCTCCCGGAGCGCGTCAGCAATACCCAGGCAATCAGCACGCTGCCGATCACCATTCCCGGAATGCCGAACAGCAGGGCTACGCGGCTGCCCTTGGTACGTTCTTCAACGCCGGCGTTCAGCAACATGATCACGAACACAAACAGAACCATGATTGCGCCGGCATAGACAATCACCTGCACCGCTCCTACGAACTCGGCGCCGAGCAGAAGATATTCGCCCGCCAATGCGCCCATCACCACCACCAGCGACAAGGCGCTGTTAATGGGATGGCGCTGCACTAGCAGGTTCACCGCCCCCGCCACGCAGACCGCACCAAACGCCAGAAATAGGATCAGATGAAGCATTGCAGTGGTCAGTGGCTGGTGGTCAGTGACTAGCCACTGACCACCAGCCACTAGTCACTGGAGAGCAACCACCAGCGCCGTTACCACCAGATTCGCAATCGCCAGCGGCAGCAGAAATTTCCAGCCGAACGCCATGAGCTGGTCATAACGGAAGCGCGGCAGCGTGCCGCGCACCCAGATGTAAATGAACATGAACACGAAAACCTTGGCCACAAACCAGAACACCGGTAACAGCGACTGCAACAGCGGCGGCCCAAACAACGGTCCGTGCCATCCGCCAAAGAACAGCAGAGTGGCCAGGCATGCGACGGTAATCATGTTGGCGTACTCCGCCATGAAGAACATGGCAAACTTCATGGCGCTGTACTCGGTGTGATAGCCGGCGACCAGCTCCGTTTCCGCTTCAGGCAAGTCAAACGGGATACGGTTGGTTTCAGCGTAGGCAGACATCAGATAAACAAAAAACCCAACGATCTGCCCATGGAAAACATTCCAGCGCGGAATAAATCCCCAGAAGTGCCCGCCCTGCGCGTTCACGATGTCGCGCAGGCTGAAACTGCCCGTCGTGATGAGCACGCCCACCAGCGAAAGCCCCAGCGCAATTTCGTAGCTCACCATCTGCGCGCTGGCCCGCAATCCGCCCAGCAGGGAATATTTACTGTTCGATGACCACCCCGAAAGCGCTACGCCATACACGCCCAGCGATGTCACGCCCAGAATGATGAGCAAGCCGATATTCACATCGGTGATTTCCAGCGGAATATTCAGCCCAAAAATGCGGATCGAGTTGCCGATCGGTATCAGGGCAATGGAAAAAAGGGCAAAGGTCACCGCAATCATCGGCGCCGCGATGTAGAGCGGCTTGTACACATGCGGTGGCGTCAGATCTTCTTTGAACAGAAACTTCACGCCGTCAGCCAGTGGCTGCAACAGCCCGAACGGCCCTACCCGCGTGGGTCCCCAGCGGTTCTGAATGTGGCCGACCACTTTCCGCTCCAACCACACGCTGTACGCTACCGCAGTGAGCAGCACAAACAGCGCGATCACGGTCTTAATGACGGAAACGATAATGAATGTCTGGATGGTCAAGCGCCTTACTCGTAGCTCATGTGTGGCGCGGGTACTCCTGCCCGCGATGCCTGTACCAAGTAATGCCTAAATATTTGCCGGCGGGCCCAGACCCGCGTGACCGGCTAATCCGCCGCCACTTCTCTCTCTGCCGCCGGTCTGTGCTGTTCTTCGACCACGGAATTCAACGCCCGCGAATAGCGCCCCAAAGTTCCCGAGCTGAACAACGCATCATGCGCGGGAACAATCAGCGCCGGATCATGCGCCGCTCCCGTCCCGCCAGCGGCTACACTCGTATGCTCATCGTTGCCAGTCAACAGATTCAACCGCGGAACCTGGTAGCCGGGCACCAGCCGCTGGATTTCATCCAGGATCGCCATGGGATCAAACGGCGACATCTTGGGCTCCAGCCCATTGGCCTCCAGCCAAACCGAATGCCGGTCAGCTTCGCCCGACTGCGCGCCGCGCGACTGCCCCATGTCGGCGCGTGTTCCCGCGGTTCCGAAGGGAACCAGCTTGCGCACATCGAAACCCATGGCGTCGGCGATGCGCACAATCATTTCAAAGTCAGACTTCGTGCTTGTGACCTCGCCGGCTTTCTTCACCAGTTGCAAATCGCCGCAAGTATTGGTGAACGTTCCAGACTTCTCATAAGCGTTGGCTGCCGGTAAAACTACGTCGGCAATGGTGGCCGTTTCCGTGAGGAACATATCCTGCACCACCACGAAGCTCTGCGAAAATGCGAATGGATCAAGCCCGAAGCGGCCCACGGGATTCGATCCCACTACGTAAAGCGCCTTCAGCCCGCCCGCCTTCGCGGTGTCCACCATCTGCGGCAAAGTCAAACCGGCCGACTGGGGAATTCCAGCCCACTCCTCGTGAAACACCGTGCCGCCACCCGCAGCGTGATACCCCGGCAACAAATCGGGATACAGCCCCATGTCAGCCGCGCCCCGCGAGTTGGCGTAATCGCCCAGGCAAATAAGTTTTGCACCCTGAATTCCTGAAGCGAACTGCACCAGCGACTGAACGTCGTTCCCGCGAATCTCGGAACCGAAGATGACGACAAGACTCTGCTCAGCCTTCAGCTTATCCCGTGTGGTGCGGGCGCCCTCGCCGGCGTCAGGCCCTAATCCTTCTCCCGCCGACTCATTTCCAGCCAGAAACGCGGCAAACTTTCCTTCCGAGCCTTCGGCGATCTGCAAGAACTCCGCAGCCTGCCGCCGCAGTTTGATCTCGCGCGAGTTCACGACGTACAGCTTCGCCCGGTGCAGCCGAACATTGTTGCGAATCTGCCATGCCAGCAAGGGATGTTGCTCGGTGGGATCATTGCCGATCAGCAGAATCGCCGGCGCATTGTAAACGTCACGCATGCTGGCCGTCATACCCGCTTTGCCGGCGAGCGCGGAGGCGAAAGCAGGGAAGTCAGCCGTGCGGTGGTGGTCAATATTGTTGGTTTGCAGCACCACCCGTGCGAACTTCTGCAACAGATAGTTTTCTTCGTTGGTAGTGCGGTTTGAGCCCACCACGCCGATTGCATCCCCGCCGTGTTTTGCACGAACCGCGGCAAACTCTTTGCCGATCAGTTCAAACGCCTCTTCCCAGGTGGAAGGCGTGAGCTTGCCGTTCTTGCGGATCAGCGGCTGCGTCAGCCGGTCTTCGTGGCTGGCGAAATCGAACCCATAGCGGCCCTTGATGCACAGAAAATCGCCATTGATGCCGCTCTTGTCGCGATTGTCGCCGCGCACAATCTCCATGCCGGTATCACTGCGGCGCACGCCGAGCGTAGTTTTGCATCCATCGCCGCAATGCGTGCAAGTGGTGCCGACGTGGTTCATCTCCCAGGGCCGCGTCTTGTAGCGATACGCGCCCGAAGTCAGCGCGCCTACCGGGCAGATGTCAATGCACATGCCGCATTCTTCGCAATCCAGATGGTCTTCCTGATTGGGCGCGATGATCGAACCCACGCCTCGGTTCTGTACGCCCAGCGCCCAAACATCCATGCCCTCGCCGCATACCCGCACGCAGCGATAGCACAGAATGCAGCGCGGGCGGTCGAAATACACCACCGGCGACCACTGTTGCTCCTCGCGATGCTGCTTGGCCTCGATGTACTTCGACTCGGCAGCCCCGTACGAAAATGTCATGTCCTGAAGTTCGCACTCGCCGCCGGCGTCGCACACCGGGCAATCCAGCGGATGGTTCCCCAGCAGCAACTCCACCATCCCCTTGCGGGCCTGATGAATTTCAGCACTGTCAGTTGTGACGATCATGCCTTCGCCAATAACGGTAGTGCAGGCGGTCTGCAGCTTGGGCACCTTCTCGATCTTCACCAGGCACATACGGCAAGCGCCCTGCAAGGAGAGGTTGGGGTAGTAACAAAAAGACGGCACCTCGATGCCCGCGCTCTTGCAGGCTTCGATAAGAAGCGTCCCGGCCGGGGCCGTGACCTTCTTGCCGTCTAGCGTGATGTTGACGTCAGGCATTGACTTTGTAATTTTGTAATCGGGTAATTTGTAATTTAGAACCTCACTCGCCCCGCCGGGTTCTGATTTACAAATTACCCCGATTACCAAATTACAAATCAGCTCTACGCCATCGCCGGCTCCGCCTGTGTCTCAAACGGGCACGGCTTCCCATCCAAATGATCTTCAAATTCCTTCCTGAACTTTTTGATGAACGCCATGGTCGGCATCGCGGCTGCATCCCCCAGCGGGCAGAATGTCCGCCCCAGCATGTTTTCTGAGAGGTAATACATATTGTCAATATCTTTCATCAGCCCGCCGCCGTTATGGAAACGGGTCAGCGTCTTCTTCAGCCAGTCGGTGCCTTCGCGGCATGGAATGCACCACCCGCAGCTCTCATGCTGATAAAACTTCATGGTACGCAAAGCGAACTTCACGATGCAGGTTGCGTCATCCAAAACCACCACGCCGCCCGAGCCCAGCATCGAGCCGGCTTTTCCAACCGAATCGAAATCCATGGCGACATCAATTTCGGTGGGCAAAAGAACCGGCGTGCTCGACCCGCCCGGAACCACCGCCTTCAACTTTCGCCCGTTAGGAATTCCGCCGCCGACCTCATAGATCATCTTCCTGAGGTTGTACCCCATGGGCAGTTCGTAGACGCCCGGCTTGTTCAAGTGCCCACTCAGGCAAAACAGGCGCGTGCCCCCGTTTTTGGGCGTACCCAGCTTGGCGTACCAGTCCGCGCCTCCCAGAATAATGTGGGGCACGCTGGCCAAAGTTTCAGCATTGTTAATAACCGTAGGCCCGCCCCAAAGCCCCACCACCGCGGGAAACGGCGGCCGAATGCGGGGAATGCCGCGCTTGCCTTCGAGCGATTCCATCAGCGCCGACTCTTCGCCCACTTCGTAAGCGCCCGCGCCGCCGTGCCAGAACACATCGAAGTCACGCCCGCTGCCAAAGACATTCTTGCCCAGAAATCCGCGAGCGTAAGCGTCGGCAATCGCTTTCTGCATGATGACTGACAAATAGCGGTACTCGCCGCGAATGTAGATGTACCCCTGCGTCGAGCCCACTGCGAGCCCGGCGATCACCACGCCTTCGATCACGGCATGCGGATCATGCTCGAAAATCAGCCGGTCTTTGCATGTGCCTGGCTCGCTCTCGTCGCCGTTGCACAAAATATATTTCGGCTTGGGCGCCTGCTTAGGAACAAATGACCACTTCAATCCAGTGCTGAATCCCGCCCCGCCGCGCCCGCGCAGGCCGGAGTTCTTGACCTCGTTGATAATCGCATCCGGCTCCATCCCCAGCGCCTTCTGCACCGCCTTGTAGCCGTCCAGCTCCAGATAGCGGTCGAGCGAGGTCGCACCCTGGCCAAAACGCCGGGTCACGACCTTCACTTCATCGGGATGGGAGACCAGGGAAGCCATTTGGTAATTTTGTAATCGGGCTAAGCGCGATTTGTAATTTTGTAATCGGGTAATTTGTAATTTAAAACCAGGCGCAACGTGGGCGGTTTTAATTTACAAATTACCCGATTACAAAATTACAAATTCTTCTTGTACTCCTCCAAAACACGGTCGATCTTCTCGGCAGTCAGGTTCTCATGAAAGTCATAGTTCACCTGTACCGCCGGCGCCCAGCTGCACGCCCCGATGCACTCGACCTCTTCCAAGGTGAACAATCCGTCCGCGGTAGTCTCCTTGTGGGCGATTCCCAGCTTCTTCTCGCAATGTTCCAGCAGTTCTTCGCCGCCGCGCAGCATGCAGGCGATGTTGGTGCAAATCTGCACGTTGAACTTGCCCCGGGGCTTCGTGGTGAGCATCGAGTAATAACTGATCACATTGCGCACATCGAGCTCAGTCAGCTCCAGCCGCGAAGCGATCTCGGCGATCACCTCATCGCTGAGAAATCCGGTTTCATCCTGTGCATACAAAAGCGTAGGGACAAGCACCGACCGCTTCGTGGGATAATGGGTCACCATCTCCGCAAACCGCTGCTCGAATTGATCCGAAAACCTCATTTATAATTTTGTAATCAGGTAATTTGTAAATTTAACCCGCCCTCGCAGTGCTTCGTGAAGCCGTAAAGATGGCGCTTAGCTCGTGCGCTTCCTTCAGGAACTCCCGAAGCCGTTCCTTTCGCACGATTTCGCAGTCCTCCAACATCTCAATCCAGAACGCCGATTCGTCCGCCTCTTCCACCACCAAGCCAATCTTCGCAATCCACTCCGCTCGCGACCGGGCTCTGCACGCCGCACGGTAATTCGCGGCCACCGAAGTCCCGCAGCGAAGAAGTTGCCTGCCAATAATCTGAGCATCGGCCCGGTACGGCAACTGCCGGTACAGCCTCACGACTCGAACCGCAAAGGCCTTAGTCCTGTCTCGCAACTGCTGGGGATCAGTGGACACAAATTCCCCATAGCACCACCCCCCTTTGTCGAAAATGCGAAACTGTTAGCGGGTTTTCAAATTACAAATTACCCGATTACAAAAATTACAAATCCCTAGCGGTCAATTTCTCCCAGCACAATATCAATACTTCCAATCGCCGCCACCACATCCGCAATCAGCTTGCCCTCGCACATCGCCGGCAGCGTCTGCATATTTGCCAGGCACGCCGCCCGCATATGTACCCGGTAAGGCTTGGCCGTCCCGTCGCTAACCACGTAGTACCCCATCTCGCCGCGCGGCGACTCCACCGCCTGATAGACCTCGCCCTCCGGCACCGCAAAACCCTCAGTAATGATCTTGAAGTGATAGATGAGCGCTTCCATCTGGGTTTTCATCTTCTCCCGGTCAGGCAGCACAACTTTGGGTGCGTCCGCCTTGATCGGCCCTTCCGGCATTCCATCCAGCGCCTGTTGCACAATCGCGTTAGACTCCCGTAACTCCTGCACCCGGCACATGTAACGGGCAAAAACATCGCCGCCGGTGCTCACCGGCACCTTGAACTTGAAATTCTCGTAGCCCGAATAAGGCGCGTCACGCCGCAGGTCAAGGTCCACGCCGCTGCCGCGTAAAGTTGGTCCACTCGCGCCCAGCGCAATTGCATCTTCCGCCGTAATGCGAGCCACGCCCTTGGTGCGCATCCCCCAGATGGGATTATTCGTCAGCAGGTTTTCATATTCATCCACGCAAGCCGGAAAGCGCTTGGCAAAATCGCGCACCCGGTCGAAGAATCCAATCGGCGGCTCCAGAGCCACTCCGCCAATGCGGAAATACGAGGTCATCATGCGCTGCCCGCTCGCCGCCTCAAACAGCCGCAGAATATCTTCGCGCTCGCGGAAACAGTACAGGAACACCGTCATCGCGCCAATGTCCATGGCGTGCGTTCCCAGCCACACCAGGTGCGAGTTGATGCGCGTCAATTCATTCATCAAAACCCGCAGCCACTGCGCCTTCGCAGGCAGCTCCAGCCCGAGCAGCTTCTCCACCGCCAGCACGTAGCACAGGTTGTTGGTGAGCGGGCACAGGTAATCAATTCGGTCGGTAAGCGGCACCACTTGCTGATAAAACTTGGCCTCGCAGGTCTTCTCGATCCCAGTGTGCAGATAGCCGATGTCCGGCATGATCCGCACAATATTCTCGCCGTCAATCTCCAGGATCACGCGCAGTACGCCATGGGTCGAAGGATGCTGTGGCCCCATGTTCAGGATCAAGGTTTTATCCTGACCGGGTTCGAGCACAGGCGTGGTGGAGAGATGGGCCACTAGCGATAGCCCTCCACCGGATAATCCTTGCGCAGAGGATGGCCTTCCCAATCCTCCGGCATCAACAACCGCCGCAAATAAGGATGGCCGGTAAACCGTATGCCAAACAAATCGAACACTTCGCGCTCAAAATAATTCGCCGCCGGCCACACTGAGGTCACCGACTCAACCGCCGGCGCGTCGCCGCTGAGCTTCACCTTCAGCCGCACCCGCTCTTTCCTGGGGATTGAGAATAGGTGGTAAACCACCTCAAAGCGCGGCTCCGAGGGATACCAATCAACACAAGTGACATCGGAAAGAAAATTGAAGGCGCAATCGGAGTCGTCGCGCAGCAAGACGCAGGCCTCACGCAGGAAAGGCCGTTCCACGTATACCGTCATCTCCTCGCGGTCAAACTTCGCGCCTACTACCGCCGCGGCGTTCCAGGCCAGCAGCCGCGCCACCGCGGGATGGTTCTTCAGTTGTTCGAGATCGGTTACGGCAGGAGCCACCGGCATTACAGGGTACCTCGTCTAGCCGAGGTTTCGCCCCAATCCAGCACGCCCTTTTTCCAGATATAGAAGAAGCCCACCAGGACGATGCCGATGTAAACCAGCATCTCCCAGAAGCCAAACATCTTCAGGTCGCGTAGAATCACCGCCCAGGGATACAGAAAAACCGCCTCAACATCGAACAGAATGAACAACATGGCGACCATGTAGAACTTCACCGAGAAGCGCGCGCGGGCGTCGCCCACCGGGGCCATGCCGCATTCATAAGGAGAGAGTTTGGCCCGCGTCGGCCGGCGGTAGCCAATGATCCAGGAGAGCAGAACAATCACAGTCGCCAACGCCCCAGTAATGAGAAAGTGAATCAGCAGTGGGAGGTAGCGTGCGAAGTAATTGTCTGGCATAGGGGAGCTCGATATAATGCGCGCCAAGCACTGGTTTAACTTTCTAGATTAGGGTGACAGTGCGGCAGTGTCAAGCGAGGGGACGCACGAACCATTAACGGAGGTTGAGAATCGGCGCAGGAACCGTTTCTGCAGCGATTCACTTTCGTCCTTAGCGTTCTTGGCGGTTCAAGAGGTTGACGCTTCCACCGCAAAGGACGCCAAGTTCGAAAAAAACGTTTCAGTGCGCGAGTCAGACCCGAGGGTGAGTGAAGAATGATCTTCGGCTTCAATACCGACGTAAAGTACAGCGGCACTGTCTATCACGTGCAGAGCGAAGCGCGTGAAGCCGACTTGTCGCTGCAAACCCAGGTCTTCGTCCGCGGCCGTTGCATCGGCAAGCGGGGGACGTCCTATTCCGCCCGCGCCAGCGAGATCGGTTTCAACGACCAGCAGAAAGAGCAGATTTTGCGCGACCAGCACCGCCTGGTGCTCGACGCCATCCGCGAAGGCCGCCTCGATGACGTGATCGAGCAGCAAAAGGAAACGCCGAAAGAAATCGCGCCGCCCGCCCCGCCGGCTCCTGTTCCGGTCCCAGTTTCCGCGCCCGCGGCCAGCGAACTCGACTTGCGCTGGACCAACGCCGACGACATTCACTTCGATCAGACCTTGACTATGCGCTTGCAAGTCACCGAGGCTGGGGCCCCAGTAGAAGGCGCGATCATCACCGCCCGCTTTTCCCGTGCCGACGCAACGCCTTTCTACAGCCAGCGCGTCACCGATCACGGGGGCAACGTAGAAATGAGAATTGAAGTGGACGAATCCTTGCTTGCCGACTCCTCAATTCTGGTGCAAGCCACCCACGCCGGCCGCACCGCCACGAAAAAGTTCCAGCTGCGCAAGGTCGAAGCCTAGAACGGTCTTCAACCGGCGTCGCCGATTATGTACTCGAACTCGTAGAAATGCTTATTATCCACAATATTGATTTTGAACTGACCCGCTATCCCAGCCAGCTCGCCAGTCCCGGAGTCCGGCACAACCGAAATGCTCAATTGAGGCGCGCCGCGCGTCATGGTAGCGCTATGCTGCAAAACAAAACTGCCCCTGCGGCCTTGCAGCGTGCCCGTCACCCGCTCCATTGCCACGTAACCCGCCGAGCCCTTCACGGCGGCCATGGCGCTCAACATTTCACCCCTGCTGGTAGCTTGCAGGTCGCCGCGAAACTGCTTGTCAATGGACATCCTGCCCAAAGGCGAGCCCTCCGCCGCGTCATACGACTGCAAAGGCTTCAGCGTCACTTCAAACGTTCCGCTAGCGCGAGCCGTCACAAACACTCCTAATCGGCCATACCCGATGAATCGTAATGGTAACGTCCTCGGCGCACTCGGCGGCGTTCCTTCGCGGCCTCTGCGCTTTAGAATTTGCTGTCGGGCCCAATCAAAATCTCACCCCGCCGAGGCCGCCGAGAACCCCGCCGAGTACACAGAGAAAACCCCCACTTTGCTATCCTACGCCCGTGCCACGCACCTTCCTGATTGACACCGACACCGCCTCCGACGATGCCGTAGCCCTCATCATGGCCCTGCGCGCTCCGGGCGTCCGCGTCGCCGCCATCACCACGGTCGCCGGCAATGTTGAAGTTCAGCAATCCACCCGCAACGCCCTTTACACGGTAGAGCTCTGCGGCGCCGAAGTGCCGGTCTACTCCGGCGCGGAAAAGCCGCTGCTGCGCCGTTACGAAAACGCCACCTGGTTCCACGGCCGCGACGGACTCGGCGACCACAACTATCCCCCGCCGCGCCAAGCGCCCAAAAAGCTGCACGCCGCCGACGCCATCATAGATACCATCGAAGCCAATCCCGGCCTGGTGATCGTCACCCTGGCCCCACTCACCAACATCGCGCTGGCGCTGGCCAAGCGCCCATCCATCGCCGCCAAAGTCGGGCGCTGCGTCATCATGGGCGGCGCGCCCTGCTGCGAAGGCAACGTGACTCCCGCCGCCGAGTACAACATCTGGGTTGACCCCGAAGCCGCCCGCATGGTCATGCTGAGCGGCCTCCCGGTCGAACTCGTGGGCTGGCAAACCTCGCGAGGGGAATCGGTCGTCAACGAGCAGGACATCGCCCGCATTCAAGCCTTCAACAACCCGCTCGCCCACTTCGCCATCGAGTGCAACAGCCACGCCCGCAAGGCCTACAAAGTGCAAACCGGCGAGGACGGCATCTCGCTGCCCGATCCGGTAGCCATGAGCGTCGCCCTCGACCCGAGCATCGGCACGCAGTGGAGCAGCCACTATGTGGATGTCGAAACCCAAAGCGAACTCACCCGTGGCATGACGGTAGTGGACCGCCTGAACGTAGCCTCCGATGAGCGAAACCAGCCGGTGTGGAAGGACCTTCTCGTCAAGAGCCCAAACGCCAAAGTCTGCTGGACGGTAAACGCGCCGCGCTGGAAAGAATCCCTATTCGCCGCCCTGCGCTAAACCACGGAGGGACGGCCGCGCCCGGCTGTCCGAAAAAATCTTGTCATTCCGAGCGAAGCGAGGAATCTGTTTTTGCCCCGGGTCAAGCGAAAATGCAAACGCAGAGCCAGAAGCGTGCACTCGCATGACATATGATTGCGGAACCGCGTCACGATAATTCCCAACAAATCGCAATTCTCGAGGCACGCTATGAGATCCATACTGTTCGCCGTTTGCGCCCTTATCCTGATCGCCGTGCCCGTCTCTCCCCAACCGCAGCCCTACAAACCACTCTCATTCCAGCTCGAATGCGCCGCCAGCGACTGCCCCCTGCTTTACGGCGCACCTCAGACAACCGGCATGCGCAGCGGCTTCGTCCGGCTTAAGCCGGGCGAGTCGGTAGGCGCCCACACTACCGGAGACCACGAAGAAGCCCTGGTAATCCTGCAGGGCCGCGGCACAGCCGAGGTCGAGGGCCACGCACCGTTGACGTTATCTTCGAGAATGCTTGCCTACATTCCACCCCGCACGCGGCATAACGTCACCAACACCGGGCCCGATCTCCTCGAATACGTGTACGTGGTCGCCCCGGTCGGGAATAATCTGCCCTGACCGTCCCGCGACCGGTGGTGGCTGAATCTGGGACTATCACGGCTTGACTTTGGTGAGAGAATTGCGTCTGACACAGATGCCCGGTAAGCCCAGAATTGGATCATGCTGATAGCTGATGGACTTAGTGCTTTTGGCGGCGCACTCCCGTGGATACTCATGTTCCTTGTGGTCATTTTTCTGGCGGGCGTCGCAGTTGGTAGCGTTTTCACCTACTGGGCTATGCGGCGAAAGACGAAAACGCTACAGGTAAAATAGAAAAGCCCGGATGCTAGTCCGGGCCTTGGTTCGCTCAACAACTCTGATACTTTCGGCGTTCTTGGCTCTACGCCCACACTAGGGCAGGATTTCAAATTCAGCCGCCACCCCGCGACCGACTGTCTTGACTCATAGTGATGAGTCATATAAACTCGATATATGAGTAAGCGGCTGCAGGTGATCCTTCAGGACCCGGAGTATCGTGAGATTCAGCGCGCGGCGCGCACCCGCCACATGTCCATCGCGGAGTGGGTCCGGCAGGCGTTGGATTTGGCGCGCAGCCAGGAGCCTGTGGGGAGCGTTGGAAAGAAGCTGGAGGTCATTCGCCGGGCATCCCAGTATCAGTATCCTGTCGGCGATATCCAGAGCATGCTCGCTGAAACCGAGGCAGGATACTTGTCCGGTACACGCTCGTGATTCTGGTGGACTCCAACATCCCGATGTACTTGGTTGGTGCTCCCCATCCCCACAAGGCCGACGCGCAGCGCCTGTTGGAAAGACTGATTACCGGACGGGAGCGTCTGGTGACGGACGCGGAGGTTTTGCAGGAGATTCTGCATCGCTACGTCGCAATTGACCGTCGCGATGCAATTCAGCCCGCTTTCGACACGCTTCTCGGAATGGTTGACGAAGTGCTCGGTGTCGACCGCGCCGTAGTGGAACGCGCCAAACAGATCGTGCTGGGATATCGGGGACTGTCCGCTCGTGACGCCGTGCACCTTTCAGTCATGGAAGGGAATAGGATCGACCAGATACTGAGCTTCGATTCAGGGTTCGATTCCTTCCCAGGCATTAAGCGCCTGTCCTGAATCCCAACCCTTACCGATCTTCCCGGGCTGCCGCCGTCCCACTCCGCCGCAGTTCATTCTCCAGCACATTCCCCATAAACTGCGACTGCAGACGCTGGGCGCACATTTCGCCGCAAACCGGCAGAGAGCCTGCCTCTTGCGCGACCTCTTCGTCCCACGGACATAAGAAAAGAACCGGGCGGCTGTGTTCTTCGACCGAGGTCCACATCAGCCACCATCGGTCTGATGATCCCTTGATCTGACCGCAGTTTGGACCGGCACACCGATAGAAAGGGTTCGCGACCGCCATGTTCGACCTGACACCTCGTGGCCCACCAACCAAGGACTTTTCCCGAACTGGTTCTCTATCTTACGAAAGATTTCGCTTGCTGTGGGCGAGAAAAGGGCATTGCTAATCCAATTCTCTAACTCCAGGCGCGTAAAGAGGTTAGATATAAGAGAGTGACGGGCGGGCGGAGGGCGGCAAGATGGAACCTGCCAGCGAGAAGTCGAGCAGGGAAGTATTAGTTTGCTGAGGGAGGTGCGGCCAAGGAGGCGCAACCCGCTGTCTCACTCTTCGTGGAACTCGCCCCAGGCCCCGGCTTTTTCAAAATTGATCCTCAGATTACACTGTTTCGGCCCGGCGTGGCCCAAAGCCAGGCGCGGCGAACTCACGGAGTCATCCAAGTCGCCAACATCAATGGTGGTGCGCCCCAGATCCTGCTTTTCGTCGTAGGTTCCGGCCCCCTCGACCTTTTTGTTTATGATGAGGGTCCACTTTCCCTTTTCGGGAATCACGTACAGGCTGTAAGCGCCTACGGGCACGCTCACGTCCCCAATCTTGAGGTTTGCTTGCGTGAAAAGGAACATTGGGGCATTGCCGGGAGTCCACATCTTGCCGTTGTGAAGGTGCTCGGTGGGATGCCCTGATCCAATGAAGCGCACGCTGACTTCCTTGCCATCGTCGAATGAGCAGGTCACGTTGGAGGTCGTACTTTGCGCCAGTAGTGGCAAAGTAAAGGTCAGGCAGGCCAGAAGCCCTCCCCAGCGCCGGAAGACAAAAATCGAATTGGCACGCATGGCTTTCTCCTTGGCACGAGAGTTTACCCCGAAAAGCGCAGCCAATCCAGGGATATCCAGGGCCGATCACCGGAATAACCAGCCGCCGCCTGTGACCGGGCCGATGTTATAGAGGGCGTCCAATTAGCAGCACTCTGCGGCGAGGGCTGGCACGGTCACTAAAATATAGCTATAAGATAACTTCGCGCCAGGATGAGTTTTAAGCCTCTCGATACTCCCGGGATGGCCTTAAACTCTCGATTCGGCCGATCGTCCGCGTACGGGCAAGCTAAATGCATTTAACTGGCGTCCTACGCGAGGCTCTGGACGGCCCTTCTTGGCTGCAGAGCGCTTGCACGAATTTTCAACAACTTAGCTGGAGGATGTTTCACTATGAGACGGCTGGCGAAGCTACCGCCTCAAAGACAGCCTGCTTTTTCGCGTCACACTATATCCAGCAAATTGTCCCGCGGCCAAAAATGCATGGGAGCTCGCATAATCAACTGAGCGGTCTCGGTCTGGCAAACCCGCGCCCTTCCAGCGGCCAACCGATATGCGCCAAGCGTAATCTTATCTTCCAGGGGATAAACTGGTTAAAGTGAACACTATGCTGGTGAAGTGCACCCAATGCGGCTACGAAAACGATCCGCAGCATCATTTTTGCGGCATGTGCGGCGAGCCGCTGCGCGCGCCCTACGCTGCTCCGCCCCAGCCCATTAAGCCACTGCCCGGGATTACCACGCCCCCGCCGCCTAGCCGGCCCGTACCCGGAATCAGCGGGCCCTCGGTATTGGGATTGGGGACAGAAGGGCCGTCGCGCAACGTTGATTACCTGCTGGAGGACGAAGATGAGCCGCGGAGCGGCAGCCACCTGCTCACTTATGTGCTCCTGCTCATCCTGGTTGGGGTTGCGGCAATTGCGGCGTGGCGGTGGCGGGAAGGTGGATATCCCTGGGAGGTTGGGCTGCGGCAGCATCCTGCCGTGACCCCGGCCGCCAATAGTGCTACCCCGCCTGCCCCTCCGGCTCAATCAGGCGGTGGCAACGCAGCTGCCGTGCCCCCGATTGCGAACCAGCCTGTGGTTAGTCCGGCGACATCTCCATCGGCATCAGTCCCCGCGCCCGGCCCGGCAGCGGCGCCTACGCCAGCATCGGCCGGGGAAGCCCACCCTGCCGCTGCCCCCGCCAACCCCGAATCAACTTCACCGGTCTCCACTCCGGCCCCTAGTCCGGCCCCCGATCAAGCTCCTGAGCAGACCAAGCCGGCAGAACCGAAGGCGGCGGCGCCGGTCGCGCAATCGAAGCCTGCACCATCAGGCAAGCCTGTAGTCGCGCGCAAAAGTGTTACTCCGCCCACCGAATCCGCAGACAATTCCGGCGATGATGCGAATGAGGACAACCCGACTGCCGAAGTGACCCCGCCGCGCAAAGCGCCCAAACCCGCTCCCCGCGAAGTACCAGTAGCCGCGCCGGTGGATCCCACCGAAGCCTGGGTAGCCGACGGCCGGAAGTATCTCTACGGCAACGGTGTGCCTGAAAACTGCGCCCGGGCGAAGGCGCAAATGCTGGCCGCCGCGGCGCGCTCCAACGTCGAAGCGCAGAGCACCCTGGGCACAATGTACGCCACCGGCCATTGCGTGGACCGTGATGTCATCAGCGCTTACCGCTGGTTCGCGCAGGCTTTGCACAACGACCCCAGCAATACCCGAATCCAGCAGGACCTCGAAGTGCTGTGGGACCAAATGACTCCGCAAGAGAGGCAAGCTGCCGTGCAGCGTGCTGGTCGTTAGCCGTTAGTCGTCGGTCCTTATCCCGCTACAGCTTCGCCAGCCTTCAGCTCGCTTACCCACACTGAAATTGGCGCCAGGACGGGCGAACCGCGGGGGCCATCAAGACACGAATTTACTCTGCCCGCGCAAGGTGTTTGAGGCGTGAGCGCGCACCAGTTCGCGCTTAGTCTGCTGTTAACGGCCTAGACTGCCGCGAACTGCCGGCGGACAAAACATAGTCTGCGCCCAAACCGAAATCCCGCCGGAATGCTGTATCGTTGCTCCCATGAGTGCGCAGAACGAAGTGGCCATGCTTCGCGGCCAACTGATTGACATCATTGCCGGCACCTTCTTTCTGCTCATCGGGCTGATCGCGTTTTCCGCCGCTGCAATCGGGCGCCGGGGTGGCGTCAGAATCCTTGTCTGGCTGGGCATTTGGAGCGCGATCTTCGGCGCCAACCTGCTGGTGATCTCGCCCGTGATCACCCTGGCCCTCCCGCACTCCTTTGAGCGCATCCGGCCTTTGCTGCTGGTCGCTACCTCTTACCTGACGCTGGTTGCGGCTGCGCTGGCGTTCCTGGAGTTAACTCTGGGGAAGATGCGGCGCGTGCTGCAGGTATGGCTGGCTGCTGATGTGGCGATTGCGGTCGCCGGGATCGGATGGTTCCTCGTCACCGGCGCTACGCAAACGTTCATCGTGTACAACCAACTGCTGGCGGCCGCAGGGCTGGGCCTTCTGGTTGTCATCATGTTAGTGCCAAAGCTGTCCAAACAGTATCTGGTTATTTCCCAACACCGCGTTCTCGCCATTGGCACCCTGATTTTCGTTGCGGAGGCGCTGTACGCGAATATTGCCGTGCCTCTGCGTTACCCGGTCCCCAATGTCGTTAACTCGCTGGGGTTCGCAGTGCTACTGCTTTCGTTCGGATATGTCGCGCTGGAGATGGTGGTGACCCACGAGCGCCGCCTGCTCTCGATTGACAAGGAATTGGAGATCGCGCGCCAGCTGCAGTTCTCGATCCTTCCCGCCGGCGTTCCGGAGGTCCGGAATCTGCGCATCGCCGCCTCTTATCTGCCCATGACCGCGGTGGCCGGCGACTTCTACGAATTTGTTCCCATTGACCAGCACCACGTTGGCTTCCTGGTCGCGGATGTCAGCGGACATGGCGTGCCCGCCGCGCTGATCGCTTCCATGATCAAGGTTGCCATGCACTCGGTTGACGGCTACACCCACGATCCAACCGAAGTGCTGCGGCGGCTCGGCAACAGTCTCTGCAAGGAACTGAGCGGGCGGTTCGTTTCCGCGGCTTATCTGTGGATTGACAGCGCGACCCGCACCGCGCGCTATTCCGCCGCCGGGCATCCGCCTCTGCTTCGCTGGCGCGCCGCCGAGGGCGCACTCACGCGCATTGAGAGCAACGGCCTGCTATTCGGCGTGCAGGCCAGCAGCGACTATCCCGCGTGCAACCTTGCGCTCGCTTCCGGCGACCGGCTGCTTCTCTATACCGATGGCCTTACAGAACCGGAAAACGCGGCGGGAGAACCCTTCGGCGATCGCAAACTCGAAGAGGTGGTTCGCGAGAACCAGTCGCGTCCGGCGGCAGAGTTGTCGGAGCGTCTGCTGGCAGAACTCCGCGCCTGGCAGCCCGCGTGGTTGACCCAACAGGATGACATTACCCTCATTGTGATTGATGTGGCGTGAAGGAACGTGGGCTGCTGAAGTATTTCCGCTCGCGACTGCGCTGTTGGGAGAGCTTGGCGTCGCTTTGGGTTCTTGCGATCTTCGCAGTTGGAATTTCCAACCGCAAAGTCCGCAAAAGGACGCGAAGAAAGGCGGGCTGTCCCTTAAGGCAAGCTGACTCTCTGTAGGCTCGCAGCGCTTTACACTCGCCGCGATGCCGTGTTACCCTCGGACAGCTTATAAAGACAAACGAAAATTGAAGACAGGAGTGCATCAGGTTAGTGCTAGCCAGAGAGCAAAAGCAAGCCCTCATTGACCAACACCGCACGCATCCCACTGATACAGGCAGCCCGGAAGTGCAAATCGCGTTGTTGAGCGAGCGTATTGGCCAATTGACGGACCACTTCAAAACGCACCAAAAGGACCACGGCTCGCGCCGCGGTCTCCTAATGCTGGTGAGCAAGCGACGCCGCTTACTCGACTACCTCAAGAAATACGATTCCGACCGTTACAAGAACGTGGTACAGAAGCTCGGCTTGCGCAAGTAGCTTGCGCCGCCGGGATTTTGCGTGTTCGGAATTGTTCCGTCGCAGGGGATCGGCGGAGTGAGGGGAAGTTTACCAGGTGCGTTTATCAGCTGTCGCTACCGTTGCCGCTTGTACTAGCTTGATCAATCGTGCCCCCACCCAAGTCGCGCACATCCGCATTCCTGCCTGGAAGGAACCATCATGAAGCATGAAGTAAGTGTTGAGCTCGCCGGAGGGAAACACCTCTCTTTTGAAACCGGAAATTTGGCCAAGCAGGCCCACGGGGCCGCAGTCGTTCGCATCGGAGATAACGTCGTTCTGGCCACTGGAGTGGCCAATCCAGAGCCGCGTGAAGGCATTGATTTTTTCCCCCTGACCGTTGATTACCGCGAATACACCTATGCCGGCGGACGCATTCCCGGCGGCTTTATCAAGCGCGAAGGCCGGCCCAGTGAGCGCGAAATTCTCACCAGCCGCATGATTGACCGCCCGGTGCGGCCGCTGTTTGCTGAAGGTTTTAAGTGCGAGACGCAGGTGATTGCGTTCGTGCTTTCCGCCGATACGGAAAATGATCCTGACGTGGCCGCCATCAACGCGGCGTCCTGCGCGCTGACGATCTCCGATATTCCATTTCTTGGCCCGATCGGCGCGGTGCGCGTCGGCCTGCTGGACGGGCAGTTCATCATCAATCCCACGTATACCGAAATGCGCGACGGCCTGCTGAACATCATGGTCGTGGGCACGGCCGAAGGCATTGTGATGATTGAGTCCGGCGCCAAGGAAGTGAAAGAAGAAACGGTGGTGGATGCAATTGAGTTCGGGCACACGGAAATCAAGAAAATCTGTGCCGCCATCAACCAACTGCGGGAAAAGGCGGGTAAGCCCAAGCGGACGGTGACGCCGCCTGAATTCGACCAGGCTTATTACGACGCGCTCAAAGCCAAGATTGGCGCTGATCTTACCCACCGGCTCGATACCCAGAAACATCCCAAGCACGAAAGCTACACCCTGGTGCGCGAGCTGAAGAAGCAGTTGCTGGCGGAGATTCCGGAAGACGACGAAGACGCCCAGGACAAGCTGAAGCACTACTACGAGGCACTGCGCGAGCGCATTTTCCGCGAGCAGGTTACCAACGAAAAGCGGCGTCCGGATGGGCGCGCGTTTGACGAAATTCGAGCGATTTCCGTGGAAGTAGGGGTTCTGCCACGCACCCACGGATCTGCGATCTTTACTCGCGGCGAAACTCAGGCCCTGGTCACCACGACTTTGGGTACCAGTGACGACATGCAGCGCCTGGAAGTTTTCGAGGGTGAGGCCAAGAAGCGCTTCATGCTGCACTATAACTTTCCGCCGTTCAGCGTTGGAGAAGTGGCATTTCTGCGCGGCGCGGGGCGACGTGAAATCGGCCATGGGGCGCTGGCAGAGCGGGCCGTTTCGGCGGTGTTGCCGGGCGAGGACAACTGGCCTTATGCCATGCGGGTTGTCTCGGACATTCTGGAATCGAACGGATCGTCGTCCATGGCGACGGTCTGTGGCGCGGCGCTTTCGCTGATGGATGCGGGCGTGCCGTTGAAGGCGCCGGTGGCCGGCGTTGCTATGGGACTGGTGAAGGAGGGCGACACTTACGCCATCCTGACCGACATTGCGGGCGCGGAAGATCACTACGGCGATATGGACTTCAAGGTTGCCGGCACCAAGGACGGCATCACCGCGCTGCAGATGGACATCAAGGTCGCCGGCATCACGGCGCAGATCATGCGTGAAGCGCTGGCGCAGGCGCAGCGCGGGCGCTTGTTCATCCTGGAGAAGATGGGCGAAGCGCTGGCCGCGCCGCGCGAGAAGGTTTCGGCTTACGCGCCGCGAATCTACACCCTGCAGATTCCGGTGGACAAGATTCGCGACGTGATTGGGCCCGGCGGCAAAGTCATCCGCAGCATCATTGAGCAGACCGGAGTGAAGATTGACGTGGAGGATTCCGGCAAGGTCAACGTTGCTTCGAACGATGAGGCTTCTGCCAACAAAGCGCTGCAAATCATTCGCGACCTTACAGCGACGGCCGAAGTA
>Ga0335078_10001296_pt1 | contig 37963 bp, 32 predicted proteins | sample Lox_Sample_32_FD_206711 | JGI IMG/M metagenome (GOLD analysis project Ga0335078, IMG submission 206711) | Soil microbial communities from Loxahatchee National Wildlife Refuge, Florida, United States - Lox_Sample_3.2 | ecosystem: Environmental > Terrestrial > Soil > Wetlands | place: USA... | reverse complement strand
CGCGCTCCGATCGAGCGACTCGGCCTCGACATCGGTCCGCGCGCGCCGCACATCGCGGAGATCGCGCGCGACGCGAGACCCAGCGCGCGCTCGTCGCCGCTCGCCGCCGCGGTCGTTTGCATCGCGCAGAGCGCAGCGTACGCGCGCTCGCGTTCGCCGCGCGAGAGCGCTTGTCGGAGTTGATGCGTGAGCGCGGTTTCGGCGGAGAGCCCAGCGGCTTCGAGTCGATCGATGCGCGCGATGCGTTGCGCGAGGTACTCGAGGCGCTCGCTCGTGCCGCGATCGTCGAGCGGCATCGTCGCGCTCGCGTCGAGGAGGGTTTGTCGCGCGGCTTCGAGGAGCCTTCGCTGACGCCCGAGCGATTCGCTCTCCGCGTCCGCGGCTTCGAGCAGTCGATCCACGCTCGCGAGCTCGAGCTCGACGACGCGGCGCGCGGTCGCGTCGGTGGGCTCGCCTTCGTGAGGCGCGTCTTTGTCGTGACGCACGGCGAGCGGTGGGAGCATGCGCGCGTGGGCCGTCGTCGCGACGACCGCGAGCGCGTTGCGATCGTCGTCGTCGATCGCGCGTCGCGCGCGCACGATCACTTCGTACATTCGCCGCAGCCACGCGCCGTGCGCGACCATCGGCAGCTCGTTGACGACGCACGCGCGCTCGACGGACGAGATGTTCGCGTCGAGCTCGTCCACCGCCGCGTCGAGCGCGCCGTCCACGTCGCGTGACTCGACGATTCCGCCGCCGTGCTGAATGCGCAGGCGCGCGACGAGCCGCTCGATCGCGGCCGTGTGGAGATCGGGCTCGACGCCGAGTCGCGCGAGGATGGGCCTCAGGATTCGCGTGAGCGGCGCGCTCACTTGATCCGGATCGAGCGCGACGCGTTCGATCCGTGCAGCGAGCGCGTCGAGATCCTTCACGGCTTGAGGACCGCGGCCCACGCCTCGTCGGCGCGCCGCCTCACGAGATCGTCGAGCTGCGCGTGCACGCGGGCGCGGAGCGCGTCGATGCGCGCGCGAATCCGCGCGACGTCCGGCGCGCGATCGGGGAACACGTCGGCGACAACGCGCGCCTCGAGCGCGGTGCGCAAGAGCGCCTGCTCGTCGAACGCGACGCCGAAGAAACCGGACTCGACGAGCCTCTCGAGCTTCGCTTGGGGCGCGCCGTCGATCTCCGTCTTCGCGAGCCATCGCTCGAGGAACGTCGCCATCAAGTCGAGACGCTGAAGATCGTTCTCTGCGATCGCCTTCGCGAGCTCTGGCGGCACGCTCCGCGCGACCTCGTGGAGCGCGGAGGCTGCGGCCGACGGGTTCGCGGTGGTTCTGAGCGCGCGCTGCGGCGCGACGCGCATCGCCATCTCGAGGAGCGTGTACGCGCCGGCCATGCGATGCGACGCCGTGCGCAGCTTGCGGTACCCATCGCGATCGAGCGCGCCGTCCATCGCGGGGAGCACCGAGCTCTTCGCGACGCGCACGAGGACGCGCGCGACCGCGGAGAGCACGTCGCGCGGCGCGAGCGCGCTTCGCAGATCGTGCTGCTCGAGCACGTCGAGCACGGCGTCGACCTGCGCGACCAGCTTCGCGCGGTCGGGCGCGCTGACGCGCTCGAGCGCCGTCGTCACGAGCGGAAGGATGCGCGGACCGATGATGCGCGCCTTCACGCGACCGGGCGCGCCGATCGCCGCGAGCTTCTTTCCGATGTCGTCGAGCTTGCCGAGCGGACCCGAGAGCAGTGAGAGCACCGTCGCGAGATCGTCTCCACCGCGCGCGCCGAACGCGCCGAGCGCGTCCTTGCGGAATCCCGCCTCGAGGATCGCGCACGCTTCGTCCTCCGCGCGTGCCGCGGCGCGCACCCAAAGCGCGTCGCTGCGCGCGACGTCTTCTTCTTCCGCGCCGAGCGCGCGGATCTGTTTGCGGTGCGTGAGGAGCTTCTCCAGATGTTCGATGCGTTCGAGCGCGAGCGGCGCGACGGTGTCGATGCCGCCGGGATCCGCGAGCAGGTGACGCGCGAGCGCGCTGCCGCTCTCGATGAGCGACACCGCTTCGTCGAGCAAGAAGAGCGCGCGACCGCGCGTCCAGCGCGCGAGCGAGAGCGTGTCGCCGGGGACCTTCTCGATCGCGTCCGCGATCGAGATTAGCGTCGCGACCGCATCGCCCACCGAGTCGTGCATCCCGGACGACGCTTGCACTCCCTCGCGCATCGCGCGCGCCGCGAGCTCTTCGACCACCGCGCGCACTTCGTCTTGCGACGCGCCGCTCGCCGTTGCGTCCCGCGCGCGCGCGACGAGACCCTCGTTCGAGAGCTTCTCGAGCGCAATCGCCGGCGCCGCCGTGCTCTTCGGCGCGCCGTCCTTCGCCTTCGCCTTCGCTGCCTTCTTTCGCGACGTCTGCTTCGTCGCCGGGAGCTTCGCGATGCAACGATCGAAGATCTCGCGCTCGGTGCGGATGATTTGGAGCTGACGTCGCTCGCGCGGGTCGGTCTCGCGGTTGACGAGCGCGGCGAGCGATTCCGCGACCGGCCCGCCGAGCAGGATCGACAAGCGCAGCGCCTTGAGATCGCCGTCGTTCACCTCGAGCGCGCGATCCGGATTGAAGAAGAGCTTGTCGTAGACGCACACCGCGCGGAGAAGGCGCCCGGATCGCACCGCCGTGCGCGTCGAGAGGTAGCGCGTCGCGAGGAACTGCGCGTCGGATCGCTCCGCCGCGCCGAGCTCTTCGTCGAGCATGCCGAGCAGCGTCGCGAGCGTCGAACAGATCTCGTCGGGCACGTACACCGATTCGGTCGCCGCTTGGAGCGCGTCGAGATCTTGAATCGTGAGCGCTTCGGTGAGCCGCGGCGTCCCCGCGCCGCCGACTTGTTTGCGCAGCACGTTGGAGAGATTTCCGCCGTCGGCGAACCCCTTCGGCACGAAGCTCACGAACGCGACGCGATCGACGAAGGCGAGCAGCGTCTCGCGCGAGCTCTCGAGCACCTCCGCGAGATAACGATTCGTCGTCATGAGCGCGCACTCGATCGCGCCGCGCGTCGTCTTCGAGCCTTGCTTCAGCTCGCGCTCTTGCAGCACGTTCAACGTCGAGCGAAGGAGCATGTCGCGCCCGTCGAACACCTCGTCGAGGAACGCGTGCACCGCGCCGAGCATGCCTTCGTCGGTGAAATGCTCGGTGCGTCCCGTCTCCATGAGCGTCTTGAAATTGATCGGGCCGACGAGATCCGTCTGCACGGTGCTCTCGGTGAACTGACGAGCGAAGAGACTCGGCTGACCGGTGCGCTCGTCGATGACGCGACGCAAGACCGCGGACGCGACGCCGCTCTTCGCGGTGCCGGGAGGACCCGTCATGAGGACGTGCTCGCGCGAGAGAAGCGCGAGCGCGATTTGCGCGAGGAGCTCTTCGCGCTCGACGAACGTGCGACCGAGCTCGTTGAAGAACGCGACGAACCGCGTGCCTGCGGCGTCGATGCGCTGCGGATCGAAATCCGTACCCATGCGACGCCTACGCTAGCGCATCGCGTTCGCGAGGCGATCGATCATCACGCGGACGTCGTACATCTGCGCGGGGTCCTCCGGCATGGCGCGCGTGTAGATCTTCGCGAACGAGAGCTTCTTGAGCTCCTTCTCCGCGTCGTCGAGGGCATCGCGCGCGATCTCGAAGCGCGCTTGTTTCTTGTCGCCGATGAGCCATGGATCGTACCCGGCGCAAAAGAGGAGCGTCGCTGCGGTGACGGAGAGCTTCGTCTTCTTCGCGAGCTCCCGCATGGCGCTGCGGTCGAACGCGGGCGCGCCGCGCTCGGCGAAGAGCGCGAGCGACGCGCGAATCGCGCGATCGTCGAAGCGCGCGTCGGCTCCCTCCGCAGCGTCGAGGCGCGCGTTCTTCGGCGTGACGAACGCGTCGCCCCGCGCGTGCTCGATCCCCGTGAGCGACACGCGCCCGTCCTTCTCGGTCCCGACGACGCCAAAGAAGTAGCGGTTGTCCCACGCGACGAGTCGCTGCGGGTGATCACGGTCGAGGCCCGCGAGCTCCGGCGTGTCGCCCGGCATCGCGAGCGAGATCGTGCGGAGCTTCGGCAAATGCGTGGGGAATCCGGTGCGAAGCCAGAGCTCGAGCACGCGCCGCAACGACTCGCGGTGCACCTTCGGCGTCCCCGCGGCGATCACGCGATACAAGACGTCGCCCATGCGCGAGAGGAGCAGCGGCCACGGAACGATCGTCGGCGCGGGCGTCACGACGCGTTCGTCGATCGCGTCGTCGAAGAAAAAATGCGACACGTCGACGATCTGCTGACCGAGCTGCGTGCCGAGCTTCTCGATCCACCAATGTCGATCGTGCTGGAACAAACGAGCGAGCGCGGCGGCGTGGTCGTTGAGCAACGTCGACGTCTCGCCCGGCGGCTTCGCGCGCGTCTTCAATCGCGCGACGACGGGCGCGACGTACCCCGCCGCGCGCGCGATGGTCGCGATGCCGAGCGCGAGCCGCGCGTCCTTCACTTCCGGAATCGCGCGGGACACCGCGTCGATCGACTCATTCGAGACTGCGCGCGCTCCGTCGCGATCCTCGGGCTTCGGAAGTCGCACCGCGTCGAAGATGATCTTCGATTGTTCGTCGCTGCATTTCGCGAGCGCCTTCGACGCGTCGAGATCGCGCGGACGAAGCGCGTGCCAATCGTTCGGGTGCGTGAGCCATGGCGTTCCCCAGAAGTACGCGACGAGTCGTCCGGCGGGCACGAGCGGCGTCGTTCCGTCGGGCATCGCGATGCCGAGATCGAACGCGCTCTGCACGACGGGGTAAAAACCTTCGCGCGCGGGGAACGTCATGAGCGCGACGACGAACAAACCGTTCACGCTTCCCTTCGCGCTGCGCCCATCGATGCCGAGCGCGACGAGCTCGCCGTCGCGACGAACGAGCACGCTGCCTCCGAATCCGTCTTTTGCGCCGAGCGGAGAACGCTCCGCGCCCCGTGGCGCCGGCACGGTGAACGACGCGAGGAGCGTCGCCTGGATCTCCGCGTCGCCCGCCGCCTCGGCCATCCACGCGGGCACGCCGCGCCCCGTCGTCTCGCCCGTCTTCGGGTCGAACGTCTCGCAACCGACGCCGCCGTCACGCGCGTTGCCTTCACGGTCGAACGAGTCGCTGTACGGCGCGTAATATTTCGAACCGTCGAACCACACGCGTTGCGTTCGCTCGAGGTTTGCCGACGGCTTCGGCGGTTTCCGGTCGCGCGGCCGGACGACGACGCGCGATCGCGTCACGACGCCGCCGTCGCATTCAATGTCCGGAACGAAGACGTAAGGGCTCCACTTCGACGTCGTTTTCGCGATGAGCCAGCGCGCTTGGTTCGTCGCGTAGTCGCACACGAGCACGTCGCCGCCGACGTAGATTGCTTGGCGCACGTCGCTCATTTTTTTCAGCTCGGGGAACTCTCGATCGAAGACGATCGCGTCCGCCGACACGACGATCACGCGCCCCGTCTTCGCGTCGAACAGCGTTCTGTGCGGGAGGACCCCGCGTCCCGCGTGCATCGCGATGTTCGCCCGATCCGACTCCGGAAATCGCGAGAGCGCTTCTTCGTACGCGGGCCAGCTCCACTCGTCGAGCACGCCGGCGCGCAGTTGATTGCGAAGAAGACGAACCGGATCCATCTCGCGAATCGCGCGCGCGAGCGACGGACACAGCGCGAGCACGGCGGGCTGACACACGTTCTCGATCCACGTCTTGTGCGTTTCGAGCGCGCCGACGGTCCACGTTTCGCTCAGCGTCTTTCCGTACGCGTCGAGCGCCTCGAACACGCGCGCGAACACGTCGGGCGAGCGCGCCGCGCGCGCGAGCCAATTGCCGACCTCGCTCTTCGATTCGCGCGTCGGAAAAAATGACGAGACGAGCGCCTCGCCAAAAAAGGGGTGCGACGCGACGCGACGAAGCTCTTCGAGCTCGCTCGGCTCCGCCTTCGCCCAGCGATACAGCCAGAAGTTGTACGAGCGCGGCGAGCCGCGCGGCAGTCGAATCGGCAAATCGAGCGAGAGCAGAAGCTCGACGAGCGCCGCGTCGAGGATCTGCCGATTCGACGACGCCTCCGGGTCCGGCACGACGTCGATCGGCTCGACGTCCGTCTTCGAAATCTTCTCGAGCTTCTGCGCGAGCGCGGCGAACGCCTCCTTTCCAGCATTTTCGGCGGCCGCGCGAACGTCCTTTTGAACGTCGATCCTCTTCGCCATGTCGTGCGAGCATACGAAACCATGTCGAGCGTTCTCGCAATCGTGAGCAAGGCCCTGTTCGAAAAAATGGTTCCCAAAGCCGTCGACCTCGGCGCCGTCGTCGACACGGATTCGTACATGTCGAACAACAAGACGTTCGACGGTCTGAAGGACGGCGGCGCGATCTTCCTCGTCACGGTGCGCCCGCCGAAGGAAGCGCTCTGGCTCGTCGGCATCCTCGAGAACCCGAAGAAGAAGGGCGACACGTGGAGCGCGAGCCCGAACGTCGCGCCGCTCACCGACATCACGAGCATCATCAAGAAATTGAAATTCGCGTCCGGTGCGGGCCTCAAGGCGAAGAAGGGCGCGCTCGGCATGTCGCTCCAGACACCGCGCGCGCTCACGGACGACGACGAGAAGCTCATTCGCGGGCTCGTGAAGTCGAAGCCCGAATCGAGCCAGAAGGTGCACGCCAACGACGCGTACATGAAGGCCGTCGACGCGGTCGTCCACAAGCACAAGCCGAGCGCGAAGGTCGGCAAGTTCAAGCTCGAGAACAGACGCAAGCCGTTCGAGACGATCGCGAAGCTCAAGCCGTTCGAGCGCGCGCAGGTGCAGTCCGTGCTCGGCAAGACGACGATCGAAGACGTCGCGAAGATGACGCCGGGCGAAGACGAAGAAGGCGACCTGCAAGCGATGGACATGGTCGACGTGGTCGACACCGGCTCGGGCGCCGTCATCTATCAAATGCTCCTCTGGCCTTACGGCGACGGCGTGATCCTCCACAACGAGACGACGAACGCGATCTCGGGGATCTGCCAGCACGGTCTCGATCCGCGCGAGGAGATCGGCAAGGCGTGGACGCGCGATCTCGCGCTGGCGTGGCTCGAGGGCGCGCCGCGCCTGAAACTTTGGAAGGGCCACATCGATTTCAGCGCGGAGCAAGTCGGCGAAGACGACGACGACGAGTGACTCCGCTGATACGTCTTCGCTCGAGTTGGCGTTAACGCTCGATTCGCGGTAAACGCACGCGCACCATCGCGGCGAAGCCGCGGAGCAAGTCGAAAAACGCCATGCCGAAGTCGAAAGTCGCCATCGTCCGCACGAAACCCGAGACCGTCCTCGCCGATTACCACCGCGTGATGAACCTCGCGGGCTACCAAGACGTGATCGCGAAAGACGCGGACACGGGCCTCAAGGTCAACATCTCGTGGCACTTCTTCTACCCCGCTTCGTCGACGACGCCGTGGCAGCTCGAAGGCGTCATCGGCGCGATGGAGAAGGACGGCTACAAGCGCGACCTCATCCACGCTTGCCACAACCGCACCGTCGTCATCGACGCGCACCTCGGCGAGCGCGAGAACAAACAAATCGACGTCGTCCAAGCGCACGGCCTCCGCAACGTGCACCTCTACGAAGGCGAGGAGTGGATCGACGTGCGCGACGCGGTCGGCGATCTCACGAAAAAGTTTTTGTGCCTCAACGACGTCTACCCGAAGGGCTTCTCGATCCCGAAGCGCTTCATCGGCGAGAACATCATCCACCTGCCCACCGTGAAGACGCACATCTTCACGACGACGACGGGCGCGATGAAGAACGCGTTCGGCGGATTGCTGAACGAGCACCGGCATTGGACGCACCCGGTCATCCACGAGACGCTCGTCGATCTCCTGATGATCCAGAAGAAGATCCACCGCGGCATCTTCGCGGTGATGGACGGCACGTTCGCGGGCGACGGTCCCGGCCCGCGTTGCATGGTGCCGCACGTGAAGAACGTGCTCCTCGCGAGCCAGGATCAAGTCGCGATCGACGCGGTCGCCGCGAAGCTCATGGGCTTCGACCCGATGAGCGACTGCAAGTTCGTTCGCCTCGCGCACGAGCAAGGTCTCGGCACGGGCGATCCGCGCGACATCGAGCTCGTCGGCGACATCCGCGATCTCTCGAAGGAGAACTGGCACTTCGACGGCCCCTTCAAGAAGATGACGTTCGCCTCGCGCAACCAGCACCGCATCTATTGGGGCCCGCTGAAGAAGCCCGTCGAGTGGTCGCTCAAGACGTGGCTCGCGCCTTGGGCGTACGTGGCGAGCGTCACGTACCACGACATTTTCTGGTACCCGGTCTACGGCAAGCCGCACATCAAGCACGCGCTCGAGTCCGAGTGGGGACGCCTCTTTCAGAATTGGGGCAAGGTCGAGCAGACGAAAGACGGTTTCCCCAACGTCGGCGAAGCGCACCCGGAGCTCGTGCGCATGGGAATGAAGCACTTCATGGAAGGCACGCGCCTCGTCGGCATGGCGGTCGCGGAGTCTCCCGAAGTGAAGGCGCGCCAGCGCCGTCGCGCGATGGAGCACCACCCGTAACGGTCGATCTAGTTCGTGAAGCTCGCGAGCCACGCGAGGTTCGTGTCGAGCGACCATGGAAGCGTCGAGGGCGGCGCCCATCCCGGGTCGAATCCGTTCGGCGGGAAGTTCGTGCAACCGACGACGCCTCCATCGGTCTCGGGGGCGATGTAGTAGCAATGGCCGGACTGACCGCTCTCGAGCTCCGAGTCTTGGACGATGTACCAGCCGCTGCCGTTCGCGCGGAAGCAGTCGTGCCCTCCGGACGAGCAGCCGGTGAGCGTCTCGAGGTTCGCTTGCGTTTGCTCGGTGCCGTCGACGATCCGCAGCCGATCCTGCGGGAGCACCCACGAGCACGTCTGGTTGTCGATCGTGATTCCTCCGAAGCCCATCACCCACGCGGCGCGGACGCTCGAGTTGTAGTTCTGCGCGAGCACGGCGAGAGCCGCGCCTTGGCTCATTCCACCCGCGACGACGCCGCGCGTGCAATCCGCCTTCGGAAGATCGCACAGCGTGCTCACGGCGCTCGTCGAGTCGTCGGCTCCATAGACGCACGCGGAATTTCCAAAGAGAGGCTCGCAGGAGAAAAGAACGTCCGGATCGAGCGAATCGTATTCCACGGACGCAGCGACGAAACCCTGCTTGGCCATCTCCGAGGCCACCGTGCGCCCCTCGAGCGCGTCGTAGATGCCTCCGGTTCCGACCGTGTACGTCATCACGGGATAGCGACCGGGAGCGGTCGGCTGGAACACGAGCATGTGCTGTGTTCGCGTGCACGCCGTGGTCTCGGGATCGAAGCCCTGATACGTGAGAACGAACTCGACGACGCTGTCTTGCGTGATCGCTTCGCTCTCCGCGGCCTCTCCATCCGCACGACTTCCACACCCAGCGACGCACGCCACCATCACGGCCACGATCCCCTTGGTACGCATCGACATGTTCGTTCTCCTCGAGCGTCGTGTTCAGCAACGGGCATGCCGTGCGTCGGTTTCCGCACAGGCCCCGCTTCCTTCGACGCGGCGCGCGTGAGAACGAACGACGGTTGACGAGGACGACGTGAACGCGAGCTGGGCGTTCGGTCACCCGCACGCGGTGGGAGAAAAAACCCAGCTCACCCAAGCCCGCCGTGAAATCTTCCGAACGACCGCGCGGCGATCACCGCCATGAGCAACACGCCGAACGCGAACACGACGGCGTGCCTCGTCTTGCGCAGCTCGAAGCGACCCACACGACACACGAGCAAGTAGCCGACGACGACGTTGAACAATCCCCACAAGACGTTCACCGTCGAGGAAGAGAGCCCTTCACCCGGCGGTGACGCGAACGGGCTCTGAAACGCGTGTCCCGAGATCCCGTTTCCGAAATGTGGAATGGCGTTGGTGAGGAAAGCTCCACCGAAGAAGTACGCGATGTCGTGGTACCAGCGTGTCGCTGCGGGCGTCGGAGTTGCGTCGGTGGTCATGGCGTCGGTTGCCTTTCGTTGGTTTGCCGGATCTCAATAGGCTGAGTACACGCCGAGCGTGTTGCACGCGAGAAGGCAACCGCGAGAGCCACCTCAGGGCGTATCGAGGGTGACGTTGTCGAAATAGACGTCACACGTGCTCGTCGACAACGCGGCGTGCGAGGTGATCCCGAGCGTGAGCACGAACGCGTTCGACGTCGGCAACGCGGGCGAAATCACGATGGTCGGCGGCGATTGCAGACCCGCGTCGGTCGTGTAGTTGATGTTGAACGTCGCGTTGCCGAAGTCGATGTCGATCGCGTAGTGGTGCCAATTTGCGAAATCCGCGCTCGCGATGCCGATGGGGTCGTCCGGCGTGTCCAATTCGCCGCCGTCGGGCAGAAAGTAATCGAGCGCGAAGTGAGCGCCGGCAGGCGACTCGTAGAGACCGAGCGAGACCTTCGAGTACGCGGCGGGCGGAGACGACAAGTCGAACGAGACGAGATCCGTCTCGAGGCTTCCGCAGTCGCCGCGCAAGTCGACTTCGAAGTGAATCTTGGACGCGGCGCCGAAGCTCTTCGAGAGCGTGGGTCCCGCGTTGCTCGCGGCCTGCATCACGGACACGTCGAGCGCGTTGGGCTCGCTGACGGCGTCGGACGAAAAGGAGACCGTTCCGTTTTGGAGGATGAAGCTGTCCCACTTGTAGAAATTCTGCAGCGTCTCTTCATCGAAGTCGTCGCAAAAAAGGTGACCACAATCGGCGCCGGCGTCGGGTGGTGGGGAAACGACGTCGGCGCTCGCTTCGATCGCGACCACGTCGGTGGCGGCCGCGTCTCCACCCGCATCGCCGCGAAGATCGTCGAGGTTGGTCAAGAGCGCGCAGCCGACGAACGAACAGCCCAACCCGGCCAGGGCAAAGGCACGCGACGAGCGCATCGCCTCGATGGTAGCACTCGCGTCAACGATAGGGACCGTCGCTCGCGGCTTCGTCGCCGGCGAAGCGGCCTTGCAGCACGATGGTGCCGCAGTCGGCGCATTCGAACGCGCGCGTGCTCGTGTACTTCTCGAGGTCGTGGCGATCGCCGTTCGATGCGACGAAGACGGCCCGTTTGCTGAGTGCGTGAACCCTTCCAAGGCCCATCCGAGTCTTGCAGTACGGACAGTCGAGATCGTCGAGCGTCATCGCGCGATCATAGACGACGAGCCATCAGCCGCCGTTACACCGACTGCGTCGCGATGTACGCCTTCAAGTGCGCGCTGATGTGCTCGACGAGCAAGCGCACGCGCCGGCTCGACCGCGCATCCTTGTGCATGACGATCCACACGCCGAGATCGAAGCCGATTCCGTGCAGGATCGACACGAGCCCGTCGCGCCTGGCGATCCCGACCTGACAGAACCCGATGCCGTAACCGGCCTTCAGCGCTGCGTACTGTCCGAGATCGCTGTCGCATCGAAACGCGAACAGATCGCGCGCGATCGGGAACGGCAGCTTCGGGAGCGTACGCAGCGACGGCTCCACGTCGAAGCCGACGAGCGTGTGCGAGCGAAGCTCGTCGACGGTGCGCGGCGCGCCGTGCGTTTGAAGGTAGCGTGGCGCCGCGTGGAGTCGAAGGTGCACGGCGCCGAGCTTGCGCGTCAGGAGCGTTGCTTGTGTCGGCTTCACCATGCGCACGGCGACGTCCGCTTCGCGTCGCAAGAGATCCGCCGTCCGATTCGAGATGACGAGCTCGATGTCGATCCGCGCGTGCGCCTCGCGAAACGACGCGAGCGCGGTGGGGAGCACTTCCACGGCGATCATTTCGCTCGCTGTGACGCGCACCGCGCCGCGCTCTTCGAGCGCCTCGCCCGACGCGGCGCGACGCAGCACGCTCGCCGCGGTCGACATCGCCTCGACGTGCGGGACGAGTGACACCGCGACCGCGGTCGGACGAAGTCCGCTCGGCGAGCGCGTGAAGAGCGACGCACCGAGCTCGGCTTCGAGCTCGGTGACGTGGCGCCCGATGGTGGGCTGCGTCACTCCAAGCACACGCGCCGCGCCCGAGAGGCTCCGTTCGCGAAACACACCGAGAAACGACCGATAAAGCTCCCAGCTCGGCTCCTTCACCATATTCAAAATTGTATAGTAGCTATTCAAGCTTCGTGACTTTCGTTGAATCAGTTTCGACGCCATCTTGATCGCGAGGTGAACGCGATGGAGCGAACGGCGCTCGTGATCGGGGCAACGGGTGGAATCGGTGGCGAAACGGCGCGAGCGCTCCTCGCGCGCGGGTGGAAGGTGCGCGCGCTGCACCGGCGCCCCGAACGAATCGCAAAGAGCGCGGTGGACCCGCGCATCGAGTGGGTGAAGGGCGACGCGATGGACGCGCCGTCGGTGATCGCCACGGCGCGCGGCGTGAGCGTGATCGCGCACGGCGCGAATCCACCGGGCTACAAGAACTGGCGCGGGCTCGCGCTCCCGATGCTCGAGAGCACCATCGCTGCAGCGCGCGAAGTCGGCGCGCGCATCGTCTTTCCCGGCACGGTCTACAACTTCGGTCCCGAGGTGCTCCCGCGCGTGCGTGAAGACGCGGCGCAGAATCCCCGCACGAAGAAGGGCGCGATTCGCGTCGCGATGGAAAGGCGCCTTCGCGAGAGCGGCGTCCCCGTCCTCATCGTGCGCGCTGGCGACTTCTTCGGTCCGCACACGACGAACAACAGTTGGTTCGGTCAGATCGTGAGGCCCGGTGGATGGTTCACGTATCCGGCGAAGCCGAACGTCGGTCACGCGTGGGCGTACTTGCCCGACCTGGCGTGCACCATCGCGCTCCTTCTCGAGCGCGCTTCCGAGCTCGAACGGTTCGCAGTGTTCCACTTTCGCGGGCACTATTTCGATCGTGGCGTCGAGATCGTGGAGGCCGCGCGCCACGTCGCGCACGCCGACAACGCGCGCATTTGGGCGTTTCCGTGGTTCGTGATTTACATGCTCGCCCCGTTCGTCGAGACGTTTCGCGAGCTGCTCGAGATGCGTTGGGTGTGGAGGGAGTCGCTCGAGCTCGTGAACGACAAGCTCGTTGCGTTTCTCGGCGAAGAACCGCACACGCGGCTCGACGAGGCGCTCGACGCGACGATGCTCGCGAAACAGCGGTTGTGAGGATCGCGGCGGCGCGCCGTGTAGCGCGTCGCGTCGTGGTACCCTCTTCATCATGGGCTCGTCCCGGGCAGCCGCGATTTGCGCAGGGGCGATCCTCGTACCCCTCGCGACGCTTGGAGCTGTCGCCGGGCGTCGCGCAAAACGGAGGAGACGGCGTGTCGTTCGAGTCGCACGTGATGCACGGCTGCTCGAAGCCCGTGCAGTTTGCGCAGTCGTCGACGGTGCCGTTTCCGCAGATGAAGGTGCCCGGCGCGATCACGTCCGGCTCGCTCACGACGTCGACCGTGGGTCCATCGCTCGGAGGGTTTGCGTCCGTGGCGGCCGCGTCGCACGCCGAGCACGCGGAGGCAACCGCCGCGACGACACGCCGCCCGGATACTCGAGCTTCGACAACGGCTGCGACTGCACGAACGGTGTTTCGACGTGTCCCGCGGACTATCAGGTCTGCCACAACGGAGAGTACTGTCATACGTGCGGCGAACCGATGTCGAGCGGTGAGACATGCAAGCAAGGCGGCACTTGCAACGGCACGACGTGCGAGTGAGACGCGGCTAGGAACCCAGCATTTGTCGGACGAAGGCTCATCGAACCTCCAACCCCTCGAGCGCGCGACGCTCGACGCGCCCGTCGCGCGCCGGATCGATGCGATGCTCGAGCGTCTGAACGCGTATGATTTTCTCGCCGCGCTCGCGCTCGCGGAGTCGGTGCGCATCGATGCGCCCGAGCACGAGCTCGCCGCCGTGTGTCGCAAAGAGGCGCTCTCGGTGCTCCATTCGTTTCTCGAGAGCCCGGTGCGCATCGCGCGAACGGACACGGGCGGGCTCAGCGAGGACGCTTTCACGCTTCTCATGGCGTCCGATGGGTGCACGCCGGCGTCGCTCTTGCCCGCCGAAGGCATCGAGCGCGTCCGCGCGCTGCACGCGCTCCACGATCTCGTTCGGCTCGAATATTTCGAGACGCGCGAGAACACGTTCGTCGAAGCGATGGTCAGCCCCGACGAGCCGCGCGTGCGCATCGAGGAGCGCGCGAACGCCGCCGCGCGCGACGAGCTTCGGCGCGTGCTCGAGCTCTTTCCGAACGAGCGCTTCGGGATCGGACGCTGCGACGAGATCGACTTCTCGTCGCTGTGGCGCACGCCCGAATTCGCCGCCGCGAAGGAAATCCTTCCGCTCGCCGTCGGCACGGCGTCGGACATGATCCGCCGCGAAAACGATCTCAAGCTTCACGCGCACGACGCGTACGTCGACCGCTTCATTCTGCTCGCCGCAAAACCGCCGACGAGCGAAGAAATGCAGGTGCTGTACGTGATCATCGCGCCGTGACTCACGGCTCGTTTCGCGCGATCAAAGTCGCGCGGCGACGGTCTTCAGCGTGTTGCTCGGATTGTCGGTGATCATCGCGCCGTGCGACACGATGATGCGCGCGAGGTCCTTCGTGTCCGCGAGCTTCTCGAGGTGCGCGCGGAACGCGTCTTTGTCCTTCATCACGAGCCAGCGCGTGATGCGAGGAACTGCAGCGACGCCCGTCGGCGAGAGCATGAACCCCATCACGCCTCCGATCTTCGGCAAGTTGTTGATGCAGTCGTTGAAGAGGAGCGTCGTCTTTCCGTCCGAGACGATCTCGAGCACGCCTTCGGCGTTCTTCAGGCCGTCGAGGTGCGTCATCGAGAGCGTGTCGTCGACCTTTCCTTCGTAGGCGGCGTCGACCTTGACGACCTCGGAGACTTTCTTGTGCGCGCCGGCGGGCGCGACGATCTTCGCCTTCGGATAGCGCTCTTTGAAGACCTTCGCGTCGAGGCGGTGAAATCCGTTCGGCACGATGATCGTCTCGACCTCGCCGAACGCGTCGATCTCCTTCATCAGATCTTCTTCGAGCGCGATCGCGTTGTGAATCACGAGGCCGCCGTCTTGCGTCTTCACGATCGTCATCACGCGCTTGGTGCCGGTCGTCGTCCCCGGCAGATCCCCCTCGACGCGCCACAAATTCGATTCGAGCTTCTCGATCGGTTTGTGCGGATGCACTTCCCATTTGTCGAACGCCTTCGGCATGACGCCGTCATATCTTCATTGCTTCAATCGGGCGAGCGCGGACGCGAGCTTCACGGTGCCGTTCAACATCGGCGCGGCGAGATCGCCCTTGGCGTCGAGTCGCGCGCGGAGCGTGCGCAGCGTGAAGGCGCGCGGATCGAGCTTCGGCGTGACCTCCGACCATTCGATCGGCGTGGACACGGGCGCCCCGTTCGCCGCGCGCAGCGAGTAGGGAAGCACGAGGCTCTTGCCTTGGAAATTCTGCAGGTGATCGAGGTAGAGGCGTCCCTTGCGCGTCTCGTTCTGCGCGTCGAGCGACACGTCGTTCGGATAGAGGCGCGCGACGAGCGCGGCGATGCGCAACCCGACTTCTTGCGCTTGCGCCGTCGTGTGCCCCGGCGCGATGGGCACGAGGACGTGAATGCCTTTTTGTCCGCTCGTCTTCACGACGCTCGGGAGCTCGAGCATCTCGAGCAGCTTGCGGATCGCGAGCGCGACGTCGATCACCGTCGGCCACTTCGTCGACTCGCCGGGATCCAAATCGAGGATCACCCAATCGGGCGAATCGAGCGACGACGCGCGGCTCGACCATCCGTGGAACGTGAGCGCCGCTTGATTGACCATCCACATGAGACCTTCGCGCGTCTCGATGATCACGCGGCGGTTCATCTTGCGATCGGATCCGGGAATCCAAACGGCGCGGAGATAGTCCGGCGCGCGCGGCGGCATGCGGTGCTGATACCAGGTGAAGTCGTCGATGCCGTCGGGCCATCGCTGACACACGACGGGACGATCGCGCATGAGCGGCAAGAGGAGCGCGTGGACGTCGTCATAGTACGCGACGATGTCGGCCTTGGTGATCCCGTCGCGCGGGTACAGCACCTTCGACGCGTTCGTGATGAGCGGCGGCGCGGAGATGCTGCGATCCCACGCGAGCGGTTCGCGCGTCGCGACGCACCTCCACGTCGCGTCGTCGTATTTGGAATCGAGAGGACGCGCGACGAGGCCACGCACGTTCATCGCGTCGAGTGACTCGAGGAGCGCGTTCAAACGAGACGGGCTCGAGCCTTCGAGCGGCTGCGAGAGCACCAGCGGCTCCTTCGCGTCCGCGAAAATCTCCGCGAGGATCGCGGCGCGCTCCGCGAGCGTGCGCGTCGTGAGATCCTCTTCGTCGCGGTAGAGCACGTCCCACGCGGCGAGCACGAGCTGCACGCCCGCGGGCTTCTTGACGTACTCGCGGAGCGCGTCGAACGACGGTCGCCCGCGTGCGTCGAGCGCGCACACGAACCCGTCGATCACGAATCGCTTCGTGGAAAGACGCGAGAGCGCGACTTGGATCGTCGAGAACGTCTTCGTCCACTCGCGTCCGTCCGAAAACAAACGGACCTCGGTCTCCGCGCGACACGCGAGCACGCGATGACCGTCCCACGCGAGCTCGAGTCGATCGCCCGCGCGCGGCGCGCCTTCGATCGGATGCGGCGCGAGGTGGAAGCGCCGCGAGAGCGCCCACGCGCCGCGCGTCCCGTCGGGCCTCTTTTCGTACTTGGGCCTCGCCACCTTCGAGCAGATTACACGACCGCTCGCGACGCGCATTCGACCGCTCGCGCAACGCGCGAGCGCGATCCTCGCGCGCGATGCGTAAGAAGATCGCATGAGCGCACTCAAGACGATCGTCGCGATCGCGTTAGGAACTGCCGTGTGGATCCCGAGCTTGCACCGCTTCTACACGCCCGATGCGCGCGAACGCGAGCACGTCGCGCGATCGCTCGCGACGCGCGCGATGAACGAGCGCGACTACGAAGACGGCGCGATCCGCGCGATGAACCCCGAGTGGGAGTACATGGCGCGCACGTTCACCGTGCTCGGGCTCGCGAACCGCGCGATCGATCACGAAGACGAGCGCGACGCGTCGCTCGCCGCGATCGACAGGACGCTCGATCGCACGAAGGACCAAGCGCGAGAGGATCAATACGCGTTTCTGCTCCCGTACGCGCGCGCGTCGACGTTCGTCGATCCCGACGCGCGCAGCGTGTTCGTCGACGGCGAGCTCTTGATGATGATCGCCGCGCGCGATCTCGTTTCACCGCGCGAAGACCTCGACGACGACGCGCGCGGTCTCGAGGCGTCGATCGATCGCGCGATGCGCAGGAGCCCGACGCTCTCCGCGGAGAGCTACCCGAACGAAGCGTGGACGTTCTGCAACACGACCGCGCTCGCGGCGATGGCGATGTTCGATCGCGCACGAAGCTCACCGGAATCGGCCGAGCACCGCGCGCTCGCGCACGACTGGGTCCTCCGCGCGAAGGCGGTGCTGCTCGACGAAAAAACCGGGTTGCTCGTGTCGAGCTTCACGCGCGACGGACGCGTGAAGGATGGTCCGGAGGGCTCGACGATTTTCATGAGCGCGACGAACCTTATGTTCGTCGACGAGGCGTTCGCGCGCGATCAGTGGGCGCGCGCGCGGCACGAGCTCGGCTTCACCGTCTTCGGTTTCGGTTTGGCGCGCGAGTGGCCCGCGTCGTGGTCGCGCAAGCGCGCCGACATCGACTCGGGGCCCATCGTTCCGCTCCTCGACGCGAGCGCGGGGTCGAGCGGGTTCGCGGTGCTGGGCGCGAGCGCGTTCGGCGACGACGCCTACCGCGACGCGCTGATCGCGTCGCTCGACTTCGCCGCGCTGCCGCACGACGGCGACCGCGGTCTTCGTTACCTCGCGTCGAACCGCGTCGGCGACGCGGTCCTCTTCGACGCGCTCACCTTCGGCCCGCTCCTTCGGAGAATGCAATGAATCCGCTCCGCGTGTTTTCGTTCGGCGTCGTCCTCGTTTTGCTCCGCGCGCTCTTCTACGTCACGGGGCTCGACGAGCACGCGTGCGTCGTGTCCGGCATGCTCCTCTCGCGCGCGTCGTTCGTGCTGGGACCGGCCGCCGTTTTGCTCGCGCTCGCCGCGCCCGTCGTCGCGCCGATTTGCTTCATCGCGAGCGCGTGCCTCTTCGCGCTCCGCGCGCGCGACAAGCGCGCTCGCCGCGTCAGGCCTGTTCTTTCTTGAAGAGCTTCTCGGTGACGAGCTCGAACAGAATCGGCACCCACGCGATCGCGAGCGCGATCGGCAGCGCGATCTTCGGGTTCTCTTGCAGCGACTGCCAGAACGCTTGCCCGGCGCTCACCTTGTCGCCCACTTGCTTCGATCCGAACACGAGCACGAGCCCGTACCCGAAGCCGACGCCGACCACGCTCGCGAGGATCACGGCGACGATCGACGGGAGCTTGCGGAGCGGCGCGGTGATCGCGCGGAGCGCGGGGATCAACGTCGACGCCGCAGCGAGATAATTCGGGAAGAACATGCCCGCGGTGAACATCGCGAACCACGCGGCGCGCTGCGCGTCGGGCCACTCCTTCGGCGGCGTCGGATCGATCGGACCGAGCGAGATGTCGTACGTCTGCATCACGACGCACACGAGAAAGAGGAACGCGAACGTGAACGAAATCTTCACAGGCTGCGATTTGATCCGCATCCAAAGCGGACCCACGCCGGGCCCGTAGTCGAGGCGCCCTTCGAAGTACCCTTCGACGAGGAGCAGCGGGAGCTGCGCGAACAAAATCGCGGCTTGCACTTCGGCGGGGATCTGCGCCGCGATCCAATCGAAACGCGACGCGACGGACGCGAAGTGAAAGACCGCAGTCAGGATGAAGAACGGCGCGAGCGCGCGCGGCTTCAATCCGCTCACTGCTTGATCCAAATGCGCGCCTGTCGCGCGGGGACCGTCACCGTGGGCCCCGTCATCGCCGTGCTCGTCACGAGCTCTTGAAGCGACTGACTCGGAAGACCGCTCATCTGCACGTCAGTATCGCCGCGATTGATGCCGACCCAAACTTGTTCTTGCTGCGTCTCTGCGACGAAGAGCCACGTGTCCTGCGACGCGCTGATCGTCGTCTGGATTCCTTTGTAGAGCGCGGAGTGCGCCTTGCGGATCGCGAGCAGCGTCTTGATTCGATCATGCAAGTATTGTTGGCCGGTCGAGTAGTTCGACCACTGCATGAATCGACGATTGTCCGGATCCCCCGCGCCCGCCATGCCGTACTCGTCGCCATAGTAAATCAGCGGCGCGCCCTGGTTCGTCAAGAGTACGGCGAACGCGTTCGCGAGCTTGTCGAACGTCGGTTGGTCGGTCGGCTCGGTCGGTTGGTTCGACCACGTGTACTCTTTGCCGTCGTCGGCTTGGTCGGTGTAGAGCGGCGGCGTCGTCGCGTAGTGCACGATGCGCGGCAGGTCGTGGTTGCCGAGGAACGGGCTCATGACGGCGCTCGTGCCGTAGTAGAAGTTGTTGCCCGCATAGAAATTCGCGAGATCGCTCATCGCCTGGTTCTTGAGGAGCATCGTGTCGATCAAGTTGCGACGCGCGGGGAAATCGAACTGACCGTCGAGCATCGTGGACGGATTCACGAACGACGCGATGTACGCCGTGTTGTAGAAATCGTACGTCTCGCCGACGAGATAAAATCGCTGCTCGGGATTTTGCAGCGGCACGATCGTCGACGTGAGCTGCGTGCGGAGCTCGAGGAGCCAGCTGTTGTCGACCTGTTTGATCGCGTCGAGTCGCATCCCGTCGATGCCCGTCGTCTTCGCGAGGTTGATCGCCGCGCCGACGGAGTAATCGCGCGCCGCCTGCACCGTGTAGTTCCAGTGCGGCAAGTAGCTCGCGAACCAACACTGGAGGCCCTGCGCGTTCCAATCGCAGTTGCCGCCGCAAATGCAATCGCCGCCGTTGTACGAGTTCGGCCAGAACCATCCCGGGTTGTTTTGGTAGATCGGCGAATCGATCGTGACTTGGACCATCCCGAAGTCGAACAGCACCTTGAGCGAGTGGCTGTGCGCTTCGTTGACGAGCGTCTCCAAGTCGCTCAGCGTGCCGAAGCAAGGCTCGTACGACGTGAGATCGTACGGCCAGTAGCCGTGGTACGCGGAGTAGTAGTGGTTGTCGCCGCCGGTGCCTTCGTACGCATCGGTGTCCGCGTTTTTGATCGGGACGGTGATCCACAAAGTGTTGACGCCGAGATCGTCGAAGTAACCCGCGTCGATCTTTTGCGTGACGCCCGCCCAGTCACCGCCTTCGTAGTTTCCGTTCGCGGTGCCGACGACCGACGTCCCCGCGACGTTGCAGTTGTTCGACGGGTTGCCGTCGAAGAAGCGATCGACGAACACGAAGTAGATCACCGCCGAGCGCCAATCGAAGACGCCGGGCGGCGGGTCCGGCGGCGAGTTGCACAGAATCGTCGTGCACGTGACGGGCGCGAGGAGGTTGTTCGTGTTGCCGTTGCCGTCGCTCGTCGTGGGCGCGTTCGGGTCGAGCTCCCATGTCGTGCCGTTGACGAAATATTTGTATTGAACGGCTTTGTCGTAAGGCACGTCGACGGTCGCGACCCATTGATTGCCCTGCACCGTCATCGGCGTGCCGTTCACCCACGTCGCCGCGCCGCCGTAGTCGCCGCGCACTTCGACGCTCGTCTCGTTGTTGAACGGGAACGCGAAGTCTTGCGCGCACTGCTGCAGATCCGCCGGGCACACGAACGCTTGGAGCCCGCCGCTCGAGTCGTATCCGGTGCCGCCGCTCGCGTCGCCCGGGTTGAACAAGCTCGCGTCCGGCGGGTAGCCGTAGTCGGGCGGTTTCGTTTGATCGTTGCCGCATGCGGCAAAGGCGAGAGACGCGAACGCGAAGGTGATGAAGCTGCGGCGCACGGCTGCGGCGGACTTTGGTCGCGAGACGCCTCGAAGTCAACACACCTCAGGGATGAGTGACGGTTTCTTCCTCGGCTTCTTCGAGGCGGCGTGTCGCGCGGAGGTAGTAGATTCCTGCAACGACGACGGACAGCGCGGCGATGGTGAGCCCGAGGTTCGGTCCGTGGGTCGCGCTCGACAGGAAGGTTTGGACATCGCCGCCGAAGACCGCGGCGCGGCCGCCGAAGCGCTCGACGCTCTGCTCGTAGGCCTTCGTGTTTTGGAAATCCTGCAGCGGGTCCTCCGGCGGAGGCGCGGCCAAGAGGTAAATCGCCATGCCGACGACGAGCCCGCCCCCTCCGACGACGAGCGTCACGAGCCGCACGCGCGTCAGCGGCATCATGGGTGGCACGCGCTCGACTGCGGGACGAAGATCGCCGCGGTGTGCGGTTGCATGACGAACGTGGGCGAGGACGCGTCGAATTGGAGACCGCTGCCGAGCGCGTCGATCCACGCGCCCCTCGTCATGCCCTGCATCGGGAGGGTCACCGGCTCGGACACGTTGCGCGCGACGACGACGATCGCGGAATCGTTTTGCGCGGGGTCCTCCCGCGTGTACGCGAGCGCTTCGTCGTCCGTCACGAGCGCGCGATACGTCCCGCGGCGCAGCGCGTCCGAGCACGTTCGCACTTTGCCGAGCGTCGTGACGAACGCGCGCGTCGCGAGCTGATCCTGCGTGAGGACGGAGTCGTCGGGCATCACGCGGCGCGAGTCGGGATCTTGGCGACCGGCGAGGCCGATTTCGTCGCCGTAATACACGACCGTCGCGCCGGGCAGCGTGTACACGACGGCGAGCGCCATGCGCTGCTTCGCGTAGACGAGCGGATCGGTCGCTTGCACCGCGGGCGTCCAACCGTCGCCGTCGGCGTCGCCGTTGCTCACCGAAGAGAAGCGCGTCACGTCGTGGTTGCCGATGATGCGCGACATGATCGCGCCCGAGCCCGCCCACGATTGCTCCGCGACCTGCTCGTTCGCGTCGATGTCGCCCATCGAGCCCGTCTCGGAAGCGATCGCGTCGCGCAGCACCCACATCGTCGGAAAATCGAACTCGCCGTCGAGACCGAACGGGCCGAGATCGTAGCGGAGCAAATCGTACTGGCCCGCGCCGACGAAGTTCTCGCCGAGCAAATACGTTTTTTGGCCGGGGTGGTCGAAGCTGCGACGCACGATGTCGACGATGCGTCGATTCTCGGCGCGCGGCATCATCGGCACGGCGTCGATGCGCAATCCGTCCGCGTCGAAGGTGTCGAGCCACCACGCGACGTCGGACGTGACTTGATCCGCGACGTCGAGCGTCTGGAAGTTCAAGCTCGGGAGGTACGAGTCGAACCAGCAGTCTTCGATGTGATCGTCCCAATCGCACGAGCCGACGCCGCAGATGCAGTCTTGGTTCCAATCGGTGAACCACGTCGCGCCGCCGTGCTCGACGGCATACGGATGCTCTTGGTGGACGTGGTGCGGCACGACGTCGAAGATGATGCGCATGTCGCGCGCGTGCGCCGCCGCGATGAGCGCGTGCACGTCGTCTTCGCTTCCGAAGCGCGAGTCGATCGCGCGGGGCCCGCTCGGCCAGTACCCGTGGTACGCGCTGTAGGGCCTTCCGTCGGTGCCGAGGAACATGCCCTGCGGATTTTGGTAGAGCGGCGAGACCCAAATCGCGTTGAAGCCCATCGCGTGGATCGCGTCGAGATTTTGCGTGAGGCCCGCGACCGTTCCGCCGGCGAACGCGCTCACCGGGTTCGGCGGCGCGAGCGCGCCCTGCGTGTTTCGATAACGATCGACGACGACCTGATAAATGAGCGCGTCGTTCCAATCCCACGCGCGCGCTTCGCTCCACACGGTCATGCGCGCGTGCGCGGTGCGCCCGCTCGCGTCGCTCGCGGAGATCGCGATCACGTGCTTCGCGCTGGAGGACCCAGCGGATTCGACGTTCGAGAGATCGAGCGTGATGAGGCCTTGCGCGTTCGTCGCGACGGGCGGCGAGATGGGGTCACCGTCGAGCGTCGTGATCGAGACGCTCGACGGTTCGAGCGCGGCGCCGTCGCGCGCGGCGGTGAACTGCACGGTGCTCGGCGCGGTGATCGCGAGCGAGGGCTCTGCGCAGTCCTGTTGCTCGATCCATGTGACCTCGATGCCGTCGTGGAAAGCGGTCGTGCCGACGAACGGATCGGCGACCCACACGCCGTCGTCGATGAACGCGTACTCGTCCTCACCCGCTGGCGGCGTGATGCGCGTCGCCTTCCAACCGCCGTCTTCGTCGTCGAGCACGTGGAGGTTCGTCTGCCAATTCTCCCAGCTCGTCACGACCTCGACGCGCGACAGCTCGCTCGCGGGTTTGTACCAGAGCGTGAGATCGCACGACGCGATGGGGTACGGCGACGCGGGCGGCGACGCGCTGTCGCACGCGATCGCGATCGCCCCGACAAGACCGATTGCCGCGCACCGCGCCCGATTCACCGCGCGCTCTTAGCATGAGGCTCAGCGAGTGTCCGCTTCGAAGCAGTACATGCGGCGATCGCGCGAGCTCGACGTGATTTCGGCGACGAGCTCCGCGGTCTTTCCTTCGAGCGCGCTCGTGTCGAGCTCGAAGCCCTTCCACCCTTCGCCGTCGCGATGAACGAGCTTTCCGATCGAGACGTCGCCCGATCGAAACGCGATCGAGACCGGCGCACCTTTTTGATCGCGCTCCGCTTCGACGTAGAGCGCGTGGTGTCCGTGGAGCACGCGGCCGAACGCGATGGCGTTCCACGTGATGCGCACGGTGCTGTTCGCGCCTTGCGCGGGCGCGTAGAGACATCGCCGCGGGCGATAATCGAGATCCGGCAAGATGGAGATCCCCGCGAACGCGCCGCCGGCGCACTGATAACGAAGCGGCGGCACCGCAGGACCGAACCCGAGGTTTCCGGTTTGGATTCCGTAGCGACCGAAGTTGCACTCGTGCTCGCCGCCTGCATCGACGAGCGCGACGTGAACGTCGGGCTTGCCCACGTGCTTGAGCAAATCGTCTTTGAGCGGGACGTACGACGGATTTTCGAGCGTCGTGATCGTGATTTTTCCCTCGCTCGAGCGATCCGTCTCGCGCCACGACGCGAGATCCGCGAGGTGCTCGCCGCGAATCGAGACTTCGATCGCGCGCGGAAAGCGCGAGACGTCCGGGTACGCTTCGCGCTCGTACGTCGCGATTTGCGATCCGAAATGCTCGCGTCCGATCGGGTCGACCCACTGCGGCGCGAACGCGACGAGATCCTCGGGCTTCGCGCGCTTCTCGACTTCGGCGCGCGCGCGCGCCCACTCGTCGTCCGACGGCGCGGCGTTCACTTGACGAATGTGGAGCGCGAGCTCGACGACCGCGACGAGCGGCACCGCGAGCACGATCCACTTGTGAAAGCGCTTGTCGATCACGAGCCCGCGTCGCCGCCCTTCGCGATGCACAACGCCGAGAGCATGTCCGCTTCGCGATCTCGCCGCTGCGCGCGGAGCATGCGCGCCGCTTTGCACTCGGCGGGATCGTCGGGCGTCGTGCGCGGGACGAGCGTCGGATCGAACGGCTGCGTCGGCGGCGGTTGAAGGCTGAACGACCCGCGCGACTCGGGCGGGAACGGCTCGCCCGACGCGCTCGGGCTCGCCGTCGCGTACGGCGTCGGTTGAAGTTGCTCGACGACCTTTTCGGGATTTTTTCCGAGGATCACCGCGGCGCACCTCCGCTCGTAGAAATCGATGAACTCTGTGCGGCGGGTTTCGCGCAGCGCGCACGCTGCGACGCAATCGGGGATGTCATCGCGACACGCTTCGGCGCGCGGCGCGCTCGGGTCGGGCGCGGCGGTGATCGTCTGCGTGGGCGGAGGCTCGCACGCGGCGAGGACGATCACGACGGCGACGAACGAGCGCATGGCGCGCAGTCTACATCATCACGTCTTGCTCTCGAGCAATCCGAACGACGCCTTGCGCCGGAGCTCTTCGAGGCGTTTGGCGAGGTCGCTCGTGGCGATCGTCGCGAAGCGCTCGTGCAAAACGAACGGCTCGTCTTTGCGCATGCGGAAGATCAGGGTGACCTCCGGCTCGAAGTCGACGCGCTCGATCTCGTCCCATTTCATGTGCATCGCTTTTCCGTTGCGCTCGAAGACGACGCCGTCGGTGCGCGCCGAAATCGACGCGTCCTCGTGGAGCGTCTTCGCGAGTCGAAGCAGCGCGAAGAACGGACCGACCACGACGCAAACGCCGCCGACGATCGCGAACGCGAGCTCGAGCCGAAAATCGTGCTTGAACGCGATGAACGCGAGCGCGCCGCACACGGGCCCGAGAAAGAGAATCACCGCGCCGATGGCGAGCGATCCGAGCACCGCCGCGTCCACGCGGTGCCACTCGAGCACGTCGGTTCCAGCGTCGTCCATCGTCAGCTCCCGGATTTGTAGAGCGCGAAGATGACCGACCACGAGAGCGCGAGCAACGTGACGAACGCGACCCACGCGACGACGTCCGCGTGGCGCATCCCGCGTTTGCTCGAGACGACGCCGAACCCCATCGCGAACGTCGCGAGCCCGTTGCCGAGGTGGTACGCGACGCCGAGCGTGCCGAGCAAATAGACGGCGAGCGTCGGCGTGTGCGTTCGCATCTCGTGCGCGATGTCCGCGAACGCCTCCGCGTGCCCGCGCACGAGCCGCGGCTTCAGCATCGCGAGCCAGAGGTGCGCGCCGAGAAAGAGCAGCACGCCGACGGCGGCGAGGCGCTGAAGCAGGTACTTCAAATTCGCGAAGGTTGCATAATGCACGTTGTTCGGGCGCGACGTGAGCAGCCTTCCGACGCCCCACGCGACGTGGAGCACGAGCGGAAGCAGCACGATGATCGCCGTCGCGAGCTGCGCGAACGGATGGGCGTACGTCGTGACGGATTTCTCCCACGCGTCCGCGCCGTCGAACGCGCTCAGGTTGTTCCACACGTGAACGAACACCCACACGCCCAGCGGAAAGACCGCGAGCAGCGACGCGAGCCGCGATCGAACGAAGGTCGAGCCGAGCGCGCTCGTCTGAACGGATGCGTTCGCGGACATTGCGCAAAGAGGTTTAGGACGCCGTGCGCGCGGTTACAAGGATCGCGCGCGCGTCATCGGCTGTTCACCTTGAACGTCCCGAGGTACTCGAACGTGCCGGAGGGTTGATCGTTTCCGAACAGGATCACGTCCCAGTTGCCTTGCGGAAGATCGCAGCTCGCGTGCGTGAAGCCGTCGACGTGGCACATTTGTCCGGCGCCCGTCGCGCCCGACGCGACGTAGTCGGCGAGGAGGTACGTCGCGCGATTTTCGAGGCGCACGTCGAAGCGCCCGCCGACCGTGACCTGCGATCGATCGGGCTCGTCGAGCACGAGGCCGCGCGCGAAGAACGCGGGCTGCATCATCGGTTGGCGAATGAAGTCGCCGCGCGTGACGGGTTTCGCGCGGAGCTGCCACGCGGGGTCCTCGGGGAAGTGCGAGACGCCGAACACGTCGGGCGGCGTGAAGAGGTAGTCGCTCGTGTACTGCTTGTGGAACGTCACGCCGTCGAGCGAGCCCGCGTCGAACGTCGGATCCATCAGGTACCAAACGCCTTCGATCTTCGCCGCGTTCCACGCGTGCGGCATGCCGTCGATCGGCGTCTCGAGCGTGCGGACGTTTCCGACGACGTACGCGATGTCGTCGCCGCTCGCTTTTCCGAGCGCCGCGAGCAGCTGCGCGTACCCCGCGCACACCCCGAGCTTTCGCGCGAACGTTTGCTTCGCGTCGCCGTCCTCTTGCGGAATGTTCCCCGAGCGAAACGCCGGCCCGTCGTACGCGATGCGATCGGCGACGTAATCGTGGAGCGCCTTCACGCGCAACATCGGATCGGGCTCGTGCGCCGCGATGTATTTCCCGACGCTCTCGATCGACGTCTCGTCTTCCGCAGGAATCGAGCTCACGATCGGGTGCAACGCGTGAGGCGTGGGCCACATCGGAGGCTTCGCGCGCTCCGCGCTCGTCGTGTCCGCGTGCGCGGTCGTCGCGGTCGCAGTCGCGGTGGGCGCGGGCGTCGGCTTCTCTTGATTCGTCGGTTGGTACTGCGTGTACGGATTCGGGTGCGTCGCGTCGTAGAGCCACTCGAGACCGCCCGCGAGGCGAAACGCGCCGCGACGAACGCGCTCCGCGATCGCGCCGTGCCCGTCGCGCAAAAACCAATCGCCGCGCGCCGAGAGGGCGACGAACGCGATCTTCGGACGCGACGCGATGAGCACGACGAGGAACACGACGTTGAGCGCGAGCGTGCGCACGATCAAGCGATCGCTGAATTTCAAGATGTGCGGCTTCGTCACGCCGCGCGCGCGCCGTCGCCACTCGGAGAGCCCGACCCACGCGAGCGGGAGCACGGGAAAAAGAAGCAGGCCCGACGCGACCACCCACGACACGCGCGCGTTCGCGTACGCCGCGAGCGAAGACGCAGCCCACACGCCGAGCACCGGCGTCGCGATGATCAGCGCCCACGCGAGCACCTTGAAGACGATCGCGACGACTTTCATTGGCTTCATTGTACGCGCGTGCACGCGCGCCGTTTTGTGCGATGGTCACGGCATGCGCTTCTTCTTCACTTTGGCTTTGCTCACGACCGCGGCGTGCGGCGGTGAGCTCTCCGGCAACGACGGCGGCACGACGACGAACGACGGCGGCATCACCGAGCTCGAAGCCGGTCCCGACGGCTCCGTCTGCGTCGACGTCGAAACGTCCGCCTTCGACACGTCGTGCACCGGCGACACCGACTGCATCGGCGTCACGGCGGGCGGACAGATTTGCTCCGGCTTCAACTGCTTGTGTCCGAACGCGAGCATCAGCGCGGACAGCGAGAGCGCCTACCACGCGCTCCTCGCGAAGGTGACGAGCGGCACGGGGTCGGGCTGCGGTTGTCCCCTCCTCGGCACTCCGCATTGCATCGCTTCGCAGTGCGTCTTCTGTCCGAACCCCGCGCTCTCGAAGACCATCCCGCCCGGTTGTCCCGACGCCGGGAATTGACGGTCACGTCTCGTCGTCGTCTTTTTGGAGGTTCACGCGCTCCTTCACGACGTAGAGCGGGCGGCGCTTCACCTCTTCGTAGATGCGCCCGATGTACTCGCCCAAAATTCCGATCATGAGGAGCTGCACCGACGCGAGGAGCGCGATGAGCACGACCGTCGCCGTCCAACCGGGCACCGTGCGGTTCAGGACGAAGTGCACAATGCACGCCCAAATCGCGTAGCACACGCTGAGCACGCTCATCGTCACGCCGAGCCACGTCGAGAGCCGAAGCGGAAGCACGCTGAACGACGTGATGCCGTCGATCGCGAATCGCAGCATTTTTCGGAGCGGATATTTCGTCTCGCCCGCGAAGCGCCCGGGCCGATCGTAGAGCACCGCGGTTTGTTTGAAGCCGACCCACGAGACCATCCCGCGCACGAAGCGGTGCGTCTCGCGCAGCGCGCGCAGCGTGAGCACGACGCGCCGGCTCATCAAGCGGAAGTCGCCCGTGTCGAGCGGGACCTCGATCGGGATCATCGCGGCGAAGAGTCGGTAGAAGATCGCGGCGGTGAGCTTCTTGAAGAACGTCTCGCCCGCGCGCGATTTTCTTTTTCCGTAAACGACGTCGTAACCTTCGCGCCACTTGTCCATCATCTCGACGACGACGGACGGAGGGTCCTGCAGATCCGCGTCCATGACGACGACCGCTTCGCCGCGCGCGTGATCGACGCCCGCGGTGATCGCCGTCTGGTGACCGAAGTTTCGCGAGAACGAGAGGATCGAATAGCGCGCGTCGCGCTTGCAGAGCTCGCCGAGCTTCGCGAAGGTCTTGTCGCGCGATCCGTCGTCGACGAAAATCACTTCCGTGTCGACGCCGAGATCCTTCAAGAACGATTGGAGCTGCGCGTGGAGCTCGTCGATCACTTCTTCCTCGTCGAACATCGGAAGAACGAGACTGAGCGTCGGCCGCGCCATTTTCGCGGACATTATCACGCAATCACGGGGCGACCGATTCGACGATCTCGCGCAAGGTGGAGAGCGCGGACCATCCGAGGACGCGGCGCGCTTTCGCGACCGACGCGACGAGCTCGGCGGGATCTCCCGCGCGCCGCGGCGATTCGATCACGGGAACCTTCGCGCCGGTCGCCGCTTCGACCGCGGCGATCACCTCGCGCACGGACGCGCCGCGCCCAGTGCCGACGTTGAACGCGTCGCTCGCTCCGCCCGCGCGCAGATGATCCAGCGCCGCGAGGTGCGCGAGCGCGAGATCGCGCACGTGAACGTAATCGCGCACGCACGTCCCGTCGGGTGTCGCGTAGTCGGAGCCGAACAATTTCAGCGGAGGACCCAATCCTCTCGCTGCCGCCACGGCGAGCGGAATCAAATGCGTCTCGGGATCGTGGCGCTCGCGGAGCCCACCGTGCGAGCCCGCCGCGTTGAAGTAGCGTAGCGCGCACCACTTCGTTCCGTACGCGCGTCCGTAATCCGCGAGCGCGCGCTCGAACGCGAGCTTCGTCTGTCCGTAGGGGTTGATCGGATTTTTCGGATCGTCTTCTTCGATGGGAACGCGCGAAGGCGTTCCGTACACCGCGGCCGTCGACGAGAACACGAACGCGGGGACCTGCGCCGCGAGCGCCGCGTCGAGCGCCGCGATCGACTCGACGAGGTTGCCTTCCCAATATTTTTTCGGGTCGATGACCGACTCGCCGACTTGAATGCGTCCCGCGAAGTGGATCACGGCGTCGGCGCGCGCGCACGCATCTTTCATCTTCGCGTCGCTCGTCTTCGCGACGATCAGCGTCGCGCCTTTCGCGATCGCGTCGCGGTGCCCGGCGGACAAATCGTCGACGACGATCGTCTCGTGACCGCGCTCGACGAGGAGCGCCGTCATGTGCGAGCCGATGTAGCCCGCGCCGCCCGTCACGACGACGCGCACGTCAATCTCGCTTCCACACGCGCCAGCGGTCGCGGTGAAAAATCTCGTGGTAACCCATCGGCGGCCGAAACCCGTTTCCGCGCTCGAGCACGTAATCGTAATAAGGATAGATCTCGCGGAAGGGCGTTTGCTCCGGCGTCCACTCCCAACGAAGTCGCGCGGGGCGGCCGGGAGGAGGGTAGTGACCGGGCTTGTAGTCGAAGGGCCAGTGCGGGAATCCCGCGTACGAAAACATCACGAGCCCGCCCTTCTCCGCTTGCACGTACGAAACGAAATGAAGGAAGGGCGCGTTCGGAACGATGCTCGATCCTTTGTCGTAGATGAGACCGCACGTGCGCTTGCCCGGCTCGATCGCGGCGATCGCGTCGTCGAAATCGCCGACCTCCTCGAGCTCGAATCGGATGAAGTGCTTGCACGTGTTGATCACGCTCCCCGCGCACACGACCAAAATCGCGCCCGTCGCGATCGCGCCGCGCACCGCGTCGCGCGGCATGCGAATGAGCGGGATGGCGCAGAGCAAACCCGGAATCGGGAATCGCTGCGCGAGGAGCCACACGTCGCCGAGGTGATCGGCGAGCCCGACGAACCCCGCGATGCACACGATCGGGAGGACCCAGAACCTTCGCGAGAGCGCGCTCGACGTGTCGCGCTCACCCTGCGAGAGACCGATCGCGATGATCGCGGCGATCACCTGGAGCAAGAGCCACTTCTCGTCGCTCTGATCGCTGAAGACGTTCGTCGACCACTGGAGGATTTGCGAAAACGATTGGTCGAGCGGCGGCGATTTGAAAATCTCCGTGAAGCCGCCGTGGCCCGCGGCGTGACCGGCGTCCGATCCGCGCGCCCACCACACCGCGAGGAGCGCGCTCGGAACGCCGGGGAGCGCCGCGCGCACCCACTTGTGCGGATGCGTCCACGGAAAGAACGCGATGTACGCGACGCCGAACAAGAAGAACGGAAGGACGTGCGCGTAGAAGAGGATCACGCCGAGCACCGCGACGGCGATGCCCGTGTTCCGCGTCGGCCTCTCGATGTCACGCACGACGTACGCCATCGCGAGGAACATGATCGGAAAACCGATCACGAACGGGAGGAGCCCGTAGAGGAACATCACGTTCACGCCGAGCGGCACGGCGAAGAGACAGAGGCGCTCGTCTTTCTTGAGCGCCTTGAGCAGCTCGCGCAGCGCGAGCGGCGTGCCGCCGAGGTAGAGCGACATGAGCGCGATGTTCGCCTTGTACGCGCCGACGAAATACGCGAGCAGCGATCCCGCGAGGTAGTAACCGACGTACGACGTGTGAAAGACGTTGAGCTCGTAGTCGTCGGCGAAGTGGAGCGTGGGATCGTTGAAGTCGTGGATGACGCGGATCGCCGACACGTGGAACGGCAGATCCTCGAGCGGCGGGTGGCGCACGATCCAAGCGGGCGCGCTGGCGAACACCGCGACCGCCAAGTAAAAGAGCGTCGACCCGCTCGGCGCCTTAAGCTTGGGAAACTTCAACGCGCGCGAGGGTATCATCTTTCGCGATGGTCCAAGCCTTCGCCGCGCTGCTCGCGCTGCACGCCGCGGTGCGCGGCGCCGAGATCTCCGAGGTCGACGTCGTGACCGCGCACGGCACCGAGCACGTCGCGTGGAGCGCGCTCGCGCGCACGAAGCTCGCGCCGGGTCCCGTCACGATTCGCACAAGCGCGCCGGGCGCGAGCGCGGGCGTCGAGATCCCGACGTGCGGACGGCGCGGCGCCGTCACGATCGACGGGACGCGCTACGCGCCGCCGGAGGGTCCGTTCGTCGTGCGCGTCGCTCCGCGGAGCGCGCCGCACGCGATCGAAATCGAGATCACCGTGAGCGAGTACGAGAAACGCGTGGCGTGCGGCGATCCGATCCGCGCGGGGAGCGTCGTCGACGTGCGCGACGGGACCGTCGCGCTCGATTTCGCGAGCCCCGACTCCGCGCGCGGTGGCGGACGCGCCGTCGTCTACGTGCCGCCCGGTCACGACGCGACGAAGCCGAGCGCGCTCCTCGTCGGCGTCCATCCGTGGAACGGCAACGAGTGGACGTACGCCGCGTACGCCGAGCTCCTCGGCGCGGCGCGCGCGCACGATCTCGTGCTTCTCATGCCGAGCGGCCTAGGCAATTCGCTCTACACGGCAGGTCCCGAGCGCGAGACGATGCGTGCGATCGACGCGGTCGAGCACGCGATCGCGATCGATCCGCGGCGCGTCTCGATTTGGGGCGCGTCGATGGGCGGACAAGGCGCGTGCACGATCGGGCTCCACCATCCCGATCGATTCGCGTTCGTCGCGAGCTACTTCGGCGACGCGCGCTTCGACGTCACTTCGTACGTGCGATCGATCTTGCCGACGCCCGAAGCCGCGCACCGCGTGAATCCGATCGACGTCATCGACAACGCGCGCCACGTGCCCATCCTCTTGATCCACGGCGACGCCGATCGAACGTCCGACGTACGCGAGAGCGACGAGCTCGCCGCGGCGCTTCGTCAGCGCGGATATTCGTTTCAGTACGATCGCGTTCCGGGTCGCGGACACGAAGGGCTTCTCGTCGTCGAGCACCTCGCGGACGTCGCCCTGCGCGCATCGCGCGCGCAGATCCCCGAGCACCCCGCGCGCGTGACGTTTCGATCCGTGAGACCCGAAGACGATCGCGCGTACGGCGTGCGCATCGTACGGACGGACGACGCGCACGACGCGTTCGTCGACGTGGAGCAAATCGGCGGACGCGTGATCGTGCACGCGGCGCAAGGCGTGACAGCCATCGTGCTCGAGAACGGAGCGCTCGGCGCGCCGACGAACGCGCAGGTCGCGTGGGACGCGCCGCACCCGAACGTCGAGCTCCGATGGTGACGCGATGAACGCGCGCGCGCTCATCGCGATGGTGGCCGCGATGTCGATCGCGATCGTCGCGCTCGGCCTTCGCGTCGGCGCGGGAGAAACCGTGCGCGCGGCGATCGTGATGGGCGCTCCGCTCGGGCGCGACGGGCTCGGCGCGTGGCAGCTGCGAACGCAAGAAGACGACGGTCACACGAGGACGGCGATCTCGACGCCGTTCGTCGCGCGCGTCACCGCGCGCGGCGAATCGCGCACGATCGAAGGCGCGACGAACGTGGACGGCGTCGCGGAGATTCCTTTGGATTCAAAAGATCTCGCGGAGGGTGACGACGTCGCGTTCGACGTGCGCGACGCCGCGGGCGCTGTGCTCGCGCAGGGACACGCGCGCTGGCCGGACTCGAAGTCCGCAGCGGGCGTCGCGCCCAAAATCGCCGACGACGTCGCGCTGCGCCCGACGCGCTCGGAGGGTGCGGTCAGAATGAGCGTCGCGGCGTACGGCGGCGCGCTCGCGCCCGGCGAGGCCGATCGCGTGTGGATTCACGTGCAGACGAGCGCGGTCTCCGCGAACGTCGACGCCGCGCCCGATCTCGGCGTCGAGATCGCGTCGCCTTATCGCGCGAGCGGCGATCCGACGTGTGCGCACGATGGATTCATCGAGCTCGTCGCGCGCGGATTGAACGGCGGCGTCGAGCTGCACGCGAAGGACGGCGAAGAGCGCGCCGGCGTGTGGTACGGCGCGCTACCCGTCGTGCCCGGCGCGATGCACGTCGCGCTCCGCGCGATCTCGCCGGAGGGGCCCGTGCACGTCGCCGTGACGTCCGCGGGCGCGCGCACGATCGCGTACGTCGAGATCGACGACGACACCGGACGCGAGGCCGCGACCGTGCTCGCGCTACGCGGCGAGCCGCCGCGCGCCGACGCGACGCTCGACGTGCGCTCGCCCGGCAAGCACTTCGTCGTCGTGTCCGGCGAGCCCACCGGCGCGGAGTCGATGAGCGGCGCGACGCGCGCGTTTCCGATTTGGATCGGACCGAACGCGCCGTGCGAGATGTCGCTCGCGAAGACCGCGGCGTACGCCTTCCCGCGTTTCGTCGCGCTCGACGGCTTCGTCGACAAACACCAGGCGCTCGCGCGACGACGCAAGAAGGGACGCTTGATCGCGTTCATCGGGCTCGCGCTCGGCTCGCTCCTCGAGACGCTCCTTCTCTTGCGCGCCGCGCGCGACGGAAAGCGCGAGCTCGAACACGTGCAGAATGCAATCATCGCGGAGGGGGAAGTCGCGCGCGTCGTGCCCTCGCGACAGCGGAGCTTGCTCGACGTGCTCGTCGTGCTCGTGCTGAGCTTGCTGGGCTTCGCGCTTCTCTTCGCGCTCGTCGATTACGCGGCCAGATGACTACGTGAACGGGCACGCGGCGTGACGCGCCCCCTGACACGCGAGCGGCACATCCGAGACGCGCGCCGTTCGCGACAGTGTCTCCGCGGGTTTGCGCGCGCGTCGCGGGCGCGATGCGGAACGCGTGCATTCTGCAACCGTTGCGGAACGCGCGTTGCAATCCGGGTATGGCATGACGGACCTCCTCGCCGTGTACACGCCCGTCGGCGGCGGACACAAAGCCGCCGCGCTCGCGGTGTGCGAAACCGCGCGCGCGCGCGGTCTCTCGGCCGACGCGATCGATTTGTTCGAGCTCGGTCCGCGCGCGTTCGGCGAGGCGTACCAAGCGTGGCACTTGAGCACGACGGCGCGCACGCCGAATTTCTACGGGCGCGCGTACTTCGGGTCGAACTCGCGCGGCGGCGCGCTCGAGCCGATTCGTCTTCGCTTCGACAGCGTGATCTTCCGCAAGCTGCTCCGCGAGGTCGCTTCGCGATCGCCGCGCGCGATCGTCGCGACGCATCATCTCCCGCTCGTCGTGCTCGGTCGCGCGCGCCGAAAAAACATGCTCGCGGCTCCCGTCGTGGGCGTCGTCACCGATTACACGGCGCACGCGGTGTGGGCGGAGCGGGGCGTCGACGCGTTCTGCACGGCGGGCGCGCTGCCGACGTGGGAGCTCGAGACGCACGGCATCTCGAGCGACCGCATCGTGCGCACGGGGATTCCCGTGCGCCCCGCGTTCGATCGCATCGCGCCCGTGAGCGATCCGCTCCCGAACGAACCGCTGCGCGTGCTCGTCACGAGCGGAGGGTTCGGCGTCGGTTCGGTGCGCGCGATCGTGCGATCGATCGCGCAAATCCCGAACGTCGCGCTGACGATCGTGTGCGGCGCGTCAGAAGAATTGCGCGCGCGCGTCCGAGAGGACGTGTGCGGTCAGCACGCACGAGTCATCGGCTTCGAACGTGACATGCCCGCGCGGGTCGCGGAGTCACACGTCGTGGTCGGAAAAGCGGGCGGCCTGACGGTGTCGGAAACGCTCACCGCAGGCCGCCCGATGATCGTGGTCGGCGCGATCCCCGGAAACGAAAAGCTGAACGAAGATTTCGTGGTCGCCGGCCGCGCGGGTCACGCGTGCGACGCGAGCGCGGTGGGCGCGCTGCTCGAGTCGATGCGCAGAAAGCACGAAATCGCGGCGCTCGGCGCGCGCGGACGGTCGCTCGTGCTGCGCGATTCCGCGGCGCGCGTGCTCGCCGTGTGCGGCGCGCTGGTCGACGGCGTGGCCGTCACCGTGCGCGCCGCGTAACACGATCTTCCGCGACGCTTTGCGAATTCGTGACTCAGAAGTACGTTACGCGCGCCATGCAGCGGACGGCGTCGACACGGGAGCACGATGCGCAACGCGCGAGCCGACCCGACCAAGACGCGCCTCGTCCCGCGTCGAGACCTCGTTGCGAAGCGCGCGGCGTGCACAAAGCATTCGGCGCGACGCAAGTGCTCCGCGGCGTCGACCTCGTCGTGCCCGAAGGCGGCTTCGCGGTGCTCGTCGGATCGAGCGGCTGCGGCAAGAGCACGCTCTTGCGATCGCTCGCCGGCCTCGAGACGATCGATCAAGGCACGATCATGCTCGCCGGCCGCGACGTCACCAAGCTCGCGCCGCGCGACCGCGACGTCGCGATGGTGTTCCAGAGCTACGCGCTCTATCCGCACTTGAGCGTTCGAAAAAATCTCGCGTTCGGCCTCGAGCTCCGTGGATCGCCGAGAGCCGAGATCGAATCACGCGTGCGCGAGGTGTCGCAGATGCTCGGGCTCGACGCGCTGCTCGATCGATTGCCGAAGGAGCTCTCCGGCGGTCAGCGTCAGCGCGTCGCGATGGGCCGCGCGATCGCGCGCCGCCCGCAGATGTTCCTCTTCGACGAGCCGCTCTCGAACCTCGACGCCGCGCTGCGCGCCGAGGTGCGCGTCGAGATCCGAAAGCTCCACGACAAGCTCGGCGCGACCACCGTCTACGTCACGCACGATCAAGTCGAAGCGATGACGCTCGCCGACACGCTCTGGGTGATGAACCGCGGAACGGTCGAGCAGTCGGGACCGCCGATCGCGATCTACGAGCGACCGAAGACGCGGTTCGTCGCGACGTTCCTCGGCTCGCCCGCGATGAACATGCTCGACGGCCGCCTCGAGATGGACGGCGCGTCGCTCGTCGCGAAAGGTCCGGACGCGACCGTGCCCGTCGATCCGTCGCGCTTCGGGACCGCGCTCGCCGAGGGACGCGACGTGACCATCGGCCTTCGCCCACATGATTTGTGTCTGCACGAAGAGGGAATGCCGCGCGTCTGCGAGATCGTCGTCGAGGTCGTCGAGTCGCTCGGGTTCGAGACGTACGTGCACGGATGGGCGCGCCAAGCGGGTCCCACGATCGTCGTGCGGCTCGGCGACGAGCGCGCGCGCGGCGTGAAATCGGGCGAGAAAATCGCGCTCGGAATCGATCCGTGCAAAGTGCATCTATTCGACGCGGCGAGCGGCGTCGCGCTCGGCGTGTGAGCGTGAAGCGGCTCCTCGCGCTGTTCGCGCTCCTCGCGTGCGCGCTCGTCTCGTGCGCGGACGTCGACGCGCGCACCGTCGTCTTGTGGCACGCGTACCGCGGCGACGAGGAGCGCGCGATCGAAGAGGTCGCGCGCGCGTTCGAGCGCGACCATCCCGGAACGCGCGTCGAGCTCCTCTCGGTTCCGTTCGAAGCGTACCTCGCGAAGCTCGAAGCGGCCGCGCCGAGCGGAAACGGACCCGACGTCTTCATCGACGCGCACACGCGGCTCGGCGCGTACGAGCGCGCGCGCGTCGTCGCGCCGCTGCCGAAGGATTTTCTCGATCGCGACGCGTACGACGACTCCTCGCGCGCGGCGATCGCGAGCGGTGATCGCGATCTCGGCGCGCCGCTCTCGACGAAGTGCGTCGCGCTCTACACGAACCTCGATCTCGCTTCGCCGCCCGCGTCGATGGAAGCGATCGAATCCGAGAAGCTCGCGCGCGGCGTCTTCCCGCTCGCGTACGAAGCGGACACGGCGTACTACCATGCGGCGCTCCTCTCCGCGTTCGGCGGTCGTCTGATGAACGACGACGGTTCGTACGGGTTCGACAGCGAAGCGGGCGTGAAATCGCTCGAGCTCCTCCATCGACTCTCGCAAGAGCACGCGATCCCCGAGGAGCCGAACGGTCCGCTCGTCACGCAGCTCTTCGTCACGGGGCGCGCGGCGTCCGTCATCGGCGGACCGTGGCTGCGCGCGGACCTCGGAGAAAAAATCCGCTACCGCGTCACGAAGCTTCCGACGATCGAAGGCGCGCCGATGCGTCCGCTGCTCACCGTCGAGAGCGCGATGCTCACGCCGCGCGGCGCGTCGCACCCGCTCGCGCTCGATTTCTTGCGCTACGTGTCGTCGCGCGACGCGGCGATCTCGCTCGCGACCCTCGGGCACCAAGTCGTCGCGCGCAAAGACGCGTGGAGCGATCCGCGCGTCGCGGGCGACGCCGCGCTCGTCGCGTTCCACGAAGCCGCGCGCGACGCGATCGCGACGCCGAAAATCTCCAAGATGCAATCGGCGTGGGTCCCGTCGGACGAAGCGATCCGCAAGGTGCTCCGCGGCGGCGATCCGCGCGACGCGCTCGCCGAGAGCCACCGCCGCTACGACGACGCCGTCAAGCCTCCGCCGCCGCCGGCTTCACCGATCCCGGCGCTCGCGATCGCGTTCGTTTTGCTCGGGTTTCTCGCGTGGAAAACCGTGCAGAATGCAAGCATCGCGAAGGTGCACGCGTCGCTGCCCGCGTACCGTTACGTCGCGCACGCGTTCGTCGTCGTGATCGTGCTCGTCGTGCTTCCGCTCGCGGCGGGCGCGGTGACGTCGCTCTTCGCGGGAACGCGCGACGCGCCGCGGTTC
>Ga0335078_10001293_pt1 | contig 38001 bp, 28 predicted proteins | sample Lox_Sample_32_FD_206711 | JGI IMG/M metagenome (GOLD analysis project Ga0335078, IMG submission 206711) | Soil microbial communities from Loxahatchee National Wildlife Refuge, Florida, United States - Lox_Sample_3.2 | ecosystem: Environmental > Terrestrial > Soil > Wetlands | place: USA... | reverse complement strand
CCCGGTCGCGATGAGCGCCCCGGCCGCGCGTTCGGTGCCGCGGAACAGGTCGAGCAGGACCGCCGAGGTCCAGCAGCCAAGCGGCAGCCGGACCAGCGCGGGATGAGCCGGCTGGCCGAACGGGACGCCGTGCAGGGCGTCGGCGCGCGGGCCGGCCGGCAGCGCCCGGACGACGGTGTCGGAAAGGCCCTGGACGACGGGGTCGAGGGCGTGCGCACGCTCGATGCGCTCGGCGAGGGCCGACGGCCGGGACAGCAGGCCGGCCTTGCGGGTCCTGCGCGCGCGCCGGCCCGCGGGGAGGAGGGATTGCCGCACGTTTAGTGCGTACCCGTCACCCGCGCCCCCTATCCGCGAGAAGCGGCTCGCTGATCAAGATCGCCGCGCAGCCGGGCCAGCTGGTCGCGCGCGATCTCCTCGAGCCGCGCCGGGACCCGAGCCCGGCGCGGTCACAACGCGGCGCCGGGTTTCGTCTGAGAGTACGAGGACTACGACCGTCCGCACGCTGGACGAGATCACCAGGCGGGCCCCGGGGATACCGGCCCGTACCATCACGGAGGGTAACTCATGACCACGCAGAAGCTGCCGGGCGCCGGCGCGGCCCGGCACGGCACCGGCGACGCCGACCTGACCATCATGATCGCGGCCCACGACGCGTTCCGCCGGGACCTGACCCGGCTGGCCCGCGCCGCTGCCACGGCCGACCTGGCCGACCCGGCCCGGCGCCGGTCGATCGGGGCCGGCTGGGACCTGTTCAAGCGCGAGCTGCACATCCACCACACCGCCGAGGACGAGATCATCTGGCCGGCCCTCCGGCCGCGGCTGGCCCACAGCGAGGCCGCCCTGTCCGTCCTGGACGCGATGGAAGAGGAGCACGAGCGCATCGATCCCCTGCTGGCCGCGGTCGACGCGGCGTTTGCCCAGCGCACCCCGGGCGGTTCGGCCGGCGGCGTGGCCGGCCCGGCCGACGACGACTGGCCGGGCGGGGACCGGCTGGCCGATGTCATCGACGTCCTGGCCAGCACGCTCACCGGTCACCTCGGCCACGAGGAGCGAGATGGGCTGCCGCTGATCGGCGTGGCCCTGACCGCGGCCGAATGGCGGAGCGCCGGGTTCAAGATCGCGCGCAGGAACGGCCTGTCCGCCGGCGGCGAGATGTTCGCCTGGATCCTGGACGGGGACGGCTCCGGCGCTGACCGCGCCGGCTCCCGCGCTGACCGCGCCGCCGCTCTCGGCCAGCTCCCGCCGCCGCTGCGCCTGCTCTACCGCGCCGTCTGGAAGCCGCGCTACGACAGGACCCCCCGCTGGTAAGGCCGCGCCGGGTCTACGAACGGGCCCGCGATCTGCCGTAAGGTCAGGCTGTGGGTTCGGGTGCGCCGTTGACGGCGGTCGGGGGCTTGCATGGGTTTACGTCAGGGCTGACGAGTTTCGTCGGCCGGGCCGCGGCGGTGGGCAAGGTAGCCGCCTTGCTCGACGAGGGCCGGCTGGTGACGGTGACCGGGCCGGGCGGCGTGGGCAAGACCCGGCTGGCCGGAGAGGTGGCGCGGCGGGTCGCGGACCGGTTCGCCGACGGCGTGTGGCTGGTGGAGCTGGCCGGGGTGACCGAGCCGGGCCAGCTGCCCGAGGCGACAGCGGCGGCGCTCGGGGTGCGCCAGGCGCCCGGCCTGTCGGTGACCGAATCGCTGGCTGCCGTGCTGGCGCGACGGCAGATGCTGCTGGTGCTCGACAACTGCGAGCATCTGCTGGCCGCGGTGGCCCGGCTGTGCGGCACGCTGCTGCCGGCCGCCGATGACGTGCGGGTGCTGGCGACCAGCCGGGAGCCGATCGGGGTGGGCGGGGAGACCCGCTACCGGCTGGCGCCGCTGGGGCTGCCGGAACCAGGCGACCCGGAGAAGTCCGAGGCGGTCACGCTGTTCGCGGCCCGGGCCCGGCAGGCCGACGCGCACTTCGCGCTGGATGACGAGTCGGGCCCGGTGGTGGCCGAGATCGTGACCCGGCTGGACGGGATGCCGCTGGCCATCGAGCTGGCGGCCGCGCGGGTGGAGGCGCTGGGCGTGGAGCAGTTGCGTGACCGCCTCGACGACCGGTTCACCGTGCTGACCGCCGGGGACCGGCTGGCACCGGTCAGGCACCAGTCGCTGGCCGCCACGGTGGAGTGGAGCTACCGCGTGCTCGGCCAGGCTGACCAGCGGGTGTTCCGGCTGGTCTCGGTGTTCCCCGGGCCGTTCACCCTGGAGGCCGCCGAGGCCGTCGCCGGGCCCGGGGCGGGCCAGGCGGTGCTGCACCTGGTGGACTGCTCGCTGCTGATCCCGCCGCGGAACGGCCCGGACGGCCGGGCCCGCTACATGGCCCTGGAGACCCTGCGCGCCTACGGCGCCGAACGGCGGGCCGAGACGGGCGAGCAGGCCGAGGCCGAGGCGGCGCTGGCGGGGTATGCGCTCCAGGTCGCCGAGAGCGCGGCGGCGGGCCTGCAGACCAGCCCCGGGGAGCTGGCCGCCGCCCGGTGGCTGGACGCCGAGGACGCCACCGTGCACCTGGCCCTGGACTGGGCGATCAGCCACGACTCGCCCGCCGCGCCGCGCCTGGCGGTGGCGCTGGCGCCCTGGTGGTATCTGCGCGGCCGGTGGGCCGCGGGCCGTTCCCTGCTCGCCGAGGTGGCTCAGCGTGTCGCCGCGGGCGGCAGCGACTGGTGCGCCGTGCAGGTATGGCTGGGCCGCCTGGCCGCCATCATGGCCGACTACACCGCCGCGGCCGGCCACTTCACGCTGGCGTGTGACGCGCTGGCCGCCGGCGCGTCCTCGGCGGTGCTGGCCGACGGCCTGGCCGGCCGGTCGACGGCGCTGCGGAACCTGGGCCGCCTGGCCGAGGCGACCGAGGACGCGCGCCGCGCCCTGGCCATGGCCGGCGAGCTCGGCTACCCCGCGGGCCAGGCGTTCGCGCTGATCCAGCTCGGGATCCTCGGGAACTACCAGGGTGAATACCAGGCCAGCCTGGCCTGGCTGCGGCAGGCCCAGCAGGTGGACCCGGCTCGTGTCCCCGGCCGGCTCGTACGGCAGGGCAACACCGTGCTGGCGCTGGTCCTGACCGCGGACGGGCAGGTGGCGGCGGCCGAGCAGATGAGCGTCGACGGGCTGGCCCAGGCCCGCCAGGCGGGGGATCTCTACGATCAGGCGCTGTGGCTGGAACTGCTGGCGCACCTGGACCAGCGGGCGGGCCGCATTCCCGAGCTCGGCGCGCACATCAGGGAGGCGCTGGAGTTCGCCACCCGGACCGGTGACCGGCTGCGCCTGATCGCCTGCCTGGACCTGTGCGGGCGGCTGTGCGCGGCCACCGAGCGGCCCGCCGAGGCCATCACGTTGTGGGCGGCCTTCGAGGCACGGCGGCAGGACTACGGGCTCCCCGATCTGCCCGCGATGATGCAGATCAGGGAGGAGTACCTGGCCCGGTCCGCGGCGGCCCTCGGCCCGGACCGGGTCCGCGCCGCCGAGGAACGCGGTGCGGCCATGAGCCTGCAAGCCGCCGACGAGTACGCGGCCATGCTGGCCGCGCCCAGCCCGCCGCAGCCGTCGGACATGCCGGGCCTGGAGCACCTCAGCGCGCGGGAGAAGGAGCTGATCACCCTGGTCGGCCAGGGCGCCACCAACGCGCAGATCGCCGAGCGCCTGTTCATCAGCGTGCGCACCGTCAGCTCGCACCTGGACCGGATCAGGGACAAGACCGGATGCCGGCGTCGCGCCGATCTGACCCGGCTGGCACTGCAGGCGGGCCTCATCTAGCAGGCGGCTGGGTCATTCGACCCCGCGGACCGCCGGCCGCGCTGACGCGCAATGGGGTCGGCCGACCCCTGCCGCCCCGCCCCCGGGAGAGGGCAACCTGGTCTCAGCCGGCCGGGATCCGCCCGGCCGCCCCCAGAAGGAGACCACCTCATGTCCTCCCGCCGCCTTCCCGCCCCGGCCGACGCACCCGCCGACACCTGGACGTAGTACGGCCCTACGGTTCGGCGGCCGTGATGGCGGCGCCCACTTCGGCCTTGCGGGCGGCGAACTCGGCGGCGTGCTCCTGCTCGATGCGCTCGGCGATGTTCTCGTCGTCGCGCATCAGCGCTTCCAGGTCGCTGTCAGCGGCGTCGAGCACGCCCAGGTCGGCGTAGGCCCGCCGGACCTTCTCGCCCCACAGCCCGATGTCCTTCACGCAGGGGACGATCCGGCTGAACAGCAGGGTACGGAAGGCCTGCTGCACCGGCGAGTGCTCGGTGAAGTCCAGGCATTCCCCGACATCGAAGCCCATCCGCTCCCAGACCTCCTGGGCCCGGAACCGGTTCCGCATCAGGTAGCAGCCCTCGACCACGAACTCCTCGCGGTCGGCCCGCTCGGCGTCGGTCAGGCCGGCGTAGTAGTCCCGCAGCGCCAGCCGCCCGAACGCGACGTGCCTGGCCTCGTCCTGCATGACGTACGCGAGCACCTGCTTCACCAGGGGGTTGCCGGTGATATCGCGGTGCACCCCGAACGCCGCCAGCGCCAGCCCCTCGATCAGCACCTGCATGCCGAGGTAGGGCATGTCCCAGCGCGAGTCGCCGAGCGCGTCCGCGAGCAATCGGGCCAGGTCCTCGTTGATCGGGTAGTACATGCCGATCTTGTCGCGGATGAACCGGTGGTACAGCTCGACGTGCCTGGCCTCGTCCATGGCCTGGGTGGCGGCGTAGAACTTGGAGTCCATGTCCGGCACCGACTCCACGATCCGCGCCGCCACCGTGAGCGCGCCCTGCTCGCCGTGCAGGAACTGGCTGAACAGCCAGGATCCCAGGTGCTGGCCGAGTTCGTCGCGTTCGGCCCCGGACAGCTTCTCCCACTGCCGCGACCCGTAGATCGGGACCAGCTCATCGGAGGTCTCCATCACGTTGGCGGGGTTGACGGGCAGGTCCCAGTCGATCCGCTTGGTGGCGTCCCACTGCTTGTCCTTGCCCCGCTGGTACAGGTCGAGCAGCCGCTGCCGCCCCTCGTCGTACTCCCAGGAGAACCGCGCGGCCCCGGTCGAGGGGACGTCCCAGGTGCCCTGGTCCACCGGCGTCGTGTACAGGTCGTAAGTACTCAAGGAGGCCTCCTCGGCAGCCCGGTACGGCGGCGTACCACTTCTTTCATTACTACACAGTAGCCATGGCTGGCGCAACGACCGGGGCGGAGAAATCTACGGCTTGAAGCGATAGCCCATGCCCGGTTCGGTGAGCAGGTACCGCGGCCGGGACGGTTCCGGCTCTAGCTTGCGGCGCAGCTGCGCCAGGTAGACCCGCAGGTAGTTGCTCTCGGTCTCGTAGGAGGGGCCCCAGACCTCCCGCAGCAGCTGCTTCTGGGTGACCAGGCGGCCGCTGTTGCGGACCAGGATCTCGAGCAGCTGCCATTCGGTGGGGGTCAGCCGGACGTCGCTGCCGTCGGTGCGGATCACCTGCTTCGCCGCCAGGTCCACGGTGAAGTCGGCCGTCGCGACCACCGGCTCGTCCGGCCCGGGCGAGGCGCGGCGGACCGCCGCGCGCAGCCGGGCCAGCAGTTCGTCCATGCCGAACGGCTTGGTGACATAGTCATCGGCGCCGGCGTCGAGCGCGGCCACCTTCTGGCTCTCCTGCCCCCACGCGGACAGCACGATGATGGGGATCGAGGTCCAGCCGCGGACGCCGTGGATGACCTCGGTGCCGTCCATGTCCGGTAGCCCGAGGTCCAGGATGATCACGTCGGGGCGGTCGCGGGCCACGGCGGCGAGCCCGGTGGTGCCGTCGGCGGCCGTGCTGACGTCGTACTCGCGGGCGCTGAGGTTGATCCGCAGCGCGCGCAGGATGGACGGCTCGTCGTCGACGACGAGCACCCGCGTCATGACCCCGCGCCGAGCACGGACTTGTCCTCGCTCGCCACCGGGAGCGTGACCCGGACCGTGAGGCCGCCGCCCGGTGTGTCGCTGGCCGAGATCCGCCCGCCCATGGCCTCCGCGAAGCCCTTGGCCACCGCGAGGCCGAGCCCCACGCCCGGGTGATGGCCGCCGCCGCGGGTGAGCGGCCGCGCGGCGGCTTGCCCGACACGCGCGCTCGGGTAGGTACAGAACGGCTCGAAGATGCGTTCCTTCTGCTCGTCGGGCACGCCCGGGCCGTGGTCCACCACCTCGATCAGCGCCGTGTCCTCCAGGAGCTGGGCGCGCAGCTCGGGCGGCCGGGCGGCCGGCGAGTGCCGCAGCGCGTTGGAGAACAGGTTGGCCAGGACCCGCTCGAGCAGGCCGGGGTCGGCCAGCACCAGCGGGAAGCCGTCCGGCACCGTCATCTCCAGCCGCAGGCAGTCATCCAGCCCGCCCACGGCCACCGGCGCGACCTCGTCGATCGCGGTCGGGCGCAGGAACGGCTGCAGCGATCCGGTGTGCAGCCGGCTCATGTCGAGCAGGTTGCCGATGAGGGCGTCGAGGCGGTCCGCGTTCTGCTCGATGGTGGCGAGCAGGTCGGCCTCGTCCTCCGCGGACCACTGCACATCCGTCTGACGCAGGCTGCTGACCGAGGCCTTGATCGAGGCTAGCGGCGTGCGCAGGTCATGGCTGACCGCCGCGAGCAGCGCGGTCCGCATCCGGTTACCCTCGGCCAGCGCCTCGGCCTGGGCCGCCTGGGTGCGCAGCCGTTCCCGGTCCAGCGCGGCCGCCGCCTGGGCGGCGTAGCCGGCCAGCAGCGCCGGCGTGGCCGAGGGAGCCTGCCCGGTGACCAGCAGGATCAGGTCGTCGCGGATGTCGATGCGCGAGGCGGCCGGCAAGCTGCCTTCCACGTTGCTCGAGGCGGCTTTCACCCACCGGCCGCCCACCCGTTCCTGCAGTTCGGCCTGGCCGCCGTGGGTCCGGGTGAGGTGGTCGAGCACGGCCGCGGGCGAGTCGGCGCCGCCCAGCACGGTCTGCGCCAGCTCGAGCAGCGAGGCCGCCTCTTCCCTGGCCCGCGCGGCCTGGACGGCGCGTCGGGCGGCGAGGTGGACCATGCTGCTGACGGCGACCGCGACCGTCACGAACAGCAGCAGCGCCAGCAGGTTCTTCGGCTCCTGGATGGTGAAGGTGTGCAGCGGCTCGGTGAAGTACCAGTTGAGCAGCAGGCTGGCCGCCACGGCCGCGAGCACGGCAGGCCAGAAGCCGCCGACCACCGTGATCGTGATCACCGCGACCAGGTAGATGAGCAGGTCGTCGGCGAGGTTCAGGTGCGGGCGCCAGGTCGCGAGGACCACGGTGAGCAGCGGGAGCAGGGCGACGGCCAGGACCACGCCCGCGACCCTCCGCCGGGCGCCGATTCCGACGTCCGGGTCCGGCGTCCCGTCGCCGGGCAGCGCGGCACCCGGCTCCGTCTGGCCCGGCCTGGACCCCGAAGCCCCCGAAGACCCCGAAGCCACCGAACGCCCGATCCGCATGCCCGTATACGTACCCATGCTGACCAGTCTGAGTCGCCGGCAGTACCAGCGGAACGCCAGGCCAAGGCACGCCCCGGCCAGCGCGCTGGCAGCGATGACGGCGGCCGCGTGGGGGGCGGCCGGTCCCGTCGGCCGCAGCTGCGCATAGGGCGGCCGGGAGAACCCCACGGCGGTGAGCCAGCCGATGCCGGCCAGCAGGACCGCCGCCACCGGCCCGGCGGCGAACGACATGACCCCGGCGACCGCCGCGCAGGCGATCAGCACCCCGGTCGCGGGCAGCCGGCCGTGCAGGGCGGCGGCCGCCGTGCCCACGGCCAGGAACATGGCGAAGCCGACCGGCAGCGCATAGGGCGCCGGTATCGCGCGCTGTCCCAGATCGTGAGTCATCTCTTGCTATTTCAGCCGCGCTGCCAGGCGATATCAGCGGTCTTGACGGAACCTTAACGGCCGGGCAGGAAAGCTTGACGGCCCGCATACGGCGGCGGGCCGTCGGCGCGAATTAGCGTCGGATGGTGATCAGCAACCGAGCGCCGCGGATTGAGCTGGAAGCCTAGTGGCTGTGCGCAGAGCGGCTGGCCTGCTGGCCGGCGGCCAGCCGAACGAACTCCCGGAGACCTTCTGGTACTCCGTCAAGCGCCGCCTGCTCGGTCCGCCCCTGATCACCGAGCAGCTCAAAGAGGAGAGGCTGTCGAAGCCGCTCGCCCTGGGCGTGCTGTCCTGTGACGGGATCTCGTCGGCGAACTACGGCTCCGAGCTGATCCTGTACGAGCTGCTGCCGTTCTTCGGCCTGACCGCCTTCACGCTGCTGATGCCGCTGACCGGGGTGGTGCTGTTCGGCATCGTCCTGGTCGTGCTGTCCTACCGCGAGGTGGTGTCGGTCTACACCCGGGCGGGCGGCTCCTACGTGGTCGCCCGGGAGAACTTCGGCCCGCGGGTCGCCCAGGGCGCGGCCGTGGCGCTGATGGTGGACTACGTGGTCACGGTGGCGGTGCAGAACTCGGCCGGCAGCGCCGCGATCTTGTCCACGTTCCCGGCGCTGGCCAAGCCGCTGGGCGACACCGGCACCCTGCTGCTGATCACGGTCGCCGCCACGCTCCTCATGTGCTACGTGAACCTGCTCGGCGTCCGGGAGAACGGCCGGACGTTCGCGCTGCCGACGTACCTGTTCTCCGCGTCGGTGGGCCTGATGATCATCGTCGGGCTGGCCCGCGAGTTCTTCGGCGGCGGCCTGGGGCAGGTCACCTGGCACTCCGGGACCGTCCCGATCCGGCACACCGCCAGCGGCCTGATCACCTTCGCCGCCATACTGATCCTGGCCCGCGCGTTCGCCAACGGCGGGTCCTCGCTGACCGGGATCGAGGCGGTGTCCAACGCGGTGAGCGCGCTGCGCCCGCCCGAGGGCCGTAACGCCCGGCAGATCCTGGTGACCCAGGGCTCCATCGTGTTCTTCCTGATCGCCGGCATCTCCTGGCTGGCCCACATCACCCACGCGGTCCCCTATGTCAGCGGCGTCCCCACGGTGGTCTCCCAGGAGGCCGACCTGGTGTTCGGGAACTCCGCCGCCGGGCGGATCCTGTTTTACCTGGTGCAGGCCGGGGCCATCACGATCCTGTTCACCGGCGGCAACACCAGTTTCAGCGGCTTCCCGTTCCTGACCAGCTTCGTCGCGGAGGACTCGTTCCTGCCCCGCTGGCTGAGCAAGCGCGGCCACCGGCTGGTGTTCTCCAACGGCATCATCGTGCTCACCGTGCTGGCGCTCGTCTTGGTGCTCGCGGTCGGCGCGAGTACGGCCAAGCTGGTCGCGCTCTACGCGATCGGCGTGTTCACCGGCTTCTCGATGGCCGGCTTCGGCATGGTGCGCTATCACCTCCGGCAGCGGGAGCCGGGCTGGCGCCGCAAGCTGGTCATCAACCTGACCGGCGGGATCTACACCGCGCTGGTGGTGCTGATCTTCGCGGTGGTGAAGTTCAGGCAGGGCGCCTGGCTGGTGGTCATCGTCTTCCCGATCGGCGTGTTCGCGTTCATCAGGCTGAACCGGCAGTACCGGTCCGAGGCCCGGGTCCTGAAGAACATCGGCGAGCGCCGCGCGTCGGGCGAGGCGCCGAGGCAGCCGAACTACACCCGCAAGGTGGTCATCGTCTTCGTCGACGACTTCGACCTGGCCACCATGGCCGCGCTGCGGTACGCGAAGAGCCTGCGGCCCACCGCTATCCGCGCAGTGCACTTCGTCATCGACAGCGAGCAGGCGGAGCGGCTGCGCGCGGCCTGGCTGCCGGATCGCAGCGTGCCGATCGAGTTCATCGACTGCCCGGACCGCAGGCTGACCCGGTGCGCCGCCGACCTGGTGAGCCACGAGGTGAAGCCGCCGGGCACGCAGGTGACCGCGATCCTGCCCCGGCGCAGCTTCTCGCCGCTGCTCGGCCGGCTGCTGCACGACCGCACCGCGGACAAGATCGCCGGCGTGGTCAGCCGGGTGCCGAACGCCGCGGCCACCATCATCCCGTTCGACGTGCAGAACCGGCTGCACGTGCTGCAGCAGCGCCAGGCCGAGCGCGAGGGGACCGCGCCCGCCAGCCTGACGCCGGTGCCCGGCCCGCCCGCCGACGCGACGGCCGAGGAGCGGCACCTGGCGGTCGCGGCCGCGGTCGCCGGTCCGGGCGAGCAGGAGCCGGAGCCGCTGCCCGGCGCCGGCGGCTACGACCGGCCCATACCGCCGCCGGGCGTCACCCCGATCGGCTCGATCCACCAGCCCGGCAAGGTCACCGTGGAGGGCCGCGTCCGCGTGGTCGAGATCAGGTCGGTCGAGCGGAACTCCGTGCTGGCCTGCGAGATCTCCGATTCGACCGGGGACCTGACCGCGCTGTTCTACGGCCGCTCCCGCATCGCCGGGCTGATGTGCGGGTCCAGGGTCCGGTTCCGCGGCCCGGCCGGCCTCAAGCACGGCGCTCCGGTGATGGTCAACCCGGCGTACGAGCTCATCGTCCCGCACACATCCGGCAAGCCCGGCAAGAACAGCGAGTAAACAGGCCGAACGGGCTGGCCAGACGCCCCGGCCGACCGGTCTTGCCGTACCGGCGGGGTCAGACGGCCCTGTTCAGACTGCGGGGAAGATCAGCTCGTAGGCAGGGTTGATCATGACCGGATGGCCGTTCTTCAGGCCGGCCGTGCCCTTGAAGCGGACCCGCGCGCCGCACACGATGCCCGGGATGTGCGAGCGGCCGTAGAACAGCGCGGTGAGCTGGCCGCTCCCGTCGGATATCTCGCAGGCCAGCACGGAGTTCCGCTCGACCGGCCTGATCTCGACCACGCGGATGCGGCCCTCCACGGTGAACCGGCCGGGTCTGGTCAGCGAGCCGATAGGCGTGACGCCCGGGGCCTCGGCTGACTGGCCAGCCGCCTCGTCGGCCTTGGCCGAGCGCTGGCCGTTGGCTTCGCCAGGCGCGGGCGCCGGGGCGGGGCTGTGCTCGGCCGCCACCTGCGCTTCGGAGGACCTGATGTGCTGGTCGGCGCCGTCCGCGGCGGCTACCTTGGCGGCCTGGCGTTCCTGGAGTACCCGGACCCGGCTCTCCACGTCGTAGGGAATGATGGTGGCGGCCGACCGGGGGATCCGGCTCACCACCGCGGCGATCTTGTCCGCGGTGCGGTCGTGCAGCAGCCGGCCGAGCAGCGCGGAGTAGCTGCGCCGGGGCAGCACCACGGTCACGTGCGTCGCCGGGTCGGCGATCTCCCGCTCGACCAGCTCGGCCGCCGCCCGGGTGAGCCTGCGGTCGGACACGTCGATGAAGTCCAGGACCACGCCGCGGTCGGCGTGGGTCCACTTCTCCCGCAGCTTGTCGGCCCGGACGCTGTCGATGACGAAGTGCACCGCGCGGATGCTGGTGGGCCGCAGGCTCCGCGCGTACCGCAGCGCGGCCAGGGTGGCCAGGTCGAAGTGGTCCACGAAGACGAAGATGGTGCGGCGGGCGTAGTGCGGCGGGGGCGGCGGCTGGTTCTCGCTGATCGTCTCGAGCACCTCGCCCTCCGCGGAGTACTCCCGGTTCATCTTGATCAGCGCCGGGACCAGGATGACGAACAGGACGACGACCACCCAGGCGCCCTCGGTGAACTTCACGACCGCGAACACGGCCACCACGAGCGAGGTCATCACGCCGGCCGAGAAGTTGATGATCAGCCGGCGCCGCCAGCCGGGCCCCCGGTGCCTGCTGTGGTACTTCGCCATGCCGAAGCCGGCCATCGCGAAGGCGGTGAACACGCCGATGGCGTACAGCGGGACCAGGCTGTTGACGTCCGCGTCCTTGATGATGATCAGCGCCACCGACACGATGGTGAGCACGATGATCGCGTTGGAGAACACCAGCCGGTGCCCGCGCTTGAGCAGCCACCGGGGCAGGAACGAGTCGCCGGCCACGTAGCTGGTCAGGAACGGGAAGCCGTTGAAGCTGGTGTTGCCGCCGGTGTACAGGATCAGCATGGTCGCGGCCTGGAGCAGGTAGAAGAAGGCCTGCCCGATCCATGTGTTCCCGAAGACGATCTGGGCTTCCTGCGCCAGCACGGTGGGGTAGCCGGCCTTGAAGGGTGTCGCGTGGGTCCGGAAGGCCAGCCAGGAGATGCCGGCGATCAGGACGCCGAGGATCGCGCCCTCGGTCATGAGCACACGGCGGGCGTTGATGCCCTCCGGCGGCCGGAACGCGCCGACGGCGTCCGAGACCGCCTCGATGCCGGTCAGCGACGCGCCGCCATTGGCGAACGCCCGCAGCAGGGTGAAGATCATGACCCCGCTGATCAGGCCCGAACTGCTCGAGCCGAGGTGATACGCGCCGTTCAGCGTGGCCGGGTCGACCTGCTGCAGGTTCCCCATCAGGTCACGGATCAGCCCGACGACGATCATCAAGATGACCGTGCCCGCGAACAGGTAGGTCGGCACGGCGAAGGCCCGGCCCGCCTCCTTGAGGCCTCGCAGGTTCCCGAAGCACATGAGCAGGACCACGCCGACGGTGATCTCCAGCTTGTACGGGCCGACCGCGGGGAAGGCCGAGGCGACCGCGGCCGTGCCCGCCGAGCTCTGCACCGCCACCGTCACCACGTAGTCGATGAGCAGCGCCACCGCGCACACCTGGGCCACGCGCGGGCCGAAGTTCTCCCGCGCCACCACGTACGAGCCGCCCGGTCTGATGTAGACCATGACGATCTCGCGGTAGGACAGCAGCACCAGCACCATGACGAACAAGATGACCAGCGTCATCGGCAGCAGCAGGGAGAACGCGGCCAGGCCTACGGCGGGCACCAGCACGATCAGGATTTCCTCGGTGCCGTAGGCGGAGGAGGAGATCCCGTCCGGCGACAGCACGCCGAGGGCGAGCGGATTGGACAGCCGCTGTTCTCCGAGATCCTGGTTGACCAGCGGCGGTCCCAGCAGCCTGCGTTTGGTCGAGTACCAGAATGTGTCGGGCAGGCCGCCGCTTCTCTCGAGCAGGCCCACCGCTTTCCGCGTGGCCACTGATCTGCGCCTTTCGTCCGGTCTATCGCTTTTTGGGCGCCAGAGTCTTCATACCACCACAACCGGTGCGGGCGTAACCAAGCGGCCCGCGGGTGGCGGGACCCGGGCCGTCGTGGCCTACCTGGGAGAGGATTACCCCGTATCCCGCGTCTTCATCCGCGTGAGCCCGCGTGGCCGCGGGCGGCATGACCCTAGGCTGGACGGGAAGGGGACGGGGCCGAGCTGGAAGAGGCTTCCCATGACGGCAACACCGGCCGCCGGGCCGGGCGGCCCGGCGGACAGCGGGACCACGTTGCGCCTGTCGCGGCTGCTCAAGCGCCCGGTCACCGACCGGCGCGGCGAGTCGCTCGGCCGGCTGGCCGACGTCATCGTCCGGCTCCGCGGGACCGACTACCCGCTTGTCACCGGCCTGGTGGCCGCCGTCGGCGGCCGCGAGATCTTCGTGCCCATCGACCAGGTGAGCAGCTTCGCCACCGATCCGCTGCGGCTGTCCAGCGCGCGGCTCTCGCTGCGGCACTTCGACCGCCGGGACGGGGAGGTCCTGCTCCGCGCCGACGTGCTCGGTCACCGGCTCATCGACGTGGAGAACGCCCGGCTGGTCCGCGCGGCCGACCTCGAGCTGGCCCGGGACGGCCGGGAGTGGGTGCTGGCCGGGGTGGATACCCGGCGCCGCCCGCGCCGGCCGTTCGGGCTGCTCGCCTCGGGAAACCGGGACGATGGCGGCGTCTTCCGCGACTGGCATGACTTCGAGTGGCTCATCGGGCACGCGGGCAGCGCGCTGCTGCGCGGCCCGTTCGCCCGCATCCGCAGGCTGAAGCCCGCGCAGATCGCCGACCTGCTCGAGAACGCCTCCAAGGAAGAGGAGACCGAGATCCTCGGCCGGGTGCACGCTGACCCCGAACTCGAGGCCGACGTCTTCGAGGAACTCGACGAGGACCTGGCCACCCGGCTGCTCGGCGCGCGCACCGACCAGGAGATCGCCGGCGTGCTGGCCCGGATGCGCGCCGACGACGCCGCGGACGCCATCGCCGAACTGCCGCAGCGGCGCCGGCAGCCGGTGCTCGACCTGCTGCCGCCCGGCCAGCGGGCCAAGGTGCTGACCCTGATGGGCTTCAGCAGCGCCAGCGCCGGCGGGCTGATGGGGATGGACTTCATCGCGCTGCCCAGCCTGGCCAGCGTGGGCGACGCGCTGGCCCGGGTCCGCGAGTCGGCCCTGCTCCAGCCCGAGGCGCTGACCAGCGTGCATGCCGTGGACGGAGACGGGCGCCTGAGCGGCGTGGCCCGGCTGGTCACCCTGGTCCAGTCCGATCCGGCCGTCCCCGTGATCGACGTGTCGGACACCGATCCGGTGCGGGTCGGCGCGGACACCGACATCACGGACGTGGCCGTGCTGATGACCGACTACAACCTCATCACCATCCCCGTGGTCGACGACGAGCTCCGCCTGCTCGGCGTGATCACCGTCGACGACGTGCTCGAGGTGGCGCTGCCCGAGGACTGGCGGCGCCGGGAGGCCGCGGAACCGCCGGACCCGCACCACGGCGACGTCAGGTGACGACGCCTGGTTTGACCGCTGGTGCACACTGGTGGCATGACTGACGCGTCACCACGTTGCTTCCGTTCGGTGCTCGACGGCTTGCCCGTGTACAAACCGGGCCGGACCCCGGTCAGCGCGGCCGGCCGGACACACAAGCTCTCCTCCAACGAATCCCCCCATCCGCCGCTGCCCTCGGTGGTGGACGTCATCGCCGAGGCGGCGCGATCGGTCAACCGGTACCCGGACAACGGAGCGCAGGCCCTGATCGGTGCCATCGCGGACAAGTTCGGCGTGCCGCCGGAGCACGTGGCGGTGGGGTGCGGTTCGGTCGGAGTCGCCCAGCAGATCCTCCAGGCGGCCGGTGAGCCCGGCGCCGAGGTGATCTACGCGTGGCGCTCCTTCGAGGCGTACCCGACGCTGTCGGACCTGGCTGGGGCGGACTCGGTCCGGGTCCCGCTCCGCGCGGAAACCCACGACCTGGCCGCGATGTCGGCTGCCATCACCTCGCGCACCCGGCTGATCTTCGTCTGCAACCCGAACAACCCGACCGGGACCGTGGTGCACGCCGCCGAGCTCGAGGCGTTCCTCGACCAGGTGCCCGCCGACTGCCTGGTCGTGCTCGACGAGGCCTACCGGGAGTACATCCGCGACGCGGCGGTGCCCGACGGTATCGAGTTCTACCGGGACCGGCCCAACGTCGCGGTGCTGCGCACCTTCTCCAAGGCGTACGGCCTGGCCGGGCTGCGGACCGGGTTCATGATCGCGCACGAGCCCGTCGCGGCCGCGGTCAGGATGACCATGCTGCCGTTCAGCGTGAACAGCATCGCTCAGGCCGCGGCGGTGGCGTCCCTGGCCGCCGAGGATGAGCTGTTCGAGCGGGTCGAGCTCATCGTCAAGGAGCGGACCCGGGTGCGCGAGGCGCTGCTCGCCGACGGCTGGGCCGTTCCCCCCACGGAGGCCAACTTCGTCTGGCTGCGGCTGGGCGAGCACACCATGGATTTCGCCGCGGCCTGCTTCGACGAAGGCATCGCCGTCCGCCCGTTCGCCGGCGAGGGCGCCCGGGTCAGCATCGGCGACGCCGAGTCCAACGACGCCTTCCTGGCCGTAGCCCGCGCCTACCCCCACCGCAGCGTCTAGGGCCTGCTCGGCTGGCCCGTTCTTGGCGGCTGCGCCGACGGAGTCTACGATCGTCCTAGGTGTGCCGGGAAGCCTGGTCGGCGATGTTCGTGATCTTCGAACTCGTAGACACAGGAGTCCTGATGATTGTCAGCGGCGCGTCGGCGGGCAGTGCCACCGAGGAGGCCCGGCTCCAGGACCCCGCGAGAAAACCGGCCAGATGGTGCCCGGTCATGGCCATCCCGCCGCCCGAACTGGCCCGTGAACTCAGGTATCGCCGCCTGTCCTGGGTGTTCTGGCACCGGTCGCTGTCCCTCGAGAAGATCCTGCGCGACCAGGGCTCCGGTTAGAGTGAGCTTGCGGCGCGCCGGGAAGCCTGGTGGGCGGCGGCTCATCGGAGCAGAGAGGCGGGCCGGGCGCCGTGCGCAGTGTTGAGACCGTGGTGGTGCTGGTCGCGGTGGCGACCGTGGTGGCGGCGTTCGCCGGACGGCTGCGGGTTCCCGCTCCGTCCCTGCTGGTGGCGGCCGGGCTGGTCGCGGGCCTGCTCCCGGGGGCGCCGCAGGTTGACGTCCCGCCCAGCGTGGTGAGCCTGGTGGTGCTGCCGCCGCTACTGTACGCGGCCAGCGAGGAACTGCCATGGCGGGACGTGCGGGCGGTGTGGCGGCCGGTGATGGTGCTGGCCGTGGGCCTGGTGCTGGCCTCGGCGGCCGCGGTCGCGGCGGTGGCAGCCGCGGTGGCGTCGCTGTCCGCGAGCATGGCGTTCGTGCTGGGCGCCGTGCTGGCCAGTACCGACCCGGTGGCCGTCGGCGCGCTGGCGCGGCGGATCTCCCTGCCGGCCCGGGTCCAGGCGCTGGTGCAGGCGGAGAGCCTGTTCAACGACGGCACGAGCCTGGTGCTGTTCCAGATCGCCGTCGCCCTGGCCACCGGGTCCACGGCCCGGACCGCCCAGGCCGGAGTCCTGCTGCACGGAGCGGGTGAGTTCGTCTTGCTGGCGGGCGGGGGAGCGCTGGCCGGTGCGGTGGTCGCGGCGGGTGCCGTCGTCTTGCGGCGCCGGGTCACCGACCCGGTCCTGGAGACGGTGGCGGCGCTGCTCACCCCGTACGTGGCGTACCTGCTCGGCGAGGTGCTGCATGTCTCGGGAGTGACCGCGGTGATCGTGGCCGGGCTGGTCATCGGCGGCAAGCGCTCGGAGATCACCACCGCGCAGACCCGGCTGCAGCTGCACTCCGTGTACCAGGTCGTCATCTTCGTACTGGAAAGCGTGGTCTTCAGCCTCATCGGACTGGAGCTCCCGACGCTGGTCCGCGCGCTGAGTCACACCAGCGGGTGGCTGGTGGCGGCGCTGGCCGTGACCGGGACGCTGATCGCCGTCCGGGCGGCGTGGGTCTTCGTGATGTCAGCCATGTCCGGCCGGCGCGCTGGCACGCGCCCGGCCTGGCCCGCGGCGGCGGTGGTGTCGTGGGCCGGCACGCGCGGCGTGGTGCCGCTGGCCGCCGCCTTGTCGATCCCGCTGACCATGGCGAGCGGGGCCCCGTTGCCGCAGCGGGATCTCGTCCTGGTGCTGGCCGCCGCCACGATCGTGGTCTCGCTCATCGTGCAGGGCTTCACCCTGGAGCCGCTGGCCCGGCTCGCCGGGTTCGGCCGGGCCGGGCCAGCGGATCCCCGCCACGAGGAGACCATCGCCCGGCTGCGGCTGGCCGAGGCCGGGCTGGCCCGCCTGGACGAACTGGCCGAGGACGATGCCGCCCCCGACGCCGTGATCGACCGGCTCCGCGCGGGCCTGGAAACCCGCATCGGGACCACCCGCGCCCGCCTGGACCACGACCAGGAAACCGCCCGGGAAGCGCGGCCCGAACGGGAGCTGCGGCGCGAGCTCATCGCCGCGGAGAACGCCGAACTGTCCCGGCTCTTCGAGACCGGCGCCATCAGCGCCGCCACCAGGCAGCGGCTGCAGCGCAGCCTGGACCTGGAAGCCACCCGGCTGACCGAAAGCCAGCGGTGATGGCGGCCGGTGCGGAACTGCTGCTGTTCGCCGTCGGCGTGGTGGTGAGCCTGGCGGCGAGCTGGCTGCTGGTGTCGAGGCTGGAACGGCTCGGCGAGTGAGCCGGGTTCACCGAGGCCTGGCTGGGGCTGGTCGCCGCGCTGGCCGCTGACGCCCCGGAGATCACCTCCGCGGCGACCGCCCTGGCGCAGGGTCAGCCCAGCGTGGGGGCGGGGGTGGTGATCGGCTTCGAATGTGTTCAACCTGGCGGCGCTGCTGGGGCTGGCCGCGGTGGTGGCCGGGTGGATCGCCCTGCACCGCCGGGTGGTGCTGCTGGCCGGGGTCCCCGGAATCTGGGTGGCGGCCGTGTGCCTGCTGGTGGCGGCCGCCGTGGTATCGCCCGTGGCCGGGCTGGCGCTGACCGCGGCGGTGCTGGTGCCCGGGATCGCGCTGCTGGGGATGAGCCGGTACGGGGTCGCGGACATCGTGATCGGCGGGCTGGTGCTGGCGGTGGTCACCAGCTTGCCGAACGCGGTGACGGCGGTCTACCTGGCGTTCCGGGGCCGGGGCGCGGCGGTGCTGTCCCGCGGGTCCGGGGCGGGGTCGTCGGAGGAGGCGCGCCAGATCCACGCCAGCGTCGTCCCGGCCACCACGTGCTCGCCGACCCGGGGCCGCAGCCGCAGGCAGGCTCCGTACCGGGTCGCGTGCGGCAGCAGCTTCGCTGGTTGCACCGCCTGCACGTATCCCGACCGCCGGGACGTGACCGGCACCGCCCAGGCCGGGGTCTCGGGCGCCTGCTGGCCACCGGTGAGCAGGCCGTTCTCGATCACCGCGAGGGTGTTGCGCTGCACCGATTCCATGATCGCGTCGACCTGGATCGAGTGCACCAGGTGGTCCGCGAAGAACACCAGCAGGCCCAGGCTGGCGAACATGAGCACGATCGCGCCGCTGACCGCGAGCCGGGGATAGGCGGCGGTGCGGTTGCCGCCGGAGACACCGACCGTGTAGAGCCCGGCGGCGCTGTAGGCGAAGGTCGCGACGAACGCGCTGAGCACGACCTGGTTCGGCCGGTCCCGCAGGAAGTTGCGCAGCAGGCGCGGCGAGAACTGGGTGGAGGACAGCTGCAGCGCCACCACGGCCAGGCCGAGCAGCAGCGCGATGACGGTGACCATCGTCCCGGTAATCCCCAACAGCAGGGTCCGGGCGTCATCGGGGGTCCCCTGGAACGCCAGCGGCGAGTGCGGGCCGATGTTGATCGATGACAGCACCGCCCCCACGGCCAGGGCGGCCAGCACGGACAGCGTGGGCAGCACCCACAGCGACCCGCGCACATACTCTCTCAGCACATCACGTCCCACCCTGCCCACCACCTCCGCGATTCCGATCCCTTACCGCAGGCTAGGGGGCGGCGGACAGGGCTCGGTCGTCGGGGGAGAAGTCGGGGTCGGGGTGGGGCGGCGGGTGGGCCAGGTGCCAGGCTACCGATACCGGGATGGTCTCCGCCGGGTCGCTCGGCCGCCAGCCGAGCACGGTCGCCGCCTTGCGGCTGTCGACGAGGAAGTGCTGGGCGATGCTCTTGGTGTCCTCCAGGTCCTCAGGCAGGTAAGCCTCGGGGACGGTGGTCAGCTCTGCGTCATGACCGGCCGCCAGAAGGATGCGGCGGGCGTAGTCCCGGACGGTGTCGGTGGCCAGGTCGCCGACGTTGAACACCTGGCCCGACGCGGCCGAAGGGCGGTCCAGCGTGGCCAGCACGGCGGCGGCCACGTCGCCCACGTAGCAGCGGGTGTCGAGCGTCGTGCCGGCCCCGAACGGGATCCGCCGCCGCCCGGCCCGGACCCGGCGCAGGATGAACTCCTCGCGGCGCTGCCCGTCGTGCTCGCCGTAGATCATCGACAGCCGCAGCGCGGTGCCCCCGCGAGCCAGGTACGAAGGCTCCACGTCGAGCTTGTCGTAGTGCTCGCCCAGGCCGGGCAGCAGGCCGCGCAGCGGGTACCGGCCGTCCCGCACCGGCGAGTCCTCGGTGAGCGGCACCGGCTCGCCGCCCCGGCCGGCCAGCAGCAGTTCGTAGGCCCGGTACACGTCGATGCTGGACAGCAGGACCAGGTGCACGTCGGGCAGATGAGGCAGCACCGCCGACGCATCGGAACCCGTCATCGCCCGCGTGTCGATCACCGCACCGGGCCGCAGGGCGCGTAGCTGGCCGGCCAGCCCGGCCAGGGCGGCACGGGAAGAGTGCAGGTGCACGCAGCCGGATAGTTCGGCCGGCTCGGACTCGCCGCGGTGCACGAGGACGACGTCGTCGCCGCGCGCCATCAGGTCACGAGCGATCCGGCGGCCGATGAACCGCGTCCCGCCCAGGATGAGGACGCGCACGATGCGATCAGGCCGTGACCGCGGTGATGTCCGCGCCGAGGGCGTTGAAGCGCTGGGCGATGGCCGCGTGCCCGCGGTCGATGGGGTAGCCGGGGGTGACCAGGGTCTCGCCCTCGGCGGCCAGCCCGGCCAGCACCAGCGCGATGCCGGTCCGCAGGTCGTGCGCGACCACCTCGGCGCCATGGAACGAGCAAGGGCCGTGCACCACCACCGCGTCCCGGTCAAGCTCGACCGACGCGCCCATCTTGTTCAGCTCGCTGACCAGCGTGTAGCGCCCGTCGAAGATCGTCTCGCGGATATAGGAAGCGCCCTCGGCCAGGCAGGCCAGCGCCATGATCGGTGACTGGAGGTCGGTGGCGAACCCGGGGTACGGGCTGGTGATCACGTTGATCGGGCGCGGCGGGCGGACCATCCGGACCGAGACCACCGCGCCGTTGGTGGCGAACTCCACCCCCATCTGCTCCAGCTTCCACCGGACCACGCCGAAGTGGTCCAGCGAGGCGCCGACCAGGTTCAGCTCGCCGCCGGTGATGGCCGCCGCCATCGCGAACACCCCGGCGTCGATCCGGTCCGCCATCACGGTGTGCTCGACCGCGGTCAGCTCGTCCACCCCGTGCACGGTGATGAAGCCGGTGCCGCCGCCGGTGATCCGCGCGCCCATCTTGGTCAGGAACGCGATGACGTCGAGCACCTCGGGCTCTTGCGCGGTGTTGTCGATGACGGTCCGGCCCGGGGCCAGCGACGCCGCCATGATCAGGTTCTCGGTGCCGGTGTGCGACGGCGTGTCCAGGTAGAGGTGGGCGCCCTGCAGCTTGCTGGCCTTGACGTGGATGACCGTCTCGCCCTCGTCGACGACGGCGCCGAGCCGGGCGAAGCCGCGGTAGTGGAAGTCCAGGTTCCGGTTGCCCAGGTTGCAGCCGCCCACGCCCTCGATGACGGCCTCGCCGAACCGGTGCAGCAAGGCCGGCACGAACAGCACCGCGCCGCGGAACCGGCGGGCGATCTCGGCCGGCAGCACCGGGCTGGTCAGGTTGGACGCGTCGACGACCAGCGTCCGCTCGGGCTCGTGGAACTCGACGACGGCGCCGACCGCCTCGGCCAGCTCGACGGCGCGCCGGACGTCCTCGATGGGCGGGACGTTGCGCAGCACGGTGTGGCCGTTGCCGGTGAGCAGCGACGCGGCGATCATCTTCAGCGCCGCGTTCTTCGCGCCCTGCACGAAAACCGTGCCATGCAGCGGAGCGCCTCCGCGCACGAGGTAACTCGTCTCGGGTCCCAAGGTCATGGGCGCTAGCTTAGCCGGGCGAGGCGCTCGAATACCGGACCAAGCCGCCGTGTATACCGTTCCGGCCGGAATGCGGAGTCCAGCGCCTCCTCGGGCAGCGACTGCCCGCGTGTCGCCGCCTGCTTGCGCAGCGTGTCGCGGAACGGGGTGCCGTTTTCCCAGCTGTCCATGGCCGCGGCCTGCACCAGGGCGTAGCCGTCCTCGCGGGTCATCCCCGCGCTGACCAGGTCGAGCAGCACCGCCGAGGAGTACATCAGCCCGCCGGTGAGGTCCAGGTTCGCGCGCATCCGCGCGGTGTCCACGGTCAGCCCCTCGACCAGCCCGGCCGTCAGGTGCAGCAGGTAGTCGGTGGCGATGGCGGCGTCGGGCAGCGCGACCCGCTCCACGGACGAGTGTGAGATATCCCGCTCGTGCCACAGCGGGATGCCCTCGGTCACCGGGGTCACGTAGCCGCGGACCACCCGGGCCAGCCCCGCGATCCGCTCCGAACGGACCGGGTTCTTCTTGTGCGGCATGGCTGAGGAGCCCTTCTGGCCGGCCCGGAACGGCTCGGCCAGCTCCCGCACCTCGGTCCGCTGGCCGTGCCGGACCTCCAGCGCGACCGCCTCGCAGACCGTGGCGGCCAGCGCCAGCGCGCTCACCCATTCGGCGATGCCGTCCCGCATCACGACCTGGCTGGCCACGTCCGCGGGCCGCAGGCCGAGGGCCGGCATGACCTCGGCCTCGATGGCCGGGTCGATGTTGGAGTAGCTGCCGACCGGGCCGGACAGCTTGCCGACCGCCACCGCGTCCCTGGCCCTTGTGATCCGGTCCCGGCCGCGCGCCATGGCGAAGGCGAAGTCAGCCACCCGGTGCCCCCAGGTGTCGGGTTCGGCGTGCACGCCGTGCGTCCGGCCGGGCCGCAGCGCGTCCCGGTACGCCAGCGCGTGGTCCCGCAGCACCGCGACCAGCCGGGTGGCCTTCGCGATCAGCAGGTCGCTCGCCTCGGCCAGCTGCACCGCGAGCGCGGTGTCGAGCAGGTCGGAGGAGGTCATCCCGTAGTGCACCCAGGCGGCGGCCGAGCGCGGCGTGGTGTTGTCCGCCCACGCGGTGAGGAAGGCGATCACGTCGTGATCGGTGACCGCCTCCACCGCGGCTACCGCCTCGGGGGCGGGAATTCCGGCCGAACGGACCGGCTGCACGCTGCCGGCAGGCACCGTGCCCGCCCTGGCGTGCGCCTCGAGGACCAGCAGCTCGACCCGGCCCCACAGCTCGTACTTGTGCGCCTCGCTCCAGACCCGCCCCATCTCGGGCAGCGTGTACCGATCGATCATGCCTCCACGCTATCCGCCGCCCTGACCTCGAGCGCGAGTGCCGCCGCCACTATCACAGTGAGCAGGGCGATCTCGGCCGCCACGCTGACCGTCACCCCGACCGCCGAGGCGGCCAGCGCCACGGCCGCCGCCACGGCCCGGTAGCGCCCGGTCCCGATCCGCAGCGAGCGCCGGAACGCCACGTCGCCGGCCAGGTACAGGGCGACCCCGCCGGCCAGGGCCAGGCAGGCCGGGTAGGGCAGGGTGGCCCCGGCGTGCACGATCGCCTTCTTCAGGCCCGCGGCCAGCGTGACGATGCCGAGCAGCAGCGGGATGTAGGAATAGAAATAAGCCGCCAGCGCCAGCCCGGGCCGGGCGGCCGGATCCGCCCGCCGCATGGCCTGCTCGGCGCGCTCGTCGTCGCCGACCCCGAAATAGCACCACCACAGCGCCGCGGCCAGCGCCAGGCCCAGCACGGCCGAGGTGGCCAGCAGGACGGTCACCGCGTGCCCGCCGGCGGCGATGCCGATCCCGATGTCGGCGACCGACTCTCCGAACACGATGATGACCAGCGCGCCGTGCCGCTCGGTGAAATGGCCGGGCCGGATCGCGAACCGCCCGCGCACCGGGAGGATGAACGGGGACAGCTCCTGAGCCGCCAGCGCCGCCGCCCACAGCAGGTAGGCCAGCGTGCCTCCGGCCAGCCCGGCGCCGATGATCAGCAGGGCCGCGGCCAGGTTGAACGGCGCCACCCGCAGGATGTTCCTGTTGACCCGCTGGTACAGCCAGGCATGGACCACGACGACGATCAGGTAGCCGACGCCGAGCGCCACGCCGTCCCGGCCGAACGCGTGCGGGATGGCCAGCCCCACGATCAGGAAGCCGGCCATGCCGACCAGGAGCAGCAGGCGCTCCGGGGTCCGCTCCGGGGGCCGCGCGTTGGTCAGCCAGACGTAGCCGGCGTACATCCACCACAGCACGCCGAAGATCAGCAGCACGCGCAGCGCGCCGGCCGGCGTCAGGTCGTCGGCCAGGATCCCGGTGAGCTGGATGATGGCGAACACGAAGACCAGGTCGAAGAAGAGCTCCAGGGTGCTGACCCGCAGCGGCTGGTCGCCTTCCCCGGCCGGGCCGGGCTCGGTCACCGGCGGCTCGGCCTCGGTCACCGGCCCGCGGCGATGTCGCGGCGGTACCAGCCGCCGCGCAGCGAAACCCCGGCCGCGAGCCGGTAGGCGCGGTCCCGGGCGGCCGCGATGTCCGGGCCGGAGCCGACCACGCTCAGCACCCGGCCGCCGGCCGACACGAGGTCGCCCGTGGCGCCGGTAGCGGTGCCCGCCTGCAGGATGTACGCCTCCCCGGTGAGCGGATCAGGGTCGCCCGGGCGGGTCAGCCCACCCCGTTCGGCCTCAAAGATCTTGATCGTGTCGCCCGTGACCGGGCGGTCCGGATAGCCTTCGGCGGCGATCACCACGACGACCGCGGCGCCGGGCCGCCACTGCGGGGCAGCGGTGCCGGCCAGGTCGCCGGTGGCGGCGGCGTGCAGCAGCGGCGCCAGCGGAGTTCCGAGCCGGTCCAGCACCACCTGCGTCTCCGGGTCGCCGAAGCGGGCGTTGAACTCGACCACCCGCAGGCCGGCCGGGGTCAGGCACAACCCGGCGTACAGCAGCCCGCGGTACGGCGTGCCGCGCCGCCGCATGGCGTCGACGGCCGGGGAGATGACGCTGGCCATCGCCTGTCCGGCCAGGCCGGGCGGGGCCCAGGGCAGCGGCGCGTAGGCGCCCATGCCGCCGGTGTTCGGTCCCTGGTCGCCGTCGCGGGCCCGCTTGAAGTCCTGAGCGGGCAGCAGCGGCACCGCCGTGACGCCGTCGGTCACCGCGAACAGCGAGACCTCGGGGCCGTCGAGGAACTCCTCGATCACCACCGTGCCGCAGGCCCGCGCGTGCGCCCGGGCGGCGGCGAGGTCGGATGTGACCAGCACGCCCTTGCCCGCGGCCAGCGCGTCGTCCTTCACCACGTAGGGCGGGCCGAACGCGGCCAGCGCCTGGTCCGCCTGGCCTGGCGTGCGGCAGGTGAACGAGGCCGCGGTCGGGATCCCCGCCTCGGTCATGACCTGCTTGGCGAAGGACTTCGAGCCCTCGATCATCGCCGCGGCGGCGTCCGGCCCGAAACAAGGGATGCGAGCCTCCCGCAGCGCATCGGCCGCCCCCGCCACCAGCGGCGCTTCCGGGCCGATCACCACCAGGTCCGGGCTGAGCTTGCGGGCCAGCCCGAGGATCTGGTCCGGGACCGCCGCGGTGCCGGGGTGGGTTTCCGCCAGTGCCGCGATGCCGGGGTTGCCCGGGGCCGCGTGCAGGCTGTCCGCGTCCCGGCTCCCTGCTGGCTGGCTCAAGGCGCGGACGATGGCGTGCTCGCGCCCTCCCGACCCGATGACGAGAATGCGCACGTGGTGAGCCTACCGGCGCCCGGCCTAGCTAGCACTGCTGCAGCATGGGGCGGAGCTGCAGGGTCTGGTCGCGGCGGGGGCCGACGCCGACGGCGCACACCGGGGCGCCGATCATCTCCTCCACGGCCGAGACGTACCGCCGCGCGTTCTCCGGCAGCTCCTCGTAGGCGCGGGCCTTGGAGATGTCCTCCCACCAGCCGTCGAAGTACTCGTAGACCGGCACCGCGTGGTGGAATTCGGTCTGCGTCATCGGGATCTCGTGGTGCCGCTTCCCGTCCACCTCGTACGCCACGCAGATCGGCACCTGGTCCAGGCCGGACAGCACGTCGAGCTTGGTCAGGAAGTAGCCGGTGATCCCGTTCACCCGGGTCGCGTACCTGGCGATGACCGCGTCGAACCACCCGGTGCGGCGCGGCCTGCCCGTGGTCACGCCGTACTCGCCGCCCGTCTTGCGGAGCCATTCGCCCGCCTCGTCGCGGAGTTCGGTGGGGAAGGGGCCCTCGCCTACCCGGGTCGTGTACGCCTTGACGATGCCGACGACCTCGGCGATCCGGGTCGGGCCGATGCCGGACCCGGAGCAGGCGCCGCCCGCGGTGGGCGAGGAGGAGGTCACGAAGGGGTAGGTGCCGTGGTCCACGTCGAGCATGGTGGCCTGGGCGCCTTCGAGCAGCACCACCTTGCCCCGGTCCAGAGCCCGGCCCAGCACGAGCCCGGTGTCGGCCACGTAGGGGCGGAGCCGTTCGGCGTGGCGTTCGTACTCGGCCGCCGTAGCCTGCGGGTCGATGCCACGGCGGTTGTAGACCTTGCCGAGGACCTGGTTCTTCTCGCGCAGCACGAGGTCGAGCTTCTGGCGCAGGATGCCGGGGTCGAACAGGTCCTGGACGCGGATCCCCACCCGGGCGATCTTGTCGCCGTAGGCCGGGCCGATACCGCGCCCGGTGGTGCCGATCCGCGCGCTGCCGAGGTACCGCTCGGTGACCTTGTCCAGCACCCGGTGGTAGGGCATGATCAGGTGCGCGTCCGCCGAGACGAGCAGCTTGGAGCAGTCCACGCCGCGGGCCTGCAGGCCGTCGATCTCGTTGAGCAGCACCTGCGGGTCGATCACCACGCCGTTGCCGATCACCGGGATGACGTGGGGTGACAGCACGCCGGACGGCAGCAGGTGCAGGGCGTAGCTCTCGTCGCCGATGACGACCGTGTGGCCGGCGTTGTTCCCGCCCTGGTACCTGACCACGTAGTCCACCTTGTCACCGAGCAGGTCGGTGGCCTTGCCCTTGCCCTCGTCGCCCCACTGGGCACCGACGACCACGATGGCGGGCATGCGCATCCCTTTCGGCTGGCGCAGGCTCCGGCTGGGCTCCGCGGACCTGGTGGGGCCCGGCCTAGCCTGGCATGGCGAAGCCCCCGCTCGGGCGCAAGCGCGGCAGGGGATCTTGCGCTCTGAGGTTACCCGCAAAAACGGCAGGTAACCCCGTCAGGATCGGCCTGCTTCGGCCGGAATGCCCCGGGTGGGTACCGCGCCGGGCCCGGCCGTGTGGTTACGGCCGGGTGGGTTACGGCCGGGTGGGTTACGGCCGGGTGGGTTACGGCCGGGTGGGTTACGGCCGGGTGGGTTACGGCCGGGTGGGTTACGGCCGGGTGGGTTACGGCCGGGTGGCGTCGGTGCGTTCGGTGGCTAGGGGTGCTCCTGCTCCAGTTCGGCGGCGGCGGTGGCGCTGCTGTCCCGCAGGAACTGCTGGCAGCGCTCCGCCTCGTCGTCCTCGCCGATGGCCGCGGCCGAGACGCCCAGCATGTGCAGCGAGCGCAGGAAGCCGCGGTTCGGCTCGTGCTCCCACGGGACCGGGCCGTGCCCGTGCCAGCCCGCGCGGCGCAGCTGGTCCAGGCCGCGGTGGTAGCCCGTCCGCGCGTAGGCGTAGGCGGTGACCGCGTCGCCCAGCCCGAACGCGCGGGCGGACAGCGCGGCCCAGGCCGCCGAGCAGGCCGGGAACCGCGCCGCGACCTTCTCCGGCGCCTCGCCCGCGTTCAGGGCCGCGGTCGCCTCCTCGTTGTCGGGCAGGCAGGTGGCCGGCGGCTCGCCCAGCAGGTTCTGGTGCTCCATGTGTCTCATTTCAATAGTCGCGTTATGCAAAGAACCCGCTGTGGTTCCTGCCCGCGGCCTGTACCGTGCTGGCTCTATGCTCGCGTTATCCAGGTTCCCGCTGCGGTTCTCGCCGTAGCCGGTTACCGGCCGCTCGCACGGGCCTGCGGCCCGTGTTCGCTGGGCCGGTCCTGGATAACGCTCCCGGGCCGCTCGCGCAGGCCCAGAAGGCCTGCACTCGCAACCGGTCTTTGCATAACGCTCCAGGGCGCCTAGCTCAGCTTGTGGCCGGCCGACAGCAGGTCCTCGCAGGCGTGGCTGACCCGGGCCGCCATGCCCGCCTCGCCGGCCTTGCCCCAGCTGCGCGGGTCGTAGACCTTCTTGCTGCCGACGTCGCCGTCCACCTTGAGCACGCCGTCGTAGTTCTTGAACATGTGGTCCGCGACCGGCCGGGTGAACGCGTACTGGGTGTCGGTGTCGACGTTCATCTTGACCACGCCGTAGGAGATGGCCTCCCTGATCTCCTCCAGCGCCGAGCCGGAGCCGCCGTGGAAGACCAGGTCGAACGGCTTGTCCTTGCCGTACTTGGCGCCCACGGCGTCCTGGATCTCCTTGAGCACCGGCGGGCGCAGCTTCACGTGCCCCGGCTTGTACACGCCGTGCACGTTGCCGAACGTGGCCGCCAGGATGTACCGGCCGCGCTCGCCCAGGCCGACCGCCTCGGCCGTGGCCAGGGCGTCTTCCGGCGTGGTGTACAGCTTCTCGTTGATCTCGCCGACGATCCCGTCCTCCTCGCCGCCGACCACGCCGATCTCCATCTCCATCACGATGCGGGCGGCCGAGCATTCGGCCAGCAGCTCGGCCGCGATGTCCAGGTTCTCCTTGAGCGGGACGGCCGAGCCGTCCCACATGTGCGACTGGAACAGCGGCTCCTCGCCGCGCGCCACCCGCTCCCTGGAGATCGCTACCAGCGGGCGCATGTACCCGTCGAGCTTGTCCTTGGGGCAGTGGTCGGTGTGCAGTCCGACGTGGATGGGGTATTTCGCCGCGACGACGCGGGCGAACTCGGCCAGCGCGCAGGCGCCGGTGACCATGTCCTTGACGGACTGGCCGGACAGGTAGTCCGCGCCGCCGGTGGAGATCTGGATGATCCCGTCGCTCCCGGCGTCCGCGAATCCCTTCAGTGCGGCGTTCAGCGTCTGGCTCGAGGTGACGTTGATCGCGGGGAAGGCGAAACCGCGCTGTTTCGCCGTGTCGAGCATCTGGGCGTAAACCTCTGCGGTCGCGATGGGCATGGCGGTGACTCCCTCTAGCCTCTCTAGGCTTGTCTAGCTTGAAACCTGACCTCACTCTAGGCACCCGGGCCCGGCCGCTCCAGGGACCTTGGACCTCTTGGGCCTGACCACTCTAGACATGAAGCGGGCATGAAGATGGGCCGGGTAGTGCCGGGCATGAGGTACAACAGAAAGCCTATGGAGAGCTTTCTGACCTCGGCGGGGTACGCCGGGCTCATCCTATTCGCCTTCCTGGAGGCGGCGTGCATCCCGATCTCCTCCGAGATCACGTTCGGCTTCGCCGGGGTGCTCGCCTACGAGGGGCACCTCAACCTCGCCCTGGTCATCATCCTCGGCACGCTGGCCGAACTCGCCGGGTCGTACGCCTCGTACGCGGTCGGCCGGGTGGGCGGCCGGCCGCTGGTGCACAAGCTCGGGCGCTACGTGCTGGTGACCGAGTCCGACGTGAGCCGGGCCGAGCGCTTCCTGGAGGGCCGGGGAGGCTGGGCCATCGTCGTGGGCCGCATGCTGCCGTTCGTCCGGGCCTTCATCTCGATCGTGGCCGGGCTGGTGCGGGTCCCCCCGATCCGGTTCGGGATCCTCAGCCTGACCGGCACGGTGATCTACGCGACCGCGCTCGCCTCGATCGGGTACGCGGTCGGCAGTGAGTGGCAGGCCGTCAGCCACGGCCTGGCGGTGGTCGGCTACGTCCTGTTCGCCCTCATCGTCATCGCCATCGCCGGCTTCGTCGCCTACCGCTGGCGCCAGTTCCGGCGCGAGGCCCGGGCCTCCGGCGAGCCGGGGTCGCCCCGGGCCGGCAGGTCAGATGCCGGCAGGTCAGATGCCGGCAGGTCAGATGCCGGCAGGTCAGATGCCGAGGTCGGCTAGGTCGTAGGCGGCGCGGAACGCCAGCCCGCGCCCGGTGATGTTCCGCCGGGCGCCCCGGTCCACCAGCACCGCCACGCCCACCACCTCGGCGCCGGCCTCGCGCAGCGCCTCCACCGCGGTCAGCGGGGACGCGCCCGTCGTGGAGGTGTCCTCCACCGCGAGCACCCGCCGCCCGGCCACGTCGGGACCTTCGATCCGGCGCTGCGTGCCGTGCTCCTTTTCCGTCTTCCGCACCACGAACGCGTCGACGGGCGTGCCCCGGGCCGCCGCGGCGTGCATCATCGCGGTGGCCACCGGGTCGGCGCCCATGGTGAGCCCGCCGACCGCGTCGTAGTCCAGGTCGGCGGTCAGGTCGAGCATGACCCGGCCGGCCAGCGGGGCCAGCCGCCCGTCCAGCAGGACCCGGCGCAGGTCCACGTACCAGTCGGCGTGTTGCCCGGAGGAGAGGACGAAGTCACCGCGGACGACGGCCTTCGCCTTGATCGCCGCGAGCAGTTCGGCCCGGTCGCTCACGGGACGTGATCCTAAGGGATGCGCCGGCCGGAGCCGGCTCCGGTCCCTGCCGATGCGCCGGCCGGAGCCGGCCCCGCCCTGCCCGCGCAGCCGCCCCCGCCCTGCCGGGCGGCCCGTTTTATCCCTTATGCCTGAACTTGCAGTTCAGGCATTCCGGGCGCCGGTCATGATCGTGGCCAGAAATGGCCGGATGCGGGCCGGAACTGGCCATGATCATGAAACAGCGCGGTGCGAGCGCGCCGCTGAAGTTCCCGGCCCCGCGCGATGGGGCCGGGGGCCCGCGCACCCCGGCGGGGGCGGCAGCGGCGCCGGGATCTCCGCAGACCAGGACGTGACTGGCATTGATCCGCGACACCAGCGCCGCAAACTCAGGTTGTTTCGAAACGCTTACATAAGGGCCCAAATCCGCCGTCAAGGCCGAATTCACCACGGAAAGGTAAAGTTGATCGTACAAGTTAGCGAACTGTGGTGCGGATGAGATGTACGAGGCCAATGGGAACCCAGCCTGAACGCCGGGCGCGGTGAGCGGCAACCAGGGACGGAACAGGCGAGCCCGTCACTGGCCAACCCTCGCCAGGCTTGTGCCTCCTGAGGCCCGGGTGGCAGGGGGTTTGCGGCGTGGCCAACGTGCTCCAGGCAGCGGGAATGCGCGGAAAGGCATCCGAGGGAAGGTTACTTCACTACTCTTAGAGCGGTCAGGCCCATGTCGGTGCCGAAAAAGCTGGCCGCTGCGCCGAGGAAGGACGGTGGGGCCGTGGATCGCTGCGCGCTGTTCGTTGACGCTGGCTACGTGCTCACGGATGGTGCCATGGCCGTGCACGGGACGCGCCGCGGCGAGTCGGTCTCCTGGGACTATGAGGGGCTCCTGCAGCTGCTGTCCAGCCTGGCCAGGGAACGGTCCGGCCTGCCGCTGCTCCGCTGCTACTGGTACGAGGCCACGGTGGACGGCCGCCGGACCGCCGAGCAGGACGCGCTGGCCGACGTGCCGGGCATCAAGCTCCGCGTCGCGAAGATCCGTCCCGGCCGCCGCGAGGGCGTGGAAACCGAGATCCACCGCGACCTGACTACGCTGGCGCGCAACAACGCGATCAGCGACGCGCTCGTGGTCAGCGCGGAAGAGGACCTGGCCCAGGTCATCGCCGATGTCCAGGACCTCGGCATGCGGGTCACGCTGGTGCACATCGCGGTCGACGGGAACTGGACCATCTCGCGGGCGCTCCGCCAGGAGTCCGACGACATCATCGAGATCGGCGGTGACCACCTGCGGCCCTACGTGGAGCTGATCGCCGGAGCCGAGCCCGCCCACGCGGACGAGGACGGCGACGTCGTGGCGGCCCGGCCGCTGGCCAACGGCCACTCGCCGGCGGGCGCGGCGTCCTACCAGCAGGCGCCCGCATCGTCGGGGAACCACGCGCCGCCGGCCATCTACACTGCGCCGGTCGTGGCGGAGTACCAGCGGCCCGCGCTGCAGCTGCCGAGGGCGGTGACGCGCGAGGTGCGGGAGCCGCGCGACGGGCGTGACGCACGGGACGCACGGGAGGAGAGGACCCGCGATGACCGTGGCCGTGACGACCGTGGCCGTGACGACCGTGGCCGCGAGGAGCGTGGCCGCGAGGAGCGTGGCCGCGAGGAGCGTGGCCGCGAGGAGCGGAGCGTACCGCCTTCGGTCAACGGCGAGGCGTCGGCTCCGGCCCGCCAGGACATCGGCGCCCGGCCCGACATCCCGGCCCGGCCCGACATCTACGCCACGCCGGTGACCAACGCGCGGAGCCGCCCGGACCGGCAGGACCGGCAGGATAGGCAAGACCGGCAGGACCGCCCGGACCGGCAGGAGCCGGCGCCGCAGAATCCGGCCGCGCGCGCCCGCGCCGCCGAAGACGCGCCCGGCTACGCCCCCGGCCCGCAGGGCACGCCGGAGGCGGGATCGGTGGCGTCCGGGCCGGCCGGCGCTCCGGGCCCCGAGGCCGCCCCCGGTCAGCTGCGGCGCTTGCCCTCCGCACGCAGTTCGGCGAACCAGGGGCAGCCCGGCCCGATGGGAGTCACCGGCCATTCCGGGGTTTCCGGGTCCGCCCCGATGCCGTCGGGCCAGCACGGCGGCCAGGGCGGGCAGGGGTCATCCCGCAGCGCTCCCTACAGCGGGCCGCAGCCGATCGTGGCCCCGGCCGCGCCCGCCTACCAGAACGGGGGCGCCCAGGGCGGGGTCTCGCTGTCCGAGGCCGTCCAGGCGGCGCACGAGGAGGGCCAGGAGTTCGGCGGTTCGGTCGCCAGGGACGCGCCGGCGCTATGGCTGGAGGCGGTGCTGGCCAGGAAGCCGCGGATGCCGTCGGACCTCGAGGCCCGGCTGCTGCAGGGCTCGGCGCTGCCGATCGATTTCCTGTTGCACGACGAGGTCAGGCACGCTCTGCGCCGGGGTTTCTGGGACGCGCTCGAGCGTACCCGCCGGTAAAACGTGAGGACGCCCGGATTGTCCACGGCATCGGTGGGTAGGGTGGACAACGTGGTTGTGCTGTCCGGGGAGCTGTTCGACGCGATCGAGGTCAACGCGGCGCGCACGGGCAACCACAAGCGGGCCGCGGTACGGATGAGCCGCCTGGCCGTTCAGGCCACCGCGGGCGGCATGTCCCGGGCCGAGGCGCACATGCGGGCGGGCGAGCAGTGGCTGCAGGCCGACGACCCCGCGGAGGCGGTGGAGGAGTTCCGCCGGGCGATCGCGGACGCCGGGCCCACCTTCGATGACCCGAGGGTCTCGCTGGCCCGGGCGATGTTCGCGCTCGGCCGCCCGGCCGACGCCGAGGCACTGCTCCGCGAACTGCGCGAATCCGGCGGCCGGAACTCGCCGCGCACCTGTGATCTGGTGGCCGAGCTGCTCACCGAGCAGGGCGACCTGGAAGGCGCGCTCGACTGGGCCACCGCCGGGGTCGGCGCCTGCCTGCACGGCGACGACCGCGACGAGCTGCAGTTGCTGCTCAGGCTGCGGTACCGGATCCGCGTCGACCTCGGCATGGCCGAGGACGACTACGACAAGATGCTGGACGACGGCAGGAAGGCCGGCCCCGCGGCGGGAGGCTGAGTTCTCAGGGCTCCCGGCTCGCGGAACCGGCCTTCCTGGCGGATAGGCGGGTCAGCGGGTCAGCGCGCGGCCTTCTCGGCCCGTTCGGCTCGCGTGACGCTGAGCGCGTCACGGGCCTCGTCCAGGTCGACCGTCACCTGATCGCCGTCGATGATCTCGCCGGCCAGCAGGGCCCGGGCGAGCTGGTCGCCCACGGCTGACTGCACCAGGCGGCGCAGCGGCCTGGCCCCGTATACCGGGTCGAACCCGGTCAGCGCCAGCCATTCCCTGGCCGCGGGCGTCACGGTCAGCGTCAGCCTGCGGCCGGCCAGCCGGGCGGCGAGCCGGTTGATCTGCAGGTCGACGATCTGGGTGAGCTCGCTGGTCGACAGCGAGTCGAAGACGATCACGTCGTCGAGCCGGTTCAGGAACTCGGGCTTGAACGCGGTCCGCACCGCGTTCAGCACCGCGTCCCGCTTGGCTTGCTCGTCACCGAACGCCGGGTCGGCGATGAACTGCGACCCCAGGTTGGAGGTCAGCACCAAGATGGTGTTCCTGAAGTCCACCGTGCGGCCCTGGCCGTCGGTGAGCCGTCCGTCGTCGAGCACCTGGAGCAGGACGTCGAAGACCTCCGGGTGGGCCTTCTCGATCTCGTCGAGCAGTACCACGCAGTACGGCCTGCGCCGCACCGACTCGGTGAGCTGGCCGCCCTCGTCGTAGCCTACGTACCCGGGCGGGGCGCCGATCAGCCGGGCGACCGAGTGCTTCTCGCCGTACTCGCTCATGTCGATCCGGATCATGGCCCGCTCGTCGTCGAAGAGGAACTCGGCGAGCGCCTTGGCCAGTTCGGTCTTGCCGACGCCGGTCGGCCCGAGGAACAGGAACGAGCCGGTGGGCCGGTCAGGGTCGGACACGCCCGCCCGGGCCCGCCGCACCGCGTCGGAGACGACCTGCACGGCCCGGGCCTGGCCGATCACCCGGTGGCCGATCTCCTGCTCCATCCGGAGCAGCTTGGCCGTCTCTCCCTCGAGCAGGCGCCCGGCCGGGATGCCGGTCCAGGAGGACACGACGTCGGCCACGTCGTCCGGGCCGACCTCGTCCTTCACCATGGGCGGCGTAGCCGGGATCCCGGCCGCGCCGGCTCCGTCCGATTGGGCCGAACGGGCGGCGTTACTCGCCTCGTCCAGCTGCTCCTTGACCGCGGGGATCTCGCCGTGCCTCAGGCGAGCGGCGCTTTCCAGGTCGTGATCGCGTTCCGCGCGCTCCAGCTGGCCCTCGAGCTCGTCGAGCCGCTTCTTCAGCTCGCCGACCTTGTTCAGGCCCGACTTCTCCTGCTCCCACCGTGCCACCAGCGCGTTCAGCTGCTCCTGCCGGTCGGCCATGGTGGCGCGCAGCCGCTCGAGCCGGTCCTTGCTGGCCGCGTCCTCCTGGTTGGACAGCGCGAGCTCTTCCATCTTCAGCCGGTCCACGGCGCGCCGCAGCTCGTCGATCTCGACCGGCTGGGAGTCGATCTCCATCCGCAGCCGGGACGCGGACTCGTCGACCAGGTCGATGGCCTTGTCCGGGAGGAACCGCGCGGTGATGTACCGGTCGGACAGCGCCGCCGCGGCGACCAGCGCCGCGTCGGAGATCTGCACCTGGTGGTGGGCCTCGTAGCGGCCCTTGAGCCCGCGCAGGATCGCGATCGTGTCCTCGACGCTCGGCTCCCCCACCAGCACCTGCTGGAACCGGCGCTCCAGGGCGGGATCCTTCTCGATCCGCTCGCGGTACTCGTCCAGCGTGGTGGCGCCGACCATGCGCAGCTCGCCGCGGGCCAGCATCGGCTTGAGCATGTTGCCCGCGTCCATCGCGCCCTCGGCGGCACCCGCGCCGACCACCGTGTGCAGCTCGTCGATGAACGTGATGACCTGGCCTTCGCTCTCCTTGATCTCGCTCAGCACGGCCTTGAGCCGCTCCTCGAACTCGCCGCGGTACTTGGCCCCGGCCACCATGGCGCCGAGGTCGAGCGCGATCAGCCGCTTGTTACGCAGCGACTCGGGGACGTCGCCGGCCACGATCCGCTGGGCCAGGCCCTCGACGACCGCGGTCTTGCCCACGCCGGGCTCGCCGATCAGCACCGGGTTGTTCTTCGTCCGCCGGGAGAGCACCTGGATGACGCGCCTGATCTCGGCGTCCCGGCCGATGACCGGGTCGAGCTTGCCGTCCCTGGCCTGCTTGGTCAGGTCGACGCCGTACTTCTCCAGCGCCTTGTAGGTGTCTTCCGGGTCCTGGCTGGTGACCCGGGCGCTGCCGCGGATCTGGCTGAACGCCTCCAGCAGCGCGTCCGGCGTGGCTCCGGCCGAGGTCAGGATGGCCTTGGCGTCGCCGCCGTCGGCGGCCAGGCCGACCAGCAGGTGCTCGGTCGAGATGTACTCGTCGCCGAGCTGCCTGGCCCGGCTCGACGCGGTGGCGATCGCGGTGAGCAGCGGCCGGGACATCTCCGGCGCGCTGAGCGTGGCGCCGCGCGCGCGGGGCAGCCTGGCCACGCGCTCCTCGGCCTGCTTGGCGACCAGCGCCGGGTCGGCGCCCACCGCCCGCAGCAGCGGAGCGGTCGTGCCGTCCGCCTGCTCGACCAGAGCCAGGAGCAGGTGCAGGGGTTCGACCTGCGGGCTGCCGTCCGCCGCGGCGCGCCGCACCGCGGTGGACAGCGCGTCCTGGCTCTTGTGGGTCAGCTTGTCATCCATTACTTATCTCCTCTGGGCTGCCCAGTCCCGCTGGACGGCCCAGTCATCGGTTCCCATACCGCCACCCGGGCGCTGCGTACCGGGACCAGCCCTTCTCGCCCGGACCGGGTGTCGCTCCCGCTGCGGCGCAGCTCGGCCAGCCGGGCCGCCACGGCGCGGGTGGATTCGAGTTCCATCCGCAGCTGGGCGACCTCGGCGTGTAGCTCGGCGATGAGCCTGCGGGCCTGCTCGAGCTCCCGGAGCTGGTCCAGGATCAGCTTGATGCCGGAGAGGTTCACGCCCTCTTCCTGCGACAGCCGCTGGATCTGGCGCAGCGCCAGGATGTCCCGCATCGAGTAGCGCCGGCCCCGGCCCTGGCTGCGGCCCGGGGACACCAGGCCGAGCCGGTCGTAGGCGCGGAGCGTCTGCGGGTGCATCCCGGACAGCTGGGCGGCCACGGAGATGACGTAAACCGGCAGGTCATCAGAGACCTCATACGGATTGCTCATGTCATCTCCCCTCCTTTAAGCCTCTTTGGCCCGCTCGAGGAGTTCCTCGCGCGGATCGGTGCCGGCCGTGGCCTCCCGCAGCTCCTCGATGGCGCTGCGGGCCTTGCTGTTCAGGTCCTTCGGCACCATCACCTCGACGGTGACGAGCAGGTTGCCGTTGGTCCCGTCCTTGCGCCGCACGCCCTTGCCGGGGACCCGGAAGGTCCGCCCGTTCGGGGTGCCCGGCGGGATCCGGACGGTGACCGGAGCGCCCCGGTGCGAGGGCACCTTGACCTCCGCGCCGAGGGTCAGCTCGGCGAACGTCACCGGCACGGTCACGGTCAGGTCCGAGCCCGACCGCCCGAACACCGGGTGCGGCTTGACGTGCACCCGGACGTACAGGTCGCCGGCCGGGCCGCCGCGCTCGCCTGGCGCGCCCTTGCCCGGGATCTTGACCCGCTGCCCGTCGGCCACCCCGGCCTGGATGCGGGCCTGGATGGTGCGCGAGCTCATCGCCCGGCCGCTGGCCGAGCACGACGGGCAGGGGTCGTCCACCACCAGGCCGCGGCCGCGGCACTCCTTGCAGGGCTCGGAGATCCCGAACGTGCCCAGGTTCCGGCTCGACTGGCCGGTCCCCTGGCAGGACGGGCACATCCTCGGCACGGTGCCCGCCTTGGCGCCGGTGCCGTGACAGGTCGGGCAGGGGCCCTCGCCGGTCAGCCGCAGCGCCACCGTGGTCCCGTCGATCGCGTCGCCGAAGCTCAGCGTGGTCTCGGTCTCCACGTCGGCGCCGCGGCGCGCCCGGTTCTGGGCGGTGGTGCGGCCGCGGTTGAACACGCCGCCGAACAGGTCGCCCAGGCCGCCGCCGTCCCCGCTGCCGCCGAAGATGTCGCCGAGGTCGAAGCCGCCGAACCCGCCCTGTCCGGGCCGGGTGCCGGTCGGTACCCGGAAACCGCCGCCGAACAGCGAGCGCGCCTCGTCGTACTCCTTGCGCCGCTTCTCGTCGGACAGCACCGAGTACGCCTCGGAGATCTCCTTGAAGCGCTCCTCGGCCGAGGCGTCGCCCTTGTTCGCGTCCGGGTGGTACTTGCGGGCCAGCTTGCGGTACGCCGCCTTGATCTCGGCTGGCTTGGCGGTCTTGGAGACCCCCAGGGCCTTGTAATAATCCTTCTCGAGGAAGTCCTTCGTACTCATGCCCTGTCTCCCGCTCGCTTCTGGGGCGCCTTGAGGCGTCTCCTTCCCTCGTCGCTCGTCCCTCGCTCCTCAGTCCAGGCGACGCCGCGTCCCTTCAGCTCGCTCATTTTTCCTCGCTGGCTGTCTCGTTAGTTTCCTTCCTCGGCGTCCCAGCCGGCCTCGTTGCTGCTGCCGTCAGGGCCGGTCGCGGGTTCCGCGACGGCGACCCGGGCGGCCCGCAGGATCCTGTCCCCGACCTTGTAGCCGGGCTGCAGGATCTCGACGCACGTGTCCTCGGCGACGTCCGATGAATAGGAATGGGTCAGTGCCTCATGGATCTTGGGGTCGAACGGGTCGCCCTTTTCTCCGTAGGTCGCCAGGCCGAGCCGGCCGAGCGCCGCCTGCAGCGAGTCGGCGACCGACTTGAACCCTCCGGACAGCTCCCCGTGTTCCCGCGCCTGGTCGATGGCGTCGAGCACGGGCAGCAGCCCGGCCAGGGTGCCGGCCACGGCCTGCTCGCGCACGGCCGCCCGGTCCCGGTCGACGCGCTTGCGGTAGTTGGCGTACTCGGCCTGCAGCCGCTGCAGGTCCGCGGTCCGCTCCGCCAGCTGCGCCTCGACGTCGGCGGACTTCTTGCCGTCACTGATTATCTGACCGGTAACCATCTCTGGGGCCTCTTCGGGGGACTCCGGGGTGACCGCGGAGTCCTGCTCGTCACGGGATCCGGTGGGCTCGGACGACCCGGCGGCCTCGGGGGACTCGGCACTGGGGGCCGGCCGGCCGGCACCTCTGGTGCCGGCCGGCTTCGACGCCGCGTGCTTCCCCCGAACCTGGCCGGTTACCGGGTCGATGCGCCGGTGGTCATGGATGACCGGACCGGAGCCCGTTTCCTCGGATGCTGGCATCA
>Ga0335078_10001292_pt1 | contig 38023 bp, 29 predicted proteins | sample Lox_Sample_32_FD_206711 | JGI IMG/M metagenome (GOLD analysis project Ga0335078, IMG submission 206711) | Soil microbial communities from Loxahatchee National Wildlife Refuge, Florida, United States - Lox_Sample_3.2 | ecosystem: Environmental > Terrestrial > Soil > Wetlands | place: USA... | reverse complement strand
TTTCCGCTCGCCGCCCGGCGGATTGACCATGGGACTCAGCCCCGGCCAATTGATCTCCGCGATGGGCGTGGCGCTGATTGCGGTTTTCTGGGCCTATGACGGATGGGTCTACATCACCTGGGTCGCCGGCGAAGTCAAAGACCCGAGGCGTAATGTTCCGCGTGCGATGGTCCTCGGCGTGCTCGCGGTAGGCGCGATCTACATTGCGATGAACATGACTTACGCATATGCGCTGCCGCTCGGCGAAATCGCGAAACACGAAACGATCGCCCACGCTGCGGCGGTGGAGTTGTTTTCGCCCAAGGCCGCACTGTGGCTTTCGGCCATGATCGCGATTTCCTGCTTCAGCGCAGCGGCAACCTGCACGCTTTCCGGCTCGCGGGTTTACATGGCCATGGCGCAGGATGGAGTCTTCTTCCGCAAGATGGCGGAAATCCATCCCAAGTGGCGCACGCCGGCGTTCAGTCTGATCGGGCAAGGCATCTGGGCAGCGCTGCTCACGGTCAGCGGACGCTACGATCAGCTTTACACTTATGTGATCTACGGCATGGTGCTTTCGTACACTCTCACAGTGCTGGGACTTTTCATTTTGCGCTGGAAGCGGCCCGATCTCCCTCGCCCGTACCGTTGCGCGGGATATCCCTGGCTGCCCGCGATTTATGTGCTGATCGGCACGGCATGGACGTTGAACACGATCGTCACGCGTCCCATGGAAGCCCTGGCCGGAACGGCGATCGTGCTCATTGGCGTGCCGGGATATTTGTACTGGAAGTGGAGTGGAAGAAAAGCAGTGGCTGTGGAGTAAGGGTATGTTTGAACGATACACTGAGAAGGCCCGCCGTGTAATTTTCTTCGCGCGATATGAAGCCAGCCAGTATGGCTCACCTTACATTGAAACTGAGCATCTTCTTCTGGGCTTGCTTCGTGAGGATAAGGGTTTGTTACGTCTGCTTCCGGCAGGCGCACACGAGTCCATTCGGAACCAAGTCGATGCAAGCGCGCCAACACGAAAGGGGTTCAACACGAGCGTTGATCTTCCGCTCAGCAATGAATCGAAACGCGTGCTCGCCTATGCGGCGGAAGAAGCAGAACGGTTGGCTCATCATCACATCGGCACCGAGCACCTGCTGCTGGCGTTGTTCCGGGAAAAGCGCTTCCTTGCAGCTGAACTACTGCGCCAAAGAGGTCTAGTCCTAGAAAAACTACGAGTGGAGATCGCGAAGCAACCGGTGCCTCCGACTCTTCCGTTACGCAGTTCCTCGGATAGAGGTGTTCGACCCCGAGATCCAATCGAAATTCATGATGCCCTCTGGGATGCGGACTATATCCATGACGCCGTTGTAGAGCTTCGCAAAAACCCCTGGCATTGGAACAAGCAGGAATGGAAGCCTCGCGATATCGTTATCAATCGCGATGACAAGCATGTTTCCTTCGACTTGGGTTTAGCGCAGGGACCGACTAGTTTCGATCTGGTTGAAGGCGGCTGGAAAAAAGATCTTTGCGCAATATGCAGTTGGGAGCTGATGGAATCGACTGATCTGAGCCACTCAACTGGTTACACCAACGGCCGCGACTGGCTGTGCTGCGAATGTTACGAAAAGTTCTTCACGAAGCCAGGCTTCTTCTCATCCACGTATTCCGAAACCACATAAACCGGCGTTGCGCCGCGAAAATTCGGCTTGCGTGTTTCAACCAATCAATGGTATTCGTGAACGCGATCCTCGTGGGCCCAGGCCCACTCGGGTAAACACCGCTACCGGAGAAAATTCGGCACGGCAAGGTCGTGCCCTACCCGATCGTGGCCGAGCCGAACTCACCTTCCGACCCAGCCGAACCAATCACTTTTCTCTCGCCCGGCGTCTCCATCGCGGAAGCCGAAGATCCCAACAAACCGAAACGGGTAATGGGATTCCGTGATCTCGTGCTGTTCTACGTGGTCACCGGCGTCAGCCTGCGCTGGATCGCAACTGCGGCTGCCGCCGGCCCAAGCTCAATCGTCGTTTGGATCGGCGCCTGGCTGACCTTCTACACGCCGCTTGCGCTCTCAGTCATCGAACTGTCCTCGCGTTATCCCAACGAAGGCGGGCTTTACGTCTGGAGCAAGAAAGCCTTCGGCAACTTTTCCGGATTCATGTCCGCCTGGACCTATTGGACCAGCAATCTTCCCTACTTCCCATCAGTGCTGTATTTCGCCGCCAGCAACGCTCTCTACATGCGGCAGGCGGCCTGGGGACACCTTTCCAACAACGCAACTTTCTACATTGTTTTTTCTCTCCTCACCCTGGCTGCGGCCACATTCGTGAATATCGTAGGCCTGGACGTGGGCAAATGGCTGCACAATGTGGGCGCGCTGGCCATGTGGATTCCGGCGGCGATCGTGATCGGCATGGGCGTGATTGCCTGGCAGCGCTACGGCTCGGCAACCTCGTTCACCTTTCGATCCATGACCCCGAGCTTTCATTTCAATAACATCATTTTCTGGTCGCTGTTGATATTTGCCTTTGGCGGATCTGAGACCGCGTCCTTCATGGGCGAAGAAATCAAGAATCCACGCCGGACCTTGCCGTGGGGCTTGTTCGTTGCGGGTTTGACCGTCGCTGTCTGTTACATCCTCGGAACCGTTGGTGTGCTGCTGGCGCTCCCTTCTTCTGAGGTCGGCAATCTGCAAGGGCTGATGCAAGCCATCTCCAAAACCGCAAGCCGCGTGGGATTTGAGAGCGTGGTTCCCTTTGCCGCGTTTCTCATCGCCCTGAGCAACGTCGGGGCTTGCGGCGCCTATCTGGCCGCGGTGGCGCGCCTGCCGTTTGTGGCGGGCATCGATCGATTCCTGCCTCGGGCTTTTGGCTCGTTGCATCCGCGCTGGAAAACGCCCTGGGTTGCGCTTCTGGTGCAGTTTGGGATCGGAGTGCTTTTCATTTTCCTGGGACAGGCCGGAACCAGCGTCAAAGGCGCTTACGACGTGATGGCGAGCATGACGGTGATCGTTTACTTCATTCCCTATCTATTCGTATTTGCTGCGATGATCAAACTTCAGGCCGAGCCCGCCGGCCCGGAAGTGATTCGCGTGCCGGGCGGAAAGCCTGTGGCCACGCTGGTTGCTATTGTCGGCCTCATCGCCACAACCTTCACAATTGCATTGTCGGTGTTGCCGCAGCCCGACGAGCCTAACAAGCCTCTGGCGGTCTTGAAAGTGGTCGGAGGATCAGTGGCCCTGCTGGCGATTGGCGCAGGGATTTATTGGATGGGAAAAACGAAAAACCACTCTCAACAACTGTCATCCTGAGCGGAGCGGTTGGTTCGAGCAGCGAACCGGAACTCAACAATTGTCATCCTGAGCGGAGTGGCTGGTTCGCACAGCGAACCAGCCGCGCAGTCGAAGGACCCCTTGTTTGCTCGCAGCGGCAAGTTTGCCAAAAGGCGTTCACACCGTGAATGCTACTCGATCGAGAGAACTCCCTACAGCGCCAGTTGAACGGGTGTAGAAACACGAGGTCCTTCGATTCAAGGAATTCTTCGCAACGCGAAGAATTTCCCTTCGCTCAGGATGACGGGGATTAAGACTTAGACCTGCGCTGCCGTCTTTCTCGCCGGATTGAAAAACGGCAATTTCACCACCGTGACCGTCACATTCTGCCGTATGGCTTCGATCGTGATTTCCATTTGCAGTTTCGTGCCGAGCTGCGAGTGCGCGGTCTCAACACTTCCCAGAGCAATCATCTTCTTCAGCACCGGAGACCACGTCGTTGTCGTGGCTTTGCCGACCTGCACTCCCTCGCGATACACGGGAACGGCCACGCGCGAGGCCTGCGCAGGCGCCGCGGGCGTAAGACCGAATTTCTCGTAGCGGGCTTCCACTTCCGGCCAGTCGATTTCAAGCCCCACCAGTTGCCGCGCTACGCCATCCTTGTGGTCGCGCTCGAGCGCCGACTTACCGACAAAATTCTCTTTATCCAGATGCACCATCTTCCCGAATCCCAGCTCGAACGGCGAATACTTCTGCGATGGAATCAGCGCCTTCTTACTGCTGGTGTAATCGACTTCAATCAGCAGCAGGCCGGCTTCTACACGCGCCACGTCCAGCGCGAGCATGCCGGCCGCATGAATATCAAATTGCCGCCCTTTCGCCATCAGCTCGTCCCAGACTTTCACAGCGTCGGTCCACGGCACCCAGATTTCATAGCCGAGATCGCCCGTGTAGCCGGTGCGCGAAATGTCGACGGCAATGCCGGCGATCTTCCCGCTGGTCTTACGGAAATATTTCAGGTTGGCGATGTCCGCTTCGGCCGCGGCTTTCAGCAGCTTCGCCGAAGTTGGCCCTTGCAGCGCCAGCGCCGCGACTTTTTCGGAAATGTCTTCCACCTGCACGCTCATGTTCAGGCCGTTTTGCCGGAACCAGCGCAGGCTGGGATCGGCCGCGGTCCAGCGATATTTGTTTTCTTCAAGCCGCGTGATTGTGCCGTCATCGATCACTTTGCCCTGCTCATCGCACCAGCAGCAATAGATGACCTGGCCGACGGCGACTTTGTTGATGTCGCGTGTAATCACGCGGTTCACCAGCTTGGTCGCGTCTTTGCCGCTGACCAGATATTTGTAGAGCGGTGTGATGTCAATCAGCGCGGCCGCGTTGCGGATGGCATTGTATTCGTGATCATGATGAACTTCATACGCGCTGACCGTGTAATAGCCCGACCACTCGCGGTAGTTCAGGCTCTGGCACAGAGCAAAAGTGCGTTCATGGAATGCAGTTCCAACGGGCAAGGTTTGACTCCTGTTTTGATTTCCTCTGCGCTTCTCCGTGTCCTCTGTGGCTGTGCTTTTGTTCTTAACCACAGAGGACACAGAGGAACACAGAGTCTGGCTTTCGTAACGCTAGATTATATGCAGTCGAGAGTACCCGAGCAACGCGTCGTTTTTGATTACCAGCGTTATCTTTGTATTCGACAGCCGACGAGAAAAAATGACCCACGGTCGGTGTCTAAGTATAAAGATGCTCAGCCGGCGGCCAAAATCGAAACTCCTTGCCGGGATCGACGTCACCGCGTTTGCCAGCGTAATGCTGGTACTGGTTGCAATGTTCATACTTCCGGCCTCCGTAGTCACGCACCCGTGGAACGGAGTAGATTTGGCGAAAGTAAGCCATGCCACGCGGATGCCACATGCCCGAAGAGAGGACGCGATGATCGTCTCAGTCCAACGCGACGGGAAAGTGTACTTCGGGAGCGACCTCGTCTCCCCCGGCCAGTTGCCCGCTTTAATTCGACAACAGATCAGCCGAGGCTCGGAGAAAAAGCTCTACGTACGGGCGGATGCACGCGCCAGGTACAGTTCGGTCAAGGTCGTTTTGGATGAAGTGCCCTCCTCTGGAGTGGAAAACATCGCCTTCCTCGTCGCACAACGCGCGCCGAGCCCGCCCAGATAGGAAGCCACAGCCAGAAAGAACTACTCGTTATTTCGCATTCGCGTACCCGGCTCCATATGCGCTAGAATCAATTTCTGATGCGTCGTCTCCTACAGTGGTGTGTCCTGCCTAGTGGACTCTGATCCGCGCACGTACTAAACTGCCGACTCGCATTCCCGGTTCATGTTTCTAAACTGCAAAGCTAACAGCTAAAGGCTAAGAGCTAATGGCTAGTTCATACGATGTCATCGTAATCGGCGGCGGCCATAACGGCCTCACCAACGCCGCCTATCTCGCGCGCGCGGGGAAGAAAGTGCTCGTGCTGGAGCGCCGCTATGTGCTCGGCGGAGCCGCCTGCACGGAAGAAGTTTTCCCCGGATTCAAGTTCTCGGTGTGTTCGTACGTGGTCTCGCTGCTGCGGCCCGAGATCATTCGCGACCTCGATCTTCCCCGCCACGGCCTGGAAATTCTCCCGCTCGACGGCACCTTCACGCCCATGCCGAATGGAGATTATCTGTGGCGCGTGAACGATCATGGCCGCACGCATCGCGAGATCGCGCGCCACTCCAAACTCGACGCCGAAGCCTATGACGAATTCGGCAAGGCGATGCAGGCGATGTGCCGCTTTGTGAAGCCGATTCTCGCCATGGTGCCGCCCGATCCGGCCACGCTGAATCCGAAAGAACTGATGAAGCTGCTCTTCATCGGGCGGCGTTTTCAGGGCATGACCGGCGAGGACAAATACAACCAGGTGCAACTCATGACCATGAGCGCGATCGATTTTCTCGATCAGTGGTTCGAGACCGACGTGCTCAAGGCCACCATGTCAGCTTCCGGAATCATCGGCACATTTCTTGGCGTGCGCTCGCCGGGCACGGCGTATGTTCTGCTCCACCATTACATGGGCGAAATCGATGGCGCCTTTCGCTCCTGGGGATTCGCTCGCGGAGGTACAGGAGCAATTTCCAACGCAATCGCTGACGCGGCCCGCGAAGCTGGGGTAAAGATTCATACAGAAGCTGCCATCGCGAAGATCATCGTCAAGAATGGCCGGGCGAAAGGCGTGGTGCTCGCGAATGGCGATGAAGTTTACGCTGACATCGTTTCTTCGAGCGTCGACCCGCGGCTCACGTTCACAAGATTTATCGACGATGGAGTTCTGCCGGCAGATTTTCTGGAAGAGGTAAACCGCTACAAGTTCCGCGGCTCCTCGGGGAAAGTGAATCTCGCGCTCGATGGGCTGCCGGATTTCAAATGCATGCCCGGCCCCGGCGCGCACTTGCGCGGCGCGATTTCCATTTCGCCCAGCGTCGAATACATGGAGCGGGCCTACGATGATGCCAAGTACGGCAATTTCTCGCGCCATCCCTATATCGATATGGTCATTCCCACGCTGACCGATCCCTCGGTTGCGCCGCCCGGCAAACACATTCTTTCGTGCTTCGTGCAATATGCGCCCTACAAGCTGCGCCCCGGGCTCAACTGGGACGATCAGAAAGAAGCCTTCGGCGACACCGTGATCAACACCATTGCCGAGTACGCGCCGAATATCAAGAACATCATTCTGCATAGGCAAGTCGTCACGCCGCTCGATCTGGAGCGCGAATGGGGACTGAGCGAAGGCAATATTTTCCAGGGCGAACTTTCGCTCGAGCAGCTTTTCTTCCTGCGTCCGGTTCCGGGATGGGCGCAGTTCCGCACGCCGATCAAGAACCTCTACATGTGCGGGTCGGCGACGCATCCCGGCGGCGGCATTATGGGCGCGCCCGGGCGGCTGGCGGCGCTCGAAATTTTGAAAGACTCCAGGGGGATCATTTAGCCATGGCCGGAACGCGCGATGTCGTCATCGTCGGCGGCGGCCACAATGGCCTGGTCACCGCGTTTTATCTCGCCAAAGCCGGATTCAAACCGCTGGTGCTCGAACGCCGTGCCATCACTGGCGGCGCGGCAGTCACGGAAGAATTTCATCCCGGCTTTCGGTGCTCCACGCTCGCGCACGCCGCCGGCCCGCTGCGGAGTGAGATCGTTCGCGACATGCAGCTCGAAAAACATGGCCTGCGATTGATGGCGCCCGACGTTGGCATAACTGCCCTTTCTCCGGACGGACGGGCCATCGTTCTCTACAACAATTCGCAAAAAGCTGCGGAAGAAATCAGGAAGTTCTCGCAAAAAGACGCTGCCAAATATCTCGAATTCGAAACCTCGCTTGCGAAAATTGGCAAAGTCATCGGCGAAGCGCTCGCACTCACGCCGCCAGACATCGACGATCCCAACCGCACCGATCTCTGGGGCATGCTCAAGACCGGGCGCAGCATCCGCAAGCTCGGCAAAAGAGATATGTACCGCCTGCTGCGCTGGGGCCCGATGGCGGTTGCCGATCTTGTGGCGGAATATTTCGAAACCGAATTGCTTCGCGCCACGATTGCAGCTCGCGGAATTTTCGGAACGTTCCTCGGTCCCTGGTCTGCGGGCAGCAGCCTGGTTCTCTTGTTGCGCGCCGCGGGCGACGCGCATCCCGCCGGCTCATCCTGGTTCGCAGCCGGAGGAACGGGAGCGATCACTCAAGCCATGACTGCGGCAGCCCAAGAAGCGGGAGCAGAAATCCGCACGGGCGCAGACGTAATCGAAGTTCGAGTCAGCGATGGCGTGGCTTCGGGCGTGGTGCTCTCGAGCGGCGAAGAAATCAACGCCAAGGCCGTCATCTCCAATGCGGACCCCAAGCGAACTTTGCTCAAGCTGGTCGATCCTACTCATCTTTCGCCGGATTTCGTCCTCAAGCTTCAGCACTACCGCATGCCGGGCACGGTCGCGAAAGTAAATCTTGCGCTCTCCGGCTTGCCGAAATTCTCGGCATTGAATGGAAATGAAGAAGCTCTCAAAGGCCGCATTCACATCGGGCCCGAGATCGATTACCTCGAACGCGCGTTCGACGAATCGAAGTACGGCAACTTCTCGCGCCAGCCATATCTGGAAGCGACGATTCCCACGCTCACGGACCCATCGCTCGCCCCTTCAGGCCAGCATGTGATGTCGATTTACGTGCAATACGCTCCCTTCAAGCTCAAGGGCAGCGACTGGGAGAGCCAGCGTGTCGCGCTCGGCGACACGGTCGTGAAAACGCTGTCCAAATACGCGCCGAATTTGCCGGAGTTGATTTTGACCCACCAGATCATCACGCCGCAGGACCTCGAAGACCGTTTCGGACTCACCGGCGGGCATATTTTCCATGGCGAGCTGGCGCTCGATCAGTTTTTCACTATGCGGCCGTTGCTCGAGTGGGCGCGCTATCGAACGCCAATTCACAATTTATATTTGTGCGGCTCAGGAACGCATCCCGGCGCAGGGTTGACTGGAGGATCGGGGGCGAATGCAGCAAGGGAGATCCTGAAAGAACTAAAGAAGTAAGATGTGCCGCGGGCACTCTTGCCCGCGCAGCGCGGACAGGACCGCGCACACAACCGATGCAACCTTCCGCCATCCTGCTCATCTCCTGCCCCGACCGCAAAGGCGTGGTCGCCAAAATCGCTGACTTCATCTTCCGCCACAACGGCAACATCCTTTTCGCCGACGAGCACGGTGACGCCGGGTTGAACCTTTTTCTCATGCGCGTCGAATTCGATCCGTCACAATTTGATTTTCCGCTCACGGAGTTCGACCGCCATTTTGCCCCAGTCGCATCCGAGTTCAAGATTCAGTATCAACTGGCGCGGTCGGAGTATCGCCCGCGCATGGCGATTATGGTCTCCAAGTACGATCACTGCCTGGTCGATTTGCTTTACCGGCATCGCAGCGGCGAATTGGCTTGCGAAATCCCGCTTATCATCTCCAATCACCCCGACAATCAAGCGGTCGCCGACTTTTACCAGATTCCCTATGCATTCGTCCCCGTCGCCAAAGAAGAGAAGTCCGAAGCCGAACGAAAAATTCTTGAACTGCTGGCCCGGGAGAATCCCGACTTCATTGTGCTCGCGCGATATATGCAAATTCTTTCGAACGAGTTTATCGACCATTACCTACATCGCATTATCAATATTCACCATTCTTTCCTGCCAGCGTTTATTGGAGCGAAACCGTACCATCAGGCGTTCGCCCGTGGAGTTAAGCTGATCGGCGCAACCAGCCACTACGTCACCGATATTCTCGATGAAGGCCCCATCATCGAACAGGACGTGGTCCGCATCTCGCACCGCGACACCGTTGAAACGCTGATCGAAAAAGGCCGCGACCTGGAAAAAGTTGTGCTCTCCCGCGCCGTTCGCTCCCACATCGAGAGTCGCGTACTGATCTATGGGAACAAGACGGTGGTGTTTGACTAGTGGCTAATGGCTAGTGATCAGTGGCTAGTCCGATTCTGAAGAACTAACGCCAAGTCCCCTTGTCATTCCGAGCGTGCTTGAGCACCGAGGAATCTGCTTCTTGTCACAGAAGATTCCTCACGGCTAAAGCCGGTTCGGAATGACAAGACTTGAGAGGCCAACCGACCAGCTAAATCCATCCCCGTGGTTACTTTGGTGCGCCGCCGGGCGAGACGCTTGTGCTCTGCTCATCCTTAGTTTTTACTAACCTTGCCGCTTCTTCCCCAAGCTGGCGCGCAAGGGACGCATTTGGTCGAAGATCCAAAGTGGGAGTTAGCCATTCTGGCCACCGTGCAGGGCTTCTACGAGAAGCTCCTGCAGGCGCACGTCGGCGGAGAAGTTCCCATCCCCGGCGGTCTGGAAGCGCTTTCTCTTCAGCAGGCGGAAGGCGACGTCAATCTCACCCTGGACAATCTGCGTCGCTGGCTCCGGCTGCTCGATCTGGCGACCACGCCGGCGATGTTGCGTCAGGGCCTAAGTTTGGAAACCGATCCGGAAATGGCCGAGGCCATGCTGCGCTATTTTGTGCGCAAGAAGGATTTCGGCCCGGTCAATCGCGACAAAACCGATCTGATCGCGACCTTTCTTTATCGCCATCCGCGCGTGCCCGGGCAGTGGGAAAGACGAGGCTACGGACTCGATGGCTCGCTTCCTCTAGCTCCCTTCGAAATTGCGCTGATCGAAATTCTTGCCGATACCGACGTGCCGTCGCTGCCTGAAGATCACGTTCAAACTTTGCGCCGCTTCGATCAACTGCAACAAGAAGCGCAAAACTTTCATGATCTGAACGCGCTGCTCGATTCAGAAATCATCACTCGCGTGCGCGAAGTGAAACTCTCGCTCGACACCTCGTTTTACCACCCCAGCGTGCTGGCGACGATCGCGCCGTACAACTCGGCTTTCGGCAGGAAATTTGATGAGTTATTTCATGCCGCCACAAAAGAAATCAAGAATTTCGCCGAAGAACTGGAAGATCAGGGCGGCGAGATACTCGGGACAGTCGACGGCGTCGACGTAACCGTTGAGCATGTGGCAGCGATGGAAGTCGGTGAATTGTTGAAGATGGATTACGCGAACGCGCTCGAGAAGTTTCGCCGCGTCTCAAGACTGAAGCAGACGCTGGAACGCCAGCCGCCCTTCCGGCGCATCGCGCAGCCCATCCCGTTTCCCGGACGCAAAACCAGCGCGAAGGGACCGTCTGCGGCGCCGGTCAAACGGCAGTTGCTCGACGTACAAGCCTCGCGTTCTGCGGTCACGCCGCAGCAACTGGCCACGGAAGAAACCAAGCTGCGAAAAATCGAGGAATCGATCCGGGTCTTCGTGCGCGTGGCTGATCCCAAGTTCCGGCAAGTCGTGCCCATGCGCTTTTTCAATCTCACGCTCACCCACGCCGAGGCCGACGCCTACTGCGCCGATTATCTCGAAGAGAAGACCCTGCGCGCGGAAGTTGGCCGGGCTTTGTTGCGCATCGTCGCAGTCGTAGCCCGTATGTCGACTGAGCTGGAAGAATTAAAGCGCGCCGAGAATTCGCCTTCTCTCTGGAAGCTGCATGCCGATTTGCTGATCGTCCTTCTCGAAGCGGCGCAGGTACTGGCCGCGAACTCGTTGCGGTTGCTGACTCAATTAACCAACGAAGCTAAGCTCGATGAAGCCGAAGCGGTAAGAATCTCGCTCCAGAAGCTGCGGGACCGCTGCACGGCAATCACGGCCATTCTGGGGCAGAGCGAGTCTGTCACGGTTGAAGCGTAGGCTCGGTCTTCTAGCAGGCGCTTCACCACACAATTCACCTCCAATTGCCACCCTCCTGTAAACTTGAGGTTTCCACCCGGCTTTAAGGGCCGGCAGATTTGTTATGGTAACTCTTACCAACGAACAAAAGTTCCACCGCGCCAAAGTCACCAAACGCGTCGACCTTGCGCCTGAATTATGGATCATTCGCATTCAGCCTGGGGGCGAGTTCAAATTTGTTCCCGGCCAGTACGCCACGCTTGGCATCCAGGGTCCCGAACGTCCCAAAGAGCGCGCCTACTCAATCGTCTCCTCGCCTTACGAGAGCGAGATCGAATTCTTTTTCGAGCTTGTACCGCAAGGCGTGCTGACTCCCCAACTCTACGAATTGCGTCCGGGCGACGAACTGCTCATGCGCAAGGTAGCCAAGGGGCGTTTTACGTTTGAGACGAACGGCCGCAGCAATCATCTTCTGATCTGCACCGTCACCGGCATCGCCCCGTTCGTCAGCTATGTGCGCACGCTCTATCGCGACTGGAAGGATGGCAAGTTTGCCGGTGAGCACAAGCTCTTCCTTTTAAATGGCGCCAGCCGTTCGTGGGAGTTTGGATACTGCAGCGAGCTGCAACAGTACGCGCAAGAAGTCCCGTGGCTGAAGTACGTGCCGACGGTCAGCCGTCCCTGGGAAGATGAGAAGTGGAGCGGTGAAGTCGGGCGCGTCGACGATTTGATCCGCAAATATGCCGACATGTGGGGCCTCGACGGGACCAATACTGTGGCCTATCTCTGCGGCCATCCCGAGATGGTTGAGCGCGGCAAAGGAATCCTTCAGCGGCGCGGCTTTGCCAAAGAAACGCTGAAGGAAGAGGTTTACTGGATTCCCAGTAAGAAGGCTCCGGCAGCGTGATCCGCAAGTCAATCGCGCTCGGGACTTAGGTTCCCTATCCGCGCGCTGCGACGCTCGAGCAACACCACGTCGCGCCAAACATCGTGGAGTTTCCCCAGGCGTTCCCGTCGTCCCACCTCACGAAAACCGCACGCCCTGTGCATCGCGACGCTGGCAACGTTTTCGGGAAAAATCCCCGCTTGCAGCGTCCAGATGCCGCAACGCTCCGAGTGCTCGATCAATGCCTCGAGGAGCGATTTCCCGATTCCCCGGCCGCGAGCCGTCTCTGCCACATAGATCGAGACCTCGGCAACCCCGGCATAAACCTGCCTCCGCGAAACCGGACTCAGGGCCGCCCAGCCGAGAATCTGCTGCTGGCTGTGCGCGATCAGCCTGCAATTCCGCAGGTGGCCGGCATCCCACACTTCCCACCGCGGGGCTTCCGTCTCGAACGTGGCCTGCCCGGTCGCAATACCTTCCAGATAAATTCGCCGGACCTCGGGCCAGTCCTCGGTCAGCAGGGGTTGAATCTGCAAGTCCATACGAATGAATCCCATGAGGAGAAACCCACGCTGCCTTTAGCTCTCCGCCGGCGCAAAGAACACCAGAACAGTTAATTCTTCGCTGATGTCGTAAAAGCGATGCTCGACTTTCGCGGCAACGAAAATCACGCTGCCTGCGCTTACTTCCTGGTCTTCGTCTTTTCCTTTCATGCGCGCGCGGCCGCGAATCACGTAGTAGAGTTCGTCCTGATTATGCGGCTTTTGCGGATCGTTAGCACCAGCGGCTAGCACGTAGAGGCCTGCGCTCATGGAAGGGACGCGGAGAAATTCCAAATACAACTTCCCTGCTTGCCGCCTTTGATCGAGCAGATCAGACGCCTGAAAGAAATTGCTCACTGAAACGCTCCGGCAAAAAAGATCTCCGTATATTGCTGCACCAAATCTTCCTCCCGCAGACTCCCCTCCGGCAGATACCACTGATAAATCCAGTTGACCATTCCCAGCAGAGCGAAGGCTGCGGCCCGCGGACTGACTTTTCCCGCTGTCCCGCGCCCCCGCTGCGCCTCAGCGATCAGGGTTTCCACAAAATGCACGTACGCCTTCTTGCGGGCATTGATCTGTTTCCGCAAAGTCGGTGGCAAAGGATGGTTTTCATGCAGCATCACCGTAATTTCCCGCTCACGATGATTGAGCACGACAGCGATATGCAACTGGATCAGCTTGCGCAAACGATCGTCCGGATCGGCGATGCCCAGCACTGGATTGATCACCCGCTCCTGCGTGATGTCCATCGCGTGGTCCATCAGGTGAAAGAGAATTTCGTCTTTGCTCTGGAAATGGTGGTAAAGCCCGCCTTTGCTCAGCTTGAGTGCGGCGGCCACGTCATTCATCGAGGTTGCGTCGTAACCGCGCTCCTGAAAAAGCCGCGCCGCGGTGCGCAGGATTTCCTGGCGAAGATCGACAGTGGCCTCGCGAGTCATCGGCGGACAGAATATACAGTTGCCCATCGGAATGCCAACTCAGGCGATAGTCATGGCGGCCGACGCACGAAGGTACTAATTTTGGTTGACGGCACGAAAGCACAAGTGCTAAGTTCCTAGGCAGCCCCAATAGGGCAAGTCGGCAATGATGAACCTCAGCCAGAGCGAACTGCGACTTAACGTAGTAGCTGTACGAGTATGCGCGCTCTCTGGCTGGGAAGGGATGCTGATCTAAGCTGCAGATTTATAAGGCTTCCAAACCCATCGCCAGAGAGACTGGCGGTGGGTTTTATATTTTGTCCAGAAAGTTGACGAAGAGAGGTAACGAAGACGGTGACTAAGACCGGTCAATGCGGTGGCTTTCGCTTGACAGCCCAAAAGGCAATGGCTAGGATAGTGAGACTGCCGACCGACCGGTCGGTCTTGCAGCACTGTCGAACTAATTCCCGGATTCTGTGAGGAGCTAACGTGGCCACAATTTTCTACGAACGCGACGCCAATCCAGCCGCCCTCAAGGGCAAAACCATTGCAATTTTCGGCTACGGCAGCCAGGGCCATGCTCAGGCCCAGAATCTGCGCGATAGCGGTTATAACGTGATCGTCGGCCTCGATCCCGGCCGGCCCAGCGCCCAACAGGCCAAAGCCGATGGAATGACTGTTCTGCCTCCAGCCGAAGCGGCGCAGCGTGCCGATTGGATTCAGATTCTCACTCCCGATGAAACGCAGGGACCGTTTTATGAGTCGGCCATCAAGCCGGCCCTTCGGCCGGGAAAGATTCTTGGTGTTTCCCACGGCTTCAGCATTCATTTCAAGACCATCGTTCCTCCCAAAGACGTCGACGTTGCAATGATTGCGCCCAAGAGCCCCGGCCATCTTCTTCGCCGAGTTTATACCGAGGGCCGCGGCGTGCCTTCTCTGCTGGCCATTCATCAGGATGCCAGTGGCCGCGCCCACGAATACGCCCTCGCGTATGCCGATGGCATCGGCTCAACCCGCGCTGGCGTGCTGCAAACCACTTTTCGCGAAGAAACCGAGAGCGATCTTTTCGGCGAGCAATCGGTGCTCTGCGGAGGCTTGACCTCGCTGATCAAGAAGGGATTTGAAACGCTCGTGGAAGCCGGTTATGCCCCGGAGATCGCTTATTTCGAATGCCTGCACGAGATGAAGCTGATCGTTGATCTCATCTATGAAGGCGGCCTGGGCCGAATGCGGTATTCGATCTCGAACACGGCCGAATACGGCGACCTCACGCGCGGCGAAAAAGTCGTTGGCGACGCGACGCGCACCGCCATGAAAGAAGTTCTGGCCCGCATTCAGGACGGATCCTTCGCCAAGGAGTGGATTGAAGAAAACAAGAACGGCGGCAAGAATTTTGCCGCGCTGCGCGAAAAAGAAAAACAGCACCCGATTGAAATTGTGGGCGCGCAGTTGCGCGGCATGATGTCGTGGCTGCCCAAAGAGGGCAAAAAGCCTGCGCCGGCGGAAAAGGAAAAACAGGTGGTGAATGCTTAGAGGCGCGGAAATCACGCTGAAGTGCATGAAAGCAGAAGGGGTGGACCTGGTGTTTGGCTATCCCGGCGGCGCGATCATGCCGCTCTACGACGCGCTCGAGGGCAGCGGCATTCGCCACATCCTCACGCGGCATGAGCAAGGTGCGGTTTTCGCCGCCGAAGGCGTCGCCCGCGTTACCGGCAAAGTCGGTGTGGCCATGGCGACCAGCGGTCCCGGCGCAACCAATCTGATCACAGGCATCGCCGATGCCAAAATGGATTCAGTTCCTCTGGTCTGCATTACCGGCCAGGTGCGCAGCGCGCTGATCGGCACTGACGCATTTCAGGAAACTGACGTTTTCGGTCTAACCCTGTCGCTCACCAAATGGAGCAGGCTGGTTAAGAGCATCGAAGAAATTCCTGCGGTGATTGCCGAAGGCTTTCACTGGGCGCGCAGCGGACGTCCGGGCCCGGTGATGATCGATATCCCGACGGATTTTCTCAAGGCCAAGGTGGAATTCAGCGGACCGGTCAAGTTCAAGCCGCATGCCCGGCCATCCGACGTTCATGGCGAATCTACCTTCGGCGAAACTCTGATTACTCTGCTCGAGCAGGCCCGGAAACCCGTGGCTTTGATTGGCGCGGGCGCAAAACTTTCCGGCGCCATCGACGATTTACGTCGGCTGCTCGATCATTTGCAAATTCCTGCTTTCACGACGGTTCATGGCTTGGGCGCGGTGGATCCGGAGAAACCCTATTACCTCGGCATGGTGGGCATGCACGGCACACGCGCGGCCAACATGGCGCTGCATGAAACCGATTGTTTACTGGTTTTCGGCGCGAGACTCGATGACCGCGTTACCGGCGATCCGTCGCGTTTTGCGCCGCAGGCACGCATCATTCACTTTGAAGTCGATCCGGCGCAGCTTGACCGGGTCCGCGCCTGCGAATTGCCGGTGATCGGAGACCTGGCCGAAACCGTGCCTGCCTGCCACGCCGCGCTACGCCATGTGAAATTGCCCGACTGGAGTGATTGGCGCGACGTGGCTTGCGGGCCCGAGCGTGCGGAGCTTGATCCGCGCGGCCTGGCGCAGCCGACCATCCGTTTTCTTGATGAACTTTTCAGCCGACTGCCGGAGAACAACGTCATTCTCGCCGATGTCGGCCAGCACCAGATGTGGGCGGCGCAGCGCTACCACTCTTCGTCGCCGCGCGGCTTTATCACTTCCGGCGGTCTGGGCGCCATGGGTTTCGCTTTGCCAGCGGCCATCGGCGTTCAGTTGGCGAGGCCCGACACGACCGTGCTCTGCGTTTCCGGCGATGGCGGCTTCCAGATGAATATTCAAGAGCTGGCCACGGTGCATCGCCTCGGGCTGCCCATCAAGATGGTGATCATCGACAACAAATATCTGGGCATGGTGCGGCAGTGGCAGCAGCTCTTTTATCAGCGCAACTATGCCGAGACCGACCTGAGCGACAACCCTGATTTCGTGGAAATCGCCAAGGCGTACAAGATCCACGGCAAGCGGATTGGCGAAGAAGTTGTGCGGGAATATCCGGTTTCGCAGTCAACCGGAGATGAGCTGGACCGCTTTCTGCGTTCGCCTGCGCCGGAACTGCTGGTGTTCGATACGGCTCCGGAGGCGAATGTTTTCCCGATGGTGCCGGCCGGTGCGGCGCTGTCGGAGATGTTGCTGGAAGAAGATTAGGAACACGTGGGGACAGCCGCTCTCGGCTGTCCGGCCGGGCGCAGCTCGGCAATTGAAGAACAACGGAGAACCAACATGCATGTCTTTCACATCCACTATCACAACACGCAAGGCACATTAATGCGCATTCTCAACGCCATCTCGCGGAGGGGCGTCGAAATGCCCTACGTGCAGGCGATTTCCATCCCGACTGGCCACCGGGTCACGGTGCTGCTGGAGGTGAATGTAAAGCAGATCGGTCAGCTCAGCCGCGACTGGCATGCGATTGTGGATGTAATGGACGTGCGCGCCGGGGCCCCGACCGCAGAAATGCTGGAGCTTACCGCCGACTGGGCCGCAGCTCCGCATCCCCCGGCATCGGCGGGAGTAGCGGATCCGACCCGCGCAGCAAGGGCGTAACAGATTTCTCAGCGATATTGGTGGGATCTTGGCGGCCTTTATGGTCAAAAGCTTTTCGAGTCCGGCACCCCCGGACTTCCCTAACGAATTCACTCTGTCGTAATCTCTTACACCATGGATCAAAAACTTCGCAGCCACGTCATTACACAAGGGCACGACCGTGCCGGTGCGCGCGCCATGTTCAAGTCCATCGGATTCACGGACAAGGACCTCAGCCGGCCCATCATCGGCGTCGCCAATACCTGGATTGAAACCATGCCCTGCAACTTTCATCTGCGCCGACTGTCGGCCAAGGTGAAAGAAGGCGCGCGCGCGGCGGGCGGCACGCCGATGGAGTTCAACACCATTGCCATTTCCGATGGCGAAACCATGGGTACTGAGGGCATGCGCGCTTCGCTGGTGAGCCGCGAAGTGATCGCCGACTCGATCGAGCTGGTCTGCCGCGGGCAAATGTTTGACGCGGTTGTGTGCGTGGTGGGATGTGACAAGACGATTCCCGCGGCAGCGATGGCGCTGGCGCGGCTGAAGATTCCAGGCCTGATTTTGTACGGCGGCACCATTGCCGCCGGAAAATTTCGCGGCAAAGACGTGACATTGCAGGATGTCTACGAAGCCATCGGTGCCCATGCCGCGGGAAAAATTACGGACACGGACCTGCGCGAACTCGAGGACGTTGCCTGCCCGGGCGCGGGCGCGTGTGGTGGTCAATACACAGCCAACACGATGTCCACGGTGATGGAGATGATTGGCCTCTCGCCCATGGGCTTTAACAGCATTCCCGCCATGGACCCACAAAAAGATCAGGCCGCCTTCGACTGCGGCAAGCTGGTAATGAATCTGTTGCAGCAGAATATCCGGCCGCAGGACATTCTCACGCGCGAAGCCTTCGACAATGCCATTGCCAGCGTGGCCGCCACCGGCGGCTCGACGAACTCTGTTTTACATTTGCTCGCTCTGGCACGCGAAATTGGCGTGGCGCTGCAGATCGAGGATTTTCAAAAAGTGAGTGAGCAGACGCCGCTGCTCGCTGACCTTAAACCCGCCGGCCGGTTCGTGGCCACGGATATGCATCGCGCGGGTGGAGTTCGCCTGCTCGCCCGGCGCCTGTTTCGCGGGGGACACCTGCATCCCAAAACTTTAACAGTTACTGGCCGCACCCTTTCTTCAGAAAGCGAAACCGCAGTAGAAACACCCGGCCAGGAGGTAATCGCGCCTCTGGAAAAACCGCTCAAGGCAACCGGAGGCCTGGTGATTTTGCGCGGCAACCTCGCGCCAGAGGGATGCGTGGCCAAAATCAGCGGGCATGAGCGTTCGAGCCATCGCGGTCCTGCCCGGGTTTTTGACTCGGAAGAAGAAGCGATATCGGCGGTGCTCGCAAAGCGCATCAAAGCTGGCGATGTGGTCGTAATTCGCAACGAAGGGCCCAAAGGTGCGCCGGGCATGCCTGAAATGCTGAGCGTGACGGCGGCGCTGGTGGGCGAAGGACTGGGAGAATCGGTCGCGCTGCTCACCGATGGCCGTTTCAGCGGCGCAACCCGCGGACTGATGCTAGGCCACATCGCGCCGGAAGGCGTGCTGGGCGGCCCGATTGCCGCGCTGCGCGAAGGAGACACGATTCACATCGATGTGAATCAGCGCTTGGTAGAAGTCGATCTCAGCGATCTCACTCTCAAACAGCGGCTCGCCGAATGGAAGCCGCGTGCGCCCCGTTACACCAGCGGAGTGTTCGCCAAGTATGCAGCGCTGGTGTCGTCAGCGGCAGAAGGTGCCGTGACCCGGGCAAAAGCGTGAGCGCTGCGCTTCAGCCTTTGAGCGATGCCATATCGATCACAAAGCGATAACGCACATCGCTCTTGATCACCCGGTCGTAGGCTTCGTTGACCTTCTGAATCGGAATCACTTCAATCTCGGATGCAACGTTGTGTCTCCCGCAGAAATCCAGCATCTCCTGGGTCTCGGCAATTCCCCCAATGGAAGACCCAGCGAGGCTCCGGCGCCGTGAAGCCAGGGAAAAGGCACCAATCGGAATTTGTTTTTCAGGAAGTCCCACCACCACCAGAGAACCATCGACCTTCGACAAATTCAGATATTCGTTCCAATCCATCTGCGCTGAAACCGTATTAATGATGAGATCAAAATAGCCTTTCAGCTTTGTGAAGGTCTCCGCATCAGAGGTCGCGTAGAAATAATCGGCGCCCATGCGTTTGCCGTCGTCTTTCTTTCTCAGCGACTGGCTTAGAACCGTGACCTCAGCGCCCAGGGCGTGGCCGAGTTTCACCCCCATGTGGCCGAGCCCGCCAAGACCCACAATCGCGACTTTCTTGCCCGGGCCAGCCTGCCAATGCTTTAGCGGCGAATACAGCGTGATTCCCGCGCATAACAATGGCGCGCAAGCATCGAGCGGGAGGTTCTGGGGCATCCGCAGCACGTAGTTTTCATCCACCACGATTCTCTCGGAATAACCGCCGAAAGTGGGCACGCCATCGTTGTCCCGGGCGTTGTAGGTCCACGTCGTATGCACAGTGCAGTATTGCTCGAGGCCCTGCTTGCACTCTGCGCAGGTTCGGCAGGAGTCGACAAAGCAGCCGACCCCAACTTTATCGCCGGGTTTGAATTTGGTTACTTTGCTGCCGGCCGACTTTACGACTCCGGCGATTTCATGCCCCGGAACCATGGGGAAGATCGATTCTTCGAGATAATCGCTCCACTCATTGCGCGCCTGATGAATATCGGAGTGGCAAACCCCGCAAAATTTGATATCGATTACGACATCGTGCTCGCGCGGTTCGCGACGTTCGAAGGAGTATGACGCCAGCGGGGCTTTCGCCTTCATCGCTGCATAGCCTTTGGTTTGAGACATGATTCCCTCCGCTCGGAAGAAAGAATGAGCGGCAATTATAGAAGGTAATCGGTCTTGAGGTTTTAGCTCTGCGGTAAGCGTGCGAGCGCGCCTTTCAAATCGTCGGGCTTGAATCCGAACGGACCAGGACGGCTCTTGTAGACAACATGGCCCTGCGTATCGATGAGATAAAGCCGGTCGGGCCAGCCGGTGTAGGCTTTTTCCGTGGTGTTGTCAAAGCCGTCGATCAACGCAGGAAATCTAATGCCCAGCTTGCGCACGCAGGCACCGGCGACGTTTTCGCGCTCTTCAAGATTTTTCGGGCTGGCAAAAACCACGCTGTCTTTGATGTTGCTCTGCATTTGCCATACGTCGCTGGGATGCGCTTCCAGAATGTAGACCGCATAGAAGGCCACACGGTTGCCGTATTCCTCGTAGAGCTTGTTCAGAGCGGGGACCTCCCGCCGGAACGGCGGTCAAGTGTAGCTGCCGAAAACCAGCACCACCGGCTGCTTTTGGGTGAGCGCGGAGAGTTGCACCGTGCCGGTTTTGTCCTGCCGCATGAGAGTGAAATCAGGCGCCGCATCGCCTACGTTTAAATGTCCGGCGCGCGCATGCACCCAGGCCGTCTCAAAAGGGAAGATAAAAAACGCCACTGGCCCGGGCATTTTTGACATGACGCGGCCAAACACTTCCGGCGGCTGATGCATCGACCACCAGACCGTGGCCGCGAAGGCGATGTAGGCCGGCAGAAGAACGGCCAGGCACACCAATAGAATTTTTCGAGCTCTGCGGCTTAGAGCCATAAATAAATTTCAGAAGGCTGCCTGAACCCGCTTCAGGCTTCAATCGTATAAAACAATTAGTCCGGGCCAGCGGCTTGACATGGCTTTAGCAGCGCCAACGCTCAGTGGTGCCCGCCGCTCAATTCCCGAAGAATGTCGTTGACAAAAGACTTGGCATCGCCGAACAGCATGAGCGTTTTGTCATAATAATAAAGCGGATTATCGATGCCGGCAAAGCCGGGGCTCATGCTGCGCTTGATGACCATCACGGTGCGGGCCTTATCGACATCGAGGATCGGCATGCCATAGATGGGGCTGGAAGGATCATTGCGCGCCGCCGGATTGGTAACGTCGTTCGCGCCGATGACAAGCGCCACATCGGTCTGCGGAAATTCGCCGTTGACGTCGTCCATGTCCATCAGGCGGTCGTAGGGAATGTCGGCCTCGGCCAGCAACACATTCATGTGGCCGGGCATGCGTCCAGCGACCGGATGGATGGCGAAGCGAACATCGACACCGCGTTTAGTAAGAGCGTCGAAAAGCTCGCGAACTTTGTGCTGCGCCTGCGCGACCGCCATGCCGTAACCGGGCACAATCACAACCCTGTTGGCGGCAGCCAGAATTCCGGCGGCTTCTTCGGCCGTCGCGCTGCGCACACTCTTGGCTTCCTGCGCCCCCGCTGCCGCGGCTTGCACTTGGCCGAAGGCGCCAAACAAAACGTTTGTAAACGACCGGTTCATGGCCTTCGACATGATCACCGAGAGAATGAAGCCGGAAGAACCATCGAGCGCGCCGGCGATGATGAGCAACTTGCTATCCAGAACAAATCCCATGGCTGCGGCAGAAAGTCCGGCGTAAGAATTGAGCAGCGAGATGACCGTCGGCATATCGGCCCCGCCGATCGGTATGACGAGCAGCACGCCGAAGACAAATCCGATGGCGAGCATCACCGGGAAAAACTGCTTCGCGCCGGGGTGCAGCACTAGAAAAACCGCGACCCCGATCGCTGCTACCAGCAGAAGCAAATTGACGAAATTCTGGCCTTTGTAAGTGAGCGGACGCTGCGGCAGAATTTCCTGAAGTTTTCCCGCCGCCATCAAGCTCCCTGTCACGGTCAAAGACCCCAGGATCACTTCCAGAGAAAGCACGCCCATTAGAAAACGCGGGACGTTGGGCGTGCGCAAATAAAATTCTGCGCTGCCCACCAGAGTCACGCAAAACGCGCCGAAAGCATGGCTGAGCGCGGTCCGCTGCGGCACCGCCGTCATGTGGACCAGACCCAGCGGAATGCCGATACCTGTGCCCAGCACCAGCGCGACCAGTATCCATTTGTAATCGACGATGCCATGGCGCAATAGTGTTCCAGCAATGGCGAGCGCCATGCCCAGTTCGCCCGCCCAAACTCCGCGGCGCGCGGTAGTTGGGGAACTCAGCCACTTCAGCGCCAAAATGAAAAGTGCGCTAGCAACCAGATAAATGATCTCGATGATGGTTTGGTTTCCGGCGAAGTCGGTCATGCGCCTAGTCGTGTTTTATGATTTGCTGCTCGGCCGGCTGGTTTTGAACATTTTGAGCATGCGGTCGGTAATCAGGAAGCCCCCGACCACGTTGCTCATCGCGGCAACGACCGCAAGAAATCCCAGCACGAAGGAAAGAGTGCTCTTGTGCTCCCCCACCAGTACGATTGCGCCGACCACCGCGATGGCATCGAGCGCGTTGGTCAAAGACATGAGCGGCGTGTGCAGCAGCGGCGAAACCCGCCGGATGACTTCGAATCCAATAAAAGCCGCAAGCATGAAAATGAACAATGCATCAATCAGATTCGCGCCCATTCTTCCTCCGGCAATACGCCCTCGCGGCCATACCCGCTCGGGGCGAAAGCAACCACTACGTTGCGGCACGACTGAAGTCGTACCCTGACACAATCTCTAGTCCCCAGCCTGCAAACTCAATTGCGGCAGGGAGAAAAATTCACGCACGCGCGGGTTGACCACTTCCCCTTCGTGAGTCACCAGCGTCTCATGAACGATTTCATCTTCTAAATTCAATTGCAGCTTGCCGCCTTTCACCAGGTACAGCAGAAACGCGGTCACGTTGCGAGCGTACATCTGGCTGGCGTGATAGGGCACGTCGCTGGCCAGGTTGATGGTGCCAATGATCGTGACCCCATACTCGACCACAGTTTCACCGGTCCGAGTCAGCTCGCAATTTCCGCCGCGCTCCGCGGCCAGATCGAAGATCACTGATCCGGGCGCCATCAGCTGGACCATTTCCTTGGTTACCAACACCGGGGATTTTCTCCCGGGAATCACGGCCGCCGTAATCACCACGTCGCTTTCCGCAATGACGCGGCCCAGCAACTCGCGCTGCCGCCGGTAAAAATCTTCATCCTGCGCCCGCGCATAGCCACGAGCGTCCTGCGCGTCTTTCGCTTCAATGGGAAGTTCAATGAACCGCCCGCCCAGGCTCTGCACCTGCTCTTTCGCCGCCGGACGCATGTCGTAGGCAGAGGACACCGCGCCCAGGCGCCGCGCCGTAGCAATGGCTTGCAGTCCCGCGACTCCGGCGCCAATCACGAAAACCCGGGCGGGAGTGATCGTTCCCGCGGCTGTGGTAAGCATGGGAAACATTTTGGGCAGAGCGTCTGCCGAAGCCAGCACCGCTTTATACCCGCAGATCGTTCCCATGGAGGAAAGCGCGTCCATGCTCTGCGCCCGGGTCGTGCGCGGCACAAGCTCCACTGAAAAAGCCGTCACTCCCGTTTGTGCGATCTGCTGCACCACTTCCCGCGAGCCAAATGGCCGGAGAAAGCCGATCAGCACCTGGCCTTTGCGCATGAGGGGCAGATCGGCCTGGCCGGTGACGTCATTCGATCCATAGCAGAGAATTTGCACAACGATCTCGGCGGCGCCAAACACCGCCGCGCGATCAGGAAGAATTTTTGCGCCTTTTTCCGTGTAGAGCGCGTCGGGATAGCCGGCAGCCATTCCGGCCCCGGCTTCAATCACAATTTCAAAACCTGCTTTGGCCAGCGCCGGAATTACCAGAGGGACCAACGCCACGCGCCTCTCGCCCGGATAACTTTCTTTGGGAACACCAATGATCACGTCGTGACTTCCCCTTCGGTTTTTTCCGTAGAACAGATTGAGGATTATGAAAACGCTCTACTGTAACTGATTCTCTCAGGCGGCACAAACGCCGAAGGTGGCGGCTTTCGCCAACTTCGAAAGGCAGCCATTCGCTTTCTTCAACTCTGCCGGATACAATCGCGCGCATGCCAAAAATCTTCGCCCTTCTCGTTCTTCTCAGCGTTGTTTTTCCCAATCTAGGCTCAGCCCAGAACTCAGTCCCACAGCCGGAAACCGCCGCTTCCCGGCTCGATTCTCTCCTCGCAGAAGAGTGGGACTACGAAATGCGTACCCAGCCCGAAACCGCCACCGACTATGGCGACAATCGCTTCAACGACCGGCTCTCCGATCTTTCGCCGCAGTTCTTCGCTGCGGATCTGGCGCAGAACAAGAAATTCCTCGCGCAATTCGAAGCGATTGCTCCATCCAGCCTCGGCGATCAGGACCAACTCAATCGCAGTCTCATGATCGGGCGCCTGCAAGATGCCATCGAGGAAAATCATTTCAAGCCGTGGGAGATGCAAATCGATCAGTTCAACGGCGTTCACCTTGGATATGCCAGCCTACCGTCGCTGACTCCCTTCGAGAACACAAAAGACTACGAGAACTACATTGCCCGTCTTCATCAGTTTCCGCGAGTGTTCGATCAGATCATCGCCAACGCGCGCCAGGGCATGCGCGACGATCTGATGCCGCCCAAGTTTCTGCTGGTCCAAGTGGTTCCCCAGGCACAAGGGATCGCTGACAACGTCACAGAATCAAGTCCTTTCGCCAAGCCGGTAACAAAATTTCCTTCGTCAATCGGAGCAGCGGAGCAGGCACGGCTTCGTCGCGACATCCTGGATGCGGTGCGCAACGAGGTCGCGCCCGCCTATGCCAAATTTGCCCGCTTCGTGCGCGATGAATACGCTCCGCATGGCCGGACGGACGACGGCATCTGGTCGTTGCCTGACGGCGAGGCGCGCTATCGCTTCGCCATCCACACTGAAACCACCACGAACATGTCGCCAGACCAGATTCATGAACTTGGCCTCAAGCAAGTCGCGGCCACCGAAGCCGAAATGCTTCAACTCGCCCAAAAGCTCGGCTTCAAAGACATCGCCACTTTGAACCAACACATTCGCGCCGACCGGAAACTTTACGGTTCCTCGAGCCAGCAGATTTTTGACCTTTATCAGAAATACACCGATCAGATGTATGCAAAATTGCCCGGATTATTCGGGCATTTGCCAGCGAACAAGTTGATCGTGGTTCCGATGGAGCCGTTTCGCGAGAAAGCCGGCGTCCCCGCCGACTACAGCCCCGGTTCGCGGCAAACCGGCCGCCCTGGCCGCATCAACGTAAACATGTATGATCCGGAACATCGTCTGCTGCTCAACGTGGAAGCCATCGCCTACCACGAAGGCATCCCCGGTCATCACTTGCAGATTTCGCTTGCGCAAGAGATGACCTCGCTGCCATCGTTCCGCCAGCACGCCGAGTACACCGCATTTGTGGAGGGCTGGGCCTTCTATTCAGAACGCCTGGGTAAGGAAGTTGGTTTTTACCAGGACCCCTACAGCGACTACGGCCGACTGGAAAATGAGATGTGGCGGGCGATCCGGCTCGTCGTCGACACAGGCGTGCATTCGAAGCACTGGCAGCGCCAACAAATGGTGGATTATTTTCACAAATACACCGCGATGGACGAGCCCAATATTCAAACCGAAGTTGACCGGTATATCGCGGCGCCTGGGCAGGCCCTGGCCTACAAGCTCGGGCAACTGCGCATCCTGGAACTGCGCGAGCGCGCCAAAAAAGAATTAGGCCCGGCATTTGATATCCGGGCCTTTCACGACGAGATTCTGGGCGGCTCCGCGCTTCCCCTCGATGTGCTCGAAGAACGAGTAAACACATGGATCGACACGCGTAAGTCCGCCGTCAAAACAAACTAGAACGGCTGCCCCGCTCTTCGCGATGTTCGAAGGGTGGGAACACTTCAAACGCTGCCCACCCTTGCCGCGTTCTTTGCGACAGGGTGGGGAAGGAAAAAAGAAAAATCACGCCGCCTTCGGTGTCTCCATCGGCGCCGCCAGTTTCCGTACCGCCTGCGACAGCATGATGCGCGTAATGCCGCTGATCAACATGCTCACGCCTACCAAAGTTCCGAGCGCCCAGGCGGAGCTAGAAGGCCAATGGACGTAGATCAAACCGCCCAACAACAACGTCGCGATGGCGTCCACTAGCACCCAGCCCGATCCGCTCTGCGAGCGAATCTTGGCGTACAGGAGAATGTCGAGAACGCCTTCCACCAGAAACAAGGACGCCAGCACCAGCGTGAGCGACGCCACAGCCAGCAGCGGATGCCAGAGCAAATATCCGCCAAAAAAAACGTAAGCAACACCCACCAGAAATTTCCAGAAGAACCCGCTCGCCTTATGGGCGGAAAATGCGAGCACCATGTGCACCACGCCCGCAAAAATCAAAATCCACGCGATGGCTACGGTCACCGCAATCGAGGCTATGCCCGGCGATGCGATGGCTAACAGCCCGCACACGACCAGCAAAACTCCCCACACGATCGACCAACCGGCCCCTTGCCGAACCACTCCTGCTACTGTTTGATCCGCCATAATGCCTCCTTTCAACGGCTCGTCTCACTAGCTGTCAAACTGCCCCAAAAGTGAGGCAGCAAGTCTCCCTCTTGCGGGCATCTCCGTCAAGAGGTTTGATTCGGAGCCGTTCCTAGAGGATTCGTTCATGGGCGTATTGCGCCGCCATCAGGGCAGACCGCAATTCCGCAATATGCTCCGTGCCCCGGGTTTCGATGGTGATATCGATGGCCGTATCTCCCAGGTTGACGCCGTGATAGGCACGGTCGTAGGCAGTTTCAACGATGTTTGCCCGGTGCTGCGCCAGAATTCCGGTCAGGCGATGAAGCGCGCCGGGATAATCGGGAAGGTGAATTCTGAGCCGTACCAGCCGGCCATCCTTCACCATGCCACGTTCGATGATGCGGGCCAGCAAAGTCACGTCGATGTTCCCGCCTCCAATGACGACTGTGACTTTCTTGCCCTCGAGCGGCAGCTTGCGGTTCAGTACCGCCGCAAGCCCGGCAGCTCCGGCGCCTTCGGCGAGCGTCTTCTCGGATTCCAGCAGCAGCAAAATCGCATTAGCAATTTCTTCGTCATCCACAGTCGCAATGTCGTCCACATACTTCTGCACCAATGGGAAAGTGCGTTCGCCTGCCCGGCGCACCGCGATGCCGTCGGCAATCGTGGTCGCGGGCGGCAACGTTACCAGTTTGCCTTCCGCCAGCGCCGCCTTCATCGAAGGCAACTTCACCGTCTCTACGCCATAGATCTTTATCGCCGGATTGCTTTCTTTGACCGCGCAGGCAATCCCGCCGATCAATCCTCCACCCCCGATAGGCGACACGACAGCTTGGAGATCAGGATGCTGCTGCAAGATTTCCAGCCCCAGAGTTCCCTGCCCCGCGATCACGACATCGTCATCGAAGGCGTGCACGAACGTAAGGTTCTTTTCGCCCGCCCGGCGCACCGCTTCTTCGTAAGCCTCGTCGTAGTTGGTGCCGTGCAAAACCACTTCCGCTCCATAGTTCTTAGTCGCGGAAACTTTGGTCAGCGGCGTGGTCAGCGGCATGCAAATTTCCGCGTGAATTCCCAGCCTCCCTGAGTGATAGGCGACCCCCTGAGCATGATTTCCCGCCGACGCGGCAATCACGCCGCGGGCCTTCTCCTCGCGCGTCAGAGTGAGCAGCTTATTCAACGCGCCGCGCTCTTTGAAGGCGCCGGTGCGCTGCAGATTGTCCAGCTTGAGATACACTCCGCTGGCGGTACTGGCAGAAAACGTTTCCGAACGCGCGCAGGGAGAGAGATAAATCGCGCCGCGAATGCGCTGCAATGCAGCCTGAACCTCGGTCAAAGTTATCATCGGTTAAGGGAACGGCGGAAAACGTAGCAGGTATCTTAAATGATCGCCCCCGTCGGAAGCGCTTCGCGTTCATTCGCTCATCAGGCAAATGCGCGGCCGTCCCGTCAGTCTCCCCGTCCATTCCCAATAGCGCACCAGAATGGAATAGACCATAAGCCCGGTCTCGCCTTCTCCCCAAAACAAGTAGGCAAAGGACTGCCGCATTAGGTTGCGGCTTGTAAGCTCGACGATGATGGTGATCGGATCCAGCGACTCGCTGAGATAGGCGATCGTGTTGGCGATGGCCACAGCCCCGTTTGCCTCGATTACGATGTTGTCCCCCTCCTTATGGACTTGCAGCCGCAGTTCTGCGGCGAATTCGCTGCGGTTGTCCATCAGGCTCACGTGCAGAAACGCAAGCGGCCCATCAATGACGTAGTATTGCCGGATTTTCTTGGCCAGCGCCTCCCGGTACTCGGGCGTCGCCCGCGAATAGGGCACCAGGTTCACCTTTTTGCCGGTGATCGAAGCCCACAAACCGGCGGAACTCTGGTCGACAAAAGACGCTTTTGAAATCCTCATCTCGGTTGACCGGAAATAGCGGCTGATTCCACTGGCGGCGAGAAGCAGAACAATGAAAGTTGTCGCGATGATGATGCCGTCCGGGCGCCCGATCACGTTGTCAATCAGCGTATAGACAAAAACCAAAGTGATGACGAAGAAATAGAAGACCAGCAGCAAAGATTGCGGCCTGCGAATGCTGCACTCGCGCCAGAGCGCGATCGTGACCGCGATTGCGGCGGAGAGCATCAGGACCAGCACTCCGGTCGCGTATGCCCCGCCCTGCGCCTCGACATCAGCGCGAAAAATGAGCGTAATCACGACGTCAATCGCGAACAACACCAGCACCAGCGGACGCCGGTACGCCACCCATCGCGGCGCCATCCCAAACCGTGGCAGGTAGCGCGGAATGAGGTTGAGCAAACCGGTCATCGCGGAGGCGCCCGCAAACCACAGAATCAGGATGGTTGAAAAATCGTAGACTGCGCCAAACCCGTTTCCCAGATATTCGTGCGCCAGATAGGCAATGGCCCGTCCCGCCGCCGCGCCACTTTCGCGATACGCTTCTTCCGGAATCAACAGCGCCGCTACGAAGCTCGAAAGCAGCAGCATTACGCTCATGATCACTGCGGCGGAGAGAAGCAGCTTGCGAGTCGCGAGTATTCGTCCTTGGGGCGCGGATCCAGCGGTTTCTTCTGCGGCCTTGGAGCTGGCCTCGTCATTCGAGATCAGCGGCATCACCGACACGCCGGTCTCGAATCCGCTCAATCCCAAAGCCAGCTTGGGAAAAACCAGCGCCGAACCCACAAACAGGAGCGTCCAGTCTCCGTGAGCGCTTAAGGCTCCGCGCCAGTGAGCCAGCAATGTCGGATGAATCGCAATCTCCCAAAGCCCTCGCCCCAACACGATCACATTGAGCACGAGATACGGAACTGCCACCACCTGCGCCAGTCCGATGGCTTCGCGAAATCCCAGAAAAAACACAATTGCCAGGAGCAGAAGCAGCAGGAGCGTCAGACCAATGGCGCGGTCTCCGACATAGGGATGAAGATAGGGATTGGCCACGGCATGCCGGGCCGCGTCGGCCGCGGACAAAGTCATCGTGATCACGAAGTCAGTGCCGGCGAATCCCAGAAGCACCAACACGAAGATTTTGCTTTGCCAGCCTGAAAGCAGATTCTCGAGCAGCGCGATCGAACCTTGTCCGGCGTACGAGCGGCTGGCGACTTCGGCATAGACGGGGACTGCTCCCAGTAGAGTGACCGCGACCAAAATCCCCGTGGCCGGAACCGAAACCGCGCCCGCAGCCAGCAAGGCTATGCCGGGCTGATATCCGAGGGTGGAAAAGTAATCCACCCCTGTAAGCCACAGAACCACGTACCACGGATAAGTGCGCCCGGTTTCACCTTCCCCGTCCGACCTCTGACCACTCAGAAGAAAACGGGCCAGCCAGTTCTTGGGCGCGGCATCGCCCCGCGCGGGCAACTTTGGCAACAACAGAGAGGAGTTAACGCTGGTGCCGGGATCATCCGAGTTCATCGGACGTTCCAAGGGTGCGGAATTTACCAGACCGCGTGACGCAGTGCGATGAGCGGATCACAGGCGGGTCATATTACAACGCGATTCGCCAACTGCCAAACCGCGACTAAATCGAAAACGAAACGAAAAGGGATGCCCCTCCTTTCGCGATTTTCGAAAGGTGGGTCCAGATCGTCAACGGGGGTCGACATTGTAGCCATGTCCCGCAGACTGGCCGCGAAGCGGCGGCATAAATTAGCCCAGCACGTCAGTGCTTGTTTCGTTCGAGGCTCGGCGGGGTCGGGTTCCGTGTCCAGCTTTGCAAAACCAGCAAAGCTGGGGCAGCCTGTCTGTCGGTAGTGCAGACAAAACCAAAGTTCTGGAACTTAGAACTCGAGCCGCAGCGCCACCTGGCCCGTGCGGTTGCCGGCATTCTCCGAAGTCTGCACGCTGGTGACTCTTCCAAAGGTCGCAGGAGAAGAGACATCCGTGGAAGGCGGCGCGTAGTTGAGGTGGTTCGGCAGATTGGTGAATGTGGTTTCGCACCTCAGGTGGACTTTCTCTCCCAGCGCAAAGGTTTTCGCAAGTCCGGCCGCCACCGCCACAGTACCTGGCCCCAGGAGACTGCCCACGCGGCAATTTCCCACTGGACCTGCCGGGATTGGATTGAATGCGGCGAGGTTGAAGTATTCACCGGGCGTGGGGTTGGCAAGGTTGCCATCGCCGATGCAATCGGGGCGCTGGAACGCCCCGCGATAAACCAGGTTGAGATTTCCCGGATCGTAACTGGGGCTGGTGATCGGAGTCAGATACGGCCCCGTTTGCCACAAGCTCACTGTACTAATGGACCATCCGCCGAAAAATGCCTGCGGAACAGAACTCATGTGGTTGAGAAAGCGCCTGCCGTTGCCCAGTGGAAGTTCGTAGATCGCGGAAACCAGCGCGCGATTGCGACGCACCGCAGCGATGTTTCCCCGATTGCCCGCGAGAGCAAAACGGTCGGCTACGGGCGTCCCGTAGATCACTTCCGGAGAGAAAGCCGTGGGCGCATCTCCTCCAACATTGCCCAGGCTTTTGGCCAGGGCGTAGCTGGCTTGCAGCGTCAAACCGCGACTGCGATGGTTAATTTCGGATTGCAAACCTTCGTAGTTAACCGACGCCTCATTTTCCGATGAGAGAATGCGGCCCCAGTTGAGATACGGCCGGGCATTGGGATTCGGAGAGACAACGCTGGGCTGGACCTGGTTTAAATCCACGGTCTGGCTCATGCGGTAGGAATTGGTGCCGACGTAGCTCACGCGCAAGGTGGTGTCGCGAACGAGCTCCCGTTCCACCGTCAGGTTCCATTGCGCCGATTGCGGATCGCGGTAGCCGATGTCGGTATTCTGGTAGAAATCTCCCGTACCGGCAATCGTTAGAGGATTGTCCGGTGTGCGAACGTTGGGGAACTGGTAAGCAGGCTGGCCGTTCTGCACCGCGTTCGGTGTGGTGCGCACCACGGCAACACTGATGTTGGTCGTGTTGAAGGAAAGTTGACCCAGGTTCGTCATGGTGAAGATGCCGAAACCGCCGCGGATCACCGTCTTTTCGTCGCCGAATGGGCGATAGGCAAAACCGATGCGAGGCTGGAAGTTTCTCTTGTAGAACTCGCGCACGCCGGGGCCGAGTCCTTGCGAACTAGCCGATTCCACCGGGCCACAAGGCAATGCGGGATTGGCCACACCATAAGGGTTGTAAGGCCCGGCGCATGCGTTGATCGATTCCAGAAATCCCTGCACCGGGAGGTTGTGATCGGGCACAATGACGCCACCGTTTCGCGTGTCGAACGCAGTGAGGTTGTTGAGCGGGCTGACAAACGGAGGTAGAGCTTGCCAGCGCAGGCCGAAGCTCACAGTCAGCCGGGGGCTGGGATGCCACTCGTCTTGTCCATAGACGCCGGTTTGAATGGTATGGGCGCGAACATCGGGGCCGGATTGCGCCACATAGGTTTTTGCCGGCAATCCGAGCAAGAAGTCGGCAAAGGCAGACTCGCATTGGTACGCGGCGGTTGCGCTGGGATTGCATGCCGTGTTTCCCGTAAACGCGCCGGAATTAAAGGTGAAGTCGCCAAAGTCATCCGATCCGCCGAAGCTTTCGATATCGGCGTAGGCCACGCGTCGCAGGTCGACTCCGAACTTGAGGGTATGCTTGCCGCGCGCCCAACTCAGATTGTCCGTAAACTGCACGGTTTGCGATTTAGTGACCCCGGTTTTGTCGCGGCCGATGGGAGTGAACGCCACGGCATCATCGCTGAAGTTGAAGGTCGGAAATGCCCCCGCCGTGGGGTGATCGCTGACGTCCAAACCGATCAGCCCCAGTTGTTGAATCGCGGCCGCCCCCTGAATGGGAAAATCCACGCCCAGCCGGAAGAGCGAGACCCCGAAGCGAGCTTCATTCACCAATGCGTTTGTGATCGCGTAGTTGTGGGAGAAAATCAGGTTACGGTCGGTCTCGCTGTCCCGGTCGCTGGGCAGAAGAGAATTGGCAACTGTGCTTGAGATGTCCTTCGCGCTCCAGCGCAGGTAAAGCGACTGCTTCAGGGTCAGAGTGTGGTCGAGCCGGATGTCGTAACCGTCGGTGTTGCTGGGAGTAGCGGCCTGCTGCAGGTAATTCGATCCCGGCGTGGAAGTCGAGTTGGGCAACGGGAAATAGTTTTGCAGCAAGGACTGGGCCACAGGATTAATGTTGGGAACCGTGTTGTCGGAAAACGGCTGGCCGGTCAAAGGATTGATCACCTGGCCGTTCGGCCCAGCCAGCTCGCTAAGATTGCCGGCCCTGAGGGCGGAAGATGGCACGTTGAGAAAAAGCGGTGTGACCAGGCGCCGCCGGTTTCCTTCGTAAGCCCCGAAAAAGAAAGTGTGCGGCAGACCGGCACCGAGGCCTGGAATCTTCACCGGGCCTCCCAGACTTCCGCCAAAGGTATTAAAAGCCTTGTGGGGTTTGCTGGTGAAACCATAGGGCGTGGCGTCGAGCACGCTGTTCTGCATGTATTCAAAGAGGCTACCGTGGTAGTTCTCGGCGCCGCTTTTGGTGGCAATGGTGACGTCGCCAAGCTGGGCGAATTCGGCGCTGTTATTGAATTGCGAAACCTTGAATTCGCTGATCAGTTCCGACGACGGATTCATATTGGCGAGCGCGCCGTTCTGGCGGATGTTGACCGTGGAAGCGCCATCGACGGAGTACTGAACTTGCGAGGGCAGGCCTCCGCCGACCGAGACGTTGCCGTTGGCATCCTGTTGCGCGCCCGGAACCGTCGCCATAACGGCCAACGCACTCGTCGTAGCGCCGCGGTAGTTCACGGGCAGCTCGGAAACCTGGTTGAAGTCTTTGGTATCGGCAAGCGTGGCGCTTTCCGTATTGATCATGGGCGCGATGTCGCCCACTTCAATCGTCTCCGTCGCGGACTGCACTTTCAGCGTAAGGTCCGCGCGCAAAGTCTGGCGGGCCTCGAGTTGCACCGACGGCAGCTTGAACCTAGCGAAGCCCTCAGCAGTCGCGGTGATCTCATAGCGCCCGGCCTTCACATTCATGAACTGAAATGAGCCGTCCGGGCCAGAGACTGTATCGCGGGTGGACTGCTCCTCGAGGCCCGAGAGCGTGAGCATCGCGCCGGGAACGACCAAGCCGCCGGGATCTCTGACCACACCCACGATGGACCCAAAGGTGGATTGCGCGCGGGCAGAAGCGACAACAACAAGGGCAACGATCAGAACTGTGAAAAGCGAGCAGACTCTACGCATGGGATTCCCTCACTTCGTCTGAGCGGACACCGAGGGCTTACACAAAAACGCAGAGCATGCCAGTGTTTACTTTGCGTTCGCACGCCCCTCAGATGCTCGTAGGCGCAACATATCGCGGCACGCGTAAAGAAGCCGTAAAGTTTGCCTATGAAATTTGTGAGTAGCACGCAGAAGTATTTCGGATGTGGGCTCGACCGTCCCGCTCGTCGACCGCCGTCTAATTCGGACTTGTCAGGACCGGGCCGAGGTGTGTGGCCGCACGCTTTGAAGATCGTGAAGCGTGGGGCAGCCGCACCTCTAAGCCACTGAGCGCAATTGGCGGAAGCGAGTGGGAGTCGAACCCACCATCGACGCCGAAAGACGCCGACCGCCGGTTTTGAAGACCGGGACGATCACCGGACCGCATGCGCTTCCGCTTGCGGAACCGACTTTAGCAGATAGAGTGGTCCGGCGCTCGTCCGTCGCTCGGGTCGTGGGCGGCTCGATCCGCAGGCACGGGCTAAACTCGCCCTGCGCCCAATCGACGCGCCGCCACACCACTACTTCGGTTGCGGCACGATCCGCAAATAAGGCTTGGGGGCCTTCCAGCCACCAGGATATTTCTGCTTCGCTTCGTCGTTGGAGACCGAAGGCAGAATGATCACTTCCTCTCCCTGTTTCCAGTTCACTGGCGTCGCCACTTTGTGTTTGGCGGTGAGTTGGATCGAGTCGAGAACGCGCAGCACTTCGTCAAAATTCCGTCCCGTACTCATGGGATAGCTGAGCTGCAGTTTGATCTTTTTGTCGGGCCCAACCACGAAGACGGTACGCACAGTAGCGTTGTCGGCCGCGGTGCGTCCGGCGCAGCTTTCCCCGGCTTCGGCCGGCAGCATGTCATACATCTTGGCGATCTTGAGTTGCGGATCGCCGATCATGGGGAAACCGACCTTGTGACCCTGGGTTTCCTCAATGTCCGCCGCCCACTTGCCGTGGTCCGTCACGGGATCGACACTCAAGCCAATAATTTTCGTATTGCGCCTGGCAAATTCCGGTTGCAGTCCGGCCATATAGCCAAGCTCAGTGGTGCACACAGGCGTGAAATCTTTGGGATGGGAAAACAGAATGGCCCAGCCATCGCCAATCCAGTCGTGAAAGTTGATGGTTCCCTGCGTAGTCTCAGCCGTAAAATTTGGCGCAGTATCGTTGATGCGTAAGGACACGGTTCATCTCCTCTTAATGAAATTTGATTTCGCTTCGGAATCGCTCAGGCGCCGGGTGGGTCAAAGGCCGCGTCTTGCGCTTACGCGCACACCGGCGCCCAGGTACAACAACATGGACGCTCCGGCATGGAGTACATGCGCATCGGAAAAAAGCATACCCGGCCAGCAACACCGCGTCAATGCCGCCCGGCGCTGGCACGACCCGGTTCATTCCCCGTGTAGCTCACGCGCCAAATGGAATTCGATCCATCGTCGGTGACCAGCAAAGAACCGTCCGGCGCAACTGTAACGCCCACCGGACGGCCCCACACGTGCCCATTATCGACTACGAATCCGGTGAGAAAGTCTTCATATTCGCCGCTGGCGTGACCGCTCTGATGTAAGGGCACGCGAATCACTTCATATCCAGCACGAATGGTTTTGTTCCACGACCCGTGTTGCGAAGCGAAAATGTCTCCGCGATATTCTGCGGGAAACTGTTTGCCCTCATAAAACGTCAGCTCCAAGGAGGCGCTGTGCGGCTGCAACAGCACATCGGGGACGATAACCCTGGATTGCAGCTCCGGATGTTTGCCTTGCTGGCGCGGATCCTGATGGTCTCCGATATACCACCAGGGCCATCCGTAAAAACCGCCTTCCCGCACGTGCGTGATGTAGTCGGGAACCAGATTGTCACCCAGGCCGTCGCGCTCGTTGACGGAACACCACAATTCTCCGGTCGCGGGATTGAAGGCCAACCCTCCCCCGGCGTTGCGAATCCCGGAGGCGTAAACCCGCATCCCGGAACCATCCGGGTTGAATTCCAAAATGTCCGCGCGATTCTTCTCCGAGGGATGATTATCGGGATCATCGATGTTCGAGGCGGAACCAACCCCCACAAACATCTTCTTGCCATCGGGAGAAAACACGAGGTCTCGCGTCCAGTGTCCACCGCCGGTGTCGGGCAGGTCGACAATATGCTGGGCGGCGCCGCGCGCTCCGAGATCGCCATTCATGTACGGAAAGCGGTCGAGCGACCGTGTGCTGCCGATATAAAGCCACTCCGGATTCGGTCCGGGAGGATAGAAGGCAAGACCATAAGGATGCTTCAGCCCGCTGGCGAAAGTTTCCACCTGTTGCGGACGCCCATCACTGGTGATCCCACGGAAAACCTTGACGTCCCCGGCATCGCCTTCGGCAACAAAAAAATCTCCGTTGGGTGCGGCAATAATGAGGCGGGGATTGTCCAGTCCGGTGGCATATTGCTCGACCTTGAAACCCGCCGGCGCTTGCGGCCAGGCATTCGCCGGTCGCGCCACCATGTCCGGTCCATTCCCGGCCGATTTGGTGGCGTAGGGCGCCGGAAGATCCTGCACGGTGATGCGCCGTGTCGTTCCCGGCTTTTCGAAACGATAGTCGGTAAAAGGTGCGAGCGGCGGAGGCGCGCTGAGTGCGGCCAAGGGCGCGGCAATCTCCACCGGATGGTTCGCGCTGTTCACCGGCACGTCGGGAAGAGTTTTCAGAAAGGTTACGATCTGCCAGCGCTGTGCCTCCGGTAATTGTTCCCACGCCGGCATCCCATTGGCGATATCGCCGTGAGTGATGAACCAGAACACCTCTCCCGAGCTCGCGCTCTGCGCAGGTCCGGAGCGAATCGAAGGAATATTGGCCGTTCCCTGGCCCTGATTGCCATGGCATGCGCCGCAGTTCCGGGCGTAGAGCTGATGTCCCGCTTCGGCAGCGGCTTTCTGGCCGGCGAACGGATCCTTTAGTGCCTTGGCCGAGGCCGGAGCGCCATGAAAGGTCTGATCCTCAGAACTCAGGGAGGAAATCATCACCGCGGAGAAAATGAATACTATCGCCGCCATCCAAAAATACGCCGTGGCTTTCAAGCATCGCCTCCGAAAGCAGAGTCTGCCGCAATTGTTTCGTTAGATGACGGCTGGTCAATTTGCGCCGCACTTTTACCAATTATTTGCAGTGTTAGAATGGCGCCTTATGTCACGCGAAGTGCGCCGATTTTCCTTTGTGCAATTGGATGTCTTCTCCGCCAAGCCCCTCGAGGGCAACTCCCTGGCCGTCTTTCCCGACGCCCGGGGGTTGAGTGACGGAGACATGCAGGCTTTGGCGCGAGAGATGAACCTTTCTGAGACCACATTCGTGTTGCCACGCGACGGGGCAACCGAACCCAAATGCGGAACGCGCGTGCGGATTTTTACCGTGCAAGAGGAATTGCCGTTTGCCGGGCATCCTACCCTGGGCACGGCCTTCGCCCTGCGCGGCAAAAGCTCTGCGCCTGAAGTTGTGCTTGAACTGAACGTGGGCAAAGTTCCCGTGCGCTTCGAAGAAAAAAACGCTGCCCCGGTTTTTGGGGAAATGACGCAAAAGGATCCGGAGTTCGGCCCGCTGCATGATCGCGAAGCGGTGGTGCGGGCCGCCGGCTTGCGCGATGGCGATATTGACCCGTCTTTGCCCATCCAGACCATTTCCACGGGGCTGACTTTTACTGTTGTTCCGCTGCGCGGGCTGGAAGCCATACGCCGGCTGCAAGTCGACGTACGCGGCTCGGCGGAATATCTGCAGCACTCCGGCGGCAAATTTTTTTATTTTGTGACTCGAGAATGCACCGACTCGGAAGCGCGGCTGCACGCGCGCATGATGTTCTACAACGGAGAAGATCCCGCCACTGGCTCCGCGGCGGGCTGCACCGCGGCCTGGATGGTAGCGCACGGCGTGGCCCAGCCCGACGAGCGCGTGCTGATCGAGCAAGGCATCGAGATGCAGCGGCCCAGCCGCATTTTTGTCCGCGCCGCCCGCGCGGATGACCGAATAGTTAACGTGCGCGTGGGTGGAAATGCTGTGGAAGTTCTGCGCG
>Ga0335078_10001291_pt1 | contig 38030 bp, 31 predicted proteins | sample Lox_Sample_32_FD_206711 | JGI IMG/M metagenome (GOLD analysis project Ga0335078, IMG submission 206711) | Soil microbial communities from Loxahatchee National Wildlife Refuge, Florida, United States - Lox_Sample_3.2 | ecosystem: Environmental > Terrestrial > Soil > Wetlands | place: USA... | reverse complement strand
AGGTTGAGGCGGTGGGCATTGTGAACGAGCCGATCGAGGATTGCGTCGGCGTAGGTCGGGTCGCCGATCACCGCGTGCCAGTCTTCGACGGGAAGCTGACTGGTGATGATGGTCGATCGGCGTCCGTATCGTTCCTCGAGGATTTCGAGAAGGTCGTGGCGAGCCTGGGCATCGAGCGGATCGAGCCCCCAGTCATCGAGGATGAGGAGCTGGACGCCGCTGAGCGCGCGGTTGATACGGGCATAGCGGCCGTCGCCGCGCGCGAGCACCAGATCGCCGAACAGTTTGGGAACCCGCTGATAGAGGACGGAGCGATGGTCGCGGCATGCCTTGTGGCCGAGCGCGCAGGCGAGCCAACTTTTACCGATACCTGTCGGGCCGCAGACGATCAGATTGTCGTGGGCGTCGATCCATTCGCCGTGAACGAGCTTCTGGAACAGCGCCCGATCGAGGCCGCGCGCGGCGCGGTAATCGACATCCTCGACGAGCGCCTGCTGACGCAGCCTGGCATAGCGAAGCCGGGCGGTGAGCTTCCTGTCGTGCCGATAGGTCATCTCGCGGTCGAGCAGGAGGGCCAGCCATTCCGGATGGGTTAGCGCCGCCGCGTCGGCGGAGGTCTCGGCTTCGCCGAAGGCCTTCGCCATGCCGAACAGCCCGAGCTGGTTGAGCTGCTCGAGAGTGGGGTGGGTGAGCATGTCGTGTCCTCAATGGTAATAGTGGCGGCCCCGGATGTTGCGATGGAGGATCGACACGCTGTCCGGGCCGCGCTGAGCGGCGGCGTGGCGATCAAGATTGTTGTCGAGGATCGATCTGACGGAGCCGTAGGTCCGGGCGCCGATATCGAGCGCGCGCGTCGCGGCCGCCTCGACCCGCTGCACACCGAAGGCTTTGAGCAGCCGAACGATGCCGAGGCAGGCCCGGAAGCCCTGCTCGGGATGGGACCGCTCCTCCAGAATCAGGTCGCACAGGGCCGCGGTCGACGGCCCGATCGCGGCGGCATCGCGCCGGATGCGCTCGATCGTCCAGTCGGCGTAGCGCCGATGGCTCGACGGCATGTGATCCTGCACGGTGGTGTGCTTGCCGTTGCCGCTGGAGCGCAGGTGGGCGGCGATGCGTTCGCCCTTGGCGAACACCTCGACGGTCCGCGGCGTGAGCCGGACCTCGACAGCCTCCTTCGCGAAGCGGTAGGGCACGCTGTAATAGTGCCGGTCGACATCGACGTGATAGTCGATGCCGACCCGGCGCAGACGCCATTCGGCGACCACATAGGGTTCGACAGGCAACGGCTTCAGCATCGGCCGGTCGAGCTCTTCGAGAAGCTGGCGCCGCGTCACGCCGAGCCGCCGGATCGGCCGCTCGTCATTGACCCGGACCAGGAGCTCCCGGATCGCGTCGTTGAGTTCCGCCAGGCTGTGGAAGCGTCGGTTCCGCAAGCGCCCGAGGATCCAGCGCTCCATGATCAGCACGCCGGCCTCGACCTTCGCCTTGTCGCGCGGGCGGCGCGGCCGCGTCGGCAGGATGGCGGTGTCGTAATGCGCCGCCATCTCGGTGTAGGTCCGGTTGACCGACGGCTCGTAGAGGCACGCCTTGATGACCGCCGTCTTGGTGTTGTCCGGGACGATCAGCCGGGGGACCCCACCGATCGCCTCGAGAGCCCGGGTATGGGCACCGATCCAATCCGCCAGCCCTTGCGTCCAGGTCGCCTCGGCATAGGTGAAGCTCGAGGCGCCGAGCACGGCGACGAAGATCCAGGCTTCCCGGATCTCGCCGGTCAGCCGATCGATCACCACGGGCGCCGGGTCGCCGGCATAGTCGACGAACAGCTTCTCGCCGCCGACATGGGCTTGGCGCATCGTGACCGACAGCTTGCCTTCCCACGACCGATAGAGATCGCAGAAGCGCGAATAGCGATACCCGTCGGGATGCTGCTGGATGTACTCGTCCCACAGGATCGAGAGCGTGACGTGCTTGCGCTTGAGCTCGCGATGGATCAGCGCCCAGTCGGGCTCGACCTGGCGGCGATGGCCCTGCTTGGTACCGGCATTCTTGTAGAGCCGCGCCTCGAGGTCCTCGTCCGTGACGTCATCCGGCAGCGGCCAGACCAGGCCCGCGGTCTCGAAGCGCCTCAGCGTCTCGCGCACCGTCGACGGCGCCAGCCCCATCCGCCGGGCGATCTCGTGCTTGGAGATCCCGGCCGAACCCAGGCGCAACACCTCGCGCACATGGCGCATGCAAACTCTCCCCGCTGGCATCAATCCGCTCCTCGGCCAAAGCCAAAAAGCAGACCCTACGCACAGCCGGCAGAGGCTCCCGTCATCCCCCCACACCCGGGCGGCATCATCCCGGAATCATGGGCGAGGATTGATCGGAACGCTGGGCGGCAATTGATCGGAATAGGGGGGCGCCATCATCTCGGAATGGATGGGCGGCTTGCCCCGGAATCAGCACCTCACTCATGCGATAATGCGACACGACGTGCACTATGTCTTCGACCTGACCGCGCTCGAGATCGTTGATGCATGGCCCGCCGCGTCGCGGCCAGGGGCTAACGATCCCAATGCAATCAAAAGATTGTGAGACCCCATGTCTAGCTGCCGCCTCGAGTCCGCAATTCGGCCTCAGATGCGCGCGGTAACTGTTAATCGGCGTGGGGTCTGGGCGCCGATCGGCGTCGCTAGTCATTGAAATACCTCGGGCGAGAGGGGTCACGATCGGATGCCGATTCACACGCGGCCGCGAGCCGCGAATGGCGCCTATGGTTGATCGGCGCGTCAGCTCGACCCAAGATCGCCGGTGGTCGCTCGCGCGCCATTGGCGAGTGAACAAGAAGAGGAGCCGCTCTCATGTCGTTGATGCGATTTTCCCTGGTTGCCGGCAACGCGTTGGTTGCGGCGATCGCTTTGTCGGCGTGCGACTCGATGCCGACGATTCGGACCTCCAACCCCCGCGTGGTCGAAATGAAGGCAGCCATGACGGCAGCCAAGGAAGTGCCGCCCAACAAGACCAGCAGCGGCGAGGGTTATGCGTTCATGACCTACGACGAGGCCACCCGCACGCTGACCTGGAAGGTCTATTACAGCCGGCTGTCGGGCCCGGCAACCGCGGCGCACATCCACGGGCCGGCTGACGCGAGCGCCAACGCGGGGGTGGTGATTAACCTCGGGGCGCCAGCGAGCCCGATCGTCGGCTCCGCGACCCTGACCGAGACCCAGGCCTACGATCTGGTCGCCGGCAAGTGGTACATAAACGTTCACACTCAGGGCAATCCGGGCGGTGAGATCCGCGGCCAGGTCATGACGGAGGCCTGGTAGGCAACAGCCGGCGGACGGCCCCGATCCCGGCGTGCTGAAACCGATGCCATGCTTGCCAGCCAGCGCGCGGCGCGGATCTGCCCGCCGCAGAGCTTGATCTACCTTGCCGACTTCTCTATCCGAAGCGCTTTCAGTCGGTGCGCTTCCAGCTGTAGAGATAATCGAACGGTCTGCCGGATTGATTGGATTGCAGAATCGACCGGTATGACGCGACAAACTACAGCGCGTTCACGCGATCCCCGCCCGCGCCATCAATTAGCAAAGCCCTTCGCAATCAGGAACACGCCGCCAAGCACCACGACGCCATCAAGGATGCGGTCGTGCCCACGCAGGGACAGCCCCTCGGTCAGTCGCTTGGCCAAGAAAGCGCCCGGTGTCGCGGCGACGCCGATCAGGAGCGCCATGATCCACGACGAGAGCGGCAAGAGGTCGGCGGCTTGAAACACCCCCGCCTTCAGCACGCCGAGGACGATCGAGATGCCGGCGTCGGTTGCGATCACGGCGCGGCCGCTGAGCCCAGCGGCGAGTAGGATCGACAGGAGGACTGCCCCGGTGCCGGAGGTGCCGCCGACCAGCAGCCCATATCCCGCGCCCGACAGCCCTACGCCGCGTGTCGACAGATGTCCAAGACGCCTCACGAGTATGCGGCGCACGGGCACGACCAAGACCAGCACCGAGCCGATCAGCAATGACACGCCCGGACCGCTCAACAGGGTGTAGCCGTAGGCGCCCAGCAGGCAGAGCGGGATCGCGCACACGACAATGAGGATGGCACGCCGACGATCGAACTGATGACGGAAGGCCATCCAGCGGCTGGCATTGGTCATCAAACCTGAGACGCTCATGACCGGCACAATTGCTTCCGCGCCGATCAGAGGCATGAGGATGGGCGGCAGCAGCAGGCCCGTGCCATAACCCGCCACGCCGCCGATCATCGCAGCGACGAATGCAACGACGGCGACCAAGCCGTATTGCATTAGGTTGACATTGCCCATCAGCAACCCGCCGAGATCATATGGGCCCACCCGGCGCATCTGCGGGAGCGCCCCGATGCCCGAGGATAGGCGACGACCTTGAGAGAGGTCTTTAGAAACTTGCCGGCGTGGATTACCCTTTTGATCTCCCATGACCCCGCCAGCGAAACAGCCCGTCGGCGCTCTTCTTCTGGTCGTCGGAAAGGCTGGCGTAGAGCGGTTTGAAAGCGTCCGCGAATGCCCTTTCGGCGTTCAGCCGCACCTCGGTCCAGCGCATTTGCTGATCCAGGCGGTCAACGGCACTTTCCGGTTGACCACGCTTTGTACGTCGCAGTTGGACGAGTTGGTCCATCTGTTCGGCATTGGCGCGCATTACGGCCGCAACTCGCTCCCACTTCGCCTGCTGAGCATCGGTGATGCTGAGCTCTGCGCGCATGAAGGCAATCCGGCCCTCGATGTGGCGCCTCGGTAGTGGTCTCGCGTGGGCGACCGTCGAGGTCTGTTGCGCGGTCCCTGGGGTCGGGATGGTGAACGGGGTGCTCAGCACAATCGCGCCCGCAATTAGGGTCGCAATGATCGCATTTGAGGACTTCATGATGGCCCCTCTTTTGAAGAAATTGCGGCTCTTCTTGTTGTTCACGTCAGTACGTCATCAAATCGAAAGATATCCCCCCTACCAAAATACCAACGCGACAGACCTGCTAAGGCCGATCAAGCTAGGGCTCATGGTGCGCCAGCCGGTCGACGAGCATGCCTCGGAAACTTCACTCGATTGAGATCCTCACGGGCCGTGGATGGCGCGTGTGTCGCGTCTCGTTGTGGTCGAACACCGCGACCCACAGGAACAGCGGACGGCCGGGCACGAAGTCCTGGTCGTACGCGCTGCCACTCATCAGGACACGGCTGGCCTCGACGGTCCAGTGGCCGTCCTGCCACCGGCTGCCGGCGCTCACCTGGCCGCGGTCGCCGGTGAAACGCCCGAGGATCACGACGCCCGGAATGATGGTGCCGATCGGGATGGCAGCATCCGCCGCTTCTGAGTACGGCACCGACTCGCTCTCGGTCATCCACCAGCCGCGATATCGCTCGGCGACGCTGGCGTCCGGATCGGGATCGAACGGGCCCATGAGCGCCTGTATCGCCGCGAGGTCCTTGGGTAGGCGCAGCACGTGGATCGGCCCGCGGAAACCACCGGGCGGTTCGACCTCGTAGTTGTAGAGATAGGCCGCATCGCCGGGATCGTTCCAGTAACCCGCCTGATAGCGCACCTGGCGCGCCGCCTCGGCCGGGGTCGGATCGCGCGGCGGCCCGAAATACTGGTCGTCGAACTGGCCGAGGATGCCGCCGCGCGTCGACTTCCAGTGCCAGACGTCGATCACGCTGCCGTCGGTCGTGTAGTGCTCGCCGCGCCCATGCAGCGGCGGCGGTCGATCGGCGATCGGCTGCGCGCCGAGATGGATGCTGTCGCCGACGCCGAACGCGTCCGACCGCGAGAACATCACCGCGAGCTTGTCCTCGTAGTAGTCGACGACGTCGGCGATGTCGACGTTGGTAGCGAGCTGGTGCCAGCCGTCGTCGCCCTTGATCAGCGGCGTGCGGCGCACCGAGCGGGTCGGATCCTCCCAGCGGAATGCGAAGTAGATGCGCTCATCGTCGTGCACGGCGCGGATCTCGACCGTCGACTCGCCGGTGCCGCCAAAATTGGCGCCTTGCGAGGTATGGACGATCACCGGGCGCGCGGTGCGCCAGGCGTCGTCGTCGAGCTTGCCATCGAGCGCCGGCGGCGTGTCGACGCGGGTGACGCGCAGCACGTCGCGGCTGCCGACATCGAACGCGGCGAAGCCCGCCACGACGACTGCGCCGCCGAGCGCGCCGATCAGGAACGGCCGGCTGCGCGAGCGCGCGCCGAGCGGCGCCAACGGCCGTACAACGCGGAGCAACTGGCGCCAGCCACCGAACAGGTAATGCGTCGTCACATGCGCCAGCACGTAGCCGAGCGTCGCCAGCGCGCAGACTTCGTGGACCCAGACACGCCAGCCGCCGCGGCCGGTGAACATCAGCAGGCCGGTCGCCGCCAACGTCACGAGCAGGCCGTAGAGCAGCCAATGCAGCAGCACGTTGAGCGCGCCCCAGCGCACCCGGGCGTTGCTCGGCTGGGCGAGCGCGCGCAGGCGCCGGCCGCTGACGCGCGCCTGCAAGCCGCTGCGCGCCATGTAGAGGACGTAGGCGGTGGCGCAGAATAGCAGCGTCAATCCGGCCGCGAAGTGGACGGTCCAGACATCGCCCTGGGGCACGATCTTGGCCAGCGCCCGGGCGACGCGGTCGTCGAGCGAGTCGGCAGCAATGCGTACGCCGGTTCCGAGGCTGACGATCAGCGCGACCGCGGTCAGCCAGTGGAGCGCCACCGTACCGGCATCGGTGCTGGGCAGGCGCCGGCCGGCGGCCGGCGCGGCACGCGAGGGTGCCGCCGAGCCGGTATGTCCGGCAGTGTTCAGGTCTGTACGTTCAGCCACTGGTCGGTCCCCCGCCGGCGCGTCGACGGCTTTTCCAGGGTCGTTGCCGGCGCATCCTACGGGATGAACGCATGCGCCGGCAAAAGGGCTCGGGCGCCGCGACCGACTGAATCCGGATGTAGTTAGTTCTCGAAAACCGATCTTGCCGCTCAGGTCGAGCCGCGGGGTGTCCCAGCGCCGACCTTGCACGATCGGCGCAGGCTGTACGGCAGCGTCAACGGGTCTCTGCGGCGTCACGATGGTAAAGACCGTCACGCCTGCCCAGCACGAGCATTGGAGTACGCCCCTCGGGGCAAAACTGGACGCCGATCCCCCCTCCGCGGGGGTCATGTGCACGCTCAACGAGCCGCACTCGAGGTCGGCTATCCGCAGACGATCCGGGTCGACAGCGGCCCGGAGTTCATCAGCCGCGAGCTCGACCTGTGGGCCTTCATGCGCGGCGTCACGCTCGACTTCAGCCGCCCGGGCAAACCGACCGAGAATGCCTTCATCGAGAGCCTGAACGGCAAGTTCCGCGCCGAGTGCCTGAACGCTAACTGGTTCCTCAGCCTCGACGAGGCGCGGCGAAAATGCGAGGCTTGGCGTAGAGACTACAACGAGGTTCGTCCTCACAGCGCGATCGGCAATCAAGTGCCGGCAGCGCTTCATCGGGCGCCCTGCAAACCCGGCCAACCGGGCGCCCGATGAAGCGCGAATTTCCCAACCGCCGTGGTCCAAGGTTGGGGGCAAGCTCACCGGCAACAAGTCGGCGTGCAACGGGCCGTGCGCGGTCAACTGGCCGCCGCTCAAGGCCGAGGCCGGCGCCAAGCCGTCGGGCGAGTGGAGCATCGTGTCCCGCGACGACGGTTCGTCGCAATGGGCCTATCGGGGCAAGCCGCTCTACACGTGGAAGAAGGACATAAAGCCGGGAGACATCACCGGCGACGGCTTCCTCAACGGTGCGTGGCACGCCGCTCAGCCCTGACGCGCGGCAGTTCCAACCTATTGACGCGACGACGCCGGATCAGGGCGGGTCCGCTCGCCCTCGCTGCCGCGCCGTTCTCACAGGGGCGGTCGGCGCGCGCTCTCTAGCCGGACGTCTGGTGTGCTTGGTCGTCGAGCCAGGCCCGCACGCGGCCGAGATCCGCCACGCCTGAGATCACGGTCACCTGGCCGGCTCGGTCGATCATCAAGGTGCGCGGGAGCTCGCCGCGCCATTGCGGGTCGATCTCGTAGAGCAGTCGATCGGCGAAACGATCCGCGAAGCTCCAGCTCTCGACGCCATCGAGCCCGGCCTTCGTGAGCGTCTCCGCCGTCCATTTCGGATCCTCGGGGATCGGGTCCGCGGCGACCAGCACCAGATCGAGATCGGGTCGCTCGCGATGCAATGCGGCCCAGCGCGGCAGCTCGACCAGGCACGGCCCGCAGGTCAAACCCCAGAAATGCACGACCAAGGGGCGGCCGGCATGGGCCTGGCGCAGGTCCTGCCAACTGCCGCGCTCGAACGGCCGAAGCTCGCTGGCCGCGGCCGGTAGCGCGACCAGAAGCATCAGGGCGACGAGCAGAGCCCTCACGGCTGGTCCTCCAGCGGTACCAAGCGATAGCCCTCGCGCGCGGTCAGCCACGACAACAGCGCGTGCCGCCCATCGCTGACCAACAACGGATGGTCGCTGGCGTCGTCGGTTCGCGCCACCACGGCGGCGGGTGACCAGCTCTGCCCCGCGTTGTGCGACACCTGCGCATTCACCGTGGCGTGCTCGCCGTCGAACTCCTTCCACGCCAGCCACACGGCGTCACCGACCGCCAGCACGTAGGGCCGCGTCGGCCGATGATCGGGCGCCCCCAACGGCAACGGCGTCGAGAAGCTGCGCCCGCCGTCGATCGAGCGTGCGTAGAACAGGCCTTGTCGAGCATCGCCCTCGGTGTACCACGCTGCATGGTAGGTTCCGTCCGCCGCGATCGCGAGGCTCGGCCCCTGGTGGGGACAGACGTCGGTGTGCCAGTCGTCGACGCTGACGCGGTAGACCGGCCCCGGGGTCTGCGCATCCGCGAAGGTCATCACCGCGTGATCGCGCACGCCGCCCTCGAACACGTTGCGGAATAGCACTACGGGGCGTCCCGGTCCGGCGAAGCCGACGGCAAGCCGGCAGCACTCGCAGGTCTGATCCTGGGCGATCCGCACCGGTGCGAGGCTCTTGCCGTCGCCGTTGAGCCACTCGAAGGCGAGCGCCGCCCCGGCGTAGGCCGCGCCCTTCGCGCGGGCCGCCACTGCGTCCCGTTTGTCGAGCCAAGCGGCGAACAGTCGGTCATCGGGATCGACCGCCAAAGTCTCGAAGCGTTGGCTCGCCGGATCATCGGTGAGGGGCCGCGGCGCCGAGAAGCTCCGTCCGCCGTCGGACGACGTCGCGACGAACGCCGTGGCATTGTAGGCGTTGTCCTTGAAAACCGCATAGCTCGCGAAAGCACGTCCCGTCCGATCGACGACGATACGCGGGCGCGCATCGGGCCCGGTGTCGATGTGCTCGGGGCCCGCATCGAGTGCAACTGCGGGACTAAAGTGCTGTCCGCCATCGTGCGAGCGCGCGACCAGGACTTGGCCACCGGCGGTCCAGGTCAGCCACAACGTGCCGTCGGACGCCAGGAACGGCGTCGCGACGCTTGCGCACGCCAACGTCGGCTCGGTGCATCGTGCCGTGGCGCCGCCGTGCTGATGATGATGTTCGTGCGTTTGGGCGACTGCGGTGCCAACCGTCAGGCACACGACGGACGCCGCAATGCTGAGACGATGCATCATGGTCGTGGATCCTTGGTGAGAGGAATTCTCGTCTCGAGTCGATCATGGATCAGCCAGAGGTGTGCGAGCTCGCCGACCGCGCCGTCCTCCGCGAGCGACGACAACAACTGTTTCGCCCGGTCAGTCTGACCGGCATGCAGGCAGGCAACCCCGAGATGCAGCGTCGCATCCTCCGGATGGGCCAAGCCACCCTTACGCAGGCTCTGGTTCAAGGCGGCGATCGCGTGCGCCGCGTCGCCGTAGCTTGCGTACGTCTCGCCCAGCGTTTCCCACGTCGCGCCGGTCTCGGCGGTGCCGGCCGCGGTCGCCCGCGCGGGCAAACGCTCGGCATCCTCGGCGGCCTGACGAGCGGCCAAGTCTGCGAGGCGACGGGCGCGACCGGCCTGTGCGCCGAATGCGTCGGCGACGAAACCGTGATCCAGGAAGGCCCGCGCGTCGCCCGGGAACCCGGCGGAGAGCGCTCGTTCGGCGGCCTCGGTGTACTGCGCGGGGGCGGCGAACGCGTCGACGGCGAGGCGGAAGCGGTCGAGGTCGAGCCTCAGGCGATCCGCCAAGCCGTGGCGGGCCAGCGCAGCGAGCAGATCGATCCAGTATTCCCGCTTCGGGTGGGCGCTCACGAGGCGCGTCAGCGCGTCGCGATAGCCGGTGTCGTTGCCCGCCTTGGACTCGCTGCTGGCCAGCGTGAGGAGGAGATCTTCGTCGGGCGGCGCGCGGCCCGCCCGCATGTCATCGAGCAGTTGCGCACGCAGCGTGCGCGCCGCGGCCGGAAAATCGCCTTCGAGGTACTCGGCCTGCGCCATCAGGACGCGGGGCGTGCGCTCCGCCCCGCCCTGCGCGTAATAGCGCTGCGCGTAGGCAACGACCGCGGGATAGGTCTTCCGCTCGTAGGCGAGCTGGGTCAGCGTCTGGAGGCGTTGCGCGCTCTCCGGCGGCGACAACACGTGCGTCGCAAGCACCGTCTCGAGCGACGCGGTCGCGGCGGCGTAGTCGGCCTGGGCGATCTCGGCCGCAGCGCGGGTCTCGGCGATCACATAGGTCTCGTAGGGCGTCTGGTCCTTGACTGCTTCGGCTTGGCGCAGCCGCGCGATGGCCTCCTTCGGGCGATTCTGCTTGAGCAGCGCCTGGGCCGCCTGCACTGGCTTGCCGACCGCCTCGCGCGCCGCCGACGCATCGCCGGCCCGCGCCGCACCACCGAGCACCAGCGCGATCGCCGCCGCCGACAGCAAGCCCCGGAAGTGCTCCATGTCAGCGCGCCTCGCCGGCAATCCCGAGCTTGGCGATGCCGAGCCGCTGCGACTCGGCGAGCACCATCGCGACCGCGCCGTACTTCGCGAGCTTGTTGGCCAGGACATGGATCTCGGGCTGAGGATCCTCGGCTGCGGCCGACCGGAGGTGCTGCTCGAGCGCCGCGCGATCGGTCAGCGCCGTGCCGTTCCAGAGCAGCGTGCCGTCGAAGTCCACTTCGACCCTGACGACCGGGGGCGGCGCGACGGGCGGCGGCGCATCGGCGCGCGGCAGATCGAGCCTCACCGCATGGGTTTGGATCGGGATCGTGATGATCAGCATGATGAGCAGCACCAGCATCACGTCGATCAGCGGCGTCGTGTTGATGTCGACCAGGACCCCCGCGTCGTCGTGCGAGCGGTCGAGCTCCGGAATCTTCCGGCGTGCGGTCACCGCCCCGCGCTCCCGGGCTCGGGTTCCGTGATGAAGGCCACCTTCGCGATGCCCGCGCGCTGGCAGGCGGCGACGACGCGTCCGACGAACTCGTAGCGCGCCTCCCGATCGCCGCGAATCTGGACTTCGGGCTGCGGCGTCTCAACGGCCCACCGCTCGAGCTGCGTCAACAGGGCGTCGGCATCGGCGACCGGTGCGTCGTTCCAGTAGATCCCGCCGTTCCGGTCGACCGCGACGATGATGGTGTCGGGTTTGACTCGCGTCGGCTGATCGACCTCGCGCGGCAGCGCCACGGTTACGGAATGTACGACGACCGGCACCGTGATCATGAAGATGATCAGCAGGACCAGCATGACGTCGACCAGTGGCGTGGTGTTGATCGTGGCGACCAACCCGGTATCGTCGTCCGCATCGGCCGGCAAATGGATCGCCATGGATCAGGCTCGCCGTCGCATCAGCTCTGTGGCAGCGCCGCCGCCGCTCTGCAGCAGCGCGTGGAGGTCGGCGGAGAATGCCTTGACGCCGTCGAGCGCGATCTTGTTGCGGCGCGCCAGCCAGTTGTAGCCAAGCACCGCGGGCACGGCGACCGCCAGCCCGAGCGCGGTCATGATCAGCGCCTCGCCGACCGGGCCGGCGACCTTGTCGATGCTCGCCTGGCCTGCGATGCCGATTGCGGTCAGGGCGTGGTAGATGCCCCACACCGTGCCGAACAGGCCGACGAACGGCGCAGTCGAGCCAACCGTGGCGAGCAGCGCCAGCCCGCGCTGCATCCGCTCGGTGACCGCCCCCATCGCGCGCTGCACCGCGAGCGTGATGCGAGCCTCGCGATCGATCTGCTCGATCAAGCCGCTGCGCGGTTCGATCGCCGCCAGCCCCGCCTCGATCAGGGCGCGGAAGGCGCTGCGACGGGAGAGCGTCTCGGCACCGGCGTGGATCGAGGCCGCGCTCCAGAACGTGCGCTCGGCAGCCGTGGCCTGGCGCGTCAAGATGGCCTGCTCGATCACCTTGGTGACGATCACGTACCAGCTGCCGGCCGACATCACGAGCAGCGCGATCAAGGTACCGTGAGCCACCAGATCGCCGGCGCTCCACAGCGCCGCTAGGCCGTAGGGATTGTCGACCACCTCCTGGGTGACGGCCGGCACCGTACCATCCGGCGTTTGCGCCAGCGCCGGGATCGCGACCAGCAACCCGGCAACCAACCCGATCCTGCGCAGCGCTGTCATCTGAGCTTCCATACGAACCTGAAGGTGAACCACTGGGCCTCCGGCTTGCCGTCGACCGAGCCGGGGATGAAGCGGTAGCTCGATCGGATGCCCGTCAACGCCGCCTGATCGAGTCGCGGGAAGCCGCTGGACTCGATCAGCCGCACGTCACGCGGTCTCCCATCGACATCGACCAGCACCTGGACGATCAGGCTGCCCTGCTCGCTCAAACGCCGCGAGGTCGGCGGATATTCCGGTTCGCTGCTCCGCGCCGGATCGAGCCGAGGCTGCACGCGTAGCGCCTCGCGTGCGACCGGCGCGGCTGCGCGCGGCGCCGCGACGGGCGGCGCGGGTTCGGGCGGCTTGACCGTGGTGACGGCGGTGACAGCCTTGCTCGGCTCTGGCGACGGAGCGAGGTGCACGACTGGTGGCGGCACGTAGAGGGGTGGCGGCGGCGCGAGCTTGGGGAGTGGCGGCGCAGGCGGCGGCACCGGCGAGTCCGGCGGCAAAATGCGCGTCTCAATCGGTGCGCGAACGACGTCCATCGTGCGTTGCGCGAGCCCTGTGACCAGCGCATAGATCACAGCGACGTGCAACGCGGCGACGAACCCGAGGCCGGCGAGCCGGCGCCACGCCGCACCGCTCGACGGTAACCCTCGTGCAGTTGCCGCGAACGCCATCGCCTAGAACCTCAACTTCATGCCGCCTATGAAGGTACGCGGCGCACCGGCGTAGATCGAGCTGCTGTTCGCCACGTTGCTGGCGCCGTTCTGCTGGCCGGTAGCCGAACTGATCGAGTCCGACACATTGTTGGCCGACGCCACGTACGTCTTGTTGAAGATATTGTCGACCTCGAAGAACAGTCTCAAATTCTTGAAGAAGCTGTTCTCGAGCGCGGGATCGTAGTGCAGGTTGAAGTTCCAGAGATCGTACGAAGGTACCTGCAGCAAGTTGGCATTGTCGATGTAGTAGCCGTCGCGGAAATACGTCTCCAGGAATCCGCCAAATCCCGCAAAAATGCCCTCCGAGCGGTCGTACGCGAGACGCGCGATGAAGAGGTTCGGCTCGACTCCGGGGATGGCGTTGTGGGCTCGGCTGAACGAGTTGGTCAGCCCGCCCGCGCTGAGCTGCTCGACGTATTTGGTATAATACTGCTGATCGTAGGCGTAGGCGAGACGTAGGCGCCAGTCGGTCAGCGGACGCCAGTCCGCGCTGACCTCGATGCCGCGATGCTCGGAAGCCGGCGCATTGAAGGTGTAGCTCTGCAGACCCGCGCCCGGCGACTGGCTGACCAGCTCGTTGGTGAAAAACTCGTAGAATCCCGTGACACCGACCGTCAGCATCCGCAGCGGGGTCCAGTCCGTGCCAAGGTCGAAACCCACGTTCTTCTGGGGCTTGACCTGCGTGTTGTTGCCGGCGACGCCTTGCGGCGTGACGAACAGGTTGCTGGCCTGCGGAGTGCCGTAGCCGGTCGCCACCCGCGCGCGCAACAACCACTCGTCCTCGGGCCGATAGAGCAAGGCTAGCTCCGGCGCAGCGTTGATGTAATCCCGGTAGGCGGGAATGAGGCTTGTCGTCGGCGACGCGGCGGTCGGGTAGGTGAACAGCGTCTCCTGCGCGTCGAGGCTGGTGTACTCGACGGCGAGACCGCCGACCAAGGTCCATTTCGGCGCAATCTTGACCTCCTCGCGCCCGCGCGCGCCCAGGTTATAGTCGTGGCCGAAGGTCTGGGCGGTCAACCCGCCGAGCGTCGCATTGCCCGCGGGTGTGAGGTTGTAGGTCAGCGAGTTCAGGTCGGCATAATTGAAATAAACGCCCGCCATCTCCGTCGTATCGAAGCCGAACAGGCTCGCCTTCTTCGTGACGTCGCTGATGATGTTGAAGGCCGGCTCGGAACCACGGGCGCTCGTCGTGCCGGTCGGCTGGTTGATGTCCTTGTCGTCGAACGTGAAAGTGGTGCGCCACACCGTATCGACGTCGATGTCATGCTCCCAGCGCGTGCCGACGATGGTGCGCCGATCGCTGCGGCCGAGCCCGGCGTGGTCGGCGCTCACGGCGGTCGTGCCGCTCGCGCTGTTGAAGCCGTTGTTGAACAGGTTGATGGTGGAGCATCCGGCGGCGCTGTGGGTCGCGCTGACGATGCCGCAACCCTGCTGGAAGGGGCTGAGACGGTACTGATTGTACGACAGCCGGATCGGCAGGTCAGTGCTGAGATCGTTGTTGATCATCTTGAAGGTGAATTTGTCCTGAGGCGTGGGCGAGTAACTGCCCGTCAAATCCTCCGTCGTGGTCTGGAAGGAGCTGTGATCGATAAAGCCGTAACCGCCGACGTGACTGCCGAACAGTGCGTAATCGTATTGGCTGCCGTGTCCACCAAGGGTCAGATATTCGTTGAAATAACTGAAGCTGCCGGCGTCGCTGCCGAACTCGAAACCGTCGATGTCGGCACCGGTGCGTGTGTGAAAATTGAGCGCACCGCCGGTCGCGTAGTTGCCGAACAGCGCCGACGACGGGCCCTTGAACACGTCGACGCTCCCGATGGCGTGCGGATCGAGGTCGTCGACGCGAGACAGCCCGTCGGGCTGCGTCACCGGGAAGCCGTCCTCGAACATCTGGATGTTGCGGATGCCGAACGAGCTCTGCGCGTTCGAGCCGCGGATCGAGATGAACGTGTCACGCGGGCCATTGCCGCTCTTGACGCTGACATCGGGAGCGTTCTGGAGGATCTGGCCCGCGGTGAAGGCCGGCGAGTCCTTGTATTGGTCTCGGTCGACCGAGTCGACGATCTGCCCTGTCGGCTGAGTGTACAGGTTCGGCTTTGCAGTCACGACGACTTCGGGGATGGCGCTTCCCGCGGACGGCGCCACTGCAGGAGGTGCGGCGGCGGGGGATGCCCCGCCCGTAGTCGGTGTCGCCGGGCCGAGATCGCGCAGCTGCGCTTGAATCGTCTCGAGCTGATGCAGCAGCGCTGCTCGCTTCGCTGCCTTTTCGGCATCCGTAAGCGGGGGCGCATCGGTAGCCGGTACACCCTGCGCGCGCGCGGCGAGCGACGCAAACAGAGCTAAGGCGCAAACAATAGCAACTGCGCGGACGCGTCGGCCCGCCGGGAGGCGAGGGGGCATGGGCAGCTCCGAAACTGATCAGTCGCGGCATTCGACGCAGTGGTAGCCGCGTCGCGAGAGGGTCTAACGTGTGATCAGATCAGAGCAGGTGGTGCACGAGGCTGCGGGCGAACCAGACCTGGCGTAATGGTGGGAGTTCGTGTGCGGATCAGCGAAGTCGCCGCGGCGCAGGTCGGCAAGCCGATTGGTCCGACTGTGACCGTAACCATCGGTGCCCACGCCGTACCGCCGAAGAGGACGCAGAGCGGGCAATGCGGAATGAGACTGTGCGTATGGTCGGCGCCAGACTGGGAGTCCACCGGCTGGTCGTCTGGCGTTGCCGCGTGACAGGAGGCTATTGCCTCGAAATCTGCCGCCGGCCCGACGGCGGCCCAGGCAACCGGTGCAAGGAGATTGAGGGTTATTGCGATCAGACAAAGGCGGACGACCACGCGGCCGATGGCGTGTGTGCGGAACTGATGAATTCCAAACGATGGTCTGCCGCTTGCGCGCTGCACTTCGACCAACCGCATCCAATCGGTAATCACAAATTAGTAGCGGTTGGCTGGATCTCCGTCAAATGATCCAGGCTTTGGGACCCACTACCAGGCTTTGGTCAGATCGGCATGCACGGGAGCTCAGGAGGACCGCGCGCGCAAGCTGGCCCTGGACGAGATGACGTAGCCAACGACTATCCGATCGACCTACAGCCGCACGTCATCCTCTCACTTAACCATTTCCCATCGGTTGCAATAGGTGCGCGCCGGAATATGGGCAAGGAGCCGAATACAAGGCTGCGGGAGGGCCGGACGGCAAGCCGAAGCCCCGATGACGAGAAATTCGAATATGATCGCGCCTGCAGTTCAAGCTACGAGTACGGCATGGGTGACATTAGGTAATGCTCGGGAGTTTAGTATTGGGCGGGCCCCGAAGCAGACAAGACCGCGCTTCGTCGGGGAGCGCAACGCTCACGGCCAGGGTGCATTGGTGATGGGACGCGGGACCGGGCGGCGGGCTGCTGGACATCACCTTCGACAAGGAAGGCCGGTTCTTATCGCCTGCCTTGTCGGCTTCGCGGCTCTTGCGACAGCGGTGATTTGCTACTCTGAATTTGCCCGACCGGCATCGGTCATTGGTGGGCCCTTCACGTTGGTCGACCAGGATGGGCATACGGTCACCAATGAGACCTACCGCGGCAAATGGTTGCTGATCTATTTCGGTTACACGCACTGTCCCGATGCCTGCCCGACCGCCCTCAACGACATCGCAGAGACGTTGACTGCCCTCGGGCCGCTCCGCGCAAAGCTCCAGCCGTTATTCATCACCGTAGATCCGGATCGCGACACGCCCGCACTATTGAAGACCTATACTGCCGCCTTCGATGTTGGCATCGTCGGGCTCACCGGTTCGGCCACGCAGATTGCTCAAGCCGCCAGAGCCTTTCGCGTCTACTATGCGCGCGACAAGACGTCAGGACCTGATTACGGGATGGCCCACAGCTCGATCATCTATCTGATGAACCCCGACGGCCGCTTCGTCACCAGCTTCACACACGAAACGACACCGGATGCGATGCAGGCGAGGATCCGCCAATTACTGTCTTGATGGCGGTCAATGTGTCGCGGACTCGGGACTTGCTTGTTTCGTCGCCTTTTGGCGGGCCGCCGCTACGTTCCGGGTGGTTCTGTGAAGTCGCGTCCAGCCGTAGCCCCGGTCAATATGCCGCCAAGTAGCTGAGCAGTCCTTCGAAATCGGGTCTTGGCGGCAGGGACGCTTGGACGCGAAGGAAGAACGGCATTGTGCCGATAGGCCCCTTCAAAACAATCGGTTAGTGACTTTCCCCGAGGGGGCTAAAGTTGGGCTCTGACTCACTTTTGGTGCAGAGGCGCTAGATTTTGGGGACGGCGCTATAAGCGGATCTAGCCATTGGGAGATCCGTGCCATGCGTCACCATCGCCACAGCCGTTCACTGGCGCCCGAGGGGTTGATCGTCGATCACATAGCGGTCGAGGAAGATCGGATCGTCGCGACGGCGCGCTCGCCGTCACGATCATCGGCCTGCCCGAGATGCGGCAACATCTCGACCCACGTCCACAGTCGCTATCACCGATCGTTGGCCGATTTACCGGCGCACGGTCGCGCGGTCGTCATCAAGGTGGCGGTCCGGCGCTACCGCTGCGGACGGACGACCTGCCCTCAGAAGATCTTCGCCGAACGCCTTGCGCCGGCGATCGCATCAGCGTTCGCGCGCCGAACGGCGCGGCTTGAGATCATCGTGCATCAACTCGGTCTCGCGTTGGGCGGCCGCCCCGGGCAAGGCCTCGCCCGACGACTGCTGCTCCCAGTCAGCAAGGACACGTTGCTGCGAGTGGTGCGCCTGCGCGCCGTGTCATCGTTTGCCGCTCCGCGTGTCGTGGGGATCGATGATTGGGCGTGGCGGCGCGGGCATCGCTACGGCACGATCGTTTGCGATCTCGAGTGCCGCCGCATTGTGGATATCCTGCCCGATCGCGAGGTTCCGACGGTTGAGGCGTGGCTCGCGGCACGCCCCTCGATCAGCGTCATCGCGCGTGATCGTGGCGGCGGATACGGACAGGCGGCCGCTCGCGGTCGACCAAACGCGCTCCAGGTGGCCGACCGCTGGCATCTAATTGAGAACGCCAGCGCCGCGTTCCTGCAGGCGGTCAGACGAGTGATGAACCCGATCCGGACCGCGCTCAAGATCGGCACGGTGGATCCTGATCGGCTCACCTGCGCGGAGCGCCGTCAGTACGAGGGATGGCGCCGGCGCGATGCAGCGAACCAGGTGATCCGTGGGCTGGCATTGGATGGCGTGCCGATCAAAGAGATCGCGCGGCGCACGGCTCAGGCACGGGACATCGTTCGGCGCGTGATACGCGGGGAGCGTGATGACGTGTTCCGGCCGCGCGCCAGTTCACTCGAGCCGTTCCGCGACCAGCTCGAGCGAGAATGGACCGCCGGGTGTCGCAACGGCGCCGAGCTTTGGCGGCGGCTGCGCGCTGTCGGCTTCCCTGGCGCCGCACGGGTGGTCAGCGAGTGGGCGACGCGCCGGCGTGCCGATGAGAGCGCGGCGGTGCCAAGGCGGATTCCCTCCTCGCGGGCCATCGCTCGCATGATGATGGCGGATCCCGAGCGGCGCTCGAAGGCGGAGACCGCGATCGTTGCGACGATCGAGACCGCGGTCCCAGCTCTCGCTGTCGCGCGCGATCTGGTCCGCGAGTTTCATCTGCTGATTAAAAGCCGTGACGTCGGCGACTTCGACGCGTGGATCGAAAAGGCCGCCGAAGGCCTGATCGGCTCGTTCGCCGCCGGTCTTACCCAAGATCGCGAGGCCGTCCGAGCTGCCATCGTCGAACCTTGGTCGAATGGCCAGACCGAAGGCCAGATTACCAAGCTCAAACTCGTGAAGCGGCAGATGTACGGTCGCGCCAATCTCGACCTGCTTCGCGCACGCCTCGTCGGCGCCGCTTGAGCCCGCCCATGCACCAAAAGTGAGTCAGAGCCAAAGTTGGGCGCGATCTCACAGCACAGCGATCTGACGGCCGCCACTCCCCTGGTCAGGGAGTGTCGGCTTGGTGGTCGCAGCGACCCGACCGATCTGGCAATCGATAGACAAGCCCCGTCCAGTTGCGGGCGCGACAAAGCGCGATGCCTCGGGGGGTGATCCGCGAACTTCATCAGAGCTGGCGCCCGTATTGGCTGCATCGCGCCAAACATCGCGAGGTGGGCAGGCGCGCGCCCCATTGTCCTGAAATCTCAGCTGGCTTTTGAAATCGTCGCCGGTTTTACCCATCACAACCATCAGTCAGCGCTCGATGCCCCCACGGCGGCCGGGCGCGCCGAGAAGCTAAGAAGGCCGGTGATAACCGCGACGAGCACGCCGGCGCTGAGGACGAGCGACCAGTGGATGCCGAGCACGCCGCCCATGACGCCGACCGTCACCCCGCTGAAGGCGCGCAGGCCGAGGGCGCCCATGCCGTAGAGGCCGATGACCCGGCCGCGGATTTGGGCTGGGGCGTGGATCTGCACCAGGGTCTGGGCCATCGAGCTGAACGACAGCTCCAGAAAGCCCGCGACGAACAGCGACAGCAGCGCCATCGGATAGGACTTCACCATGGCGAAGGTGCCAATGGCGCAGCCCCACAGCATCGCGAGGAGGAAGGCCGTGCGCGTGCTAGGCTGCAGGAGACCGCGGGTTTCGAGCAGCATGCCGGCGATGAACGCGCCGGTCGCATCGGCAGCCAGCAACATGCTGTAGAGCGGGCCGGCGTCACCGTGGCCGAGATCGCGTGCGAACTCCGGCATCTGCGCCTGGTAGGCGTTGCCAATCAGGAACGAGTAGCCGCCGGCGAGCATGATCATCGATGCCAGGATGCGATTGCCCGACACGTCGCGGATCGTCAGCACAATATCGGCCAAGCCGCGCACGGCGCCCCGAGGCGCCGGTGCGCCGGCACGGAAGCGCGGCCCGTACGGCGCCTTCCACAGCCACAGGGTCAGCGGCAAGTAGATCAGGACGTTGAGGAGCAGCCCGTGCGCGGGGCCGAGCGCCAAGAGGATTCCGCCGCCCACGGCCGGTCCCGCCAGAAGGCCGAGATAGCGGCCGGTGGCGTTCAGCCGCACGGCGCTCGGCAGCTGCACCGGACCGACGATGTCATGGATCAGGAGCTGGCTCGGCGTGTTCCAAAACAGGCTTCCCATGCCGTGGATGACGAGGATCACGACCGCATGCCACATCTGCAGGCTGTCCGTCATGAAGAGCGCGCTCCAGCTGAGCGAGGCGGTCATGAAGCACAGCATGCCGATCTGAATCAGCCGTCGCGGATCGAACCGATCGGCGAGCGCGCCCATGGACACGCCGAAGACGAGCATCGGCAGCCAGTGCGACACGATCGCAAAGCCGCCAAGAGCTGGTGCGTGAAATTTCTGGAAGATGATCCAGTAGCTGATCACATGTTCGATGCTGTCGGCCATCATGGCCAAGGCCGAGCAGGTGAAATAAGTCCGAAAGCCCGGATGGCGGAAGGCCGCGAACGATCGTGGTTGTGGACTAGTCACGAAGAGGTCCCCCGACGGGGGGATCCAGCAGCGGCGCTAGCGTGGTGATGGTCGGGGTGGTCATGCAGGTCTCCTACCCGAGATGCTCTCGTCGTTGCGCCGGATCAGAAATACGACTAATCATTCATGTTTCCTATTCGCATTGCTGGCACTGCTATGACCTATCGCCGAAACGTCTCGGTTTCCTCACGAAAAGAGCCCCAGCAGGCCCGCTCGGCGGGGCTCGTCACCGCGATTTTGGACGCTGCGATTCAGGTTTTGGCGAAAGAAGGCGCTCACCGCTTCACCACGGCGCGGGTAGCCGAGAAGGCGGGCGTCAGTGTCGGGTCGCTGTATCAGTACTTTCCGAACAAGGCAGCGATCCTGTTCCGGCTCCAGAGCGATGAATGGCGGCAGACGACGGAGTTGCTGCGCGGCATCCTCGAGGACATCCAGAGGCCACCGCCTGAACGGCTGCGCGCACTGGTCCACGCCTTCATCCGCTCGGAGTGCGATGAGGCCGCGATGCGTGTGGCGCTCAATGACGCTGCTCCCCTCTATCGCGATGCACCTGAGGCGCGGGCGGCGAGAGCGTCGGGAGAGCGAGCGTTCCAGGTCTTCATGCAAGCGGCGCTACCGAAGACGTCAGCTGCAACTCGTGCCGTGGCAGGCACCCTGATCAGAACGACGCTCAGCGCGGTAGGAAAGCAGTTTTCGGGGAGGCGCCGAACCTCTGCCGAGATCGAAGACTATGCTGACGCGATGGCTGATATGTTTTGCGCCTATCTGAGGGACCTCAAATTCCGGAAACTGTGAATCGGCGTCACTTCGTGACCCTTGCGGCGGCGATCGGCGCCCACAAGACAAGCGCGTGCCTCACAGGTCAGGGATCGGCCACAACAGTCGGGCGGCTCGGGATGCGACTTGATGTGCAGCGACGGCCCACCGATGCATCGTGCGGCTGCCGCCTGAAGCGAAATAGCTGACAGGCGGGCATCTCGATGCCCCCGATCGGCCGCCCCGGCAAGGAACCGAGGCCCGACGGTCTCAAGCGGCTGGTTGATACAGCCGAGCCTGGAATAGCTTGATAGCTTGGGCTTGACGTCGCGGAGCCGATAAGCGCTTTTCGCGGCGTCAAGGGCACGTGGCGTGTCGATCGCGATAGTCAGAACAGCATCGTGAGCCCGATTCTGGCCATCAGGGGCTCCAGCGGATGCTGGTGGACGTCGGCGCGGCCTTGCGGATAGGCGGCGATCTCGGACTGCAGGCGGTCGACGTACCAGAACTCGGCCGCGGCGGCGTGGGTGTTGAGCAGGTTGTAGATGCCGAACGAGGCCCGCCACGTCGGCGCGATGGCGTAATGGACGTCGAGATTGAGCTGCCCGTACCCCTTGCCGTTGACCTGCCCCGGCGTCGTCGGCGCGTTGGCGCACGAGGTCGCGACGCCCGGGAAGTCGTGCACGGCCGCGGCGTTCATGCAGGGGCCCGACGACAGCGGATAGTCCCCCAGGTAGCGGTACGCCAGGCCGCCGCTCCAGGGGCCGAGATCGTGCAGGTAGAGGGCGAGCGACCCGGCCATGGCAGGCGCATCGGTGATGTATTCGCCGACATGCCCGGTCCCGTCGTCGAACGGCCGGGTGAAGCGTGCGTGGTTGCCCGAGAAGCTGCCGTAGAGCTCGAGCCATTGACGGATCTGATAGGTCGCGTTGACCTCGAAGCCGTAGCGCTCACTGGGCGGACCGGCGCTGTCCATTCCGACGTCCGGATCGATGATCGTCTCCGACTGCTGCCACAAATTGTAGACCGCGAAGGTCAGCGCTAAGTCCTTGCGGACGTTGGCGCGCACGCCGATCTCCTCGCCCCACTGGCGCGCCAGCAGCGACGTCCCCGGCAGGCCGAGCGCGGCATAGCGGTCCTGGTTGACGCCGCGCAGGTCGGCACTATGGAAGCCTTCGCCGCCCGACAAATAGAACTCGAGATCCGGGCGCGGCGCGTAGATCACGCTGCCCTTGGGCTGTGGCAGCGATTGCGCCCGGGTGCCGCCGTTTGTGTAGCCGGCGGTCTCGTGCAGTGCCGCCAGCAGATCGTGGTCGGTGCCGTACTGGTAGTCCTCGCGAAGCCCGAGGACGGTGCGGACGGTCGGCATCCAGTGGGTGGTCGTCTGCAGGTAGAGCGCGCCGGCGAACAGGTTGACGTCGTCGTTGTTCGAGAAGGACGCGGGGTCGCTCGCGGTCTGTAGCGGCGTCAGCGCGACCTGGCCCTGGCTGGGCAGGCGGCCGACGTTCAGCGTGTCGTAGCGGATCGACGTTCCCAACAGGAACTCGTTGTCCAGCCCAGCCACCGTCGCCGGCAGGGTGTAGCTGGCGCCACCGCCGACCACGTTGCGAGTCTCGAACTGGTCCTCCTGGTCGCCGTGCATCGGATCGACGAGAAAGTGCGTGAAGTCGTTGAACAGATCGAGCTGGTTGTAGATGTAGAACGCGCTCGCGGCGAGCTGCCCGGGGCCGAGCTCGCCGTGGTAGTTCCCCGACAGGCTCGCGCGCAGCGCGTTGCCTCCGTCGCTTGGATCGAGCGATCCGAACCGGTTGGGGACCGCGCCGTCCGTGATGGCGCGGAGCGGGATGTCCGTCGTGTTGGTCCAGTCGTTGTGGTAGAACATGCCGGTGATCGAGAAGCCCTCGGCCTGCCCGCCCTCGCTGTAGCGCAGAACCAGATTCTCCTTGCGCTCGTCGTCGGGCACCACGAAGGGCCCGTCGTAATGCTGGAACTCGGCGGCCCCAAGGAACTGCCCGGCGCCGACCGGCTGCGAGCCCGCGGTGAAGACGCGCTCATAGCCGAGCGTGCCGACGCCCACGGTGGCTTGATTCTCGATCGTGTCGCGATAGTCGATCCGCGCCGAGCCGACCGCGCCGAAGTCGCCGACGTTCGCGTAGTACGGCCCCTTGGTGTAGCTGATCTGGTTCGCCAGCTCGGGCATCATGAAGTTCAGGTCGGTGTAGCCCTGGCCGTGCGCATGCGTCGGCTGGTTGATCGGCATGCCGTCGACATAGGTTTCCAGGTCGGTGCCGTGATCGAGGTTGTAGCCGCGCATCAGGTACTGGTTGGCCTTGCCTTCGCCGCTGTGCACGGTCGCGGTCAGACCCGGCACGGTCTCGAGCACCTGGCCCGGGCGGTAGGCGGGCGTGAGCTGGATCTCCTGATCGTCGACGACACCCTCGCTCGCGGTCGACGCGGTCCCCAACAGGTCGCGGCGCGACGCCGTCACCGTGACTTCGGGGAGTTGCGCCGGCTGGCTGGTGTCGACCGGCGGGGGCGGCGGGTTGGGGCCGGCCTGCTGGGCCAGTGCCGGCGCCGTCAGGCAGAGCAGCGACGATCCGGCGAGCAGACGGCGCAGGCTGACACGATCGAAACGCCGGGAGACCGGAACGGACGATGCGAGCGCCATGCAGGGTTCCTCGAACGCACGTGGGCACGAGCCCCGTCGTCCGCGAACCAGAGGCAACGGCTGTTCGGCGCGCGCGAACGCTCAGCCGCCTCCATCGAGACACCCCGCTCGATGCGCCCGCGCACGACCACGGCGATGGCAGGTCTCCTGGCTCGCGGTTCCTGGCCTGGCGCCGCCTTCCCGGTTTCCCAGTGGCGTTCGTGGCGCGCGGCGAACCGCCGACAGTTGCGGGGGCAGCCACGGCATAGGGCGCATGCCACGCCCGCACCGTGTTCCCTTTCAATCCCCGAAGGGAACCATCGTGTCGACCCTAAAGGGTTCGCTGGTATGCAGTCTATAAAAAAATATCATACTTTGAACAGACCAAGGAGGCCGCCATGCAACGTCTCACCATCACGCTCGACGAAGCGTTTGTCGACGAGCTCGACCGCCTGATCGCCCGACGCGGCTATCAAAGCCGCTCGGAGGCCATCCGCGACCTCGCCCGCAGCGGTATGCGGGAAGCGAACGAGGCCGTCGACGCGACGCGCGACTGCGTCGCCGCGCTGGTCTATGTGTACGACCACGACAAGCGCGAGCTCTCGAAGCGCCTGACGCGCGAGTTCCACGCGCACCACGAACTCTCCCTATCGGCAATGCACGTCCATCTCGATCACGACAGCTGCATGGAGGTGAGCGTGCTGCGCGGCAAGAGCACGGAGGTGCGTCGCATGGCCGAGGCCGTGATCGCCGAGCGCGGCGTTCGTCACGGACGCCTCGTGATGATCCCCGTGGAGATCGAGGCTCAGAAACACGCCCATGGCGCCTCGCCGCGTCGCGAGCATGTCCATGTCCACGTCCGTGACGCCGGCTAGGCCGGACAGTTCTGGAGGCACCAGGGCGCCGAGACCGGGCATCGGCTCCGGGCCGGATCACCGGGTGGCTTCGACGAGCGCATTGGTATCGTCCGCAACGAAGTAGAAGCCGCGGCCGTCCGGCTTCATCGTCAGCCCGAAAAGGTTGCCGTTGCCCGGTGGCGCTTGGGTCTGATCGATGTCGATCCAGCGTGCGTAGATCTGCCGCCCGGTCATCGGGTCGAGCTCGACCACGAGACCGTTCCGACCGTTGCAGACCAGCAGAGTGCCTTCCGAGGTCATCGCCATGTTGAGCGGCCAGGCGAGCAGGCCGCCCTCCGTGAGCAGCGTGCCGGTTCCCGCGCTGTCGGTGCGGGTCGCGGCGTGCTCGATCACGGTGATCCGGTTGTCCAACCCGTCGCTCACCAGGAGCGCGCCGTCCGGGCGCAGCGCCAGCCCGGTCGGACCGAACAGGAAGTTGTCGAGATCGGCGCGCTCGGAGAAACCGTCGCCGATCACGGTCTGCTCGACGAGTTCGGGCGGCGCGCCGTCGCGCAGCGCGATCTCGAGCCGCAGCACGGTGCCCTTGCGAACCGTCACGGGATAGCCGGTCCGCGGATCGCGAACGCTCAATGCGGGGACGTCGAAGCCCGCCATGGCGACGAACAGCGTGGCGCGCTCCCCCTGCTCGATCACCTCGATGTTGCCCCACGGACAGTCGATCATCGGCCCGGCCCAGGTCGTCGCGAGCCGACCCTCGGCATCGAGCACGAGCAGGCAACCGGCCCCTTTGGTGGCGGTGGTGCCGTCCATGCTCGGCGCGCTGCCGACGATCACCCAACCGGATTTCAGCACCGCCATCGAACCGGAGAACCCGACGCCGCCGGGGCAGCCCGCCAGCTTCCGCGGCAGCTGGGCGAATAGGCTGGTCTCCTTGGTCGACGGACGATAGCTGACGATCGTCGTGCCGGTGCCCTGGAGATTCGAGATGTTGTTCGAATTGTTGACCAGCACGTCGCCAGCCTGCAGCTTACCGATGGTCGCCGGTGCGACCACCACGGCCGACGGATTGAGATCGCCGTTGGCAGCCACCGAGCTCGTCAAGGTGATGTAGCGCTCGATGGTCGCCAGGTAGCCGCCGCGAGCGTCGGAGGACGCTGCCGCGCACGCTGCGACGCTCACCACCAGCGCCAGGATCGCCCCGCATCTGCGCCATTGTCTCGTCATCGGGCGCCGCCAATCATCATGGCTCAGAACAGGATGTTGGTGCGCAGGCCAAACACGACCGCATTGCCAGCGCGCTTGCCGGGGTCGGCAGGATTGGCGATGCCGCCGCCCGGCGAGAACAGATATTGGAGGTCCGGCTGCACCTGCCACCAGGCCAGCGCCTGGTAGAGGTAGGTGGCCTCGACATAGGTTTCCGAGTTGCGCACCGGCGAAAACATACCGGTGAACGCCGCGGTGTCGCGGTCGAGCCCAGCCGCCTGGCGGCTGATGTGGACCCAGCCGGCGCCGATACCGAACGTGTCGTCATTCCGATAGGCGAGCGGCTGCCGCAGGATGAAACCCGCGTTCGCGCTCAAGTCGATCAGATTGCGATCCTCGTAGGGCGTGCCCGTGAAGCGGCCGAACACGCTGACGTTGCGGTTGTTGTCCTTGTCGTAGATCCACACCATCTGGTCGGCGGCGGCATAGGCGGCGATGTCGCCGCGATGCGTCAGGGGATTGCCACTGCTGGCTGGATTCGCGAGCGACAGGCCGGCCGTGTCGAAACGTTGATCGGCGAACCGCTCGCTGTCGTACCACAGGCCGACCCGATAGATGTGCGCCAGCACTTCGGACTGGTTCGGATACACGTAATCGCCCAGCGCCGGGTATGAGTACTGGAGCTCCGCGATCGCAAGGATGCGGCCGTCGACCGGGAAGCCGATGCCGGACGGGTTTGCGCGCTGGGGGTCGGCCGGGTTGCCGACAACCGGGCTGCCGTTGAACACGCCGGCCAAGATGGTGAACGGGTTGAGGGGGCGTGCGCGGACCCGCACGCCGAGCGCGGACAGCGGCGCCACGGGTCCGCCGCCCGGCAAGTCGGTCGCCGACAGCGTCGACCAACCGAAGGCGCTGTTGATGAACAGCTGGGCGCTCGGGTTGAGCATGAACTCCTGGTCGAGACTCTGCTGCCCGAGCCTGATGTCGAGCCGATCCTCGACCAGGAGTTTCTGCTGGTACCAAAGTTCCCACAGACGCGTCGCGCGATCCGCCGCGATGCTGCTCGCCGTCTGGAGTGCGTCGAGATTGTCACCCGTCAGATCGCGGCCGTGGTTCTGCAGCGCGCTGGCATTGAGCAGCCCGCCGTACCAGCCGAAGGCGCGCTGGGTGTCCATCTGCAGGACTGCCTGGGTCAGGCCGTCATACTCGGCGCCCTTGCGGATGCCGCCGGTCGGGTTGCCGAGAACCTCGCTGGTCTCGAGCAGGCCGAGCGACAGCCCATACCGGCTCAACGCGGTTCGCAGCCCCCACATGTCTCCGAGCAGGAAGCTGCTGCGCTCGAGGTTTTCGAGGAACCCGAAACCACCCTCGCCGGCCTGCTCGCCCAGCGCGCTGGTGTCGGTCGGGACGGTGACCGGCGGCGGCGCCGCACGGGCAGCGGATGCGGCCACCGCCAGCACCAGCCACCCGAGCATCCCGAGGGCAGCTCGACGCCTCATACTGGCGCTACAGGGCGGCACAGCGCGCGTCATGTGCGAGCATTCAAGTTGTGGGCGCGGCGTTCCACAGGATTGGTTCCGATCCAGCCGCTCTTCATCACCGACGGAGCTCGACCTGGGGGGAGTTTGATTGGATCGGCAGCGACATCCGCCTCGGCGACGCGGTTGCGCCGGACGACGCATGGCAGGTGGCTCGTGGATGCGCCCGCCGACGGCGGCACTGGAATGGTACCGGAAACCACCCACTCTAGGGTTGTAACTTGTTCTCCTCGGGCATTGAATCCGCAAGGCTCGTATCTCTGGTGCTGATCCCATAGGAAATCGCGATGCGGATCAGGTCCGGAGTGCGAGCCGCGCCAAGTTTCGCTTTGATCTGGCTGCAGTGATTGGCGACGGTCTTGTAGCTGACGCCGATCGCGTCCGCGATCTCGGGCAGGCTCGTACCGTCGCCGAGCAGCCGCAGAATCTCGAGTTCACGCGACGAGAGGTCCTTCAGCGGATGGGGGGACGCGCGCACGTTCCAAAGCGCGAGTTCCTGCGCGATCTCGTGCTCGATGTAGCTCTGGCCGGCGGCTACCCGGTTAAGCGCCTCGACGATCTGCTCGGGCGGCGCGTTCTTGCTGACATAGCCTTTGGCGCCGGCCTGCAGGACGCGCGCGACGTACATCGGGTTGTCGTGCATGCTCAAGACCAGGATGCGGACCTTGGCATCCTCGGCCTTGAGCCGGCCGATCACCTCCAAGCCGCCGATGCCCGGCAGGTTCAGGTCCAAGAGCACGAGATCGGGGCGAAACTCCCGAAACACGCCGAGCGCTTCCTGGCCCGTGGCCGCCTCGCGAATCTCGACCCGCGGCTCGGCGGCGAGCAGGCGCCGCAGGCCCGCGCGGACGACCGGATGATCGTCGACGACGAGGAGCTTCATGACGCGACGGTGGCCAATGCGGCCGGTGTCGATGCGCACGGTACGATCGCCGTCACGCCGAAACCGTCGGCCGACCGGTTGCCGAAAGTCAAGCGACCACCGAGCGCCCTGACGCGCTCGCTCATGCCCAGCAGGCCGTAGCCGACGCTCGACGACTCGCGCATGCCTTCACCATCGTCGGCAATCTGCACCGTCGTCGCGTCGCGCCCCGTATCGGGGTCGAGCCCCCGGTCGATCGACACCGCGATGCGCGTCGGCCGGCCGTGGCGCACCGCATTGCTGAGTGCTTCCTGGACGACGCGATAGATCGTCGTATCGGCGAGCTCGCCGAGCCGCTGGCAATCCGGCGAGACGCTCACCCGATACTCGATCTCGGGGTGCCGACGGCGCCAGAACTCGACCATGCTGCCGATCGAATCGGCCAGGCCGAACTCGGCCAGCCCGATCGGCCGCAGTCGGCCGAGCAGGCTGCGGACCTCGCGTTGCATGTGGTGCACGGCGTCGGCCACCGAGTGCACGTGGTCGGACAGCTCGGCCGTGCGCCGCTCCTTCACGAGCCGCGAGATGGTCGCGAGATCGATATTGATGGCGAACAGGAAGGGGCTCACCTCGTCGTGGAGATCACGCGCGATGTCGCTGCGCTCGGCTTCCTGCAAGGTCAGCAGCTGTTCGGTCAATCGTCGATTTTCGGAGGCGCTCTCGGCGAGGCGCGCCGCCATGCGGTTGAAATTGTCGCGCAGACGCCACAGCTCCGGCGTCAGGCGGTCGTCGATGCGGGTTTGGTAGTCTCCGCGCGCGATCGCATCGAACGCCGCGGCGAGACGATCGAGCGGCCGCAGCGCGCGGCCGATCGACAGGTAGATGAGCCCGATCGTCAGCCCGCAGAACAGCGTCAGGACGGCGACGCTCTCGCTCACCTCGTTCCACACCTCGAGGATCTCGTTGCGCGGATCGGTCTTGATCACAAAAGTGCCGTAGGGACGGCCGCCGATCGTGACCGGTAGGCGGTCGGTCAGCGGCGCCACCCCGACCAGCCAGACGAACCAGCCGGGCACCTCGCCGAACGGCGCGCGGTCGCTGACCGGCAGCGCGGCAGCCTCGGCGCCGCCCGTCACGGCGACGCGCAGATGCCGGTTGGCGGCGAACGAGGCGACCAAGCCGTCGAGATCGCGCCGCGGATCGGCGGAGCTCTGGAGTCCGCGCACGGCGTTGTCGACGGTCTGCCGGGCGACCTGCAACGCCGAGCCCATCTCGGTGCGCACCGAGCGCGACGCGTTGACGCACGCGATCAACCCGCCCACGGCAAGGCTGAACAGCAGCACGACGGCCACCAGCCCGATCAGGCGAAACCGCATTGACATGGGTGCGCGCTCCCCGTGGACGTCGCTCCCGTCGGCGCCGCTCCCACCAGCCCCGACCTGTCGAGGATGCCACGGGACGCGCCGGTCGGGAAATCGGGAAGATTTCCCCGGAAAATCGGGAAGTCGCGCAATAGCGCGGCAGACCCGCGCTGTGGCCCAATCCGCGGCAACGAAGAAGCCGAGGGGACCGGCGAGCGCCCATGCGCGCAGGAAGGAGAGATCCGAGGGCCACGTCGCGCGACCGCCGGCGGCGCGCGGGCGCAATCGCGCCGCTGGTCGTCGTGAGCCTATGGCTCGGCGTGCCGGCGCGCGCGCAGACGCCGGAGCCGGCGTCCGTCACCCTGCCGACGGTGGTCGTGATTGGCGTCACGCCGCTGCCCGGCATCGGCATCGACCGCGATAAGGTGCCGGCCAACGTGCAGAGCCTGACCACGTCCGATCTCGCACGGTCCGGCTCGCCGAGCCTGCTGAACGCCTTGAACGATCAGGTGGGCAGCGTCACGCAGAACAACACGCTGGGCGATTCCTTCCAGCCCGACATCATGTTCCGCGGCTTCACAGCCTCGCCGGTGCTCGGCACGCCCCAGGGTCTTGCGGTCTATCAGAACGGCGTGCGCATCAACGAGGCGTTCGGCGACACGGTCAATTGGGACCTGATTCCCGACATCGCGATCGACCGAGTCGACCTGGTCAACTCGAACCCGGTCTACGGTCTCAACGCGCTGGGCGGCGCGGCGCTCGTCACGATGAAGAACGGTTTCAGCTACCAGGGCTTCGAGAGCGAGCTCGCCGGCGGGTCGTTCGGCCAGCGCAGTTTCTCGCTGCAATACGGCGCGCAGGCGGGCAATTTCGCCGCGTACGTCGCGGGCCACAAATACGACTCGGACGGCTGGCGACAGTTCTCGCCCGATCACGTCGAGCAGGTCTATACCGATGTGGGCGCGCGCGGCGAGCGCGCTACCCTCGACGTCAGCTTCACGGGGGCCGACAACAAGCTCTATGGCGAAGGCACCACGCCCGAGCAGGAGCTCGCGGTCAACCGCACGCTCGACTTCACGACGCCGCAGAACAACTTCAACAATCTGTTGTTCGTCACCCTGAACGGCAGCTACCAGGCGACCGATACGCTCGCCTTCGAGGCCAATGCCTATCGCCGGCAGTTCCACCAGTCGGTGCTGAACGGCAACACGACGAACTACACCGCCTGCGCGTCCGGCAGCTTCCTGTGCCAGTCCGACGGCACGACGCCTACCGTCGCCGCGACCGGCTCGACGATCCCGGATCTGTCGAACGGCGGCACGGTGCCGATAGGCGAGAACGATCGCGAGACGATCCACACCGTCGGCATGGGCGGCACGCTGCAGACGACTTATACCGGCGCGCTTCTCGGGCACGAAAACCATTTCGTCTTCGGCGGCAGCTACGACCATGCGACGACGGCGTTCAGCTCGTCGGCGGAGGTCGGCGTCATCAACGCCGCGCTGCAAGTGCAGCCGTCCGGCTTCTTCGTCAACACGCCGGAGAACACCGGCTTCGTTGCCACGCCGGTCAGCCTGAGCGCGGCCAACGACTACTACGGCGTCTTTCTGACCGACACCGTCGACCTGACGCCGGCGCTCGCCCTGACGATGAGCGGTCGCTACAACCTCGCCCAGATCGGGCTGACAGATCAGCTCGGGTCGAATCTCACAGGCGACAATTCCTACAGCCGGTTCAACCCCGCGATCGGCGCCACCTACAAAATCAACGAGGGCCTGACGGCCTATGCCGGCTACTCCGAGGCCAACCGCGCGCCGACGCCGAGCGAGATCGAGTGCTCCAACCCGACGCAGCCGTGTGTGCTGCCATCATCGCTGTCGTCCGACCCGCCGCGCCTGCGCCAGGTCGTCGCGCACACCTACGAGACCGGGTTACGCGGCAGCTTCGCGCTGCCCGCAGCGGCGCCAGGCCGTTTCACGTGGAACCTCGGCCTGTTCCGCAGCGATCTGACCGACGACATCTATGGTGTCGCCGCGTCCATCAGCACAGCATTCTTCGAAAACATCGGCGCCACACGCCGCCAGGGCATCGAGGCCGGTATGGCCTACAAGGACGACAAGTGGTCGGTCTATGGCAACTACAGCCTGGTCGACGCGGCCTTTGAATCGAGCTTGACGCTGCCCTCGCCCAGCAACCCGTTCGCCGACGCCAACGGCAACATCCACGTCGTGCCCGGCGACCGCTTGCCGGAGATTCCCGAGCACCAGATCAAGGTCGGCGCCGACTATCGCGTCACGTCGAGCGTCACGGTCGGCGGCATACTGTCTTACTTCAGCAGCCAGTTTCTGCGCGGCGACGAGACCAACCAAAATGTGCCGCTGCCGGGCTACGCGGTGCTCAACCTCCACGGCACCTACTCGGTCACCCAGAACGTCGCGCTGTTCGCCAACGTCATGAATACGCTCGACGCGCGCTACGCCACGTTCGCGCAATACGGCGACCCGACCGGCGTCGGCGCATCCGGCATCCCGGCCGGCGCGATGTCGAACGGACCGGGCGTCGACAATCGCTTCCTGATGCCGGCGCCGCCGATCGCGGTGTTTGGCGGCCTGCGCGTGACGTTTTGATAAGCCCCGCCGGCTCGGTCGCAGGCTGTGCGCGGCGGACACGCAGCGGCTCGGTCTCCCAATTTCGTTCGAAGAATGCTTCGGAACTAACCGGCTGTCGTCACCGGGTACTTGCTTTCATCTGGCATGCTCTCTCTCCCATCGCGTTCCGCTCACGTCTGCCGAGATCGTCTGACGACCACCATGGTCTCTATCAAGTCGGTGCTGCGGGGTTAGATTGGAATTGCTCTAAACACACTGCGAACATGCGCCAGGCGCACGCCCAGCTGCACGAGCGAGCTGCTATCCGGCGGCTTTGGATTGCAACCGGGGCTGAGCTTGTCGGTCGCGCGCGCCGCTCGGAACCGGCCACGTCACAGCAGGCGGACGAGCGAAAACGCACTCTGAAGTAACGTATCAAACGACATCCGGAACTGGAGCTGGTCCAGTTTTCCAGGTCGCCCGACAGACAGTCACGGATCGCTCCAACAGCCGGGCGGCTCCGGATGCGGCTTTATATGGAAAGATGCGCTTGGCCCGCCGGTGCACCGAGCCGCGGCCGCCTGTTGCAGGCAGGCCTGGAATTCGGGTGTTCCGGGCTGCAGGCCGCGGCCAGCGCAGGTGGCTTGGTCCGTCTGGCTCAAATCTGGTGGTGACGCACATCCCGTGAGCGCGACCGCCACGTAGCCCACCCTCAGCGCCAGGCTCAGGCTGAGGTCCATCCGCGAGCGCCCGTCCATCCACATGCCTTGATCGGTGGCGCTGACGGAGCCCGCATAAGTTCGACGCAGGTCCGCGCACGAAAGCGCCAGCGACGCGCCGGTCGGGCAACAATATTGACGCAGTCGCCCGAGCCCTTCTATAAGATTGCGACGCATTTTCATTCGCATCTGGTTCGCTCGCGGCTAGGGCCATGGCAGGGTTTGTAGTGGGAACGTCCCGACGGTGGGTCTCCTCGGCGGCGATCGGGATGTCGGTGGCCGTGTGGGCCAGTGCCGGGATCGCTGCGCCGCCGCCGGTCGTCATACCGGTCGATCCGGACTCCTATCAGTCCGGTGGACCGACCGGCGGGCCGTTCGATTTTCTTTACAACTTGAAGCGAAGCAACTTCCTGCTCGGCGACATGTGGGGGCTGCGCACCGCGCTCAGCAAGTACGGCATGTCGTTAGCGGTCCAGGAGACCAGCGAAGAAATCGGCAACGTGACCGGTGGCACCCGCCAGGGCGCCGCCTACGAGGGGTTGACCCAGGCGATCCTGCAGCTCGACACCCAGCGCAGCTTCGGCTGGTACGGCGGGCTCGCCAACATCAGCGGCCTCTACGTCCACGGGCGCAACCTGAGCGCCGACAATCTCGACACCTTGCAGACCGCCAGCGGCATCGAGGCCGACCGCGCGGTGCGCCTGTGGGAGGCGTGGTACCAACAGAAGTTCCTCGAGGAGGGCCGGCTCGACGTCAAGCTCGGCCAGCAGAGCCTCGATCAGGAATTCATGGTCAGCAACAACGCCAGCTACCTGGTCAACACCATGTTCGGCTGGCCGATGCTGCCCTCGGCGGATCTGCCAGGCGGCGGCCCCGCCTATCCCTTGTCGGCGCTCGGCATTCGTTTCCGCGCGCGTCCCGTGAACCAGTTCAACATCCTGGTCGGGCTGTTCAACGGCAGCCCCGTCTCCACCACGAACGGCGATCCGCAGAAAATCAACTCGTCGGGGACCAGCTTTCCGACCAACAACGGCCGTTTCGCGATCGCCGAGCTGCAATACTACTACCCTGCGCTCGGCGGCTTGTCCGAGCCCGACGAGGGGGTGCCGCTGGCGCGGCTCTACCGGATCGGCGTCTGGTACGACACGACGAACTTTCCCGACCAGCGCTTCGACGACACCGGGCTGTCGCTCGCCAATCCGGCGAGCGACGGCAATCCGCTCCAGCATCACGGCGACTACGCCATCTACGCCGTGGCCGACCAGATGATTTGGATCTGGGACAAGGACGCCAACCGGAACCTGAGTGCTTTCGGGCGCGTCATGGGCACGCCGGAGTCCGACCGCAACCTGATCGACTTCAGCATGAACGCCGGGCTGGTGCTGCGTCAGCCGTGGCGCTACCGCAACGACGACACCCTGGCGCTCGGCATGGGCTACGCCAAGGTCAGCAGCCGCGCGGCCGCGCTTGACCGTGACACGGCGGCGTTCAATGGCGCTTTCTACCCGGTGCGCGGCGGCGAGACCTTCGTCGAGGCGACTTACCAGTACCAGGCCACTCCTTGGTGGCAGATCCAACCGGACGTCCAGTACGTCATCAACCCGGGCGCGGGCGTGCTGAACCCCAATAACACCAACGCCCGTGTCGGGGACGAGCTGGTGCTCGGCATTCGCACCAACATCCTGTTCTGATCAGGCACGGCGGGCAGACGGATCCGGAGATGGACGATGGCATTTAAGGCAGGGCGTTTCCTGGGACTGGGCCTAATCGCCACCGCCTGCGTCATGGTGGCGCCCGGCGCGATGCCGGCCGAGCCGCGCGGCATGCTCGAGTCGATCCATCGCCACATCACCTTGACGTCGACCGTAGCCGACAACGGCGATCTCAACCCCTACGCGATCGTAGTCGCGCCGGCGTCCGCAGGCATGATTGAGAAGGACGACGTGCTGGTCGACAACTTCAACAACGTGTCGAACCTCCAGGGGACCGGTGGCACCATCATCATCTACCGGCCGTCGACCAAGGAGACGCTGCTGTTCGCGAAGATCCCACAGCGACTGGCGCAGTGCCCCGGCGGCATCGGCCTGACCACGGCGATGACCATGCTGAAGACTGGCTGGGTGATCGTTGGCAGCACGCCGAGCACCGACGGCACGACGGCCACCAAGGGTGACGGCTGCCTGTTGGCGCTGGATCCGAACGGCCATGTGGTCGCCGTGTGGTCGGGGCCGACGATCAATGATCCGTGGGGCAACATGGCGGTGATCGACAAGGGCGATAGCGCGACCCTGTTCATCAGCATGGCCGGTTTCGGCTTGCCTGGCCCCGACGTGCGCGACGAGGTGACCGGCTATCCCGTCACGGTCAAAAAGGCGACGGTCCTGCGGCTCGAAATCAAGATCCCGGACGGCAAGCCGCCCGAGCTGATCAGCCAGACCGTGATCGGCCACGGCTTCTCCGGGCGCGCCGATCGCGACAATTTCCTGTTCGGCCCGACCGGCCTCGCGCTGGGTGCCGACAACACTCTCTACGTGACCGACGGCATGGACAATCAGATCACCGCCATCCCGAACGCGGTCGAGCGTACCGACAGCGCCGGCACCGGCAGGCTGGTGACCGAGGGTGGGCTGCTCGCCTGGCCGCTTGCAATGACGACCACTCGGGCCGGACATCTCCTGGTCTGCAATGGTCGCGACGGCCGTGTCGTCGAGGTCGATCCGATCGCAGGCAAGCAAATCTATGCGCAGTGGATCGATTCCGATCAGGCACAGACGCCGCCGGGCAACGGTGATCTGTTCGGCATCGCGATGACGCCCGACGGTGCCGGTTTCTATTATGTCGAGGACGACATGAACACGCTGATGTTGGCGGCCCCCCGATGAGCGACGACGAACCGTCGCGCAGGCTGGCAAGCCGGCGCGGTTTCCTGACCAGCGCCGCCGGACTGGCGGCATCCGCGGGAATCGGGCTCGCCGGCGACGCGTCTGCCGCCCCCACCGGCGCGCTTGCGCATGCTGTCGAACCGTTCTGGGGCCCCCATCAAGGCGGCATCCTGACCGCGCCGCAGCACTACACCTATTTCACCGCGTTCGACATCGTAACGACCAAGCGCGCGGAGCTCGCCGCGTTGCTGCGCCGTTGGACCGAGGCCGCCGCGCGCATGGCCGCCGGCGCGACCGCCGCGGCGCTCGATCGCGGCGCGCCTGGCCCCGGCGCCGACACCGCCGAGGCGCTCGGGTTACCGCCGGCGCGGCTGACCGTGACCTTCGGCTTCGGTGCCGGGCTGTTCATCAAGGACGGCAAGGACCGCTTCGGTCTCGCCGCGCAGCGGCCCGAGGCGCTGGTCGATCTGCCGAAATTCCCGGGCGATCAGCTGGTCGACGCCCGAACCGACGGCGACCTTTCGATCCAGGCGTGCGCCGACGACCCGCAGGTCGCGTTCCACGCGGTTCGCCAGCTTGCACGCCTGGCCTACGACGTCGCGCAGATCCGTTGGGCCCAGGCCGGTTTCATCGGCGGCTATCGCGCCGGCGAGAACCCGCGCAACCTGATGGGCTTCAAGGACGGCACCAACAATCCCGACGTGAACGACGCCAAGGCGATGGCCAAGTTCGTGTGGGCGGCCCCTGGCGCGCCGCGCTGGATGGAGGGCGGCAGCTACGTCGTCGCGCGGCGCGCCCGCATGGCGCTCGAGCATTGGGATCGCATGAACGTCGCGTTCCAGGAGCAGACCTTCGGCCGGCGCAAATATTCCGGCGCACCGCTCGGCGGCAAGGCCGAAACCGATCCGCCGAACCTCGACGCGAACGATTCAGACGGCAACCCGGTGATCCCCGAGAACGCCCACATCCGGCTTGCCTCGGCGGCCATGAACGACGGCGCGCGGATCCTGCGGCGGTCGTATTCGTACAATGACGGCGTGAACTTCATCGCGGAGCGCTGGCCGCCGTGGCGCCAGGCCATGGAGTATGACGCCGGACTGTTGTTCGTCTGTTATCAAAGCGATCCGCGCACGGGCTTCATCAAGATCTTCGAACGCTTGTCGCGCTTCGACATGATGAACCAGTTCGTCACCAATACGGGTGGCGGCCTTTTCGCCTGCCCAGGTGGTGTCGCACAAGGCAGCTTCATCGGACAGCATCTGGTCGAATGACCCCGGTCATGCCGAGGCTGAACGGCTTGTCGTATTCGATTGGGTAAGACCCGGGTTCCGTGGGGACCGCGTGGGGAATCTCCGCTGCGATGCCGAGAAAATCCCGCCCTGACCCACCCTTGGTAAGGGAGATGCCCTGCCCGTCAGCGCGTGTGGAACTCGCGCAGCTGCCAACCTCGGTCACGAAAAACCGACAGCGGCAAAAATCTTGTGTCTCCAATTGCTTAAGAAATCCTCGCCACAATTTTCCGTCACTGCCCACTCCTGTCTCTTTGTCGCTGCTGTCCCATAACTCCGTGTTATCGGACAGCATCGATCCGAGGACACGATCTGTCTCAGCCCTTGATTGATTCGTTTCAGCTCTTCTTCGCCACATCGTACCCGAACTGACCCGAGTCCGGTGCGTCGGCCTCCGCACCCAGTTAATCGATTGGTTTCGTTGGATTTGACGGCCTTATTTGACCTCTTACTTCGTCACATCCGTCCAGCAACGCATGGGTCCATCCAAGGGAACGTGCCGCGTCGTTGATCGGCCAGCGGCAGGCTCGGCCGCGGGTCGCCGCCTGCGCTCAAGCGAGCCGCAGGCTCGCCGGCCCATCGATTTGCTGCAGGTCGTGGCTGGTTCAGCTGTGGACGCCTGAGGATGACGTTCGTTTCAACGGCAGATCGAGGACCAATCCGCCATAGCTCTTCGCCCGAAAGGGATGTTCAAA